>Ga0209386_1000318_pt1 | contig 24846 bp, 23 predicted proteins | sample NGEPertwo_FD_184510 | JGI IMG/M metagenome (GOLD analysis project Ga0209386, IMG submission 184510) | Arctic peat soil microbial communities from the Barrow Environmental Observatory site, Barrow, Alaska, USA - NGEE Permafrost154B-two... | ecosystem: Environmental > Terrestrial > Soil > Wetlands...
TTTAGAAGGTTTACTGCCAGACATAACAGAAAAAGGACACCATCTGGTTTTAGAACGCGATTTAAAACAGGTAGGTAAAAGACTTTTGAATATATACAATATTAAAGACAGTTAATTTTGTACAGAAAAATGACTGCTGAAAAATTGCACCGAGGTTAAAAATGGAATAGGAATTCTTTATATAACCGGTAACACAGGAGGCGTTAAATTCTATCCGCTTAAATGGCGGATATGGCAAAAAGTTGATTTGCAGCCGAGAACTCAAATGTACACTGCAGTTACTGTGAACAAAAATAGAATGCTGATACAGGCATTTGATGTAAAAGTTGATGCTATTACCGGAGCGATACTGAAATCGGACCTGGACAATGATAAGGAAGAGGATGGCAAAATAGAAAAAAATGCAAAATTCGGGGACAAGGACAATTTACAACATGAGGATGAAAATGAAGACTCTGCAAATCATGAAGATTAAGAACCAAAAATAAATTGAAAATCCTTCTTTAAATTAAATACTCTCACGTAAAAGTGAGAGTGTTTTTTTAAAGGAAGTGTTCTAATAGCATTATTGCATAAATAACTGAGATAAATGCCCTAAAGTTTGATATAATATTATAAGGGTTATCAGGTCACTTTGATAGAAATAATTTTAACATAATCTTGGAGGAATCAGTGAAAAAATCAATGCTAAGCACCAATGATATAAAAAATGCAGCCGCCTATTTTATGCTGATTGCTTTTGCAGCAATGATAATCTTCTTCACCTATAAAAATGGATTTTTGTATGGATCTAAGACAGACTGGATTTCCCAGCATACTGTTTTAGCCGACTACTTCAGGGAAAAATTTTATGAAACGGGGCATCTTTTTCCTGATTTTGCGATGAATATCGGTGGCGGGCAAAATATTTACAATCTGTCCTATTATGGGTTGCTGAATCCGATTATACTAATCTCCTATTTACTTCCCTCTGTAACAATGATAACTTACATTTCGGTGTCTAGTATTACAATTGTTATCATAAGTGGATGTTTATGTTATCGGTGGTTAAGAGCTAATGAATTTTCGCGGAAAATATCCTTTACGGCCACAATCTGCTTTATATGTGCTGGTCCATTGATTTTTCAATCTCATCGGCAGATTATGTTTGTAGAATACTTACCATTTGTATTTTTGGGGCTAATCGGGGTGGACCAATATTACAGAACGCATAAGAAGGGTTTATTTATTTTAAGTGTGTTTTTCTGTATTATGACCAGCTACTTTTTTAGTGTAGGCGGCATTTTGACACTATTTGTCTATATCGTTTTTGTGAAATTAAAGATCAAAACAGATTGTAGTTTAAGTGAATTAATGAGAGATGTGATTCCATTTATAAAGGGAACTATTATAGCTATCTTGATGGCTGCTGTGCTTTGGCTGCCGACACTTTACGTGGTTGTAAATGGAAGGGGTAGCGGCGTTCCTGTTTCATGGCTGTTGCTAATTATTCCAACTTTACCTTTTAAATCATTAATGTATGATTATTATTCACTAGGTTTGACAGCTATTGCGCTTGTTGCCCTAGTAGCCACATTGTTTAGCAAAAAAAGAAACGAAAAGGTTATAGCATTTATTTTAATGTCACTATTGATGTTCCCGATATTTTTGTATCTGCTAAACGGGACCATTTATGTGCGGGAAAAGGCACTAATTCCTTTTTTACCCCTTTATATTCTCGTTATAGCAATCTTTTTAAGTAAAGTCGAAAAAGATGTCTGCTTCAGCAAAACCTTAAAACTCTTTTGGAAAAGAGCAATTGTTTTGGGACTGTTTTTACCCATTATTTTTTCTGCAAGTATAAATTGTTTGTGGGTAAATGCAGAAGATGAGCTGGTGACAACTGAAGAATATATAGAGTATTACAGCCAGGATAAGCTTGCACTGATTCAGGAAACCTTAAAAGATGACAGTTCATTTTTTCGGATGAATGTAATTGCAAACCCAGTGATAACCAGCAACTACGTGTACGATCCGCGTTATTATCAAACTTCAATTTATTCTTCAACATATAATAAGGAGTACAATAGTTTCTTTTATGATGTTATGCATAATCCAATCCCACGCAGAAATCGGGTTATAAGTGTTTCGTCAAAGAATATCTTGTTTCAAAATTTCATGAATGTAAAATACGTTATTGCAAAAGGGAATGCACCGGCAGGGTACAAGATAATTGATCAAAAGGAAGAGTATATTTTATATAAAAATAAGAATACAATGTCACTTGGGTTTGCAACCAATAGGGTAATGAGCCAGAGAGATTTTAATCATATAGCTTTCCCCTGGAATATGGGAACAGTATTTGAGAATATCGTGATAAGCAAAGACAAAAAATCAAAAGTGGAAGTAGTAAATCAATCAATCTTTGATTTCACGCAAGTTAATATAAAGAATGATATTTCACTAATAGAGAATCAAAAAAATGTAGTAATCAGAAAAGAAGGAAAGCATTTTTTCATTAAAGCAAACGAAAACGCTTCCATTGAAATACCATTGAAAATAAACATGAGGGATGATATTCTAATTGTTAGATTCACCGTATCAGACAGGAAAAATGGAGAGGATGTGGATACCTCCATTACGATTAACGGGCTAACAAATAAACTGTCTAGTCCGCTAGCCACTTACCCAAATGGTAACACTAACTTTGTTTATGTTCTATCATCAAACAAAAAATCAGCCCGTCTGACAGTTAATTTTTCCGCCGGCCAATATGAAGTATTTGATATTGAGGCGTATACGCTGCCATCAGTAGTTGTTGGAGATGCGATTGAAAAAATGGATCCGTTTATTGTTGATACAAAACGTACGGCGGATAATCAAATTACAGGAGATATTCAGGTTAAGGAAAATGGATATTTCGCAACCACCATACCATTTGATAAAGGGTTTAACATCACTGTAGATGGGGGAAAACAAAGTTATGAAAAAGTAAATACAGCCTTCGTTGGATTTCCTATTGAAAAAGGGGCGCATCATATTGTCATTAAATACACCTCTCCTTATAAAAGTGCCGGGATAGTGCTGTCCATAATTGGGCTTGTTTTGTTCGCGTTTAGCTGTATAAACAATCGGAAATATAGAATATCAAACAAGGAGAAGATAAATGGCAGTGAGGTTGAACAATGATTATTAAAAATTTTGTGACTTTATTTATGAAATACAAAGAGGTCTTGAATTATATTATATTCGGTGTTTTAACCACAGTGGTTAACTGGATTGTATTTCAACTTTGTATTGAGATCTTTTCAATTAACTGGAGTATTGCAAATGTGATTGCATGGATATTTGCGGTAATATTTGCATATGTAACGAATAGAATAATTGTATTTCAGTCATCAAGTCCACATGTTATAAAAGAGCTTTTACTGTTTGTGCAATTTCGTCTGGTTTCGCTCCTTCTAGAAATGATTATAATGTTTGTCCTTATTGAGGTGTTTTCTTTTGCACCTTTTGCATCTAAGATCGTTACTTCTGTGGTTGTAGTTATTGCAAATTATATTTTTAGTAAAGCTGTTATTTTTAGATAGAGGAGAAGATAAGATGGATAGAATTAGTATAATTGTACCTTGCTATAATGAAGAAAAAAGTCTGCCATTATTTTATGATGAAATTATAGGTATTGCAGAGGGAATGAACGAAGTTAGTTATGAACTGCTCTTTGTTAATGATGGCAGTAAGGACAATACACTCTCAATATTAAAAAAAATCTCGAGTGCTAATAAAAAGGCAAAATACATTTCGTTCACCAGAAATTTTGGTAAGGAAGCGGCAATGCTTGCTGGACTGCAGGAGGCTAGTGGAGATTATGTTGTTATTATGGACGCGGATTTACAGCATCCGGTGCAGCTTTTACCAGAAATGTATTATGCATTGAAGAATGAAAATGTCGACTGCGTTTGTGCAAAGAGAATTGACCGGGAAGGTGAAGGAAAATTAAGAAGCTTCATGACAAAGTATTTTTACAATATCATAAATAAAATATCAGAGATTGAAATGATTGATGGAGCTGGAGATTATCGAATGATGTCCAGGCAAATGAGAGATTCACTTATTTCGTTCAAAGAATATAACCGGTATTCCAAAGGATTGTTTAGTTTTGTTGGATTTAAAACAAAAATGATTCCATATCAAAATGTGAAGAGGGCTAGTGGCAACACAAAGTGGTCGTTTCTTTCGTTGTTTAAATATGCAATGAATGGAGTGATTTCGTTTTCTACTATACCGCTTGTAATAGCTTCATTTTTTGGACTAATATTTTGCTTTTTAGCATTTGTGCTGGCGGCATACACGGCTATCAAAACAACAATTTATGGAAATCCCACAAGTGGATGGACCACGTTAGTCTGTATCATGCTATTTATTGGAGGTCTGCAAATGTTTTTTATGGGCATAATGGGTCAGTATATAGCAAAAATATATATGGAAGTCAAGCACAGACCGATATACATTATTAAAGAAACTAACCTTGAATCAAATTAAATTATATTTTCCAAATTAAGGGTATTGCTATTTATTAGTAAAATTAGGTTTCCTTTTTTCAAGGAAAGCACTCATCCCTTCTTTTTTGTCATCTGAACTGAAAGGAGCAGTGAAACTTTCAATTTCTAATGTACAGGCTGATTTCATATCAAGACTGATCCCGTTATTGATGACCGATTTCGCAACAGCAACGGCGTAAGGTGCCTTTGACATTATTGTTCGTGCAACTTTTATTGCATTTCCCATAAGCTCTTCAGCCGGTACAACTCGTTCCACAAGACCAATTCTCAATGCTTCCTCAGCAGAAATAATTTCAGCAGTCATAATAAGATATTTTGCCATGCCTTTTCCAACCAGCCGTGATAATCTTTGTGTCCCCCCAAAACCTGGAATGATTCCCAGGTTAACTTCCGGTTGCCCAAATTTAGCTTTTTCTGAAGATATTCTGATGTCACATGCCATGGCAAGTTCACAACCTCCGCCAAGAGCAAAACCATTTATAGCTGCAATTACAGGTTTTTCCAGGCTTTCAATCAGATTCATTACGCTGTGCCCTTTCATCATCAAAGCTCGGCCTTCAACTGGATTAAGTTTATTCATTTCTGCAATATCTGCACCAGAAATGAAGGCTTTTCCCTTACCTGTTAAAATGATTGCTTTCACTTCAACATTTGTTTTTACATTTATAAAAACATCAATTAATTCATCCAGCAGAGCTTCGTTCAACGCGTTAAGAGCACCTGGTCTGTTTATTGTGATAAACGCAATCCCTTCATTTATTTCTAAAATAATATTTTTATTAGACATGGTAATCATCCTCTCTCTATTATGATGATTAAATCATATCACTATAGAAAATCATATGCAACAAATTATAAAATTGCTTTCTCCCTCAGTCTGTAAATAATTTTTCTTATATTAGGAATAGACAAAAGCAGGGTTGTCAATACGGTTTCCGCACCTAAATAAGTGAGGTTATACCAGAGAGACCAGGTGACAGCATTGAACCCTTCTGGCGCATACTGGCCAAAGAAAACAATGCCAGACAGAACAGCGCAAAAATATCTGCAGGTAACGCCAAAAAGATAGGCAGGGATAATGCCAAATTTTTTAGTGAAAAGAAGTGATGAAAAGGCTAAAGCACCAAAAGCTAAAGGGTAGTCCAGAATCATTTGAATGGGATGGATGACATATGGATTAAAAATTAAATCGATTAACCCAACGCACATACCTGCCATCAGGCCTCTCCGCAGACCATAAAAAATCGCACAGATCACAATGGGCAACATGGAAAAGGCTGTTACGGATCCACCCTGCGGCATTCTGAACAGAATAATTTGATTCAGTGCGATAGCAAGAGCAACCAGTATTGCAGAGGATACCATTGCGTTGGTATCAATTTTTTTGCCTTTTCCGGAAATTAGAATACCTGTAAAAAGAAGTATAATAACCACAACTGTTATTATTTGACCAGTCAAAGATTCAAAGAATCCCTGCAGTAGATCTGATGACATAAAAAAACCTCCTTAGTTAGGAGGGGAACGATTTGGTACTTAAAAAATGTTATACAAATTTTGTACGACCGCTTCCCTACGATGGAATTATCCATTTCAGGTTTTGAGGGTATTAATTGTTCTTGTAAACAATTACTCTCAGCAAATGCTCCCCTAGCTCATATTTAATTAACTCTGTTAATAGTACACATGAAAAAATATAATGTCAATACTAATCTTTTGACAAAATTAATAATAGAATACCTGATTCGAAATAAACAGAGGCAACTTCAGAGGTAAATTCATTGCTTATCCCTAGAGGAAACCCCTGGGAAAGTTTGCCATTGAGCAGCTTATATTTCAGGCCTTTCGTAGATATACCATCACAGACATCGGAAAACGAAAAAAGAGACAGCTTGAAGTTATCTTTCTTTTCTATAATAATTTCTGAAGGGAAATGCAGGGTAGCTATATTATTATTATCTCGAAGTTCAATTTTAATACCTGCGGAAAGTCCATATAATAAACATTGCAGATTAGCCATTGCATGGTCAAGTCTCCCGCCAATTCCTCCTAGAATAATTATATCTTTAAAGCCTTTGTTAATTGCATATTTAACACACGCCAATGTATCTGTGACGTCTTTTTCAACTGGAAGTTTAATGGCTTCTACGTCAGAAGGCAAATCGATGTTAATCGAATCAAAATCGCCGATTATCAGATTTGGGACGATTCCATTGTCTTTGGCGACAGAGTATCCATTATCAGCACATATGATGAAATCCTCATTTTTTTTGTGCAAGATTGAAGATAAATCGCCATCCAAATAGGATGTTATGATATAACACTTACACATGAACCTGCCCTTTTAATCCTAACACATTTTTATTTGCAGATAAAATTGGATAAATAACGGTTGATATGAATTCTTCAGTCTGCTGTGGAGCTATTCCGACAAAATTCTCCGGATTCATCAAAGCATTCAGCTCCTCCAGGGAGAGCTTAAAAGTGAAGTCATTTGAAATCCGTTCCAACAGATCATTAGTTTTTCCCTCTTCTTTTACAAGTCTGCCAGCCTCCATTGAATGAACCCTTATCTTCTCATGCAATTCCTGTCTGTCACCACCAAGCTTGACTGCCTGCATCATGATATTTTCTGTAGCCATAAAAGGAAGTTCACTCATAAGTCTTGCATGAATTACTTTAGGATATACAACCAGTCCGTCCGCAATATTTAAATAAAGCTCTAAAATACCGTCTACTGCAAGAAAAGCCTCAGAAATGCTGATTCTTTTATTTGCCGAATCGTCCAAAGTCCTTTCAAACCATTGAGAGGAAGCGGTTATAGCCGGATTTAAAGCATCACATATCACATAATTTGCAAGAGATGCCATTCTTTCACTTCTCATTGGATTTCGCTTGTATGCCATTGCTGATGAACCGATTTGCTCTTTCTCAAAGGGCTCTTCAATTTCCTTTAAATGTTGAAGCAGTCTGATGTCATTTGAAAACTTATGAGAACTTTGTGCAATTCCACTTAACACATTTAAAACCCTGCTGTCAATTTTTCTGGAGTATGTCTGACCAGAGACAGGATAGCATTCTGCAAAGCCCATTTTATTGGCAATAATTCCATCCAGTTTTTTTACTTTACTGTGATCTCCGTCAAACAATTCAAGAAAACTGGCCTGCGTTCCTGTGGTACCTTTTGAACCCAGCAATTTCATATTGGATAAAGTATAATCTATATCTTCCAAATCAAGAACAAGGTCCATCATCCAAAGAGTAGCTCTTTTGCCAACGGTTGTGGGCTGAGCAGGCTGAAAATGAGTAAAACCGAGAGTTGGAAGAGCTTTATATTCTGATGAAAAGAGGGATAGTTTTTCTAATATATTGATGAGTTTGTTTTTTAATAATTTCAGAGCCTCCGTCATAATAATGAGATCGGTATTGTCACCTACATAACAGGAAGTGGCACCAAGATGAATTATTTTTTTCGCCTCCGGGCATTGAACCCCATAAGCGTAAACGTGTGACATGACATCGTGTCTTACAATTTTTTCTCTTTCTTCAGCGACTTCAAAGTTGATATCATTCACCTTCGACCTAAGTTGCTCAATTTGTTTGTCAGTTATTTCAAGGCCAAGCTCTTTTTCTGCCTCTGCCAGGGCGACCCATAGCTTTCTCCATGTAATGAATTTTTTTTCGGGAGAGAAAAGGTACTGCATTTCCCTGCTTGGATAACGTTCTGAAAGGGAGCTGGTGTAATTATTGTTCATAAATCCTCCTTGATGGTTTGTATATCAATAAATATATTGATGTGTTATTTTAACATTTTACAAAGATTAATACAATAATATACCAAAGGTTATTATATTTACTGGATTTTTTGCTATAAAAAAGGTATATTAGTATAGGAAATATTAAATTAAGTGAAATATTATTTATAGGAGGTATTAAATGTTAACATCAATCGTTGGAATTAATTGGGGTGATGAAGGTAAGGGAAGAATGGTAGACCTGCTGTCATCTGATTACGATATAATTATCAGGTATCAGGGTGGAAATAATGCAGGCCATACTGTTATTAATGATACTGGAAAATTTGTATTAAATTTACTGCCCTCTGGAATACTTAGAGAGACAACAGTAAATGTAATGGGGAACGGTATGGTAATAGATATCGAGCACCTTACAAATGAAATAAAGAAGCTTACTGACAAGGGTGTGAAAATAACTCCTGATAATTTAAAAATAAGCGATAAAGCCGTTATTTGTCTTCCATATCATGTTCTTTTAGACGGTTTAGAGGAAGAAAGACTTGGAGACGCCAAATTCGGTTCTACTAAAAGAGGAATCGGGCCGGTATATGGTGACAAATATATGAAAAAAGTCATCAGAATGAGTGATTTGCTAAATAAAGAGACGTTAAATAAAAAGGTTGAAAATCTGGTCGAATGGAAAAACCTGTTGATTCATAATGGATACAACGCGCCAAAAGTTGAAACAAAGGATATTATGAGCTGGCTGGAAACATTTGGAAAGGAAACAGTTAAATATGTATGCGACACGACCGTCTATTTACAAAAACAAATAAACAACAAAAAAAATATTTTGTTTGAAGCTCAATTAGGAGCTTTAAGAGACGTTGACTTTGGCATTTTCCCTTATACATCATCCTCGTCAACCTTAGCGGCCTATGCACCTATTGGCGCTGGCATACCCTTTGCGAAACCTGATAAGGTTATTGGTATTATGAAAGCTTATTCAAGCTGTGTTGGAGAAGGTCCGTTTACAGCAGAAATGTTTGGAGATGAAGCAAATGCATTGAGAGAGGCAGGCGGAGAATACGGAGCCGCCACCGGACGGCCAAGAAGAGTTGGCGGATTTGATGTCGTTGCTTCGAAATATGGCTGCCTTGTTCAAGGAGCTGATGAAATAGCATTAACTAAACTTGATATTCTTGCTTATATGAAACAAATCCCAGTATGCACCAGTTATAAAATAGGGAAAAAAATAATTACGGACTTTATTACTGGAGATGAACTTGCTATAGCTGAACCGGTTATAGAATATTTGGACGGCTTCTGTGAAGACGTATCTAAATGCAGGAAGGCGAGTGATCTGCCTGTAAAGGCTGTCGAATATATTAAATATATTGAAAAGGCAGTAGGATGTCATATAAAATATGTATCTGTGGGGCCTGCAAGAGAAGATTATATATTAATGGATTAATAAAATTGCTTTATGAAAAATAATATTACTGATAAAATTTGAAAACCCCAAAACTCTAAAATCCCGAAATGATCAATTGATTATTTCGGGATTTGTTAATAGATATCATATATTTAAATAAAATGTAAATATTCACAAAATTCTAAATAATACTTCTTTATCCAATAGGCCTCAAAATGGAAGAAACCGCTTGAAAACACCTGCTATAAAGTATATAATTTGTCTATGGGAATACGTAAATATTTCCAGTTTGAGGAGATGAAATGAAAGATAAAATTCAAAAAGTATTGAATGAAAAGGTTAACCCTTTGCTTGAAGAACATTTTGGCGGAGCAAATCTAGTAGAATTTAAAGATGGCATTGCAAAGGTTAGGTTAACAGGAGCCTGCAGCACCTGCCCATCAGCCCAGAATACAATAGAAGATGTTGTTAAACAAATAGTGATGGCTGAATGTGAAGGTGTAGAGGATGTCATTCTGGACACTTCAATAGGTGAAGATTTATTGGATATGGCCAGAAAAATTCTTAATAAAGAAATTTAAACTGTTAGTTATTTTTAATTACCTGACAAAATGTCAGGTAAGAATTTAAATATTTAAGGAGTGATTTTATTATGTTAATGACAGGAGCTCAGTATATCGAAAGTTTAAGAAAACTTAAAACAAGAGTTTATCTTTTCGGCGAAGAGGTAAAGAATTGGGTTGATCATCCAATGATCAGACCATCCATTGATTGTGTTGCAGTTACTTATGATTTGGCGCAGGATCCACAGTATACAGACCTTATGACAGCAAAGTCAATTTTAAATAGTGAAACAATTAACAGATTCTGTAATATCCATCAAAGCACAGACGACTTGAGAAAAAAAGTTAAAATGCAAAGACTGCTTGGGCAAAAGACCGCTTCCTGCTTCCAGAGATGCGTGGGAATGGATTCCTTTAATGCAGTATATTCGACAACATTTGAAGTAGATAAGAAATACGGAACAACTTATCATCAGAACTTCTTAAAATATTTAAAATTTGTTCAGGAAAAAGATCTGGTTGTCGATGGTGCCATGACTGACCCTAAAGGGGACAGAGGATTAGCACCGTCAAAGCAGAAAGATCCTGATTTATTCCTGAGAATCGTTGAAAGAAGACCTGACGGAATAGTAGTCAGAGGTTCAAAAGCGCATCAGACAGGTTGCATCAATTCCCATGAACATTTAATCATGCCAACAATGGCACTGGGCGAAGATGATAAGGATTATGCAGTATCCTTTGCATGTCCGACAGATGCTGACGGAATCTATATGATTTACGGCAGACAATCCTGCGATACAAGGAAACTGGAGCCAGGTGCTGATGTGGATCTTGGAAATCACAAGTTTGGCGGACAGGAAGCTTTAGTCGTATTTGACAATGTATTCATTCCAAACGACAGAATTTTCCTTTGCGGCGAATATGATTTCGCCAATATGCTGGTTGAAAGATTTGCCGGATACCACAGACAGTCCTACGGCGGATGCAAAGTCGGCGTCGGAGACGTAATCATCGGCGCAGCAGCACTTGCAGCAGACTATAACGGGGCGTCAAAAGCCGCACACATTAAAGACAAACTGATTGAAATGACACATCTGAATGAAACATTATACTGCTGCGGCATCGCATGTTCAGCAGAAGGATATCCAACAGCTGCAGGGAATTACCAGATTGACCTTTTACTTGCAAACGTATGTAAGCAGAATGTCACTAGATTCCCTTACGAAATCGTAAGACTTGCTGAAGACATTGCAGGCGGATTAATGGTAACCATGCCTTCAGAAAGAGATTTCAGATCGGATCTGAAAGTCGGCAAGAAGGGCGAAACCATTGGAGATATTTGTAATAAGTATTTTGCAGGATCACCAACATGTACAACAGAAGAGAGAATGAGAGTTCTCAGATTCCTGGAAAACATTTGTCTGGGATCAGCTGCAGTTGGTTACAGAACGGAATCCATGCATGGAGCAGGATCTCCGCAGGCTCAAAGAATTATGATTGCCCGTCAAGGAAACATTGAAGGCAAAAAAGCTCTTGCAAAGGCTATTCTTGATATAAAATAGTTTGAAGAGATGTTTACAAGCCGTCTGGCAATGCCGGACGGCTTATTTACAAAAGGAGACTGTAAAATGAAATGTGGCGTAAGGTTTTGTGGCGGCTGCAATCCTAAATATGACAGAGGAGCAGCTTATGAATTTGTCAGGCAGGGTCTTCAGGAGGAAATTCAATTTGAATATGCCCAGGAAGATACAATATATGATATTCTGCTGATATTTGACGGCTGCACGAACTGTTGTGCATCCTATGATGCCTATATGACCAGACGAGGTATCGTCAAAATTTGGCAAGCGGAAGATTTAGACAAAACAATACAAATTCTAAAGGATTTTGAGTAATATTTGAAAATGGAGGGTGAATACATTGGATTGGAAAAAAATATACAAGGATAGAAAGTGTACTGCAGATGAGGCTGTAAAACTGATCAAATCAGGAGACAAAGTTGGATTTGCGCATGCAGTTGCCGAGCCGCCGATTTTAGTGGAAGCAATGGTAAAAAATGCGGCAGCATATAAAAATGTTCAAATCAATCATATGGTTACGCTAGGAAAAGGTCTTTATTCAAAACCGGAATATAAAGAAAATTTTACTTTTAATGGCTGGTTTTCAAGCCCGACAACAAGAGAATCAATCGCAGAAGGACATGGCGATTTTACTCCTGTGTTTTTCCACGAAGTACCTTCCTTTATACGAAAAGATATATTCCATCTGGATGTATTTATGGTTATGGTGTCACCTCCGGATGCGCATGGATACTGCTGTATTGGTGTTTCATCCGACTATTCCATGCAGGGAGCAAAATCAGCAAAAATAGTTCTGGCTGAGGTCAATGACCAGGTCCCAGTTGTTTATGGCGATACCTTTATACATGTAAGTAAAATTGACAGATTTGTAGAAACCTCACATTCACTTCCGGAATTAGGGCTTCCTAAAATCGGAGAAACAGAGGAGGCGATTGGAAGAAATTGTGCCAATTTAATTGAAGACGGATCAACTCTGCAATTAGGCATAGGAGCCATTCCAGATGCTGTTTTGCATTCTTTGAAAGATAAGAAGGATATTGGTATTCATTCGGAAATGATTTCTGATGGAGTTGTTGATCTTTTTGAAGCTGGCGTCATCAATTGCGCTAAGAAAGGTCTTGATCCGAACAAAATGATTGTAACATTTTTAATGGGAACAAAAAGATTGTATGATTTTGCTGAAAAAAATCCAATGGTTGAGTTGCGAACGGTGGATTACGTGAATCATCCTGCAGTGGTTGCACAATGCACCAATCTGGTTTGCATCAATGCCTGCATGGCGGTTGATTTTATGGGTCAGGTTGTTTCTGACAGCATTGGCATCAGACAGTTCTCAGGTGTGGGTGGACAGGTTGACTTTGTAAGAGGTGCGGCTATGTCGCTTGACGGCAAAGGAAAAGCAATTATTGCCATGCCTTCTGTTGCAAAGAAAAAAGACGGAACGATGATTTCAAAAATTACGCCTTATATCGATAAGGGTGCTGCAGTTACAACCTCAAGAAATGATGTTGATTATATTGTAACAGAATATGGAATTGCAGAAATGAAGGGGAAATCCTTAAAACAGCGTGCCAGAGCTCTCATAAATATAGCACACCCTGATTTTCAAGAGGAACTTAAAGGTGAATTCGAAAAAAGATTTAACGCTAAATTTTAATAAACAGAAAGAGAGAGGTATATTATGCAAGCATTAAGAGTTGTCCCTAAAATTTTTTACTTTGACACATTTAAGGAATTTAATGAGGAATTTAAAATTGGTAAAAATGATTTGTTGGTCACAAATGAATGGATGTATACACCCTATGTGGCACCGCTTGGAATTGACACAAATGTAATATATCAGGAAAAATATGGTGCAGGCGAGCCTTCTGATGAAATGATTGATGCAATGGCAAAAGAAATGAAGAAGTATGAATTCGACAGAATTGTGGCATTTGGCGGCGGCACAATTGTAGATATCTGTAAAATTCTTGCGCTTGATGTTCCGGAAAAATCCATCGATCTGTTTACAGGTTCAGTTGCACCGGTGAAGATTAAAAAACTGCTGGTAGTTCCGACGACCTGCGGAACTGGAAGCGAAGTAACCAATGTTGCAATTGCTGAATTAAAGTCACTTCATACAAAAAAAGGCCTTGCTGTGGATGAAACATATGCAGATATTGCTGCACTGGTTCCAGAAACAATTAAAGGGTTACCTTATAAATTTTTTGTAACAAGCTCAGTTGATGCATTAATCCATGCGATTGAATCTTACCTTTCACCAAAAGCCTCTCCTTTTACCGAAATGTATTCACTTCAGGCAATTGAAATGATTATGGCTGGATACAAGGAAATAGTGGCTAAAGGCCCGGATGAAAGATTGAATAATCTGAAGAACTTTGTACTGGCATCCTGTTATGCAGGTATTGCATTTGGTAATGCCGGCTGTGCTGCTGTTCACGCCATCTCATATTCAATAGGCGGAGCGTTCCACGTTGCACATGGAGAAGCCAATTACCAGTTCTTTACTGAAGTCTTCAAGATGTACATGAGAAAAAATCCAAACGGGAAAATCAAGCAGGCAAATAAAATATTTGCTGATATTCTTGGATGCACTGATGGACCTGAGGTTTATGATGAACTTGAAAAGTTCCTTAATAAATTAATTGTTAAAAAGCCTTTAAGAGAATATGGCATGGTTGAATCGCAGATCGATGAATTTACAAAAAGTACTGTTGCCAATCAGCAAAGACTGCTTGCAAACAACTACGTTCCATTATCCGACGAAGAAATAAGAGAGATTTTCGCTAATCTTTATTAATTAATTAAAAAAAGGGCAGTCAATCATTTTGACTGCCCTTTTTTATTGAATGAACAGATAAAATAGGATATAATTGTTCTGAGTATTTCAATTAAAAGAAAGCCGGTATATTATGAACAATTTGATAGTAAATGAAAGCTGCAAAAATATTAGAGCCCTTGCTTTACAGGCATTAAAAGTAAACTGGTGGATTGCAGTAGGAGCAGCAGTACTGAGTACACTGCTGGTTATGGGTCCCGCACTTTTTATACAGGAACTGCTGGATGGCCGTTCAAGTTTTGAACTTTTTCTTATCAATGTAGAAAACCTTTTTATAGGTGCACCCATCACGTTGGGGTTAATATTATTCATGTTTTCCCTATTCAAAAAAGAAGAAGCACAAATAGGCCAGATTTTCAATGGATTTGAATATTTTACAAAAGCAGTTCTTTTAAAATTTGTTATCGGTATATTCATAATGCTTTGGACATTTTGTTTTATTATTCCGGGAATAATTGCATCAATAAGATACAGCCAGGCTTTTTATATACTGGCAGAAGACCCTACAAAAGGAGTTATGCAATGTATTGAAGAAAGTAAATGGATGATGCGTGGAAACAAATGGAAGTTTTTTTGCCTTGCGTTAAGTTTTTTCGGTTGGGCGGTGCTTGCGGCTGTTCCTGTGGGAATTGGGTATCTTTGGTTAATACCTTATTTTTCTATGACACAGGTTGCATTTTATGAATTGGTTTCTGGAAATTTGAGACAAGAAACGCTGGAGGGACATAGTTATGAACAATAAATTTGTACCTCTTCTTTTTGCTGGAGATATAAATGTGTATAGCGTAGCCAGAGCATTCCATGAAGAATATGGGATAAAACCGGTTGCTTATGGCAAATTTAATTCAGGGCCTTGTTTTAAGAGCAAAATCATTGATTACAGATCAAATGAAAAAGCTGATGAACAAAATACTTTTTTAAAGCTAGTTCTGGATTTTTCAAAAGAAAATGCAGATAAAAAAATATTGCTGATTGGATGCGGAGACAGTTATGTTCAATTGATAAGCGAAAACAAGAATAAATTTCCTGAAAATATTATTGCCCCGTACATTGATATTGAAATGATGAATAATCTGATTCATAAAGAAAAATTTTATCAGTTGTGTGAAAAGTCAGGTGTTGATTATCCGGATACTTTTGTTCACCATGCGTCAATGGGACGGATATTTGATTTGCCTTTTGCGCCTCCTTTTATCATTAAACCATCTAACGGTATTGAATACTGGAGAAATCCATTTGAGAATCAAAATAAGGTCTATAAGGTGGGTACAAGAGAAGAATTAGAAAGTGTTTTAACGGAAATTTATAAATCAGGATATAAAGACTCTATCATTATTCAGGATTTTATTCCTGGGGATGACACCTTTATGAGAGTTTTAACCAATTACTCTGATCAAAATGGCAAGGTTAAACTGATGTGTCTTGGACATGTTCTGCTTGAAGAACATACGCCACATGGGATTGGAAATCATGCTGTCATTATTACTGAACACAATGAAGAAATGGAAAAACAGTATAAAAGGTTTTTGGAAAATATGAATTACACCGGCTTTTCTAATTTTGACATTAAATATGATCAGAGGGATGGCAAATATAAGGTGTTTGAAATAAATACAAGGCAGGGCAGAAGTAATTATTATGTTACAGGGGCCGGTGCCAATATAGCCAAATATTTGGTTGAAGATTATATTGAAAATATGGAAATTGAAGAAATGATTGTTACAAACAGGAATCTTTGGATGGTTGTTCCTAAGAAAGTCGCCTTTGATTACATAATCCCTTTGGAATATAAAAAAGATATGACAGCGTTAATAAAAGCAGGCAAATATGTAAACCCCTTGTTCTACAAGGCTGACAAAGGCTTGTTGAGAAGATTGAAACTGGAAAAATCAATGGTTGGACATTATTTCAAGTTTAAAAAATATTTGAGCAAATGATTGGATCTGGAGGGATTATGAAGGAGAATAATGAAAAGCTTTTAGGTGTGATGGGTGGGATGGGGCCGCTGGCTACTCAGCTTTTTTACAGAATGATTATTGAAAAGAATGATGCACATTGCGACCAGGACCATTTGAATATGATTATATTTAATCACGCTTCAATGCCTGATCGAACGAAAGCAATTTTAAAGAATGACACAGAAGAACTTTACGCAAAACTGCTGGCGGATGCAAAATCACTTGAAGAACTGGGCGTTGATTTTATTGCCATACCGTGTAACACCTCTCATTATTTTGTCGACAGTATCCAGGAGAAAATCAGTGTACCAATCATAAATATGATAAAAGAGACGATAGATGCGATTGACAAAGAAGCAACCAAGGTGGGAATATTAGCTACAGATGGAACGATTAAAACCGGTTTATACCAAAACGCATGCAAAAAAGCTGGATTTACACCCGTCATACCCTCTGAAGAATGCCAGAAACTTATCATGAAAATAATATATGATGGGATAAAAGATGGCGGAAAAATTGAAATAAATGACTTTGACACAATCGATGAACAATTTAAAAAGGCAGGTTGTAATTGCGCAATTATGGCTTGTACTGAATTATCATGTTTTAAAGAGATTTATCATATTGGAGATTATTATATGGATGCAATGAGTATTCTTGCAAAGAAATCCCTGGAATATTGCGGTAAAAAATTAAAAGTTTGAACATTGGAGGTTAACAATGAATAAAAATGTACTTATTTTAAGCGATGCCATAAAAATATTAAAGGATAAAAAACTGATTGTAGAATCGAATGTGAAAAAGGAAGATCTTGATACAATAATCAGATATGTTTCATTCAATTCGAAGGATATCGAATATAATTCCTTATTTATATGTAAAGGAAGCCATTTCGATAAAAAATATCTTGAAGATGCAATAAAAGAGGGTGCTTTTGTATATTTAAGCGAGTCAAAATATGAAGATTTAAGCAATGAGATTTCATATATTATTGTTAATGATATTAGAAAAGCAATGGCTTATATCGCAGAGATTTATACAAATTATGCATGGAAAGATTTGACTTTAATTGGTATTACAGGAACAAAGGGCAAATCCACAACCGCATATTTTGTAAAATATATCCTGGACGATTATCTTAAGCATGAAAAGAAAAAACCTTGTGGAATAATATCAGGTATTGATAATTACGACGGAGTAATTAAAGAGGAATCCCACCTGACAACACCGGAATCACTTGAACTCCATAAACATTTCGCCAATGCAGCTTCAAGTGCGTTGAAATACCTGACAATGGAAGTGTCCAGTCAGGCTTTAAAATACGACAGAGTGCTTGGGATACAATATGAAGTCGGATGCTTTCTAAATGTTGGGGAAGACCATATCAGCGATATTGAACATTCGAGCTTTGAAGATTATCTTAAATCAAAATTGTTAATATTTGATCAATGCAATATTGCCTGTGTGAATTTGGACATTGATTATCCAGAAAGAGTTTTAAAAGATGCAAAGAAATGCAGCAGGGTAATCACCTTTGGTTTAAATAAAGGTGCAGATATTTACGGATATGATATCACAACAAATGGCAAAGAAATCAGTTTTTCTGTAAAATGTGACAGTTTTACTAAAAAATTCAAACTGTCAATGCAGGGTATTTTTAATGTATATAATGCATTGGCAGCCATTTCAATCGCTTACGCTTTAAATGTTCCACTTGATCATGTATACCATGGACTAAAGAAGGCCAAGGTAAGCGGCAGAATGGAAATCTTCAAGGAACCAAATAAAAAACTTCATATTGTCGTTGATTATGCCCATAATAAAATGAGTTTTGAAGCATTATTTGAATCAACTAAGAAAGATTTCCCGGAAAGTGAAATTTCCATTATTTTTGGCTGCCCAGGCAAAAAAGCACAGGCCAGAAGAAAAGAACTTGGAGAAATCGCAGGGAAATATGCGAATAAGGCCTATATTACAGAGGAGGATGCAGGGGAAGAACCTGTACTTAAAATCTGTGAAGAAATAGTAAAACATATGGAAGGAAACACCTGCGAGTGCTCAATTATAGAAAACAGAGAAGAGGCAATCAGAGAGGCAATCAGGGAGGCAGCGACAGGAGGTGTAATACTGATCACTGGAAAAGGCAGAGAAACCAGGCAAAAACGCGGATTGCTTTATATCAAAACAAGATCTGATGTGAAAATCGTGAAAAATATCCTGGAAGGCAAATAGCAGGAGAATTATGAATTCAAACAAATAAAAAACAGGCATCTTACCTGTTTTTATTTGTTTGAATTTTGAAGTTTTCTGATTAATCGAGCAATATCTTCTGGAACAGGGGCTTCAAGCTCTAGTTTTTCCTTTGTAATTGACTTTAGAAATGACAACTTGTGGGCATGTAATGCCTGCCTTTCAATTAACAGAACATTAGAACCGCCATAAAGGTGATCACCGACGACTGGATGACCGATATGTGCCATATGAACTCTTATCTGATGAGTTCTGCCAGTTTTCAGGATCAGTTCAACCAAGGTATAGCCTGCTTTATATCTTTCAATGACCTTATAATGCGTGATGGAATCAGCGCCAGTATCATCATAAAGAACTGAACGCTCCGGTCTTTCAATATCTGGTCTTCCTATGGGGAGGTCAATGACACCATCATCATTTTCAAGAAGGCCTTTTACAACGGCGATGTATTTTTTTTCGACTTTATTACCAGCCATCTGCTTTGTAAAATCATCCTGAACATGAGAATTCTTTGCCACAACTAAAATACCAGATGTATCCATGTCCAATCTGTTAATAAACCTGATTTTAAAGCTTTGTTTAGAATTAAGCATATATTTCATTACACCATTTGCAATGGTATGAGAATGATGACCTTTTGTCGGATGAACAACTATTCCGGATTGTTTGTTTATTACCAGTAAATCATCATCTTCATAAATAATTTCAATTGGAATTGCTTCTGGAATGAAATCACTGATCTCTTCCGGCATGCTGATTGATAAAATATCTCCAGCGGAAGGGAGCAGGTAAGTTTTCACTGGTTTCCCGTTAAGCAGAATCAGATTTTCCCTTTTAATTTTTTTGTTAAGTCTGCTTGAAAGCTTGAAATTAAAGCGTAAGAGCTCCTTTATCTGGAGCTCTTTTTTCACATCATCTTCAGTAACAATATAATCAAATTTACTCATTTCTCACCATTCTTTATAAAAATTTGCTTTTAACTTTTGACCAGAAATTATAAGCTTCAAACCGAAGCAGTTTTACTTCTTTAGTTGATAAACCAATGCTTATGTATTCAAGATCTCCATAATTGTATTGCACTCCATCGACAAGTATTTGTATGCCATGGTTTTTTGTATATTCCGGCATAATCTCAAGGGAAGAATTAGTAGGGAGAAGGATGCTTGAAGTAAAAGAACGATAAGCTGTTGTATTCATTGGTGCAATTGGTGTTAACTGCAAAAGATTTAATCTGGGGTCTACGATTGAACCTCCAAGAGAATAATTGTATGCAGTGCTTCCGGCTGGTGTAGCAACAAGTATACCGTCACCGCTGAAACGTTCAATAAAGCTTCCACCGATTGAAATATTCAGATGAATTGAATAAGACTTGTCTCCTCTGATAATAATTTCATTTAATCCTCTGTGTACAATTTGTTTTCCGCCGATAGTGGCGGTCGCTTTTACAGTTGACAATAGCTGAATGCTATACTTACCCTGTTTATAATGAAAAATAAAATCATCCAGCTGGTTTGGCTGAATTTCCTGGAAAAATCCCAAATGACCAGTGTTTATGCCTATGATTGGGATATGAGGAAAGTCAAGTTCATGAACAGTCTGGAGAAAAGCGCCGTCTCCACCTATGCATACTATCAGTTCAGCTTCTTCAGAATACTTCGTAAGGACAGTAAAACCACTGTTTTCCAGTTTGATTTTTAGCAGTTTTTGTGTTTCTACCGAGACTTGGGTTCCGTTTCTGAAAATACATATTTTTCGTTGATCCATGTTTTCACCTATATTAAACTTTCAAGTTGATCTATTAATGATTCAAATGCTTTCATAGCACTTTCAATTGGTTTTGGGCTGCTCATATCTGTACCGGCAATTTTCAGCAGCTCAATAGGGTAATCACTTTCACCGGATTTGAGGAATTCAATATAAGCATCTCTATCGGGCGTTCCTCCTGAAATTATCTTTTCCGAGATTGCAGTTGCTGCAGAAAAACCTGTCGCGTATTTATAAACATAAAAAGCATTGTAAAAATGTGGGATTCTAGACCATTCGTACTCTATTTCTTTGTCCAGCATGACATCTGGTCCGAAATATTTTGCCACCAGTTTTTTATATTCCCGGCATAGCCAGTCAGCGGTTAAAGCTTCACCATTTTCTACAGCCCTATGGGTAAGCATTTCAAACTCAGCGAACATTGTTTGTCTGAATAATGTTGATCTGAATTCTTCAATATATAGGGTAAGAATATATTTTTTTGTTTCTTTATCTGTTTCAGTTGCAAGTAAATGTTTCATCAATAGGGATTCATTTACGGTAGAAGCGACTTCTGCAGTGAAAATGGAATGACCGCCATAAATAAAAGGCTGTTCTTCTCTGGTAAATTTCGAATGAATGGAATGACCCATTTCATGTGTCAGGGTAAATACATCCTTATATTTGTTGTTGTAATTCAATAAAACATAGGGCATACTGTCATAACTTCCAAAACTGTAGGCACCGCTTGTTTTCCCTTGATTCTCGTAAACATCCAACCACCTGTCCTTTATACCCTCTTCAACTCTTTTCAAGTATTCAGGTCCAAGAACCGACATACCGTTTTTCATAAGCAGAAGAGCATCTTCATAGGAAAGGGTTTTATACGGTGCATTAAAAAGAGGAACATATATATCATACATATGCAATTCATCCAATTTGAGAATTTTTTTCCTGATATTCATATATCGGTATATAAGCCCGAGATTTTTATTAACTGTCTCTATTAAATTCTCATAAACCATGGGAGAAATATTGTCTCCAGAAAGAGCCGCATCAAGAGAGGAAGGGTAATTTCTTATTCGTGAAACTACGACGTCAGTTTTTGTATTGTAGTTATATGTGGTTGCTATTGTGTTGATTTGTTTGATATAGGCATCATACATCATTTCAAAAGCTTTTTTACGAAGCTCTCTGTTGCTGCTTTCCATAAAACCAATGAATTTTCCGTGTGTCAGTTCAACTTCATCACCGTCCTCATCCAGAATAGTTCCAAATTTAATATCTGCATTGTTCAGCATTGTAAAAATATCACTGGTAGCTCCGGTTATTTCACTGTACTGAGAAATAATATTTTCTTCTTCGTTGGAAAGTATATGCGCCTTTTCACGGAGCATATTATCAACAGCAAATTTATAAACGCTAAGTCCTGCTTCATTTTCGATGAAATCATACAATTTCACTTCGGGGATGGCTAATAATTCGGGTGTGAAAAATGACATTGCCGTGGATGCCTTAGCAACCAGAGAGCTGCATCTGTCATTCATGGTCTGGTATTTATCAAGTCGGTTATCTTCATCTCTTCTCATTCTTGAATATACATAAATTTTTTCTAATAACTGCCATATTTTATCTTTATCTATAAAAGCTTCCAATAAAGTTTTTGAATCAGCGGCTAATCTGCCGGAATATCTTTCATATTGTTCGGATAATTTAATAACTTCCAAAAAATCTCGTTCCCAATCCAATTCGTCAGGATACATTGCTTCAATATTCCATTTGAAGTCAGCTGGCATTTCATTTCTTGTCATGGTTTTTTTGGCATTCATAAAAATCCTCCAATTTAATTAAATAGTTATTCTTTTTTAATGATTTATATAATATAATGTATGTAGTATTCTAATATATTATAGCACATCCTGAAAGGAAATAAATATAATGAACAATAGACCGATAGGTTTTTTTGACTCTGGACTTGGAGGTTTAACGTGCATACCTCATTTGATGAAAGCGTTACCTGAAGAAAAGATTATCTATTTCGGAGACACTGCAAGGACTCCATATGGGTCAAAAGCTGTATCAACTATTAAAAGTTTCTCAATTGAAATAGCTGACTTTTTAGTCAAACAGAATGTCAAGATGATAGTAATAGCCTGTAATACAGTAAGTGCTACAAGTCTAGAGGATTTAAAACAAAGATTACCGCAAATACCCATCATAGGAATCATTGAGCCGGCGGCAGCGAAAACTGCTGCCTTAAGCGATAATTATAATATCATTGGTATCATTGGTACAAAGGTTACAATAAAAAGCGGAATTTATGAAAAACTGATTAAAAAACTGAACCCGGACCAAAAGATTTTCTCTGTGGCCTGTCCAGCTTTTGTTCCATTAATTGAAGAGGGCATCATCGATCATGATATTATGAATCTGACAATAAAATATTATTTGGAAGATTTTATCAAAAGTAATAATATCGATACGCTGGTTCTGGGATGTACCCATTATCCGTTAATCAGAAAAAACATTGAAAAAATTTATCCTGATTTGAAAATAATTGATCCTTCAGAAATAGTAGTTTCCACGATTGTTGAACAACTTGATTCTAAAAATCTGATTGCAGATGTACCGAATTATGAAAATGTATTTTATGCCAGTGACCTTTCTGAGAATTTCATGAATATGATAGATAGAATATTTGAAAATTCTGAAGTAAAAGTTAAATTTAAAAGTTTTGATATAGAAGAATTTAGAATGGAGGGCAAGCAAAATGAAATTAGAAGAATTATTAGAAATCCTTGATATTGAAGAACCGGAAGAATTTAAATTTTATGAAAACTTTGCGGATCTGATTGAGTACGAAGGCGAAATCTCGTATGATGCTTTGTTTTCGCTGATTAAAAAAGTTGATATGGTGACTTTGGGTGAATTTATTGAGACTTATGTGGATGATGTACTTGAAGGAATCCCGGAAGAAGGCGGAATTGATGCATATACTTTTATTGCCTCTGTTAAAATGATGTTCTTAGGGTTAGCAGAGTCAATCGCAACAGCAGAGGAAGACGAGGAAAGAGATGAATTGCCTATTTTTGTGGAAGAACTGTATAAATTCAGAAACTGGTTTACAAGAGACAGTATTATTCACATGACTAAGGAAAATGATAAAACCATCATTTCAGTTCCACTGCTGGAAGCAATCATATCATACAGAATAGAAAAATTAAATGAAGAACATTATTCCTATAATTTTGATGATTGCGTACCTTATGAAATTGATGAATATATCGTTTCCTATTCTTCTGCGATGGTTGAGGTTGAGGACGAAGAGGAGGATACGGATTCCTATTTAGAAGAACCGGAAGATAGCGAGGCATAAAAACGAATGAGAAGCAAAGACTATAAAATCGGTATGCTTTGTGCAATTTTCAGTGCCGTAACATGGGGTTTTTTACCGATTTATTGGCAAGCGTTGCGACCTGTTGATTCTGTTGTAATTATTTTTTACCGAATTATCTTTGTCGCAATAGTCACATTCGTCGCATCTTTAAAGCTCTATGGAATGGAAGGAATTAAGGCACCTCTCAGAATTAAAGGAAACAAGCTGAAGTTTTTTTTGGCTGGCCTTTTAATTACGTTAAACTGGAGCATATATATTGCTGCTGTAAATGCAGATTTTGTTATTCAAACATGCATTGGATATTATATAGAACCTATCATAATTTCTATTTTTGGGGTTATGCTATTCAATGAAAAGCTGGGGAAATATAAAACTACAGCATTGGTATTTGCAGGGGCAGGCGTGTTTATAATGCTGGCATATTACAAAGAAATTCCTATTATTGCGCTAAGCCTTGCTGTAACCTTTGCCATGTATACGGCTGTTAAAAAGAGTTACAGACTTGAGGCTATCCTGTCACTTCTGTATGAAACCATGTTTTTGGTGCCAGTCGCACTTGGTATGGTTGTTTATTATGAAATAAACGGAATGGGGGCCTTTGGAACAGCTTCGAATTCCCAGCTTTTCCTATTATCCCTGATTGGATTTTGTACGGCAGTTCCATTAATCCTGTTTACAATGGGAGCAAATAGAATTACCATGGTAAGTCTGGGAATTATAGAATATATTTCTCCGTCAATTACCCTTTTACTGGGGATTTTCTTGTTTAAAGAAGCCTTCGATTCAGTTCAGTTTTTTAGTTTTGT
>Ga0209386_1000319_pt1 | contig 24843 bp, 18 predicted proteins | sample NGEPertwo_FD_184510 | JGI IMG/M metagenome (GOLD analysis project Ga0209386, IMG submission 184510) | Arctic peat soil microbial communities from the Barrow Environmental Observatory site, Barrow, Alaska, USA - NGEE Permafrost154B-two... | ecosystem: Environmental > Terrestrial > Soil > Wetlands...
GCTCGCGGCCTGGATGTGTATGCCGAAGTCGCCTGAGTGAGTGACGGTTAGGCGCCGGAACACCGCATCGGAGAGGGTGCCGTTGGAGTAGATGCCGGAAAAGCCAACATCCCGAACGGTGAGGTCCACCACCAGTACATTGCTGTTGCCGCCGTTGAAGCTCACTCCACGCTGGCCGGTTACGCTGTAGTCACCTTTGACCGCGAAGTTGCGCAGGGTTATGCCGGTCGAGTTGGCGACCCCCAGGATCTCATCCCTGCCGGGAGACTGCAGTACGGTGCCCGCTCCTTGGCCTTGCAGGGTCAGGCCGGACTTTCCGCTTATTTTGAGGGAACCGGTGAAGGTGCCGGCCGGAATGGTGACGGTTCCCCCGGCAGGCGCCGCGTTAATGGCCGCTTGAATGTCGGCCGTGGTTTGGATGGCCGCCGACGCCGGCACTGGGGCCAGTGCGCCTAGGACAAGGGCAAGGGCCACCAGTGCGAGAAGGGCAAATGCTGGGTTTCGCCGAGTGTTACTCTCGGGCGCGGTGGTGGTGGATCTGGACGTCATAAGACTCCTCCTAATGACGAGGCCGACCGGATAGCGCGATGCCGTCCAGGTCGGCCTCTGGAACTTCGGTAGCCCGGCCGACTCCTAAGCGGAGTTCCGTGGCTTTGCGCCCCCACCTCACGATGGGTTTGCCTTTTCGCGTTCTGGCGGTCCTATGTCGAGTGCTGATTCGCTACCGTTAAGAACGCGGGAGGGCGAACGAAGTTACGCGTTCAGTGCGCGAAAGCGCGTTTGCGGAGAATATTGCCGGGGTACAATAATCGGCTGGGTAATCAGCCTCAGCACCGAGGAGGGAAGACTGGCTGGCGAAGCGGCAGAACCGGCCGAGAGCCGGAGCGTAGGCAACTCCCCGCTCCGAGAGACCAAATTCCCGGCCGCCTAAGTAGGCAGAATTTCGCTAGTTCGTCGCAGGTAGCGAATGAATAGGTAAGCAGCGAACATGTAGACGATCCGCCCGGCGACCATAGCCTGAGGAAAGTCTGTCAAGTCCACTTGTCCGTTGATGAGCCAAAGAAGACTCAGGCCGTTAGCCAGGTAACCCAGAAGGATCGCGGCCACATACATATCTTGGCGGCGCACTACGTTGAAGATGGAGTTAGCGGGCTGAAAGCTGCTGACGACGGGCAATAGCAGCCCCCATTGCATTGCCGGAACGGCGTCCACGTAGGCGGGAACGACCAGTCTCACGGCGGGCCCCACAAACCACCAACCCACTCCCACCACCAGGACAAGCCCGACGGCTGTGATGAGAATGGGCTTCCGAACCATTACTGCAAGATCCTCGACGCTGCTATTGCGGCCGTATTGCTCGGCCATCCGCGGATACACCACCTGGGAGACTGCTTGGGGTATGAACTCCACAGCGGCAATGGCCACCAGTACCATAGAGAAGAGTCCCATTCCTTCGGTACCGGCCAACCTCAGGACCAAAGTCGAATTGATTGTCGTCCACCATCCGTACAGCATTCCGACTCCGAAGATGGGGGCTCCCACGATCAGAAGGTGTTTAAGGTGAGGGAAGTTCCAACGAGGACCTACCCTCACGGGTCGCCAGTAGTGAAGAATCGCCGTACTTACGGCCCCGGCGATCAGTGCGCGCAAGCACAAGCCATAGAAGTCCTGCCACCAGACAACGCTAATTAGCGCGAGCAATAGTCCAGCCTCCACCACTCCCACCAGAGCGAGCCTCGCGAAATCGTGCGACGTACGATAGGTCATCTGGAGATAATTGGTGTTGTAGAACAAGTTGAGAGCCAGGAGAGCATGTGTGAACCAACCTGCGGCCCTCAAGGTCTCTCCCTCAGCCAAGTGCCAACCGGCAACGCCCAACAGTGCCATCGCCACCACGCTCCCCACTATGAGCGCCCAGGCCTGAGCTGCCGCGGCCAACTCCCGCACCAGCTGCTGATGGCCGCGGCCGACATGGTAGGGAAGTTCTCGATTGAGACCGTTGAGAACGCCCAACTGCATAACGGGTGCATACCCGAGGGTGAGCCCGATACCGTTGAAGAGCCCCAAGGTTGAAGGAGCAACAAACCGGCCGATGAGCACCCCGCCGGCCAGACGCAGGGCCATCGAAACGAAATTGCCTCCCGCCAGAGAGCCGATCAAGAACGAGAGTGAACGCGGCGGAGTAACGGCATCCGAGTCTACGACGGGGCCGCCCGCCGAGCGGTCGGTCAAGGACCCGGCTGGCTCAGCCTGCGTTGATCTCTCTGGTGCGGGTGTCAGCTCGCTCAAGCCAGTCGAGTCCGAAATCTGCCCCATGAGCAAAGTCCCAGACCGGCCGCCTTCACTGCCGACACGCGTGCGTTTCGTTCGGAGTGCCATATAGCAGTCGGGTTTGAAGTATGCGCTCTCCGGAGGGTCCTTCGCGGCCGCGCTACTTCCAATTCTCCGCCTCCACCCACCTCAAGGAGACGATCCGTGGGACGATATGGGTAACCAGTGACGGCAGAGACTGCCGCCACTCCGGTCTCAAGCTGGAGGGGCGGTTGGGCTAGGTGGGGGCTCTTTTGCAAGAGCAAGGAAACCGATGACGATATTCGATCCAGCATGAAGACCTCCAATCAAGCACTCGAGTTCGTGGCTCGGGTTGTCGCCCCGATGATCATCATCAGCACCACAGCGCTGGTAATCGTCCTAGACGCACCCTACGCGGTTGCGGCCTGGGGGGTTATTGTTCTGCTTGCCACGTTCGCATGGAATCGCTTCAATCCCTTATGGCCTTTCCTTTCTCTCGTTGCAGCCATCCAGGGGGGCATCCTTCTGCAGCTTCCCCCGGCGGCCGGCTCTCTTCAGACTGCGCTGCCTCTCCTCGGTGCACTGGTCCTGACTTCCCTCTTCATTAACGGCAACCTGGTGCCGCGAGCAGACCGCGTTCGGCTCAATCATGCCCGTTTCCCTCTTCCCCTTATGATCTTCCTCGTCACAGTGCTGGTCACGGACTTGGCCCGAGCATGGACATCAGAGTCGTTTGCGTCTGCGATGCAAGGCAGCCTTACGTATGTCCAACTCGCCGCACTCACGTTCGTGACGGTCCTTCTGCTTACTGACCCCCGCCGAATAACTTTGATGGCATATGCGATCATTGCCAGCGGGGTCGTGGCCGCAGTCATGACCCTTGCCGCCCAGTTAGGAGCAGGACCTTCCGGAGCCGAAATCGTCGACCGAGGTTACACCCGCGCCGTCGGCACACTTACCGACCCCAACTTCTTCTCATTTCAGCTGCTCGTACCGTTTGCCTTCGCATTCTATATGTCCATCACTGCCGTATCCCGGGGGGAACGAGTTGCTCTGGTGCTCGCCTCGGCTGCCCTAGTCGCGGCTGTTGTCAGCACTTACTCCGCCGGGGCAATCGTGGGCCTCGCCGCGGCTGTCGTCGCTACCCTAGTTCTCCAGCTCCGGGTGTCGATCTCGCGAGCCCTGACCGCCTTCGTAGCAATCTGCCTCGTCACAGCAATCGTAGCGGTCGCCGCACCGCCTCAGTATCTCGACGCCGTCAACGCCAAATACGCCGCGATTACGAATACGACGCCCGAGGAGTGGGGAACCGGTCGTGGGGCCGCTTGGATAGCAGCCCTACGGACCTTTGAAAGCAACCCCTTGCTGGGGGTCGGCAGCCCGACGGAGAACATCCAGATCGCGATTGCCGAACATTTCGATTTCGCTCCGGTGACCAGGAAGGCGGCGCACAACATGTACCTTTCCACCGCAGTCGGGGTGGGGGCCATAGGACTCGCCGCGTTCACCGTCCTCCTAATCAGCTCTCTGACCACGCTATGGTCGAGGTTCTCGGAGTTCAACCGCGCCCAGTCGGTCGAAGCCGCGCGTGCAATCGGCTCCCTTATCCCTCCTCTCGTGGTGGTGATGGTTCAAGGACTGCAGCTCGACCTGCATCTCGAGAAGTACCTCTGGCTCCTGATCGGGGCAACAATAGCGATCCGAGAATGGAGGAATCCTGCCGATGCGGGCAGCGCGTCCTGATAGTCTCGACCTCCCAGGACCAACGCCCCGCGTTCTCCTGGTGGCCGAAGACGGCAATTCTGGCGGGATAGGAAGATACTGCCTGGACCTTTGTGCCCTGTTGGGAGCGCAGGCGGCTCTAGTCTGTCTCTGCTCCGAAGTCGACACCGAAGACTGCGACGATTGCTGGCTCGCACGCCAGGCCGCCCAGAACGGCACGAGGATAATCCCGATCTCAATGCCCGCAAAATCATGGCGCGACGCCTATCGACAACTCCGCGCCGCTCTTGTCGCGCTGGAGAACCCCGTACTGCACGTGAATGGTCGCCGGGGCAATTTCCTGGCCCTCCTAACGCGGGCTGCTGGCGACGTTAGCTTCGCCACCACCGCTCATGGAGTCCTTGGGACACATTACCGGGGGAACATGGTCTACCGGCACGTGGACAGGTGGACATGGAGCGAGGCCGACGCAGTAATCGCGGTCAGTTCTCACACCTACCGTCAACTGCTCACTGCGGGGGTGGAGCCGAACAAGACGCGACGCGTGCTGAACGCCCTTCCCCGGAATCGAATTGAGCATATGACCCAGACGTCACTTAGGAAACCTGCGCCTCGGACGACCGAAAGCCTCGTGGTCGGGTACTTGGGCCGACTCGGCCCGGAAAAAGGAATCGAAGAGTTCGGACGACTGGCCCTGCGGCTGGCGGCGGAGGTGCCGGGGGTCCGCTTCAGAGTGGCGGGAGAAGGCCCCCGCCGCGCCTGGCTGTCCCGGGAATGCCGACAACTATTGGCTTCGGAGACCATGGAACTCTTGGGCGAGGTGCAAGATCCCACTGTCTTCCTTGGCGGAATCGACATTTTGGTGATGCCGTCCCGGAATGAGGGACTGCCCTATGCGCTACTCGAGGCGATGGCCGCCGGTTGCGCCGTGGTGGCATACGGGGTGGGGGGAATACCGGAATTAGTGCGGGACTCCGGCCTCGGTGTGGTTGTTGGCCCCGGGGATCGGCTCAGGCTCTACTCCAGCCTAAGACAATTACTGTCAAATCCAGAATTAGTCGCCCGCATAGGAGAAGCCGCAGCCGCCCAGGTCGCAGCGAGATACACCTTAGAAAGCCGGCTTCCGGAGCTCGAAGAAGTCTACGCGCTCTGTGGGGCGTCATTCAGGCCGAAGGAGCAGTGAAAACCGTGCGTGTAGCTGTCGTCGATTTCACCAGCAACACGCCCTTCTTCTCCCGAGCGTTGAGCGATGCGCTGGAGGGCGAGGGACGGCTCTCGGTCGAACTCATCAGCCCTCTCTTCTATCCGGAACCAGAATACTTGGCGAACGCCCAGCGGGCTGGGTGGGTTGTCGATTTGGCCATTTACGGGGCGGGCTGCAGAAGCGCACGCATCCCGCTGAGGGCCCTCGAAGTGCTCGCCAACCTGGTTTTGCTGTGCAAAGCAATCTTGCGAAGGGAATACGACGTCGTCCACCTCCAATGGATACCCGCGGATGACAAACAGACCGTGATGATGCGGCTGTTGCGCCGGGCATGTGATCTTTCCGGGTGCTTGCTTACCCTGTCCGTGCACAATGCCGTCCCGCATGACACCGAAGACGCGAACCTCAGGACGATCGGATCCAATCTTCGCTTGGCCCACCTGCTCATTTTCCACAGCGAAAATGTGCAGAAGCAGGCGGAGGCAAGGCTCGACGCACAAAACCCCAGTGCAATGATCCCCTGTCCTCATGTGTCCGTAGGGGATCTGCCTTCCAAGAAGGAGGCGAGAGCTCGCCTCAGAGAAGGGAACGGCCCGGTCGTGCTTCTCTTTGGCCTGATCAGGCCCTACAAGGGGCTTGATCTGTTACACGAGGCCTGGCCCGAGGTGAGAAATGCCTATCCAGACGCCCGTCTGTGGGTCGTGGGAAAACCGGAGGGCGATATAGCCGAGGAGCACGTCAAGCAGATCGCCGTGCTACCCGGTGTCAAATTGACAGACCGGTATGTGACGTGGCGCGAGATGCTGGACTTCATGGCCGCCACGGATGTCGCCGTGTTCCCCTACCGAGACGCGTCGCAGTCCGGGGCCCTTATGACCGCGGTGAGTTGCGGACGTCCGGTGGTCATTACTCCGGTCGAGGGCCTGATAGAGCAAACGGCTGATCTTACCTCGAGTTCGATGGCGGAAGACATCAGCGGACCTGCTCTCGCAGCGGCGCTCAACGACGCCCTGGAAAACAGGCAATTGCTAGGGATACGAGCAGAAGAAGACCGGCGCCGGCTCGAGGCTTCGCCGATTGGATGGGCAACCGCCGCCAGGACAATGGCCGAGCGATACCGTAGAGGTCTAGCTTGCAGGGCCGGCCAAGGTCTTCAGCGGCAGGGTCAATAGCAGAGGTTGCTACACGACGATATTGTGTATGTTCTCTCTTGAACTCCGATCCGAATAAGGGTGGCGCATTTTGAGCAGAGTTCTGGTCACGGGCGCGGCCGGCTACATAGGTTCCGTCCTCGTCCGCATTCTCCTGGGGGACGGCTACTCCGTCCGAGCCTACGACAACCTCACCTTCGGCGGGGAATCGCTGATCCCGGTGTACAACCATCCCGGATTCGAGTTTGTGAAAGGGGATGTGCGGGACGCCCGGCGCTTGGAGACCGCGCTTGTAGATGTCGATGCCGTGGTTCATCTGGCCGCCATCGTGGGAGACCCCGCCTGCGCCAAGCAACCGGAGCTCGCGCGAGAAATCAATTTGGAAGCGTCGCGCGTTCTCTTCGACCTCGCAAGCGCTGCCGCCGGAGTCGAGCGCTTCATCTTCGCCTCGACCTGCAGTAACTACGGGAAGATGGAAGGGGATGGATTTGTCAACGAAGACTCTCCGCTAACCCCGGTTTCCCTTTACGCCAAGCTGAAGGTGGAATTCGAGCAATACTTGATGGGAAGTGATATCTCCGAGACCTTCGTTCCGACCGCTCTGCGTTTCTCCACCGTTTATGGGCTTTCCCCTCGGACCCGCTTCGACCTCACAGTGAACGAATTCGCCCGGGACGTCGCGCTCGGACGCGAGCTTGAAATCTTTGGCGAGCAATTCTGGCGCCCCTATTGTCACGTCGATGACCTAGCGCGGGCGTGCATCTTCACGCTTAAGGGCGACGCGGCGAAGGTGCGACAGAACGTGTTTGGCGTGGGCGACACCGATCAAAACTACCAAAAGAAAATGCTGGCAGAAGAGCTCTGGAAGATCGATCCGGATGCGAAGATACGCTTCGTGCACAAAGACGAGGATCCGCGCGACTACCGTGTTGACTTCTCGAAGATAAGAGAGCAGTTGGGGTTCAACATAACCAAGCGCGTGCCGGACGGGCTCAGAGAGATCTACGACATCGTCCGCCAGGGAATCATCACCAACCCGGATGCAGATGTCTACAAGAACATCTGAGGTTGTGGAGCGAGCATGATTCCGCTATCGGTTCCCCACATCAGGGGCAACGAATGGAAGTATGTCAAGGAGTGCTTGGATACTGAGTGGGTGTCCACCGCGGGCAAGTACGTCGGCCAGTTCGAAGAGTCGCTCCGGAGGTACATCGACGCAGGTCACGCGGTAGCCTGCGTCAACGGGACGGCCGCCCTACAGGTCGCACTACGCATCGTGGGGGTGCTGCCGGGCGACGAGGTGATCGTCCCCACGGTGACCTTCATTGCCACGGCGAACGCCGTGCGCTACCAGGGCGGCGAGCCGGTCTTCATGGATTGCGACGACTACTACAACATCGATGCCGCCAAGGTGCTGGAGTTTCTGGAGAAGCAAACCGAGACTAGGGACGGCTCCACCTACAATCGGGCAAGCGGCAAGCGGATTGCCGCACTGGTGCCCGTCCACGTCTTTGGAAACGCCGCGCGACTGGAAGATCTGCTCGACGCGTGTCGGGAGCGCAACATCAAGATCGTGGAAGACGCCGCCGAGAGCCTGGGCACCGCGTACACGGAGGGCCGACTTACGGGCCGACACACAGGCACCGTCGGCGATATTGGCTGCTTCTCCTTCAACGGCAACAAAATCATCACCACCGGCGGAGGCGGGATGATCGTCACCGAAGTGCCGGAGTACGCGGAGAAAGCGCGGTATCTGACCACGCAGGCGAAGGACGACGAGGTCCGCTACGTTCACGAGGAAGTCGGCTACAACTTCAGGCTGACCAATGTGCTGGCCGCCATCGGGGTGGCTCAGTTGGAATGCCTCCCCGAGTTTCTCGAGGCAAAGCGCGAGAACTTCCGCGCATACGAAACCGCCATCGAGCGGATCGAAGGACTGTCATTGGCGCCCACTCCCCCCTACGCCCAGAACAACCACTGGATGTACCCGCTCCGCATTGATAGCTCGCTCTACGCCCGCGACCGCGAGGGGTTGATGGCCTACCTCCAGGAGAAGGGCATCCAGACGCGGCCTCTCTGGCAACTGAACCACCTGCAGACCCCCTTCGGCCGATTCCAGCACTACCGCATCGAGAAGGCGCCCCGCCTACTGGAGAGCACGCTCAATCTTCCCTGCAGCGTGAACCTGAAGGACAGCGACATCGAGTACGTCGTCCAGGCGCTGCACGATGGATAGCATCGCGGTAATCGGCGGAGGAGGGCACGCGAAGGTAGTGACCTCCATTTTGAAGAAGCGTGGGTTCCGCGTTGTCGGTTACACCGACAAGCGGGATAGGGGCGCCCTGCTTGGAGCCCCCTACCTGGGCGAAGACGAGATCCTGACCCGCTTGATCAGACGCGACCCCGCCTGCCAAGCCGCACTGGGGACCGGCAAGACCGATGCGTCCGCGACGCGCATGGCTTTGCAGCGAAGAATCCATGGCCTTGGGTATCGTTTCCCGACGGTGGCCTCGCCCGACGCGGTGGTTAACGAGGAGGTCGTGCTCGGCTCCGGCACGGTGGTTTTCGATGGCGCCGTGGTCAACAGCGGCACGGTGGTCGGCGACTGGTCGATCCTGAACACCAACTGCACGGTCGAACATGATTGCGCCATCGGGGAGAACGTCCATGTCGCGCCCGGCGCCGTGGTGGGAGGTGGGGTGACGATCGGCGACAACACCATGGTTGGTGCCGGGGCTACCGTTCTGCAGGGGCTCAGCCTTTGTGCCGGCTGCCTCGTAGGCGCCGGCGCTGTCGTGGTCGATGACCTGGTCACTCCAGGCACGTACGTGGGCACCCCCGCCAAGAGGATCGCGTGACCCGCCTGGCCGTGATTCCGGCGCGGGGAGGGTCCAAGAGGGTTCCGGGCAAGAACATCCGGCCACTCGAAGGCAAACCTCTCTTGGCCTACACGATCGATGCCGCGCAGAACACCGGCCTATTCGAGCGAGTCTTGGTCAGCACCGACAGCGACGAAGTCGCCCAGATGGCCAGACGCCTCGGCGCGGAGGTTCCCTTTCTCCGAGATGCCGCACTGGCCGATGACATCACGCCCGTCTCCGCGGTGACGGTCGACGCTCTCGGCCGCCTCGATCCCAGTGCCGACAAATACGAGTTCGTATGTCAACTCATGCCCAACTGCCCGCTGCGGACCGCGGAGGACATAGTGGCAAGTCACCGACAGCTCATGGTAAGCGACTCCGCGGCCCAACTCTCGGTTGTCCGCTATGGCTGGCAAAACCCCTGGTGGGCGATGCGCAGGGACGAAGGTCTTGTTCTGGAGCCGCTCTTCCCAGAGGCGCTTCAGCAACGGAGCCAGGACCTGCCGGAACTATTCTGCCCGACGGGTGCCGTTTGGTGGGCGTCGGCGGACGTGCTCCGGGCGGCCGGCACCTTCCATGTCCGCGAACGAACCGGCTGGGAGATCTCCTGGCAACACGGTCTGGATATAGACACCGAGGAAGATTGGGTCATGGCCGAGACGCTCATCGCCATGTCTAACCAACAACCGTAGGTTTGCAATGGCGGCACTTGCTGTCTACACGACCGTCTATCCGGGTGCGCTCCCTTTCCTCGGCCCCTGGTATCAGTCCTTGCAGGACCAGTCGGACAGAGACTACGACCTGTGGATAGGGGTCGATCTGATAGAGCCGCAGGAGGTCGAAGCGGCGCTAGGCGGCCAAGTTACAGCGACGTGGGTTAAGGCGAAACCCGGAGACTCCCATGCGAGAATCCGGCAGCGCGCCTTCGAGCAGATCGTCGAGCGGCACGAGGCTGTGGTACTGGTGGACAGCGACGACCTGCTCCATCCTTCCCGCGTGGCGGCGGCCCGCTCGTCCCTCGAGGAGTATGACCTCTCCGGCTGCACTCTACAGCTCATAGACGAGACCGGACGCGAACTTGGTCTCACAGTGGGGCTCACCAAGGGGGAGGAGGCCGACCAGGTCCTACCCCGGCACAACGTGTTTGGCTTATCCAACGTGGCTTTCCGATCGGACCTGCTCCGCCGCTGCCTCCCTATTCCGGATGAGGTGGTGCTGGTCGACTGGTTCCTGGCCACACGTGCGTGGCTTCTGGGGGCCCGGTTCGGCTTCGATCCAGAGGTGAGAATGTACTATCGACAGCACGGGGCGAACACCGCGCGGATGCGGCCACCGTTCCTCGAAGAACAGGTGATCGGCGACACACGGTTGGTCCGCGATCACTTCCGCATCCTCATCGCGAATCTGCCCGAAGGGGCGTTATCCACCCGCACCCGGAGCCTCAAGCAGGTGGCCGCCGATGTCGAGCTGTTCTACGAGAGAGTGGCTGTGCGTCCTGTGCGTTTGGAGCAATATGTGAAGGCCCTTAACGCATTGGGGACGATGTCTTACTGGTGGGCGACCGTTGCCCAACCGGAGCTAAGCGAGATGTGGAATTCAGAGGAGCCGACATGAAGACCGTGAAGCTGGGGGAATCCATCGTAGGTGAGGGCCTCCCTCCCTACATCATTGCTGAGATCGGCTCCAATAATAACGGGGACATGGACCTAGCCCGGCAACTGATCGACTCCGCCGCCGATGCAGGCGCCGACGCCGTCAAGTTTCAGTCGTGGTCGGAGTCTTCGCTGATTGCGAAGGAAGAATACGATCGCAATACCGAGTATTTCGACAAGAAGAAACACTTCGGTTCTTTGCGCGACATGGTCCGGGCGTACCAATTCACCGAAGAGCAACACGCCCAGGCACGAGAGTACTGCGCCGCTCGCGGCATCGCGTTCTGCTCGAGCGTCTTCTCCCCTAGAGAGGTGGACCTGCTCGACGGGTTAGACGTTCCCTTCTTCAAGATCGCATCGATGGACGTGGTGAACCTGCCGCTCATCAGCTACGCCGCACAGAAGCAGCGCCCGATGGTGATCTCGACGGGCATGGCCACCCTGGCGGAGGTGGAGCGGGCCGTCGAGACAGTCCGCGACCAAGGCAACGAACAGATCGCGCTCCTCCACTGCATCTCCATCTATCCGCCCGAATACGACACCATCCGGCTGCGGAACATGGACACGCTGCGTCGGGCCTTCGACGTGCCCGTGGGTTTCAGCGATCACTCACTCGGGACCGCCATCCCCCTTGCAGCCATCGCACTGGGCGCATCGCTAATCGAGAAGCACTTCACCCTCGATAAGGACATGCCGGGATGGGATCATGCCATCTCCGCCGACCCAGACGAACTCCGCGCCATAGTTTCCGAAGGACGCAACGTCTTCACCGCGTTGGGCGGCACAACCCGTATCGTCACTGAGGCAGAGATGGAGAAGCGCAAGAGCTTTAGGCGGAGTCTCATAGCCCGCCGGTCCTTCGAGGCGGGGCACGTGCTGGCCGAGGCGGATCTCGACGCCAAACGCCCGGGGACCGGAATCTCGCCGGATGAGTTGAAGTACGTCGTAGGCCGACGGTTGGCTGAAGAAGTCGATCAGGACCAGGTAATCCGTTGGGAGAACCTTGCGTGACCAATAGCCCCGGAAGCCCCGGAACGGTTTATGTAGTTCACTGCGTCGACACCGAGGGTCCGCTCCACGAGTCTGTGGAGGCCACCTTCGAACGCCTCACGAGTATCTTCGATCTCAAACTCGAACCCAGCCGGGACCTGCTGCGGCGTCTGCAGGCCGGCGACGTCGATCTTGGCGGCCGAGAGGCAGCCGTGATGAAGGTCGTCGACCCGCACCTACTCGACTACAACGACACCTGGGACAAGGTCGATGGCATGCTGACCGAATGCATGTCCGCGGACTTCCGCGCCGCCGTGCCGGACAGCGCCGGCGGAGGTTGGATCTACAACTGGTTCTGCGTGGATCACGTGGACTACGACCTTAACCCGCGCCGCCGGGACATGGGTTACCACAATGTTTTCGACCACTATCGATCCATGCTACGAGACACAGGGTCAAACCGGGACGGTCTCCATTTCCACTACCATCCTCACCCCTTCTCCAGAGAGGCTCACCGTTCCGCAACCCACTGGTGGGCGTCTTCCGACAGCCTCTACCAGGTGATCTCTCGCCGGATCATCGATCGGCAGTGGTTTCCCGCCGCCCACCGCCCAGGATTTCACGTAATCCGTCCCGACAGCCACTGGTTCCTCGAGCAGTACGTGCCCTTTGACTTCTCCAGCCAGGCCACAACTCCCGCCGAAGTGGACACGGCCCAGGCCGGGCTCGACACCGGCCGCTGGGGGGACTGGAGACGAGCACCCGTCACCTGGCGGCCTTATCATCCGGATCACGACGACTATCAAGCCGAGGGCGCGTGCCGCAGGTGGATCGCGAGATGCCTCAACATCGGGACGCGTTACCGGCTGCTCACGGAAGACGACATCCGTCAGGCCTTTCGTGAAGCCGCAAGGGGTGACCCGGTGGTTTTGTCGATGACCAACCATGATTTTCGGGACATGCGGCCGGATGTGGAGCAGGTTCAGGGAATGCTCGAAGCAGTCAGCGCCGACCATCCAGAGGTCGCGTTCGAATACTGCGAAGCCGTGGAAGCAATGCGGCGGGGGCTTGGCCTTCCGTTCGAAGAACCGTGCGACTTGAACATGACCCTGCAGAAGCAAGGCGCCAACACCCACGTGCTGAGCGTCGAGACCATCACGCCGACCTTTGGACCGCAGCCGTGGCTCGCTCTGAAGACGACCGCGGGTAGCTACCATCACGACAACTTCGATATCGAGGTCCCATTCCGGAGTTGGCGGTACGTCTTCGATGAAGAGACCCTCCCCCTCACCGCCTTGGCCTCCCTGGGCGTCGCCGCCAACAACTCCTACGGCACGACCACAGTGTCCTTGATGGACCCATCGACCGGCCGGGCGTCGACCAAGTACTGGAACGCCCCGGTCGATCCACGGCCGGCATCGCGGAGAGGTGCCGCATGAACTTCCATCTTTCGGCGCGAGTCCTCGACGATGCACTCATCGATCCAGAATCAACCGTGGAAGAGGCGATAGGCCGCCTTGACCGCGCCGGAACGGGGGCGCTGGCCCTCTGCGCGCCCAACCGCGAACTCGTCGGCATCCTCACCGATGGAGACATCCGGCGCGCCATTCTGCGAGGAGTTGAGCTCACCGAGCCCAGCCGATCGATAGCGAACCTGAACCCGATAACTGCGCACGCCTCCATAACCGCGGCGGAAGCCCTCCAACTCATGATCGACCGCGAGATAGACCAGCTTCCGGTGGTCGACAAACAGGGCGCGCTACAAGACCTCCTGCTGCGCAAAGACCTCGTATTGCAGCAGAATCTGGGCGAGCGAGCGCCTGACATCCTCGCGGTGGTAAGGGTCGCGCCTGATTTGCCCATTGCGCAGGCGATGGCTCGGTTGGACGAAGCAGGAACCGGCGCATTGGCGCTATGTCTGGCCGACGGAACGCTTCAGGGCATCCTCACGGATGGGGACATTCGCCGCGCAATCCTGGACGGGGTATCACTGGAGGAGCCCTGCCGATCCATTGCCGTCGACGACCCTGTCACCGCCCAAGATCCTGTCTCCCCAACGGCGGCGTTGCGCCTGATGTCCGAACGGGACATCAACCAGCTACCCGTGGTCGACGATGAGGGCAGGCTGGTCCATTTCCTGCTGCGCAAAGACCTGGCCCCGCTGGCCCCGGCAGAGCTTACGGCGGTGGTCATGGCGGGCGGCTACGGCAAGCGCCTCCTTCCGTTGACCGAGCACACACCCAAACCCATGCTTCCCATAGGCGATCGGCCATTGCTCGAGCGAACGATCGAACAACTGCGGCGGTCGGGCATCCAAGAGGTTAACCTGACCACCCACTACCTTCCCGAGCACATCGTCGAGCACTTTGGCGACGGCGAGGACTTCGGCGTCCGTATTAGTTATACCCGGGAAGACCACCCCCTCGGCACCGCCGGCGGGCTGAAAAGCAGAGCGCGGGCGGGCGGACCCTTTCTTGTCCTAAACGGAGACGTGCTGACCGGGGTCTCCTTCGACGAAATGCTCCGCTACCATCGAAAGAACGGAGCCGAGTTAACCGTCGGGGTCAGGAAGTACGAAGTCAAGGTTCCCTTCGGCGTCATCGAGAGTGACGAGTCCCGAGTCACCAGGCTGAAGGAGAAGCCCTCGCTGAGCTTTCTCATCAATGCCGGCATCTACGTGCTCGAGCCCAGTGCCTGTGACTTCATCCCCGAGAACCAGTATTTCGACATGACCGACCTGATCAACACGATGCTGGCGAAAGGCCGAACCGTGGTCAGCTTCCCCATCATCGAGTACTGGCTGGACGTCGGCCGGCAGGAGGACTACCAGCAGGCCCAGGAAGACGTTCGCAATGGCCGAATCTAACTTCCCCGACGCCGGAGACGATATGTACGAGCTCCTGACGGAGCTCTTCCCTATATGCCGCAGCATCACCGGCAACGGAGTGCGGCAGACGCTGGCCATTCTTCAGCGTTCGATCCCGCTCACTGTGCACGAAGTGCCTTCTGGGACGAAGGTCTTTGACTGGACCGTTCCCGAAGAATGGAACATACGCGACGCCTACATACTCGACGAGCAGGGAGACAAGGTCGTCGACTTCAAGGAGAACAACCTCCATGTGGTCGGCTACTCGGCACCGGTCGACCGTGTGGTGCCGCTCTCCGAACTGCAAGAGCATTTGTACTCGCTGGAAGATCAGCCCGACGCCATACCCTACGTGACCTCCTACTACTCGAGGCGATGGGGGTTCTGCCTAACACACCGACAGCGAGAAGGCCTGCGGGATGGCGAATACCGGGTGGTCATCGACAGCGATTTGCGCCTGGGATCTCTAACCTACGGGGAACTGATCATCCCCGGAGCTTCTCAGCATGAGATCTTCCTCTCCACTTATGTTTGCCATCCATCCTTGGCAAACAACGAACTCTCGGGCCCAGTGGTGACTACTAAGTTGGCCCAATGGATTGCCAGCGAGCCGCGCCGGTACACTTATCGCATCGTCTTCATACCGGAAACCATCGGATCGCTGACTTATCTCAGCCGCCATTTGGACGAACTCAAGCGCAACGTGGTTGCCGGATTCAACGTGACCTGCGTTGGCGACGATCGAATGTACTCCTACCTTCCTTCGCGGGCAGGAGACACGCTCGCCGACAGGGCGGCCCTGGCCATTCTCGACGAGCGACATGCCGATTTTGCAAGGTATTCCTACTTGGATCGGGGCAGCGATGAGCGACAGTACTGCAGCCCGGGAGTCGATCTCCCTGTCGCATCTGTGATGCGTTCCAAGTACGGTGAGTACCCCGAATACCATACTTCGCTCGACGACCTGAACTTCGTCAGCCCCGCCGGGCTGCAGGGTGGGTTCGAGGTGCTACGTGATTGCCTGGAGCTGATCGAAGAGAACCGGGTCTACGTCTCCACCAACCTGGGTGAGCCCCAGCTTGGGCGGCGTGGTCTCTACCACACCCTCGGGACGAAGAGTCCCCACCGATCGGCGAACGAGATCCTCGACTTCCTGGCTTACGCGGACGGTTCCAATGATCTCATCGACATCAACCGGATCATCGGTGTCCCGGTCCGGCGGCTCTATTCCATAGCCCAAACGCTCGAAGCCGAGGAGCTCATCGAGGCGCAAATATGAAGATTTTCTTCATAAACGACTCCACAAGCAACCCGAATTGGGGAGACCGGGCCGCCGCCATCTCACTGATGGCCATGATCGAAGAGGTGGGCGGGCAGATAGTGGGAAGTCTGACCGAACACGATCTGGGCACCTCTGCCCTTGGCCAACAACGCCCCCCTCGGTTCGATCGAGAAGGTGGCCGTCAGGCACGCGATGTGCTGCGGCTCATCGTTCCTCCGATCATCCCCAAGGCTGCCCGGAGGTGGTTGCCTCCGCTCGCATCCTTCCCGGCGGGCAAGCACATCCCTGAGAGATGGGAGGACTTCGATGCGGCATTGAAGGCGGTACTGGGCGAAGAAGGAGTCTGGGCTGAACTTTTGGGGGCCATGGATGCGAGCGAATTGGTCCTCATCCACGGGGACGGGGCCATGGTGGGCAGTGGCGTTATACCGAGGACCGACCTTTTCCTCAGTTACGTCGCGAAAGTGGGACTTGGGAAGCCTGTAGCCATCGTGAATCATACCGCCGACTTTGATCATCCCGTCTTAAGGGAGATGGCCCATAATGTGTATCCGCGATTGGACGACGTGGTCTTTCGAGATCCCGTTTCGCTCGACCGCTGCAGTGCTTTTTGCTCGGGCGAGGTGGCCCCCGACACGGCCTTTCTCTTTCAGCCCGCCGAAGGGGATCGGTGGGTCAGCATTGCCTCGCGTCCCACCTACTTCGACGTTTGGCCGGACGCAGCAGCGTTTGATCCGGGGGCCCCCTATGTTTGCATCGGCGGTTCCTCAATCTTCGGGGGGCAGGCCAATCGGGGCGCCCTCGTCAAGGCGTACACGGAGTTGGTAGACCGCCTTAGCTCTGGCTACGAGGGCCAAATCGTACTTACAGTTTCTGATGTCGTCGATCAAGCCATCTTCCGCCCCGTGGCGGAGCGGTCTGGAGTCCCGCTCATCGGCCTCGCCACTCCGGTCCAACAAGCTGTCGACATAATGGGCAACGCGGAGGCTTACATCGGAGGACGGTGGCACCCCAGTATCTTCGCACTGCGCGGCGGCGCTCCTGTAGTACCCCTCTCCTCCAAGACATTTAAGATGGAAGCTCTGATGAAGATGGCCGGTCTAGCAGATCAAGCTCTCGACGCGCTGCAACTCGACGCAATGCTGCCCCATCTGCTCAAGCGGTTAGACGTCTACCTCGAGCAGGGACAAGGGCTGCGAAGGGAGTTACGCGCGTGGGGCGAACAGCAGTCTTTGGCTGCCCGACGCCACGTCGCCTACATTGCCGAGCGAAGAAATGAGGGCCGGCCGAGAACCAAGGTATGACCTTGTCGAGCGTACTCCCGTGAGCCGCCGGTTGTGACCCTCACCGCGCACCCTCGTCCATCTGCCTGAGCAGGCAGCAGTAGTGCTCTGACTTTACGTCCCAGGTATTTCGCGAAACCTTCGCACGTCCAGCCTCTCCCATCCGCCTCGCCATATCGGGATCATTCAGAAGCCTTCCGACGGCCGCGGCAATATCGGAGGGGTCTTGGCCGTCGACAAGTAGTCCCGTGACGCCGTCGTCGACCGCTTCAACCGCCCCTCCAGCACGGCCCCCTATTACCGGCTTGCCCCATGCGCCCGCCTCCAAGAAGACTATCCCGTAGCCCTCAGTATCGCCGTCCGGCATCTCCCGGTTAGCCATGACGAAGATCTCGCACTCACGATACAGCGAGGCGATGGCCTTGTTCGATAGGTCTGTCAGAATAGTTACGTGCCCCTCCAGATGGAGCTCTCGCACAAGGCTCTCAAAGTATTCGCGCATTTGTGGAGTGGAGCCCCCCGCCATCACATAATGTAGATCAGGATGGCGAATGAGCAATTCGGGTAGGGCCGCGAGAACCATATTCTGCCCCTTCCTATGCTGCAACCGGCCCACAGTCAGAAGTATACGCTTATCGCCAAACCTAAAATTAAAGTCCGTACTACAATCATCGAGAATCTTTACCTTATCCAAATCCACACCGGGCGTTGTAACAACAATTCGATCCAATGATACACCGCGCCCGAGGAGGACGGATTTAGTAAAATTGCTATTGGCCTGAACTCGGTCGGCCTGTCGGAGGGCCCTAGTGAAGATCCTCTCGTGGATTTTCCAGAGTGCCTTGTATAAGCGCCCCCTACCGGCAGAACGCAATCTTGTCAATTCTTCACCATGAATGGTGACCATAAGCTTGCGGTTGGTTGCAATGCAGGCCAGCCAACTAGGAATAAGGTCGTTCCAGAAACCGACGTGCACCACTGCGACGCGATAACGAATAATCCAAGTTACGACGGCCGGCATCATAAGGATGTAGGAGACCAGCCGCGGGAGGCGGGGGCCATCCGGATCCAGGAACAGAAAACTTCGGTGAACTCGATAGGACAAATCGGCGTCAAACGCCGGCGCCTGCTCGTGCTTCTGGGTAGCAACTACGAGGTCTCGCGCGGTGCACTGAGAAAACAGATAGTGGTAATAAACAAGGCTGCCTCCAATTAGCGGAGGGGGAAACAGGGAGGAAACGAACAAACAAGAAGACCGAGTTTTGGCCAAGTCTGTCTTACCTGTGAAAATCCGCCCAATCACGACGCCTCACTGACCGCCCTTGCATGCTTCTCCGGCCTGCTCTCTTACGACAGCCGCGATTTGCCGCGCCGCATCCCGCCCGAAGAAGGCGGACAGGTCGTGCACATACTTCTCGGCTGCAAGAGCCTGATGCTCGCGCATACCGTCGTCTCTGAGCATCCCGAGAATGACTTCCTTCAACTCCGCCGACGTACGGGCGTGAGGACAGCCGGCCAACTCGACAAGGTCCCAGTCGGGGCCGCTAAGCACCCGATCGGGGCTCAGTACGACAACCGGTTGCCTCTTCACGAGGGCGTCGCTGCCTGTGCCGCTTCTGCAGGCAACAACAATGTCGGCTGCGGCCAACGACTCGTCGAGACTCGCCTCCGAATTCGAAGAGAATCTGACGCTCGGGTGACGCCGAATCACCGCAGCATAGTCACTCGGGCTTTCGGCGGGATGCAGCCGTACGAAGCCTTCGAACTCATCCGAATCCTCGACCGCGGCGCAGAAAAGCTCAGCCACTTCTATAGATTGGCGACCGGGAGAACTCCCGAACATCACCCAGGGGATGTCTTGGTTCAGGTTCAACCTATCTCGGCCCTGCTCCTTAGTCGCGGAGAGATCGCGCGATAAACGAGGGCAACCCGCGACAATGACCTTCTCCTCCGGCTCGCCCGCCGCCAGCAGCTTGTCCCTATCCAGCCTGCCCCAAGGCAGAATCTTGTCAGCCAGGACTGGAGAAAAGCCGAGAGCATCCTGCTCAATAGCACCATGAACCAGAGTCACGCTGGGAATCGCAATCCGTTGGGCTGCGAGAACTAGACACGACCACAGGTAGTGTCGGTCAAAGTCGGTCAGAATCACCGACGGCCGAGTGCGTTCAAGAAACTCCAAAGCGCCCAAGACCCGCTGGCTTGACACCATTAGGGTGAGCGAGAGGAGTTCGAACACTCCCCCGGGAAAGTCGTAGCGGCGACATATATCCCTCAGCCGGCTCTCCCATTCCGGGCGACAGCGGGCATACTCCTTACGCCATGCCCTGACGTCGTAGGACATAATCTGCTCCCACTCGGCGTGAGGTGTGCCGGGTGGAACGTGATGGGCGACTTCACGATCCCCCGAAACCACGTTGTAGGAGCCATCGCCCAACTCAGCCAGTACGGGTAGGATCAGTTCGTTGAAGCGGGGACTCGCCGTTATCCAAGTCACGAGGATGCGCCGAGGCGGCATGTGCACTTGACGTCCCCGGTTCTGTCGCGGATACGCATAATGCCGGACACGCCTCGCCATATTCAGGATTTCGGTCCTGCGACGCCAATCCCCGTAGCCCCAACCAAGATCGATATATAGAAAATTACTCAGGGCGGCGCCCAGGGGAACACCGAAAAACCGGGGCTCAGAGAGCTCGACTTCAATCTCTCGAAGAACCTGACTGCGGACACGTGTGGGCATAGAAGTCACCCTTAAAGGCAGAGTAGGCGATTAGATAGGGTAAAACCCCTTGATATCCAACTCCCCCTCCCACATCTATTCTTCGCTGGTAGAAGCTCCGGGGGAGTCTGAAGATCGCTCCTCGCCTAAAGCCTCCGCTGTGTGGCTCGGACCGTCTTATGATATGCCCCGCCTTCATGGCTGAGCTCAATATTGGGGGTCTCTGGATTCAAGAAGTACCCGTAACTGTGGTATGTGGATTCATCCATGCCTTTGACACCTCCGGCCACTACTCCGAGGGCATGCGCACCGGTTCTTTCCAGCAAAGTATGTAATTGACGAGCCTCATCCTTCGTCGTGGAGTTAAGACGGGCGCACACGATTACCGCATCGACCTGTCCAACCAAGCTAAGAGCATCCGACACCAGCAAAACGGGTGGAGTATCTATCAACACATAGTCCCCCAGCGCAGCGGCGTCTTGTATGAGCCACTTCATTTGGTCCGAGCCTACGAACTCAGCGGGATTGGGAGGTAGGGGACCGGACGGAAGGCAAAACAAGCTACTGTTGAGGAAGGCCGGGGTGGCTGGAGAGGATCCAATACGCGGCTTGGTGAACCTGGTGTGGTCGATTGCAACCGACTGCAATGCTTCCTGCAGACTGTGCGTCCCAGCCAAGACGTCTGAGACGCCCCGTCGGCTCGGGACTCCTAGATACCTGTGAACCATTGGCCGACGCAGGTCGGCTTCCAACACCGTGACTCTCGCGCCGGCCATAGCGAGGCTAATAGCCAGATTGACCGTAGTAATGGTCTTTCCTTCTTGAGGAAGCCCACTTGTGACCAAGATGGTCCTAACCTGCCTATCGAACTCGAAATACTTCAAATTACTCCGCAGCGCGCGAAATGCCTCCACGAACTGCGGCGCTCCGTGGGTGTAAGTCACCAGTCCCACGGGCTCGCCCTCTTCCGGAGTTACGTGACTACCGACCTTGGGGATAGCTGCCAGCACAGGCAGTCCAATTTCCTCCTCCAGAGCGTCCACCGTCTTGATTCTCCTGTCGAGGCGGTCCACGACGAAAGCCAGTAGTGCACCCGAGAACAGTCCGAGACCCCCGGCGACCACTCCGTTTCTAATCGGCCGCGGGGCGAATGGCTCGTCAGGGGTTGTCGCTGTCTGCACGATCTCGTACCCGCCGGTCTGCATACTCTCAATGATTCGCAACTCTTCGGATTTTTGAGTGAGGATTGCGCCCCTGTCAGAGGCCCTGTCTGCAGCCGTCATGGAGGCCAGTTCTTCCTCGATCTGGGCGCGGGCTTGAGATAGAGCCGCACGGTCTGCTTCCTGCCGGTAGCGAATGAACTGACTCGCGAAAGAGTTACTGACCGCTGCAGCCTCTTGGGCGTCAGTGCTGACAGCCCTAATCTCCAGTATCTGTGTGTTCGTGCCTCTATCCACGCTGATCATCTCGAGAAGTGACCCGCCGCTGCGAGGCGAATTCAGATCTTCCTTCACCATTTGGGCAACAACGTCGAGCTTGACAAGTCTAGAGCCCGTTTGCAGATCGCTGCCAAGATCCGTGGGAGCGAAGAGTTGGGTGTCAAACAGCCCGCGGTCGAAAGAGGTCGTCTGACGGAGAATGCTGGCTGTCGCCCCATACTGGGGGGTTGCCCATGCATAGGAGTACAGCAGAACCAGCGCGACGATGGGTAGCAGTACCCCCAGCACCCACCACTTGCGGTCCCGCAGCACACGCATATACGTGGCAAGCGGGAAACTGTCAGTTCTTTCCGCGGACGAATCTCGTGCGCTCATTTTGATGCTCTATTCTAAGTTATGGGGTTCGACCCGTGCACAAGGAACGTTAAAGCGTAGGCGTCGTTACCTGTTCTGGACGCGATCACTATACCCCGAACCCTCGGCTGGGGACGGCCGCCACCTCCGAGCGAATCTGAATACACCCACCAGAAACCCGGAACCATAACCAAAATGCATGGCGGCAAATGCCGGCGGTAGCGCGCGCAGATGCTCCATCCCGTGGCGCAATGCCAACCACACCGACGCAGCTACGTTCGCTGCGCTGTAGGCTGCGAGCAGAAACACGAGGGGAACCCGGGCTGTGCGCCACAACAGCGAGCCCACAACTGACCCCGCGAGGCCGAGGACAAGCAGGGAGGGCACGAAGTGCCTCAGCCGCATACGGCTCGGATGCTTCTGAGCCACCCGAACCTTCCAAAACCCGTACTGGTAATACTGCTTGGCCAAGCGCCTCAAGGAGGAACGGCTGTAATAGATCGAGGTGACGTCGGCCGCAAGCAGCAGACGCCCCCCTTGATCTCTGATGCGGAAGTTGTATTCGTCGTCCTGGTCACGCACCATCTCTTCGTCGTAGGCTCCCGCCTTCTCCATCGTCCTCCTGGGATAAGCCGGAAAGGGAATTGTGTCCACCATCATGTCCCGGCCGGAGACCGTCCGGAAGGAACTGCCCCCGACCCCGAACTTGGAGGCGGACGCGAGCGCTATTGACCGCGCCATCGCGGTTTCTCCGACTGTTTGGCAACTGCCCCCCACCCCGTCTACACCATCCTCAAGCAGGTGCCGCACGCAGTTACTAATGTAGTCAGGAGCGATCTCGCAGTGCCCGTCGACTCGGATCAAGATCTCGCCTTGTGCCTGAGCATAGGCCAGGTTGAGCCCGGTGGGAGCAATCTCTCCGGGATTATCGAGTATCGTCACCCTCCCACGGTCACGGGCCATGCTCTCGATGACCTCCCGAGTGTGATCAGCCGAGTCCCCGTCTGCAACAATGATCTCTACCCGATCTTTCGGATAATCCTGGTGCAAAACTGAGCCCAAGCTCTTTTCGATGTATGCCTCTTCGTTTCGGACAGGCATGAGTACACTGACGAGAGGGAGCGATTGCCTGGTCCTGTCATCCATTAATGACCTCAAGAGTGGGAATCAAGCGACACGACGAGGACAACTCATCCCCGAGAGGGGTGCCCTCCGGGAAGGGCCCCAAAATGGAACGGTCTTGAAACACTGAACCGCTCTGCGAAGCAGATCGAGCGAAGGCGCAAATCACACGCGCGCCAGAGTCTAATCGAGAGCCGGGCCAAGAGGCTGCCCTCGGACTCGTCCTGCCTCACCTGTTGGCAACAGGTCTGGAGCCCGGCACGAAGTGCCTGAAAGCGGGCTCCGTTTCCCCAGCACCGACATCTGGCCCGCCCTCGTCCGGCTTCGTCCCGCGCTTCTGCAGTTGATGCACGACCCTGTCTGCGGCCGGCAGCGGAAACTCCCGCAGTTCCGCCCGGCCGTTCCCGTTCTGCGCGTGGTAGGTGGGGGCGCAGCGCATCATCGCCGCCCGGATCTTCTGCGAATCGGCGTTGATCTCGGCAAGGTGCATGAGCTCTCGAAGATTGCCGTCGAAGTTGGCGGGCAGGTCGCTGGGATTCGGACGTAATCCTTCCTCAAGAGTGGCAACGTTGATCAGGGGGTGTTCGGTATGGGCGAATTGCTCCCCACAGCACACCAAGTGCTCTTCCAGCTTCTCGCCGGGCCGCAGGCCGGTGAATTCGATCGCGATATCTCGTCCGTTGCCCAGTAGGCCTATCATCTGCTCGGCGAGATTCAGAATGGTCACGGGTTCGCCCATCTCCAACACGAAGATGCCCGTGGAGTTGCGATCCCGCCGCGGCAGCGTTTCCGCAAGAGTCGCCGCCTGCAGCACCAGCCTCACGGCCTCCTCGATGGTCATGAAATAGCGCGTCATGCCGGGGTGGGTGATGGTCACCGGACCGCCGGACTCGATCTGCTGGCGGAAGATGGGGATCACGCTGCCCCGGCTACCCAGCACGTTGCCAAAACGAACCGAAGCGTACCTCGTGCCCGGATGGTGCAGAGACATGCGCCTGACGATCAGCTCGCCGATGCGCTTGGTGGCACCCATCACGTTCACCGGATCGACGGCCTTGTCGGTGGAGATGTTGATGAAGCGCTCCACCCCATGAGCGGCAGCGGTTTCGGCCAGGATCGCGGTTCCTTTGACGTTGGTGATCACCGCTTCGTCGGGGTTCACCTCCATCAGCGGAACGTGCTTGTAAGCGGCGGCGTGGAAGACCACTTCCGGGCGCACCCGGGCGAACAGCCATTCCACTTTGTGGCGCACGCTCACGCTCATCGGATGAACCGAGTAGCCGGAAGCGCCCAACTTCCGCAGGTCTTCGTGCAGGTGATAGAGCGCAGACTCGTCCTTGTCCACCAGCACGAGCTGGGCGGGATGAAATGCGGAGATCTGCCGGCTGAGTTCGGAGCCGATGGAGCCGGCGGCCCCGGTGATGAGAACGCGACGTCCGCGGATGAACTCAGCAATGGCCTCCACGTCGATTTCCGCCTTGGGCCGGCCAAGCAGGTCCTCGACCCTGAGTTCCCTTGCGTCCGCCAGGGAGGCCTCCCCGTTGACCAGGTCGCCCAGGCTGGGGAGGGTCTTGAGTTTCGCGCTGGTTCGGCTGCAGATCTCGTGGATCCGCGCCATATCGCCGGCTTCCGCAGAAGGAATGGCTATGAGAATCTCGTCGATGCCGTGCCGGTCGACGAGCGAAGGGACGTCATCGACCGTCCCCATTACCGGCACGTCGCGGAGGCGCATGCCTTTGAGTCTGCGGTCGTCATCGACCAAAGCCACGATTTTGGCCCCTATGGACGGATTCCTGTGGACTTCGGCCACCACGGCACTGGCCGCCGCCCCCGCCCCCACGATCAGCAGGTTGCGGATCTCACCCTCGGGCGCGCCGGAGTTTTCGAAGAGAACCCGCCAGTAGAGCCG
>Ga0209386_1000320_pt1 | contig 24809 bp, 24 predicted proteins | sample NGEPertwo_FD_184510 | JGI IMG/M metagenome (GOLD analysis project Ga0209386, IMG submission 184510) | Arctic peat soil microbial communities from the Barrow Environmental Observatory site, Barrow, Alaska, USA - NGEE Permafrost154B-two... | ecosystem: Environmental > Terrestrial > Soil > Wetlands...
GATTATTTTTTGCCAAGTCGTGCTTAAGGCTTCTTGGGGTGTTATCCAGGTTATACCCTCTGGAAGCATTGGTTTGTCCACAAAGGCCTGATCACTGGGTAAGACGCTCAGGATATAGTCTCCTCCGTAGTCAAACCTTAGAGACGTTATGACTCGTTCAAACTCTGGAACGTAGTTTAAGAGGACTAGCCCTTTTGGCTTTACCAAACTGCCTTCTTGGAATCCTGCCGTTTTTCCATGCAGGAGGGCTTGAAACGTTGGTTCATCTAGCATACGCCGTACGATTTGGCGGATTAATTCTTCATTCATGGTTCATACCTCCAGGATGAGACCGTGACTCTGTCCCGTAATGAGCGCCGCATTGGCCTCATCTAAATCCAGATGCATCTCCTTATGGCCATGTTCATTGGCACGAATTAACACATCTTCATAGATCGTCGGGCGTTTGCTTTGTATATGCACGCTCACTCTGTCCCCATCTTTTAATGACCACTCCGAAGCTTCCTCTAAGGTCAGGTGTATATGTCGACTGGCTACCATCACGCCGGATTTCAGCTCTACGCTACCCTGTGGACCGACAACTTTTAGGCCGGGGGTTCCAGCGTGTTGTCCAGAGTCTCGGATGACTGGCTTAATACCTAGCTTGTAACAATCCGTTGCGCTGATTTCTGCTTGAGTCTCTTTTCTGACAGGACCCAAGATGCGCACCTTTTCAAGAGTCCCTTTCGGGCCCACTAAAGTAACCGTTTCGCTCGCTGCGAACTGTCCCGGTTGTGAGAGTTCCTTCTGGAGGGTTAAAGCATAGTTCTTCCCGAATAGGGTCGTTAAGTCGTCCTTGGATAGATGAATATGACGGTTAGATACGCCTAGGGGAACTCGTTTCTCTTGTCTTTCTCCGTTCTTCCGGCCACGAACTTCACAGGCGAGAATGTAAAAAGCACTGGATAGCCTGTTTAAGGGCTGGATCAGATCCGTCCGGGTGCATTCGCCTGATTCATTCGTGAAAGCTCGGTTGGCGTAGAGTTCGACTTCCCGTGATTTTGCCCTCAGATGCTGGAGTTTAGCGACGACTATGCCGTGCGTATAGCTTAAGGGCGTATGCTCTATGCCGAAGTATTTCTCTGGATGATGCGATTGTTCTCTGAGCTCTTCAGGAGTGAGTCCTATGAGGGTTGTCCATTGAAACGGTGATTCTTTCACTTCATGGACCATTAGGTCTCTTGCGAAGGCTGCTATCTCTTCTAATTTTAGAGTTAATGACGCTTCGCCCACTTGCTCAAAGACGACTTGTGCTTCTACCAGTTCACATTGCAACAAATCCAGCTGTCCTCTGTAGGCTATCACTGGGTGGGTTTTGGTGACTAAATCGCCTTGATGGAGATGCGTCATGTGTTCGGGTTTGACACCCGTTGGATTTGGAGTTTCTCGGCTATGGCTTTGAATCCCGTTTCCTTCGATTTTGACATCAATTCCCTTGGACCGAATAAAGTCTCTAGCCGACGGTGTGATTACGCTTCCTGGTGGTAAGGTAAGCAGTTTTTCCTTCTTTTTATGCCAGTTAGCTCGCAGCTCATATTCTGTAACGATCAAGGCCTCACCTTCTCTCCAAGGTTAAGCAGCAGCTTATTATTCACCGTAGTTTTTATTATCTGCTACTGGCAAAATGTACTCGACGTCCTGATGGGGTCGTGGTATTACGTGAACACTAAGCAGCTCTCCCACTCGCTGTGCTGCTGCGGCGCCCGCGTCTACAGCAGCTTTTACTGCCCCCACATCGCCACGGACCATCACTGAAACGTATCCTCCTGAGACATGCTCTTTTCCTCTAAGCAATACGTTGGCCGCTTTCAACATTTGATCCGCTGCTTCAATTGCTGGGATTAACCCCTTAGTTTCTATCATCCCTAGTGCTATGGTACTTTGATTTTGTGCCATGATTTGTTTCCTCCTCTATTCGTGGTTCCAATCGTTTGGATTGGCTGCTAAGCTTGATGCTAGTCCTAGGTTTACGTTAGCACTTGATGCTATTCATGTGCTTTATGACTTGGCTGACGATCTCTTGCACCAACTGTGCATCGACGGGTTGGTTCTGGTTCTGAGTCCCATCGCCTATTCCATTGATTGGTTCCACAGGTTTACGTTCAGGCATTCCCAGATGCCAAGCGACTCTCTTGACGTTGATCAAGTGGAGGGGTGTGACGTTTTCTGAAATACTCGAGCCAGCCCAAGTTCCGCACCCTAAGGTAAAGGCAGGAGCTAAGCCCGTTGTCGCTCCAACGCCGCCCATAGCCGCGGGAGTATTGACGAGGATTCGATTGACAGGTTTTTTAAGGGCGAATTCTCGAATGAGCTCTTCATTATTGGAGTGGATCGCTAAACTATGCCCAATTCCACCTGCCTCTAGAAGTTGAAGACAGCGATCACATCCCTGATGCCAGTCCTCGACTCGGTAAAACCCTAGTACGGTTGTCAGCTTCTCATAAGACAAGGGCCATTTTGGACCAACCCCTTCTAAGGGGGCTACGAGACATTTTGTATGCTCTGGTATGGAGATTCCAGCAAGTTGTGCTATGAATTTAGGGTCTTTCCCCACAACCTTGGGGTTGACGCCTCCCTTTGCCAACATAACTACTGTGGACAGTTTTTGTACTTCTTCGGGGATAAGAAAATGGGCTCCCTGGCTTTTGAGTTGGGTTATGAGTTCATCAGCGATGCATTCTTCCGCCACAACCGCTTGTTCTGAGGCGCAAATAGTGCCATTGTCAAAGCTCTTGCCCATGACGATGTATTCCGCTGCCTTGGGTATATCAGCACTCCGTTCGACAAAAGCTGGAACATTGCCGGGTCCTACGCCGAGGGCCGGTTTTCCACTGCTATAGGCTGCCTTCACTAACGCGCTCCCGCCGGTGGCTAAGATCAAAGCGATACTGGGATGTTTCATGAGTTCGCTGGTGGCTCCCATTGAAACATTCATGATGCACCCTATGACGCCTTTGGGTGCGCCTGCCGCGACCGCTGCTTGATGCATTATTTTCGCGGCTTCATTCGTACAGCGCACCGCTGTTGGGTGAGGAGAAAATACGATCGCATTGCGGGATTTCAGAGCAATCATTGCTTTGTAAATCACGGTTGATGTAGGATTTGTGGTCGGAATGATACCAGCGATTACGCCCACGGGCTCTGCTATTTCCCAGATTTTATGTTCACGATCTTCTCGGATGATTCCGACTGTTTTCATGGGCTTTATGAACTCATAAACTGTCCGAGACGCAAAATAGTTTTTAAAGCATTTATCCGCATAATTTCCCATACCGGTTTCCGTTACGGCCATCATGGCTAACTTCGCTGTATTCGCTTCGCCTGCCTCACGCATCATGTCTATAATATGATCCACTTGTTCTTGCGTGAAGTTCCTCAGAGTTTCTTGAGCTTTGCGGGCAGCTTTTACTAAATTTCTTGCTTCCTGTAAAGAAGATAAATCTCGATCAAGTTCCATTACAAAGCGTCACCTGCCCTTTTCTAAAATTTCAAGCCATTTTCTACCACATCTATGACGGCTCGTTGGAACGCTTCGCACGCTGATTTACAGGCACTTTGGGATCCGGTTAACAAGCCGCCACCAAAGTTAGTTTCGGTTGGGGGTCCATAAAATGCTTTCATAGTGACTTCTGCTGCTTTTAAGGCAGCGTCTAGCCCATACATGGCCTCTATTGGAGGTGCTATCAGATAAGCAAGTGGCTGTCCTTCCTCTATTCCCGCGATCTTAGAAAGGTAAGTTCCCGTCCGAGATACTGTGTGCGGAAACCAAGCCGTTTTACCGTCATCACAGGTATAGAAAAAACAACTATTTTCCAGGTGGTCTATGCAGGCGTCAACCCCTGCTCTCACTTCTGCTGGACTCTGGCCAGCTAGTATTCCGATAACTTCTCCCGATAACGGGCCTGAGGCTCGGGCTGCGCCGCAGTAGAAACTTTTAGCATATACGACCTCTACCTCAGACTTTTTGGTCGCTTCATCTAAGGCCACGTAGGTTGAATCATCCATGTCCGCTGTAATCATACCGATGGACCTTTGATTCCTTCTTAGTCCCAATTTCTCGGCTAAATCTGGAGCGACATTAGCAATTAATCTCACGGCTAAAACCTTAGGCTTAATGGGCTCAATCATGGTAACCCTCCCTATTTAACATTTTTCGTTTTCGGTATCTCTTCATCAAAGACTGGTAACTTTGGCAAAATTGCTTCTAGTTCCGGATGGGGTCGTGGAATCACGTGACAACTTATCAGTTCTCCGACTCGTTCTGCGGCTGCTGCCCCAGCATCGACGGCTGCCTTTACTGCGCCTACATCCCCCCGTACCATTACGGTTACCAGCGCTCCACCCACTTTCACTTTGCCAATCAACGTCACATTCGCTGCTTTTACCATGGCATCTGCAGCCTCAATTGCTCCTACTATCCCACGGGTTTCTACCATTCCTAGTGCAACAAGATCATCTCTTATAGCCATTTTGTTAGTCTCCTTTCACAATATCAATTATCCCTTGGCATACATCTAAAGTTTTGATGCAGCTTTAGCTAAGCGAGTTATTTTGTATGACAATTATTATTATCTGGCTCGGCAAGTTTCTCTTGTGCTTCCAATTTAATTGCTTCCGGCACTGCAAGCCAAATCGCGAGTCCCACGGCAATTAGCCCTGCACTGAGTTTGCCGATCATCACCGGCAGAATCATCGTCGGCTGGAAGTTTGCAGTAAAGGCTAGGTGGTCGCCAAATAAGAAAGCGGAGCAGACAGCAAAAGCAATACATTTCACCTTATCTGCTGCAGGCATATCCTTGATAATCCTGAATAAGGCCAGAATATTGGCGGCAGCGGCAAGGATACCAGCGCTACCAATAGAACTGAAACCGAATCTGTTCCCGATCGCTTCGAGTGGCCTGGCCAAATACTTTTTAATCAGGTAAACCATGGGAAATGCTCCGGCTAACATAATCCCGATGTAGCCCGCTATCTCTAAAGCACGAAACTGGTCATCCGCATCCGCAATAATCGGATCAAATCCCCAGGCACCAAAAATGTTAGAGAAAGCACCTGTGAAATATTCGACGATAGAAAAGACGAGAACCAATTTAATCCCGGTATCCATTGTTTTACCGAAGATCATAAACCCTTTAACCATCTTTTCCGGGATAAGTTTCAATCCAATAGCAATCGCCGCGCAAATAACGATCAACGGCACTAAATTTGCAAAAATGGTGCCGAAGCTCAGAGCTAATTGATATGTAGATTCGCCATCTGTGGTGATGATATCACGAACTTTGGCATTGGTAAGTGCCAGAATAGTACTAGTGATAAATACACCAATGGGCACGGTGAGAATCCCCGACATCACTCCAAGGGCCATATATTTATGATCTTTTTTCTCCAGCATAGCTAAGCCGACGGGGATACTGAAAACGATCGTCGCTCCTGCCATGTAACCGGTAGTCATTGCCATAATCCAGCTTTCACGGGAAGTAGCCAATGCGTCCGCCAACTGGTAGCCGCCCATATCAACGGCAATAAAGGTTGTGGCAGCGATGGCAGGGTCTGCGCCAATGAAGCCAAAAACAGGACCAAAAACAGTTTCTACAAAAAGTGATAGATAGGGAATAGATGCCATAATACCGGCTACCGGAACAAAAATGGGACCGATAGAGTATAAACCTTCTAGAAATTCATTACCCAAAGCTGATTCTTCTTTAAGGATGGAAGCTAACGCACCTGCCACCGCGCAAGCCATGATGATGTAGAGAATATAGTTGCCAATCTGTGCCATTATTTACCTCCTCGCTCTTTTCCTTTTTTCCAAAACCTGTACTTGCCTCGTTTAGTATTAACCAAAATATTCATCTAAAATACATAATTTTACTTAATCTTCGCTACATTTGATGAAAACAAGTTATACTCGTCACCGATCAATACTTGACCGGTGACGAGTATAACTTGTTTTTTCTTGAAGCTAGCTATCAATGCGCTCAACCTCTTCGTTTTTGAGTTATATGGTATACCTCAAGGACTGAAATAACCCAAACTGCAATTCCTCCTGAGTATCTCCCTATCACTGATATGTTGGCCGATGATAGCTGGAACGTGGTATAGCCAAAAATGCACATCCAAAAAATCATCACCAATCCCCGCATGGGCCTTGATAGTAAAACATAGCCTGAACCGGGCACGAGAATAGCTGCCATTACTGGAACCCATACAGCCATGATAACCTCCATCGTATATTATTAATACCCTCGCGGGCGTGGCCAGCGGCTTGCACCTGCTTTGAGGAAAGCTTGTGTATCGACGAATTTATAGCGATGCATTGTGAACCAAAGAGACGCTAAAAAGTAGAACAATAAACCAGCCAATAAATTCACCCAATATCCAAAATACATCCCTGTTAGCGTCGTTAAAGTCAAGATAAGCAAGATTATCGCAGGCAAGGGATGCCAAGGTGCCACATACCCACGTTCAATAGACCCCATGGGATACATCTTCCTAAATTTAAACATCATATAGGCCATAAACAAATATACCAGCAAGGCCGATAGAATCGAAAAGGTAATGACTTGATCTAATAGCCCTGTAAAGCCAAATGCTAGGGAAATAGGCAGAAGGAACAAGATCGCCCGATAAGGAGTTTTATACTTAGGGTGTACTGCAGAGAATGCGCGTGGAATCAAAGTATCTCTCGACATCGCAAACCAAGCCCTACTAGCGTCGTTTATACATCCATTCGCACTCGCCATACAAGCTAATATCGTGCCAATGAACATGACGACGATAACCCCTGACATTTTTGTTGCCATCGCCGCTTCATAAAGTGGATAAACGGATCCCCCGAGCGTTCCAGCCTCTACTAGACCAGAGCAAACAAACCAAGTCACGGTAGCTCCTACTAGCAGGGTTACCATTCCAATGAGCGTTCCCATTGGAAGTGAACGAGCTGTTGATCGACATTCCTCCGCTGCTAAGGCAGTTCCTTCAATCCCGAGGAAAAACCAGATTGCAAACTGAAGTGCTGCAACGACTCCTATCCAGCCATAAGGTAACCCATTCGTTAACTCTGAAAGCCGAAGAATACTTTGCGAAGGAACATGAAAGTGGGTCGAAAACAGAAGCACAAAAATGGTCACAAAGGCTATAGCTGTAATAAAGAAATTGAGGGTTAAGGTGGCATAAACTCCACGATAGTTGAAGTACGTTAATAATAACAACGTCAAGATAACATAAGGCAAACTTTGTATTGCCGGATTGATGGATTGTAAAATAGCTCCGACCACCAAAGCGTCTGCTGCTTCAAGCATGACATACTCAAAAACAAGCATGAGTCCAACATTAAAAGCGGCCAGCGGACCCAAAAGATATTTGGCCATGGCATATTGACCACCTGCTTCGGGTATCACTGATCCGATTTCAGTGTTAATCATCACTAGTGCAATGTAGAGGATCGCGATGACCCAGCAAGCTATAATAGCTCCCAGAGAGCCTCCCTTTGCCACGGTAAAGTTCCAGCCCATAAACTCACCCACCAGAACAATTCCTACACCTAGTGCCCATATATGCATGGGGCCCAGGACTTTAGACAGATGCTGCTGTTGCTCATGATCTTGTTTTGCCTTCGTATCTATCAAGGTTCTTGCCCTCCCTTTTCCTGCTCAATTCAACACGAATAAAATCTTGCGCAAGGAGACCAAAAAAAACTGCACATAGACCCCAGGCTGCCCAGTTCATTAGTGCCCATTGATTCAAATTAATTCCTCCCTCCTGGAAATTTCAGCCCTAGCTTACTTTCTTTCTAACTTCATCATAATTGTTTTTAACCATAGTTTTAAGTTCCTTATTAGACCTAGAAATTACATAAAACATATAACTTCCCAAGGCCACGACAATTATTATAAAAATCGGCAAATTAAAGGAATAGTCAATCCCCCCGGTCGAGCCTGATCCCACGAGAACCTTACCTCTCATTAACATGGTTGTAAGAAGAATAACAAAGCAAAGCACCATAATAAATATGACGTCAAATACTTCCATCCACAAACTGTTTTTATGTTTTTTTTGGTTTTCGGCACCTTTCAATTTGTGATCTCCTTTCCTTATCCATGACAATTTTAGAATTTCAGAGATGCTTATCTTTGTCGTCATTTTCAGCTTGACTTATGACTTGACACAATTCCTCACTGTATATTCCAACTCTATTTTTCTTCAAATGCACTAATACAGCAATTAAAGAGCTTGTCACGAAGATAACGGCAAGTGACCCCGCAGCTAAAGTCACATTCCGAATTAGACTGTTTGTGGCCAAACTACTCACATTTATTAAAACAAAGCCTAAAACTAACCAAACAAAGATAATGAATGTTACAACTAATCCAGTATCCTGCCGATACATTTTATCTATCTTAGCCCGCTCAAACTCCACCTTATATCACCTCACACACCTATTTCTTTAAATTGTTATTGGTTATAGTTCTCAACCTCATTGCATAAATTTAAGTCCTTGCACGAATCTCGAGACAAAAGTTACACCTTGGAATGGACTATTTTCTCTCCAAGAATATAATCAAATCCAAACTTATTTTATCCACCTCAAAAAGAAATATCCTTATAATTCTGGCGAAAATTTACTGGATCATGAGGATAAAATTGGTTGTCATTAAACACACCATTTACAATTTCTTTACCAGTAGTGACCGTGAAAAAAGTTCGACACATTGCCACTATTGACCATGAAATTGTTTACCACTTTGATCCCAATGTATAGGGATAGGGACAACAACAACAACCCTCCCAGGCTCTTATTAAGCCCGGGAGGGTTTCTATCATGAACGATTTAATAGTCACTTCGTGGTCTTGGTACATAGCACTCACTGACTCATTCCTTTATTCCACATAGATTAACAGATTTAGGCTCTTGCCTGAATTCCTAACGTTATCTAATGCTCACGTATGCTATGACCTATTTCAAATTATAAACTTTTTATAAAAGTTTATAATTTGTTTATACTTAGTTTAGGAGAAATTTAGAGTTTTATTGTACAATGATGTTATATGAGTACAATGATGTTATATGAGTCAAATAATAAGTAGAGGAAGATTGTTCTAATTATGAAGAAACTAATGTTGCTGATCATCATTTTAGGAGTCATAATATTTGCGAAAGATATTAAGCCGTCTTTACAAGGTGGAGATCCATCAGTAAAGCAAAATGTCTCTAATTTTCTGAAGGATACAGAAAATCGAAAAGATGCCTATGCTGCAGGTATAAAATTAAATGGGGGTAGTTCTGCCAATACCTGTGTTTATTTTGTCGCTGAAGTGCTCAGGCGGAGCAATTTCGATGTGCCTATAGAAACCTGTAATATAGCTCAAATAATCCCTATCTTTGAGGAAAAGGGTTGGGAAAAGGAAAAGGATTATAAAAACTTAACGCCTGGAGATATATGTTTCACGACGGATGCCACTGGAGACAAAAATGGTCTTCCAACGCATACTTATGTATTCATGAAATGGGTCAAAGACGGTCAGTACGATTATGCCTATATATGTGATAATCAAGCGAAGGATTATAAGAGTAAAATCTATCATATTCGGAATATAAGTGTCGTCACTAAAGTGAACGGTTCTGATAAAGATGCTTTTTCGTTCTTCATGACACCAACAGTGCGCTCTTGAAGGGGCACTGTTGCCTTACCCAATGTGCTTGCTGGCCAGCATAAATTCCCCGACCGCAGACTCCTGCCCATAATCGAGTCCAGCAGCCTCACAGAGCAGGTCGGCATGACCTGAATCCAAGGCACACGGGGAGAGATCCATGGCTGTAGCCACTAGATACATCGTCTGAAACAACACTCCGACGTCCTTTAGGATTGAGGCATAGGCAATCGAGCTGTATTTCCAAGCCACCCGCGAGAAACGAGCCGTGAGCGTGATGACGACCTGTGGGTTGCAGCTTATATCTGCCACGTGCGCAGCCTGTTTTAAAATTGATACCGTGTGCTGGTTTTCGCCACAAACCTTAGTCAACGTGTGATGCTGGGGGTCAAAGTAGTATAGACCATTGTCCAGACCCGCACACTCTGCCACGGTCAAATAAATCTCCAATTCATAACAACCACCTACTCCCGGATAGGGCCGTGTGCTGGTCTCATACATCACTCCCATCTGTTCATTAATCGGTTTAATCCTTTTAACACGGGCAGTGCGATAAAGAAATTCCCCGATTTGTTGGAGAGTTATAGATTTCGGCCCGTAGTCTAGGATTGAGCGGCGTTCTTCCAGAATCAAAGTAAATGGATAATCTTCCCCGCTGAGTTGTTCCATATCGGGTTTATAAAGTTCGAGAATTTCACCCCCAAATGGCGGCTTGCAGGCCGGCAGTGGTGGGATCTTAGGCCAAAAAGGAAAGGCATCACCCAACGGCTGGTCATGTCGACCCGCTCGGGAGCGCGAGTGGAACAACAGATCATGGAACTCCCACTGCTCAAGTGCCTCGTCCAGAGCACCAGAAGCCACTGCACTGTCCTCCAACGGCTGGATCACTCCGGCGGCGAGAAGTAGTTGCAACAACATCCGGACAAGCTCAGGGTCGCTGCCGGGAATGACCGCGCTGAGTTCCGTATAAGTACAAGGTTGAGAGATTTGCTGCCAAACTGCTCCTGACCGCCAATGGCTCAGCTCTATCCGGACAGGATTTAGAGGCGTCTCCAGCACGGATTTCCGATTCAGACTGCGAGAGTATGCAAAACGCGAGGCTACATAGCGCTGGTCACGCTCAATGTGATTCAAGTGTGGAGCAAAACCCAGACCAATGGTCTGTAGCTTGGCAAGTTCAAGTCCTTCAGCTTCGATTGACCAGGAAAGACAGCCGAGTCTGGATATATTGTCTAAACAAGACCATACCCCTTCAAGTTCATCTCCATTCCCTATACGTCCTAGCAGCTCTGCATAGGATATTTCTTTTGAGAACAGGCGAAGTAAGGTCTGGATGGTATTTGGAGTAACATCCTTAATACGGTGGCTCCGGTAGCCCCCTTGAAGTTCCAAGCCTCCCTCTGACGATTCTAGGATGCTGACCCCGTTCCTCAGGCTGAGGATAATACTAGGCATAGTCGTCCCCTTCTCTCTAAGTAGTTACATTGTTGGTATAAACAGATTCTCCTCATATTCTATCACTACACCGTGCCCTTTAGTGAAAATGATTAGCAAACTATGCCTCTATGAATCGAATTAATTCTTTGGTGATGTTCTAAAAGCAGATGTTCTCGATAAGGACGGACTACTCCATTGTCAGAATTGTTCCGTGCTCTGATTCCGATGACCCATATTTTAAAATGAAAAAGAAACACGAGTGAGGAAGATCTATCTCCCTAAACCCGTGTTTCTATAAAAGACTTGCTCATAACTTACTTATTGTACCTACTAGGCTAAGGGTATTACAACCCTAACTTCTACCAACGACAAGCATATAAGCATTGACCACAATAATTCATGAAATGACGCATGTAACGACACCACCCTTCTTTAAAATACTGATGTTTCTATAAAAGACTTGCTCATAACTTACTTATTGTACCTGCTAGTCTAAGCGAATTAACAACCCTAACTTCTACCAACGACAAGCATATAAGCATTGACCACAATAATTCATGAAATGACGCATGTAACGACACCACCCTTCTTTAAAATACTGATGTTTCTAATAAAAGACTTGCTCATAACTTACTTAAAGTACCTGCTAGTCTAAGCGAATTAACAACCCTAACTTCTACCAACGACAAGCATATAAGCATTGACCACAATAATTCATGAAATGACGCATGTAACGACACCACCCTTCTTTAAAATAATTATGTTGTCCCCCGCTCCCATGTTCTCATTAAGTCATTCGTCAGTGTTTGTTCTTTTTTGGGGGGTAGTTCTCATAATTCCGAATATTTTCCTCTTACTATACATATAATTCCATAATTTTTGTTACTGCACCCAATGTCCGTGGGACTGTGCAACGGAAAAATATAAGGTTTTGATAACTATGTTAACGACGAAAGAGAAGGCCAGGCAATTCGCCCACCTTCTCTTTGTCGTTATTACCACCAATAGTTTCTATCCATGCGCCCCTTATAGCTTATCTTTTCGAATTCAAGCGCCCCCTTCGGGCTTTTCAGCTTGATCCGCGCCGCTGCCGTCAGGGGAGACCTAGCTGGAACCATGCCGGGAACCACTCCCTGAACCATCCCTTGCACCATCCCCCGCTGTTTTACTTCCAAATACTTAATTAAGGAACAATCGTTGTCATGGCTGCAATAGCAGATTCTTCTGTATAAACAAGGATCCGTTGGAGGATGGAATCCATTTTCTTATCAAGTTCAGAGAAGTTCATCGCCGGTACATAATACATTTCCATCAAATCATGCGTTGCCTTCGCTTTTTCCGAAGCCTTTCGTGCTCTTGTAATATGCTGGTTCACCCGAATTTGGCAATCTCCGATCTCGTCTCCGCACTCTTTCATAAGTTGAGCCATGTTGAGGTTCTCCTCGAAATCCAACGTAATCATTTCACCCACGAATTTGGGCGTGTAGGCATAAGGCTCAGAGTTAATGACAAAAGCTTTTTGAAGCTCTGGAAGGATGATGAGATCGAGTTTGGCAGGATCAAGCGTACTGTGGTAGTACTGAACGTCCAAGCCGTAAGCCGCTGCCCGCTCTGCAATTCTAGCAATAAACGTAGATTTACCAATTCCCGGTTGACCCACGAGCATGTAGAGCGTATCTGTATCATTCAGTAATGTGTCGATAAATTCCGTTTTCCCTTGAGGTGTATGGCCCCAGGCGAAGAGGTGACGTTCCTGTCCTTTGTCTTTTGGCGCCATCGTGAAGATTTCCGCTTCAATACGCAGGGTCATCTCGTTGATTTTAGCCCAATTCTGATAAGCTTTCGTATAGAATTCCCATTCATCTAAAGCAACCTTCGCTTCCTGTAACGCAAAATAAGCTCTTTGGAAATACCCCGTTACTTTTAGATTACAGGCGATAATTTCTTTTCTGGACTGCTTGATCATTGCTTCGTCCCAATATTCGCCCAGATTAACGATCTCATCGACGGCACCTGGATTTTTAGGGTCCACGACATGGGGCGCTGTTCCATCTAATATACCGATTTTTAACTGAGGGATCACGACCCCGTCAATAGAGCCATTGTCTGAAGAACAACAGTGGTATTCTATATCATAGCCGCGATCGACCATGGTTTGGCCAATCTTTTTCATAAACGTTGATTTGCCGACGCCGGGTCCCCCTTTGAGAACGAATATATGGTTAGCATCTTGTTGGATCATGTAATTGTAGAAGGAATAGAAACCTTGAGCGGTTACGGCACCTGGGAACATCTTTTTAATATGTGCATTGGGCATTAAGAAAATCTCCTTTCACTATAAAACATCTGCATATCATACTTATTCATACATAAGTTGTCCCGTTCCTAAATTCAATAAATAAAATGCTTTATCTGCTATGCGCAGTTCCAGCCTTCGAATGAGCCAATCATGATGAGCAATGGTGGCACTTGGACCTTGGATCAGTATACCGATTGGTTGGGCGATGCTGGTTTTAACGACGTGAAATTAAACGAAATGGCTGGCCGACAAATCTTGACAGCGACACTCCTATAAGTCCATGCGAACTGACGTTACCCTTCATTGAAATAACGCAAAAGCAGCTAATCTCCGTAAGAGATTAGCTGCTTTTATTGGCTGGACATTCCTAGGAATCTATTTTTGTTCAATTTCGGTAACACAATCGCTTTTGATCGTTCCAACCAGAAATTGCAGTGCATCAACAACATGTGGTCTAATGTCGCCGCCTATCAGGACATACATTATGTCGTCGCCAAGTTCAAGTTGCCCTTCATTAATCCAAACCTTGACATAGAAAATACCCTCCAACTTATAGGTTTCAGCAATCGCCGTATCAACCTTTGGTGCATCATAAGAAAATTCCATTCCCGTTACCCTTGAACCGTCATCGATTCCTTGGCGCACTTTGGCTCTAGGCGTTTGGCGTACAACGCCATTATGAACTAAAAACATTCCTACCTTCAAAGCCGCCGGATCAGCTTTTGCTTCTTTGAGCCATTGATCCATTGAAGGTGATATCTTGTTCATTTTTTTATTCATCGTCATGACTAAGCCACGCCCCTTCTACATACTCTTCAACTTGCTTTCATACAACTCAATGTATTTTAACACGCGTAAGTTTTCTATGCACAAACTTCTTTCGTTCTGGGTCTCTGTTAAATAAAAAGCCTTATCGCTGCCATGGCCGTGATCGCCATGACCAGATAGCGGAAAAACTTATCATTGAATTTCTTAATTATCACAACCCCCAGCAATGCGCCTATCGCAATGACAGGTATCATACCACATGCCAGTAAAATGCCTGGTACTGAGATATTATGCCACACGAAAATTTGAAGAGGAACCTTGGTTAAATTTAATAAAAGAAAGAACCACGCTGTAGTACCCAAAAAATCGTTTTTATTAAAATCCATTGCCAGTAGATAAATGGTGAATATCGCACCAGCAGCGTTACCGATCATTGATGAAAACCCGACCATAATACCAATTAAAGCATACAGCCACAACTTCTTGGGAACCTTTAGGCTATCCCCTTTCTTTTCGATATATACTAAAATAAGCAGACATACTAAAATGATTGAGCCAATAAGGGTTTTAAACTGAGCATCGTTTATAAAGTTACCGATGGTTAAACCTAATGCAAGACCTACCGCTGTCCAGGGCAAAAGTTTTCTAATGTTACTCCACTTCGTATGCCGATTATAATACCACACTGCGAACACATCGCCCACCAAGAGCATCGGCAAAATAATTCCTGTTGATTCCTTACCCCCATATACATCAGCCATTATAGGAATGACAAGCATGAGAAATCCATTGTAATGTGGACAAATGAAACATATTGAATAAATCCAAACTAACTCAACTCCACTTATATAATTTATATCACTCGTCTAGAGTTCTAGAACTTTACTAAATATTCCTCCAACTTGTCCCCACAGGGAGTAGAAAGTTTCATACCAACCACTCCTAGACCGACCCTGTAATAAACAAATGAGAGCCCGCAAACTACATTTGCGTCTCTCATTGATCATCTATCCTGATCATTCTTTTACCCACTGGGCTACTATGAAATTCGGATCCGTATGCTTTTCCTTTTCAATGGTTAAGGCCTGTTCTACAGAAGACACTTCGGGGGGGAAATAGAGTGCTTTACCTAATGTAAGCCGTCCGCCCACCTTCCATTGGCGAATTTCAGATTTCGTGTAAAGGCGTGCGTGAGCGAAAACTGATTCGGGTTTCATCATCGCCTTCTTCCGATAGAACTCACCCCAGGAAGATTCACCCGCAATAACTCCAATTATTAAACATCCTTTGGGCTCTAGATGCTCAAATAAGCTCGCTAGAATTTCCTCCGGATTTGGAATAAACTCAAAGGCACTCATCGAAATAATGCCATGATATTGTTCAAGATCATTCATAATTCGAGTGATATCCGCATTCAGCCAATTAACCTGATACCCTAAGTCGGTTATTTTCTCTCGTGCTTTGCCCATCATATTCTCAGATATATCAACCGCTGTAATCTGATAGCCCTTTTGCGCTAACTCAGTGGTGTATTGACCGGTTCCACACCCAATTTCTAAGATCTTCGGACCGGATGGATGAAAGAACTGAAAAGCCAGCTCGCGCTCTACTTGATCAGCGACTCGTCCTATGTCAGTTCTGTACCACTCGTCATAACCTTCCGCGATCGGATCAAATAATTCAGTTGACATGATCATTACTCCCAACTTCATTTCTTTCTGCTTTTCTCCCTAAAGTCCACCACAACACATCTCACTGATGACGGGTTTCAAACCACGCTCTATGGCATAGTCTATGGTTTCATCCAGTGGATAGGCTAACGTATTAATTCCAGCCGCGATAAGCATTCTCTCCAAATAAGCCTTCTCCGTATAGGGTCGAGCACAACCGAAACTTAGTTTAAGCGTAGGATTCCAGAGCCTAGTTTGCGCGGTAATCCTGATGATTTCAGCCGTTTCGGGTCCACTGACTAAACCCATTGGGGTCTTGGGTACAGGCCGCAAAGCAACTAACACCAACGTTTCCAAAGGATAGTCACTGAGTGATTGAATAAGGTTTTCTTCTCCCATGATTTCTCCGTAGTTTAAACCGATCACCACATGGGGGACGACCTCTAAACCTTCGGCTAATAGAATTTCTAAAGTGTTTTTAAAGGCGCTAGGCTGGCGGTCAAGATGATACACCTTGCGGATTGTAGCCGCATCACCGATCATATCCAGAAACACTTTATCAACGCCGGCCTGTTTCAAGCCCACGGCTATTTCCTTATCTGCTAACCCGGTATGTACATGAACCGTAAGCCCTAATGATTTCAGATAACTTATAGCTGACAAAAAGGGCTTAAGAGGGACTTGACCCTCGTTATTGCATCCGCCTGTGATCAGTAGCCCGGTCACGCCTTTTTCTCGTAGCTTGGTTCCCAGTTCCATGAGCTTTTCGGGGGTTACTGCTGGAATCATACCCTTCAGCATGGTTCCCTGACAATGGTCACAGTGAAGCGCGCAGGATTCCCCTGTAATACTCACATTGAGGAAGCGGCCTGAATTGCTAAAATGCTTACCATCATAGTGCCTACCACCGGGTACTGCAAAGTGGATGACATCAGAAAAGTTTTCCCGACGCAGGTTCCAAGCTTCTACTAGCAGCGTTGGTGAATTCACAATGCTTCAACACCCTCCAGAAGCCCCGTGTAGAGCTCACCCCTTATCTGCTCCACATCTTGTGGATTGGGAGCAAACGGATAATTCGCTAGAGTAATCCCTGGACGTTCATTGCCATATGGCCGATTACAGGCAGTCTCTCCATCATGTCCAGGACACCCGGAAGTGCGAAAGGGTTGGCCGGAAGCAACATAAGGTTCGACGTCCATCCCAAAATCAGTCACTTGATTGGAAGGATTAAATTTCATATCTTGGGCACTCGCTAGATCATTCATAATAAGATAGCGGGCTAATTGCATACGACGGTAATGACCCAGTGAGGGTGGCATATCCTCTGCCATAGCACTGCCAGGTTCGGGATAGAAGGAAAACAAATGAACCACTGCACCTATATCGTGCACTTGCTGAAAAGCAGTGACCATCTCTTCTTCACTTTCTCCTAGGCCGACAATCAGATGAACACTGACGTGCCCTCTTCCAAAGACAGCGACACCTTGTTTCAGAATATCCCAGTAGTGATCCCATTGATGCGGTCCGCGTACACCTTTACCTCGGTATTGCTGGAAGATTTCTGGGGTCGCTGCGTCAATCGAGACACCCAATTGATCGGCTCCGGCGTCTTTAAATTTTTGTATGTCTTCGGTCTTGTGGATAAGGGTTGGGGCGCAAAGAACACTGATCGGCAAATTGATCTCACGGTGTAAGCGGGCTAGCAGGGTTAACGAATCCGCCATGGCTCTCTTATGAGTAATCATGGATAGGCAAATTCGTTTCAAAGAGCTCTGATGCTGTTTCGCTTTTTCTAGGATAAGCTCAAAGGAGTAGGTTGGCCAGGCGACTCGTATGAACGTCGTACCTTTGGTAACTTCTGAACGTTTTTGTTCCAAACCGCAGTAGCTACAGCGACCCTGACAGCCCTCTTGATAAGTCATCAGTAAGTTTAAGCAACTCAGTTTAGCATTACGATAGAACATACCTCGCTTTAATCCAAGTGTCATTGCAGCTGCAAGACTTGTCTGGATCACTTCCGGGCTTTCTAGATCTAGGTCCTCGATCTCGTGAGTCAATTCACCTTGGGTAGAATCAGCGTGAGTGTTAGACATCACAAGCCGCCTCCCTCTCTAACTCTAGCTCTAACCATATCTTAAGTTGCTCGACTGTCATGAGGCTTTGGTTTTCCGAAGAATCAGTGACTATCTTGAAGAGCCAACCGCGCCCATAGGGATCTTCATTAATCAAGCGTGAGTTTTGCAGAACTTCTGAGTTTACTGCACAAATTTCCCCTGTTTGAGGAGCATAAAAACGCCCGACCCATTTTCCTGTTTCCAGAGAACCTACGGCTTCTCCTGCCTTCAGCTGAGTCCCCGCTTCTGGCAAACTCAAGTACAGGATATCCCCTCGGGTGTATTGCCCGTAATCGCTTAAACCAATGGTGATCGTATTCCCTTCTCTTCTAAGCCACTGATGGTGATCATCATAGAGTAATTCTTCCGGGAAATTCCACGTACCGACCTTCATATCCTCACCTTCTTTCTGCTAATCGCGTTCTATTCTTCCAAAGATCTCCAGAGCAACTCAGTAACATCTAGCACTTCAAGCGGTAATTTTTCCTGTCTTGCTGCCATTTGTAACGTCTGGATACATTGCTGGCACGCAGAAGTTAAAATAGTTGCCCCAGTTCCTACGGCCTCTTGGACCCGTTTCACTGCAATGGCTTGACTTAAGTCCTTATCGACAGCCGCTAGATTCCCTCCGCCACCACAGCAGTCAGCCATTTCTCGACGATGCGGCATTTCTACAAAACTCAGGCCCTCTATGGCTTGTAAAATTTCTCGTGGCTCGTCATAGATCCCACTGTTACGACCTAAGTCGCAGGGGTCATGATAGGTGACGGTTTCCTCTAGATTGCCAGGAACTAATTGTTTTGTACGGATCAGTCGGGCCATATATTGGGTCGCATGGAGTACCTCAAAGCCAAGATCCTCCCCAAGTATCGTGGGATATTCGTGGGTCCAGGTATGATAGCAGGAGGCACAGCCTGTAATTAAAGTTTTGACCCCCAGAGCTCGTACTTTTTCCACATTATGTTGCGCTAATTCAAGGACTTGTTGAGAGTTGCCCGAAGCGATGAGGGGGAATCCACAGCACCATTCCTCACTACCTAGAACGGTATAATTAACGTCTGCTCGGTCTAACAGGCTGACAATACTTTCAGAAATTCCAACGGACATCGGATAGAAGGAAGACACACAGCCTACGAAGTAGGCGACCTCACTTCCGGCTTTTGAGACTTCTACTTCAACGTCATCTAAATCTTCTGCCCAGTCAAGGCGATCTTCATTAGGAAACGTACTGATATTATGTGAGGTTTTAATTTGCAAGGCCATTTGAGTTAAGTTGGGATGCTCCATGCCTCGAGCCTTTAAATCTTCCCGCAGATTCAACCAGAGCTCACGTGTCTTAATTCCAGCGGCACATATTTCCGCGCATTTACCGCACAGGGTACACTCCTGCAAACGCTGGGCATATTGTTCTGTGGCTTTATTCTCCTTTTTCTTCAGGAATACCTCTTTGGCCAAAGCAATTTTCGCTCGCGGTGCAGAGGACTCCCAACCGATTTCTCGGTAAACGGGACAAACGCTTCGGCAACTGCCGCAGGTTCCACAGATATAGCTCGTTCTAGCTATTTCCTCTCGAATTTGTTCAATCGTTTTCATCGTCCTTTTCCTCCTTTTAGGATTTTAAGGACCAGCGGCCGAAACAGACCGATCATGATCATACCAAACCCAAAGACATAGCTGTTTAGAATAATATTGGGGGGATTGTAACCCTTTCCAGGGTTGAGCATTGCTTGGGGATCTACCGCTTGTTTGCGCTGGAGGCGACGTTCTCTTTCTGCCTTGTCATATATTTTTCCCAAATAAGGCGTGTTCCAAAAACCAATGACGTAAGGTTTACCGCCTAAGCTTTGTCCCAACTTGTATAGGTTGCTGGTGAAACTAAGGTCGACGATATAACGGATCAGGTTCAGTTCATCCGAGGGATAAAGCACCATCACCAGGGCAGTCTCAGGCGTCACGAGATGGGCGTACGTAATGCACAGGGTATCGGTCTTTTGACCCAATTGTCTTAACTTCTCATAGAAGGCCGCAAATTTGCTGACCGGGAGTGTCATTTCTGCCGCTAAGAGAGAAGGAAGTGTTTGTTCCAGGCGGAGGGATTTGAACCGATCAGCCCATTCTTCTGCGCCTACACCATCCTGTAATAACGTTCCCCTTAATAATTCTACCTGTTTTTCTATATTAGCAACTGCCTGCTCCACGTCGTCACGTTTGCCCTCAAGATCTATTTCCAGGCTGTATTTGCCGGGAGGTATCTCCAGAGCGCAGGCAGCTTGTTGGAGCGTGGCAATAAATTCCGGGCTACTAAAATGAACATTGTACAAAGCCGTAAAATGTTCTCCGCCCAGCCAGGACATCATGGCACCTGTATCCGTGGCTGTATTAAAGGCCGCTAGTAGATGCGCCTCTTGTTCTGGGACGTCGCGCACCAACAACTTAACCTCCACAATAATTCCCCGGGTTCCTTCTGTACCCATCAAGTCATTGAATTGCAACGTTAATGCCTCAGCGCTTTGCTGTGCATCACCTTTGACAGGTTGTGCTAGTTCCACGATGTCTCCACTGGCCGTCACACCCCGTATGGCCATCACTTGATCGTGAACTGAACCATATGGGACAGAGCCAATACCTAGGCCTCCCATGGAAACCCATCCTCCGATTGTAGCGGAGGGGGCACTGCTGGGACAAGAGCAAACCGCGCAGCCTTGCTGACGCAAGCCGTCATCGAGATCCTTCCAAGTCATCCCCGCTTTGACCCAGACCGTTTTGTTATTTTCCGGGCTTAGCTCGATGTCAGAAAACCCTTGGAGGCGATTCGTATCAATCACTAAACCACTTTTCATCGGGACAGAATTGAAATAAGCAGTGGAGCCTCCGCCCCGAACGGTGACGGGTAGTTTTGCTTGCTTTGCCCACTTGATCAAACGAGAGATTTCTTCTGCCGAAATGGGCTGAACGACAGCTTTTGGGACGGAATCGGTGAGTAAATTAACTAGAATAGCAGGAACATAGGCGACATCTTTAGCATATGGGGCCAGTTCAAAAGGATCAGTTGTGGCCCGTTTTTCCCCACATATGTCTTGCAAAGCTTGTTCCATGACTAGCCCTCCTTAGGCGGTACATTCTTCGCAATCTCTCCCATAATCCATTCTGCGACTTTCGCACCATCCATGAGTTTTGCTAAGTCTTCTTGGAGATTGCTGGGCTCAATCAGGGCAATCCAGCCAGCCCCATAACAATCCAAGTTCATCGTTTGCGGTTCGCGCAATAGCACTTTGTTGACCTCCACGATCTTACCTGCTAAAGGCACCTCGATACGTCCCGCCCACTTTCCAGACTGCATTGAGCTGAGAAGTTTACCTTTTATAACGTCTTTACCGAGTTTGGGTAGTTTAACAAACGAGATATCTCCCGCTAATTTCTGAGCAAAATCATTCATGCCTACTCTGACTAGATTGCCCTCTACCTTCACCCACGCATGGTCTTCAGTATAGTAGAGGTCATCGGGTAAATTGTAGCCTTCAATTATTGCCATACTTTCCACCTCCATTAGGGTTGTGCATGATAGGAACTACGGACTAAGGGACCACATTCGACTCTTTCAAAGCCACGTTCCATGGCCTGCTCGTTATACCAAGCAAACATCGTTGGAGAAATGTATGACATGACTGGCAGATGCTTGGGCGTAGGCTGTAAGTATTGGCCGATGGTCAGATAATCACACCCTGCCTCGCGCAAATCCTCCATGACACGACAGACTTCCTGTGTTGTCTCGCCAAGCCCCACCATCAAACCGCTTTTTGTTTTGATCGTAGGATCCAGTCTTTTAACGTCTGCTAAGACTTTCAACGAGCGTTCGTAATTTGCCCCTGGCTGCACGTGGGCATAAAGATTGGGGACCGTTTCGATATTGTGCCCGATCACCTCTGGTTTAACAGTAACAATAGTTTCCAAGGCTTGAACTGAGCCCACTAAATCAGGAATCAGCAGTTCGATGGTTGTTTCTGGAGTCTTCTGGCGCAAGGCTTGAACAACTCTTGCAAACTCTCCTGCTCCACCGTCTGGCAAATCATCCCGAGTCACCGAGGTGATCACCACGTGTTTAAGGTTGAGGGTTTTGACGGTTTCCGCCAATGCCTCCGCTTCTCCCGGATCGACCCGACAGGGAATCCCTTTGCTTACTGCACAGAAACGACATCCCCGGGTACATACGTCACCAAGAATCATAAACGAGGCAGTGCCTAAAGCAAAACATTCACCCGCGTTGGGACAACAAGCACCTTCACAAACCGTATGCAAGCGACCCTTGGCCAAAAGGCCTTCCATTTCTTCCATCACACCCGCCTTCGGGGCCTGAACTGACAACCAGCTAGGTCGAAAGACTTTTGCTTGCAGGCCGTCAGCAGCGAGCAATTGTTCCACCGCTTGGGAGGGTGGACGTATTTCCCATTTAAAGAGCGTACACATTTGTTCAATAACCCTATTCTTCACCTCTGAAAGAGGAATCGAACGGTTCAGTTCTTCTGTCATTGACGTCATTTCCACACCGGGTAGGCCGCAAGGGACAATGGTCTTAAAGTGAGCTAAGTTAGGATTAACATTCAGCGCAAAGCCGTGAATGCTGACCCAATGAGATACCCCTATGCCAAGGCTGGCAATTTTCTTTTGCCCCACCCAAACACCGGGGAACCCAACCCGTCGCTGCGCTTTAATTTCAAAGGTCGCGAGCGTTCTGATCAGTACTTCTTCTAAGTTATGAACCAACAAGTGAACGTCTTTTTGGTATTCCTTGAGATCTAAGATGGGATAGCCTACCAGTTGACCAGGACCGTGGTAAGTAACATCTCCCCCTCTTTCAATCTCGAAAACCTGGAATTCGTGAGTAGCGAGCCATTCTTCACCTGCCAAGATATGGTCAAGCCGACTGTCCTTCCCCGACGTGATGGTGGGAGGGTGTTCGACCAAGATGAAGCTATCCGAAATCTGACCCTTAATCCTGAGCTCTTGTAACTTCTTCTGAAGTTGCCAAACCGGTTGATAGTCTGTTTTACCGAGGTCAAGAAGATACGTGGGGTGAAAACTCACCATCGGAAATCCTCGCTTTCTTAAACTTCAAAAGCTTTGATGCAGGCCCGAACTTTTGTGACGGTATAAGCCATGGCTGGACCGCCTCCAAAAGCGACAGCGACACCAGCTGCCTCTAGCACTTGATCACCTGAGGCTCCGGCATTCATGGCATTATACACATGAGCTGCAATACAGTACTCACATTTACCATATATAGCGACGGCTACAGCCATTAACTCTTTTTCCATGATGGATAATTCGCCTTCGCAAAAGACGGGTGCCATCAGGCTTTCAAAACCAATTGCCAATTCTGGGGCTTCATCTTTCAACGCTTCCAAACCACCGGAAAAAGCCTCTAATAGATCGTGGGGAGCATCTTTGCCGCCGGTTTGAATGACCAGATCGTCCATAGGTTGGGGTTCTAATTCAAACCAAGGATAAGGATTTTCTAACATTTCTTTAAGACGGCCTAGAAACTCGGCAGCCAGTGAACCATCGATGATCCGATGATCTAACGAAAGACTCAGCGTCATCAGATGTCGGTTTTCTAAACGTCCTTCAACCATAACTGGTTTCTGTTTGATAACTCCAACCCCAAGGATGGCGGTTTCTGGGCGGTTAATAATGGGGGTAAAACCTTCCACACCGTAGGAGCCCAGATTAGTAATCGTAAAGGTCCCTTGCGCGATCTCGTCTGGATTGAGTTCAGAATTACGGGCTCGAGTTGCTAGGTCTTTAATTTTGGCCGAAATCTGTTCCATGGTCAGCATGGGAACATTTTTCAGATTTGGAACAACAAGGCCTTCTTCTAAAGCGACGGCCACCCCAACATTAACGGTTGTTGGTATTTCAATTTCCTCTGCGGTACTGCGTGAGTTCACAAGGGGGAATTCTAATAACGCCTGGCCGGTAAACTTGACGAGGAAATCCGTATAGGAAAATTTAACTCGTTTCTCGCTACCCAACTCATTTAATTGCTCCCGCACATCTTTAAGAGCGCTCAAATCCACATCTTCCATGAGCGTGACATGGGCAGCTTCTTTGCGACTCTTACTCATGCGATCGGCGATGACACCGCGCATGCTCATTGGATCAATAGGACGCAGTTCAGAGTTGGTGTCCCCTTTGGCTTGGGCAACGTAATTCAAGATGTCCGCTTCAACGATTTTGCCATTTGGGCCGCTACCATTAATTAAGCCAAGATCAACGCCTTCTTTGTCCGCGAGTTTGGCAGCGCGAGGAGATATCTTACCAGCGCCTGCAAAGATTGCAAACGGTTTAACAGGTTTTGTCTCTTTTTTCTTCCCTGCGTCGTCGCCCCCACTGGCTAATGCCGCTTCTAAAACACTGACAGCCTCAGCAACAGCACTTTCTAAAGAAGCCGCTTCTTCCCCGTCTTCTGCCAAAACGGCCAGTGGCACGGAGATAGGGAAACTCGAACCCGCAGCACCGATAATCTTATAAAGTACACCACTATAGGGTGACTCAACTTTAATGTTTACTTTCTCCGTCATGACCTCTAGGAGTGGTTCACCGAGGGCAACCGTCTCCCCTTCGTTTTTTAACCAGCTGACTACTTTACCTTTTTTCATGGTTAAGCCTAATTTAGGCATCAACATAATAAGTGCCATGTTTATTTACCTCCTTGTAAGATAGAGCTAGGGTTGATGGTTCAAACCCAACTCGAACGTTCTTTGATAACTCACACCATATTGTTCAGATTAATTAGTTGACACGTTAGACCTCTATCGCTAAACATCGTGTTAT
>Ga0209386_1000321_pt1 | contig 24773 bp, 23 predicted proteins | sample NGEPertwo_FD_184510 | JGI IMG/M metagenome (GOLD analysis project Ga0209386, IMG submission 184510) | Arctic peat soil microbial communities from the Barrow Environmental Observatory site, Barrow, Alaska, USA - NGEE Permafrost154B-two... | ecosystem: Environmental > Terrestrial > Soil > Wetlands...
GGTGTGGGCGTATCGGCTCACCTGGGCCTCCGTGCTTTTGTTATTGGCCTTCGGACTGCTGATGGTGTTCTCGGCCTCGTCCATCGTGGGCCTGTTCCGTGAAAACGAGGATGGGTTCTACTTCCTCCGGCAGCAGGCGATCACTGCGGCGGCCGGGCTCATCCTGCTCTTCGGGATCTCCCGTCTGGACTACCGGCGCCTGCGGCCGCTTGCGTTTCTGGGGCTGGGATTTGCGGCCTTCCTGCTTATTCTGGTACGTGTGCCCGGCGTGGGTAGCGAAGCCGGCGGAGCCACCCGTTGGCTGGAATTGGGTTTCATCTCGCTGCAGCCTTCGGAGTTCGCCAAGCTCGCCGTCGTCGTCTTCGGGGCCCACATCCTCTCGAGCCGCCGGATCCTCAGAGGCGACCAGGCGGCCATGTTCCTCCGGCTGGTTCCGCCGGTCGGAGGTCTCTGCCTTCTGATTCTGCTTCAGCCCGACCTGGGGACCGCGGTGATGGTCGGGATGATCCTGCTGGGCCTGCTTTGGGCGGCCGGTATGGGCAGGGTCCAATGGTTCGGGCTCACCGGTGCCGCCTTTGCCTTCGCCGCGGTGATGATCGCCACCGCAGACTACCGCCGCCAACGTTTCCTGGCCTTTCTCGACCCCTTCGCTGACGCTCAGGATTCAGGATTTCAGATCGTTCAATCGCTGATCGCCATCGGCAGCGGAGGCCTGTTCGGCGTGGGACCGGGACAGAGCGTGCAGAAGTTCAGTTACCTGCCGGAGGCCCACACGGACATGATCTTCGCGATCATCGGCGAGGAGTTCGGCCTGTTGGGCATAACCGCGGTGATCGCGCTCTTTGCGGCGCTCTTGGTCTCGGCCTGGAGGATCGCGCGTGGCTGCGCCGACCCCTTTGGCAAGTATCTGGTGGCTGGGACCGTGTTCCTCATCGGGGGGCAGGCTTTGCTCAACATGGGCGGAGTCATGGCCGCCCTCCCGCTGACCGGCGTGCCGCTTCCCTTCATCAGCTTCGGGCGCACCAACCTCCTCGTCGTGCTTGCGGCCGTTGGGATAGTCTTGTCCGTAGCCCGTCACTGTCCGCTGGAAGTGGCCTCCGGACCGGCCTCGGCCTCATCAAACCAACCGAAAGAATTGCTGGATAATGTCACGTATCTTGATCGCCGGAGGGGGAACGGCGGGACACGTCGTCCCCGCCCTAGCCATAGCTGATGTGCTCGAGGAGAAGGGCTTTGAGGTGCACTTCTGCGGCGGGCCCCAGGGCATGGAGCGGGAGCTCGTCCCCAAGGCCGGCTACCCCTTCCATCCCGTGCGCATCCGCGGCTTCGAGCGGCGCCTGGGACTGGGCACGCTACGCACGATTCTCTCCTTGCCCGTGGCCGCCTGGGATGCCTGGCGGGCGCTGCGCCGAGTCCGCCCGGCCTGCGTCATAGGCGTTGGGGCCTACGCCTCCGGGCCGGTGGTGGCGGAGGCCGCGGTGCTGCGGCGCATCCCCAGCCTGGCGGTGGAGATGGATGCTCACCTGGGTTGGACCAACCGTATCCTTAGCCTGCTGGTCGACCGGGTGTGCCTGTCTTTTCCCGGTGCTCATGAGGAAGGCGGCAAGTTTGTCTTCACCGGCCGGCCGGTTCGCCCTGAGTTGCTGAGGGCCATCCCAGAAGAGGGCCGGGCGCGGTTTGGGGTGGAGGACGGGCTGCCCGTCCTCCTGGTGTTCGGGGGCAGCCTGGGAGCACCCACGATCAACCGGGAGGCTTTCGCCGCCTTTAGCGCAGAGCACACGCCGTATGCGGTGCTTCACGTCACCGGCAGCCGTAACTTCGAAGCGCTCGAGGAGCGCCACCGCCGGGAGAACCGCAACCCTCGTTACCGGATCTATCCCTATCTGGACGACTTCGCTTCCGCTCTGGCCGCGGCTGACGTCGCGGTGGCCCGCGCCGGTGGGTCGGTTGCGGAACTGCTTGCCCGCGGGATCCCCTCCGTGCTGGTGCCCTTTCCGCTGGCCACGGCCGATCATCAGACCAAAAATGCCCGCATGCTCGAGGAAGAGGGCGCGGCCGTGGTCATCCCGGACCGCGAGCTGACCTCAAAGCGGCTGGCCTCCGCCGTGGCTGAACTCCTGGAGCCCACGGTGCATCGGCGGATGTCGGACGCGGCCCTCGCTCTCGCCCGGCCGGACGCGGCTACTCGGATCGCCGAGCAGGTAGTACAATTGGCGGGCGCCCCGAGGGCTTAATATGATTCAACCCACTATCCCACCCAACTCCTCGCTTGCCCGTTTTCCGCGCCTTCACTTCGTTGGGATCGGTGGTGCGGGCATGAGCGGGATCGCCCTCGTGCTCAAAGGCCGCGGCCACGAGATCAGCGGCTCCGACCTTAAACCCTCCCGTTACGTCACCCTCCTCGAAGAGGCGGGCATCAAGGTCTCCATCGGTCACCATCCGCAGAACATCGACCACCCCGACGTGGTGGTGATTTCTTCGGCCATCCCCGAGCACAACGACGAACTGAAAGAAGCCCATCGGCTCGGTCTTCCCGTGGTCAAGCGTGCCCAGGCGCTGGGCTGGCTGATGGAGGGCGGACGCGGGATCGCTGTTTGCGGGACGCACGGCAAGACCACCACCACTTCAATGATGAGCCGGGTGCTGGTCGATGCCGGTGAAGACCCCACCTTCCTGGTCGGAGGCGAGCTCAACGATCTGGGTTCCAACGCCCGTCACGGCTGGGGCGAGTTCGTGGTCTGCGAAGCGGATGAGTCGGATGGTTCCCTGCTTCTGCTTCGCCCGGAAGTCGCGGTGATCACCAACTTGGAACTGGACCATCACAGCCATTACCTGCACGTGGATGACGTCGAGGCGGTGTTCCGCAATTTCCTGGTCACTCTTCCGGATGACGGGATGCTGGTCTACTGGGGCGACGATCCCCGCTTGGCCAGACTGGCCCAGGGCATCGAGGTGGCCACCTGCTCTTATGGTTTGACCCCGGGGCGCGACTACGAAGCACGCGAGTTGGTGCTGGACCACGGCGGCAGCCGCTTTGAGGTGTGGCGCCGGGGCCATCGGCTGGTCTCGGCTGAACTGGCGATTCCCGGCGAGCACAATGCGCTCAATGCCCTGGCGGCTTTCGCCACGCTGGTCGAGCTCGGCATTTCGCCCAACCGGGTGGCCGAGTCACTGGCCGGTTTCAGCGGGGCGGTGCGGCGCTTTCAGTGGAAAGGTGAGCGTAACGGTGTCAGCGTGGTCGACGACTACGCTCACCATCCCACCGAGCTAAAAGCCACCCTCCGGGCAGCACGGACGGGCGATTGGGATCGGATCGTGGCGGTCTTCCAGCCTCATCTGTATTCGCGCACCCGCTATCTTCACCAGGAATTTGCCGAAGCGCTTCTCGAGGCGGATCTCCCCGTTGTCACCGACGTCTACGGCGCCCGGGAAGAGCCGCAGCCCGGCGTTAGCGGGAAGCTAATCATCAACGACATCCTGGATGCGAACCCGCATGCGCCCGCGGTCTACCTGCCCCGGCTTTCCTCGATCGTCGAGTTCCTCGAGGCGCAGACGCGACCGGGGGATCTGGTGCTGACCATGGGTGCCGGCGATGTTCACCGGGTCGGGGAGCGCTTCCTCGAAGCGACTTAGGCTTCGCGTGACTCCCCTTTCTGCGGAACTGTTGGCCCGGCTGCGTGCCGTTGCCGAGCTTCGGGTATGGCCCGGGGCCCCGCTTTCGCCTTTCACTACCTTTGGCTCGGGGGGCCGGGCCAAAGTCTTGCTCACCCCGGGCGATCCGGAATCCTTGGTCGAGGCTCTGGCCATCCTGCGCGAGGCGGGGATGAGCTGGGTGGTACTGGGCGCCGGTTCGAACGTTCTGGTGGCCGATCAGGGATATCCCGGGGCGGTGATCAGCCTGGGCAGCGAGTTTGCCTATCTGCAGGAGGACTATCCCCATTCGGCGTTGGTGGTGGGGGCGGGGCTTTCTCTTCCCCGTCTCGCGGTGCAGGCTGCGGACCGGGGCCTGAGCGGCCTCGAGTTCACCTGCGGTATACCCGGGAGCGTGGGCGGAGCAGTGGCGATGAACGCCGGGGCGCACGGCAGCAATCTGGAACAGGTGGTAACCGATGTCCAGATCGCCGATGCCGAGGGGCTGCGTCGCGTGGATGGGGGCGAACTAGAGTGGCATTACCGCCGTTGTGGCCTCCCTGCGGACGCGGTGGTCACGGCCGTTCGCCTGGAACTCGTCGCCGCCGAAAGGCAGGAAATCCTCATCCGGCACCGTACCTTCCAGCAGGCCCGGCGGCGCACCCAGCCGCGCGGGGTCCGCAATTTCGGCAGCACTTTCAAAAACCCCGAGGGCGAAGCCGCGGGCCGGCTGCTCGAGGCTGCTGGGCTCAAGGGAATCAGGCGGGGAGGAGCGCAAATCAGCAGCGTGCACGCCAATTTCGTCACCAACGTGGACGAAGCTTCCACCCGGGACGCGCTCGATCTCATGACCATCATGCGTGAGTCGGTCTGGGCCAAGCACCGGATAGCCCTTGATCCGGAAGTCAGGCTTCTGGGCGCGGTCTTTCCTTGGCAGCGGGCTGCGGATCAGGCGCGGGCGGGGGATCAGGCGAGGTGAGCGGTTCGGCGGCAAAAACGGCCGGGGGAAGTTCGGCGGGACGGCCTTCTCCCGCGTCTTCCGGAGCGGCAGCGACCGCCGGTGGGCGGCTCAGGCGGCATCTGCTTGGCTGGTGGACGCTGCTGTTGCTGGCAGCCGCCGTCGCGGCCGTGTTGGGCTTCCTCTGGCTGCGCTCATCCGACGTGTTCGCCCTGGAGGAACTGGCCCTGCCCGAGCCCCGCTACGTCGCCCCAGAAGAGGTGCGCGAGGCATTGGCCCCCTATGCCCACGAGAGCCTGCTGTCTCTGCCTCTGGAGGAAATTCGCTCCCAACTCGAGGCGATACCCTACGTGCGCACGGCTTCCCTGCACCGGGGGCTGCCCCACTTACTGCGGGTCGAACTCGAAGAACACGAGCCCTGGGCCCGCGTGAGGGGCAAGGAAGGGGACTGGCTGGTGGCGAGAGATGGGACCATTCTGGAGAAATTCGCCGGTAAGAGCGGTTCTTCGCGGGCAGAATCCAGGGAGATGCCTCTGCTGGTGCCCGCCGAGCTCGCCCAACTGCAGGCCGGTGCGCACGTGAGCGAGTTGGTGCTGGGATCGTTTGAGGCCCTTCGCGCTTTGGAGTCGAACTGGCCCGAGGACTACCCGGTGAAGCGGGTGACGGTCACGGCCGGGGGCGATCTCTCGGTTTGGCTGGACTCGGGCACCGAGTTGAGGCTGGGCGAGCCCAGCGAGGTGGAGCCAAAGTTGATTGTCGCCCTGGAGATTATGAAGGTGTACTCGAGGGACGGAGGAACCCCGGCCTACATTGACGTGCAGTTGCCTTCACGCCCGGTGGCCAAGGCAAGATAAAAGGTGATATCGTCGCAGGTAAGGCTCAACCCAGAGTTGGCTCTTTCCGACAAAGGCTGGAGTAAAGGTTAAAGGTTTGGAGTTTTGCGGTCGGGGATTGGCTCACGCAGCCGTCCGCGGATGTAGACCTCGAGGGAGGTAGACGGACATCATGAATGACACCGGCTCGAGTTACCTCGCCGTAATAAAGGTCGTCGGCGTGGGAGGTGGCGGCACCAACGCGGTCAACCGGATGGTCGACGCCGGCCTGAAAGGTGTCGAGTTCATCGCGGTGAACACCGACGCTCAGGCTCTGCTGATGTGCGACGCCGACGTGAAGATCCACATCGGCGGCAAGATCACCCGCGGTTTGGGTGCGGGCGCCAACCCCGAGGTGGGACGCGAAGCCGCTGAGGAAAACCGGGACGAGCTGCGCGAAGCGCTCAAGGGTGCGGACATGGTTTTCGTGACCGCGGGCAAAGGCGGCGGCACCGGCACCGGTGCGGCGCCGGTCATCGCCGAGATCGCCAGGGAGCTGGGCGCCCTCACGGTAGGCGTGGTCACCAAGCCCTTCACCTTCGAAGGCCGCAAGCGAGGCGCCCAAGCCGAGGGCGGCATCGAGGCCCTCTCGCGCAAGGTCGACACTCTGATCATCATTCCGAACGACCGGCTGCTGCAGGTGGTCGAACGGCGCACCTCGATCATCGAGGCTTTCAAGGTGGCGGACGACGTACTGCGCCAGGGCGTCCAGGGGATCACCGATCTGATCACTGTGCCGGGACTGATCAATCTGGACCTCGCCGACGTGCGCACGATCATGCGCAACGCCGGCTCGGCGCTGATGGGAATCGGTGTGGCGAGTGGCGAGAACCGCGGAACTGAAGCGGCACGGGCGGCCATCTCCTCTCCCCTGCTGGAATCCTCCATCGAGGGGGCCACGGGCATCCTGCTCAACATCACCGGCGGCGACAGCATGGGCCTCTTCGAAGTCAACGAGGCGGCAGAGGTCATCTCGGGCGCTGCGGACGGCGAGGCGAATGTCATCTTCGGCGCGGTGATCGACCCCGATCTCAAGGACGAGATGCGCGTCACAGCGATCGCGACCGGTTTCGACCGCCGTCACGTGGAGCGCGAGCCGGAGGGTGAAGCGTTGGAGACCGGAGCGTCTGCGCCGGCGGAGCCCGAGCCTTTTGAGATGAACGAGGACATCCTGGAGATCCCCTCGTTCCTGCGCGACCGCGACTGAGCAAAGCGTGGATGGGCTAAGGCCCGGGATAGACCCGTCCGGTGGAGCGCTGCCGGACGAGGCTACCGCCCAGAGCGCCTTGGCGGGGCTGGACCGGTCGCTGAAGGATCGCTCCGGGGGGCGGCTGGCGCTTGAGACGTCCGCAGGCGTTCCCCTGCTTCTCGCGCGGCTCCCGGCAAAGCTGCGCGTGGGCTTCACCACGCGGCTTGGCGGGGTTAGCAACCTGCCTTACGCATCCCTGAATCTCAGCGCGAAGACCGGCGACGAAGCCGGCGCGGTCGGGCAGAACCTGGCCCGCCTGCGCCGTGCAATCGAGCGGGTCGACGGCGAAGCTGAGCGCACGGCCAGGGAGTCCGCCATCGCCCTGATCTCACCGAGCCAGGTTCACGGCACCCGGGTGGTCGGCGCGGCCGAGCACCGTGAGCAGGGGGCCGAGGCGGACGGCCTGGTGGTCCATCCCGACCTGGACCGGGGTACCGCCGCTCTGCTCCTATTCGCGGACTGCGTGCCCGTGGTGCTGGTAGGAGAGGTCGATACCGCCGTGGTCCACGCAGGCTGGCGCGGGCTGCTCGAAGGCGTGATCCAACAGGGAGCGAGGGCCATGACCGGACCGCCGGCCTTGGCCTTTGTCGGACCCAGCATCGGGCCCTGCTGCTACGAGGTGGGGGAGGACCTGAGGGAGCGGTTTGCCGAGCGCTACGGGGGCGGGGCCGTCAAAGGCGATCGCCTGGACCTGTGGAGTGCCACCGGAGCCGCGCTGAGCGAGATCGGGGTCTCGCAGGGCCAAGTGATCAACCCGCGCCTCTGTACCGCCTGTCAAACCGAGCTCTTCTACTCACACCGCCGCGAGGGGCCCCGGACCGGCCGCCAAGGGGCGCTTGCCTGGTGGAGCGGGACATGACGCCTCCGCGGGAAGGATTTTCGAAGCTGTCCAGCGAAAAGGTACGGAACAACCTGTCCCGAGTGGAGGAACGCATCGCTGCGGCCTGCGCCCGGGCGGGCCGTTCGCCAGACGAAGTCCGGCTGCTCGCGGCGACGAAGTATGTGCCCCCGGAGCAGATGGCCGTGCTCGTCGAGGCGGGCATCCGGCTGGTGGGCGAGAACCGCGCAGAGGATTTGGAGGAAAAGTGGAGGGCTTATGGGGACGCCTTTGAGTGGCACTTCATCGGTCATCTGCAAAGACGTAAGGTGAAGCGGGTGGTGGAGAAGGTGAGGCTGATTCACTCCCTGGAGACGATCGCTCTCTTGGAGGAGCTCGACAAACGGTCGATGGGAGCTGCGGTCGAGGCTCTGGTGGAGGTCAACGTGAGCGGGGAGCAAAGCAAATATGGTATGCTTCCGACCGATGTAGAGGCCTTCCTGGAGCAGGCATCGGGCTATGACCAGGTTCGCATCTCCGGCTTGATGACGATGGCCCCTCTGGTGCAAGACCCGGAGCAGGCGCGGCCGGTTTTTCGTGTCCTACGCGAGCTGAGGGATCGGCTCGTCCCCGCCTTCGCCTCCCGATATTCCCTCACTGAGCTTTCCATGGGGATGAGTAACGACTACGAGGTGGCGGTCGAGGAGGGGGCAACCATCGTGCGGGTGGGAAGCGCTCTCTTCGCTGACTAAGGAGGATCGGATGGCCCTGGGCGATATCTGGCACAAGACGTTGGTCTACTTCGGCATTGCCGAGGAGGACGACGAGCTGTACGAAGAGGAGACTCTCGCGCCTCACGAAGAGCTGGAGCAATCGTACCGGGAGCGGCCGAACGTGAAGAAGGTCGAGCGGGAATCGCGCGCTAACCGCCGACGCAGCCGGATGACGGAAGAGTTCGACGATATCTACTCCGGCGGCGGAGGGGACGACAGCTTCCGCAACCAGCGCACGCAGATGATCCGGCCGGTCCCCAAGCAGCGTGAACCGGAGCCGGTCAAGGTGCACTTGGTCGTGCCCAAGAACTTCAATGACGCTCAACTCATCGCCGACAAGTTCAAAGCCGACGTTCCGGTGATCCTCAATCTGCAGGGCAGCGAGACCGAGCTCGCGAAGCGGCTGATCGACTTCGCCAGTGGCCTGACTTACGCCCTGAACGGCGGAATGCAGCGGGTGGCCGATAAGGTCTTCTTGCTCACGCCGAAGAATGTAGAGGTCTCGGCGGAAGAGCGGCAGCGTCTGGTGGAGAAGGGTTTCTTCAACCAGTTCTAACGCGGCGATTTTTTCCCAGGGGTGCGGCCCGCGGTCCAATGGGCTAGACTAGGAGGCGGGCGCGCAGTTGACCACCACCGTGGGGATCATAGGGGCGGGGAACATGGGCTCGGCCCTGGCTCACGGCCTGCTTCTCACCAAAGAGGCCGGACTGCGCCTCACGGTCTACGACAAGGTCGGCGAGCGCTCTGAGGCACTGGCCCACAGCGCCGGCGGTCGGGTCGAGGTGGCGCCTTCAGCCCCGGAACTCATCCGTGGCGCCGAGGTGATCATTCTCTCGGTCAAGCCGCAGGATCTGGAAGCCATGCTCGAGGGACTCCGCCCTGAACTCGGGCGCGAGAAGACTCTAATGTCGGTCGCCGCAGGTCTCGACCTCGAACGTCTTCGGGCGGCCGCGGGTCCCGAGTCCGTGCTCTTTCGCCTGATGCCCAACCTGGCCGTGGCCTCGGGGTCGGGAGTTGTGGCCGTCGCTCACGAAGCCGCCATATCGTCCGAGGCCGTTGCCGGTATTCTGGGGCTGCTCGAGGGATTGGGCGCGGTTTCGGTGCTGCCGGAATCACAGTTCGATGCGGTCACCGCGGTGGCCGCCAGTGGGCCGGCCATGCTTGCGCTGGTTCTCGAGGGTCTCGAAGACGGAGGGGTTAGCGCGGGACTGCCCCGTTCGGTCGCCCGGCTGTTCGTTCAGCAGATGGCCCTCGGCACCGCCCGCACCCTGCTCGATAATGCGGAATCCCCCGCCGCGCTCAAGGATCGGGTAACCTCTCCTGCCGGCACCACCATCGCCGGCCTGGCCGTACTCGAAGACCGGGGGGTACGGGGTGCCCTGCTTCAGGCGGTGCGCGCCGCCGTGCGGCGGGCAGCCGAACTCTAAGAGAGGACAGCAAGCTTGATTCAACTGATCTCGTCGATTATTTCGATCTACTACTGGCTGATCATCATCCGGGTGCTGCTCTCGTGGTTCCCCTCCCCGAGCAACGACTTCGTGATCTCGATCTACGAGTTTCTCTACCAGGCGACCGAGCCCTACCTGGGGCTGTTCCGCCGTTTCATTCCCACCATGGGCGCCGTTGATATAAGTCCGATAGTAGCCATACTGGTTCTGTTCATGATTAGGAACGCCCTGGTGGGCGCCTTCTAGAAACAGGAGGGATGATGAAGTTGACTCCCCTGGACATCCGGCACAAGGAGTTCCGCCGCGCCGTCAGGGGTTACTCGGACGAGGACGTGGACGTCTTCTTGGACGAGGTGGCCGATGAGTTCGAGCGGGTTTTTCAGCAGAACATCGAACTGCAGGAGCGGATCGAGCGCCTCGAGCAGCAGGTCCAACAGTACGAGAGCCTGAGGGAAACGTTGCAGAATACGCTGGTCTCTGCTCAGCAACAGGCCGACGAGACCAAGGCCAACGCGCACAAGGAAGCCGAACTGATCCTCAAGGATGCGGAGCTCAAGGGCCGCGATCTGGTTAACCAGTCCTACAGCGACAAGCAGAAGGTGCAGCAGGCACTGATCCAGCTTCGCCAGATCGAGGAGGACTTCCGCTTCAAGTTCCGCTCTCTGCTGGAAGCTCACCTGAATCTGCTGACCGAGGACGAGGCCTCCGGCGAGCGGAGCGAGTTCCAGGGGTTGGTGGCACAGGTGGAGCGCGATCTGGGCGAAGAGGGATTTTCTGCCCAGCCTGCGCCTCAGGCGGCCCCGGCCGGGGAGCGGGAGACGACGCCATCCTTCCTGCGTGAGGGTGAATATCTCGACCTGGATTCTGACGTAGCCCCGCCCGTCCCGACAGCGCCGGCCGCCTCGAACGCGCCGTCAGCGGAGGAAGCGGAGGAAGCCGAGGAAGCCGAGGCCGTCGTCCCGGTAGCCGACGCGAGTCCGGAGGCGAGTTCGGAGGATTCAACAGAGCCCGAGCCCCTCGAGCCCTTTGACCCGGATAAGACGGCGGAGGACCCCGCGAATGAAGAATCCGGGGAGAACGGTACCGGCCGCCGCGAGTCTGGGGTGCGCCGTTTCTTGTTCGGCAAGAAGGAACAGGACGAGGAGCCGGAGGACTTTTTCGCGCGCGAGGAGAGCCGCGAGTTCGAGTGGTAGCGAGCATAGTCGCCCCGCAGGCTGGGATCCCGGTGCGCGCGTGCACTCGTTGACCCTTAGGGCCTCCGGCGATGGATTGCTTCTCGGGTTGCGGGTGTCACCCGGGGCCAAGCAGACCCGCGTTCAGGGTGTCTACGGAGACCGGCTCAAGGTGAGGGTGGCGGCTCCGCCCGCCGACAACCGCGCCAACCAACTCCTGCTCGCAGCCCTCTCCGACTGGCTCGAGTTGCCCTCGGATTACCTGGCCCTTCACTCCGGGCATACTTCAAGAGATAAGGTGGTGCTTGTCAGGGGGTTGGGCGCCGACGAGCTCCAAAAAAGACTGGCGACCTTGGTCGGGAAGGCCTAGAGGGAGCAAGCCAAATGGACCGAGACAAGATCAAAGAATCGTTGGAATCCGAGCGAGAGCGGCTTCAACACGAGATTCAGGAGTTCGAGGAGGAGTTCTCTCAGTCGATGGAAGAGGCGACCGAGGAGAACATGTACGACCAGCATATGGCGGACGCGGCCAACCCCATGCATAACCGGGAGGTGGACCTGTCCCTCGAGGACAACGCCAAGCGCATGCTGGGAAGGATAGACCGGGCATTGAAAAAGTTCGAAGAGGACACTTACGGCACATGCGACAACTGCGGCAAAGAGATTACCGATGCCCGTCTGGAAGCAGTGCCCTACGCCAATCTCTGTATCGACTGTGAGCGCAAGCTGGAGCGGGGGTGAGGGAGCGCGTCGACCAAAGGCCCATCCTGATCTTGCGGGAGTCGAGCCGCCCTTCTCTCAAATGGATGCTGGCGGGAACCACTCTCTTGGCCGCGCTCACTGTCGACCTCGCCTTGAATGCCGTGGTGCGGGCCCGCTTGGACGTTGGCGTTTTTCACGAATTGCTCCCCGGCATCGGCCTGCAGCACGTGAAGAACACCGGTGTCGCCTTTGGTCTGTTCGCCGGGCAGAGCGTCCTGATCATCGCCGCGCCCATCATCTCGGTCATCGTGATATTGGCTTACATCGCCCTCGAGACCCGAACCCGGCTTGCGGGGCTCGCCGGAGGTTTGTTGCTTGGCGGCAGCCTGGGGAATCTCGTGGAGCGCGTTGGCTCGGGTGAGGTCACCGACTTCATCCGCCTGCCCTACTGGCCCAACTTCAATTTGGCGGACATCTTCATCGTGGCGGGAGTGGCTCTGGTGGCGGCCGGTATCTTTTCCGCCCCGCGGGAGGGGGAGGCCGATCGCGAAGGCGGATCCCCGGCATCGGGTGCCCCTGACGAGCCGGAGGGCCTCGCGGCGCCGGACGACCCTGATTTTCGAGACTGATCCGGATCGGCATGCAGCTTGAAGTCGCTTCCGAGGAGGAAGGCGTGCGCCTGGACGTCTTCGTTGGCAGCCACGCCGCGGGCAGCCGCTCTCAGGCCGCTTTGCTGATCGACGCCGGCAAGGTCACCGTGGATGGAATGCCTCGGGCCAAGAGCTTCCGGTTGGCGGCGGGGCAGGCGGTTCGCCTGGAGGGAGCCGACGAGGGGGCGCCGGACCTGGACGCCGTGGAACTCCTGGCGGAGGACATCCCCGTCTGCGTGCCCTACGAGGATGAATGGCTGCTCGTGGTGGACAAACCCGCGGGCATGGTGGTTCACCCGGCCAAAGGTCACCGCTCCGGGACCCTGGTCAACGCTCTTGCCGGCCGCGGCATCTCGGGGGGCGAGGACTTTCGCCCCGGCATCGTGCATCGACTCGACCGCGACACGAGCGGTCTGATGATGGTAGCCAAATCTCCGGCGGTGCACCGGCGCCTGCAGGAGATGATCCGCGGCCGCGAAGTGGACCGGCGCTATCTGGCATTGGTGCACGGCGACCTCGCCAACCCCTCCGGCACCATCGAGGCCCCCATCGGGCGCGATCCCGTCAGGCGCAAGACCATGACCGTCGGCGGCAGCGGTTCCCGCTCCGCAGTCACTCATTTTCGCGTCCTGGAGCGTCTTGGGGATTTCACCCTGATCGAGGCCCGTCTGGAAACCGGCCGCACCCATCAGATTCGAGTGCACTTTCTGGCCATCGGCCACCCCGTAGCCGGCGACCCCGTGTATGCGCGGCGGGACCCGCTCGTCCTGGGGCGGCAGTTCCTGCATAGCCACAGTCTGCGGCTTAGTCACCCGCGCACCGGGGAGGACCTGAGCGTGCAGTCGGAACTTCCCGCCGAACTGGAGGAAATCCTCGGAGTCTTGCGCCGGGCCTAGTCCCCAGGAAAGGGCAGGCCTTTAGGATGGGCGGGCCTCAAGATGGGGCGAAGCCCCGCCGCATGGTGTTCTCGGTGATGGTCCGCGGCTCCAGGAACTGCCGAAGGTAGTCCGGTCCGCCGGCCTTGGAACCCACGCCGCTCAGCTTGAATCCCCCAAACGGCTGTCGCCCCACCATGGTGCCGGTGATGCCGCGGTTGACGTACAGGTTGCCCACCCGGAATTCGCGGTAGGCGAGCTCTATGTGTTCCGGGCTGCGCGAATAGAGTCCCCCGGTCAAGGCGTATTCGGAGTCGACCGCCATCTCGATCGCCTGGGCAAAGTTCTGCGCCCGGAAGAGGGAGAGAACCGGTCCGAAGATCTCCTCGCGGGCGATGATGCCGTCCCGGGGAACATCGACGAAGACGTGAGGGCCGACGAAATAGCCTCCGCCAGGAACCGGAGCGGCCAGGGCAAGCCGAGCCTCCTTCCGCCCCTGCTCGATGTAGCCGTGGATCTTGTCGAACGCCTCCTGGTTGATCACCGGGCCCACTTTCACCCCCGGGTCGCGCGGATCGCCGACCTTTAGACTGGCGGCCGCCTCGAGCAGCCGCGGAACGAAGGTTTCGTAGGCCTTGCCGACCACGATCGTCCGGCTGCAGGCGGAGCACTTCTGGCCGCTGTAGAAGAAGGCCGAGGTCAGCGTGCCTTCGACGGCCACGTCCAGGTCAGCATCCTCATCCACGATGACCGCGTTCTTGCCTCCGAGTTCCGCGATCACGCGCTTGATCGAGCTCTGGCCGGGGCGGACGCGGGCGGCCTGGGAGAGGATCTTGAGGCCCGCGCTGCGGCTGCCGGTGAAGGCGATCACCTCTATCTGGGGATGCTTGACCAGATGCGCCCCGACCGAGGCTCCCGGTCCCGGCAGGAAGGCAAGCACGCCTTCGGGAAGGCCGGCCTCGCGGAAAGCGCGAAAGAGCTCCCAGGCGATCAGGGGCGTGGGGTTGGCCGGCTTCATGATGACCGGGTTTCCCGCCACCAGAGCGGCGCTGGTCATCCCCGCCAGGATGGCGAGCGGGAAGTTCCAGGGCGCGATGACGGCGGCCGGCCCGCGTGGCTCATAGAGGTAGAAGTCCCGCTCGCCGGGGACGTCGTGCAGCGCCCGGGGTTCAGCCAGCCGCAACATCTCCCGGCCGTAGTACTCGAGAAAGTCGATGCCCTCGGTGACGTCCCCATCGGCTTCCCGCCAGGGCTTGCCCGCTTCGAGAATCTCGAGCGCAGACAGGTAAAAGCGGCGCCTCCGCATGATCTCGGCGGCCCGGAAGAGCACCGCCGCCCTTTCCTGCGGCGGGGTGTCCCGCCATTCGGGGAACCGTCGCCGGGCCTCCTCCACGGCATCATCCGCGTCTTCCACCGAGGCGCTCCCGACGGAGCCCAGGCGTTTCGCGGGTTCGGCGGGGTTGTGGGAGTGGATCAGCGCTTCAGTCTGCCGCTCCTTGCCCGCGATGATCAGCGGATGATGCTTAGGGGGAAGCTCTGCCCAGTGTTCCAGGGCCGCCTGCATTTCACGGCGGTTCGCCTCGACCGCGAAATCCGCGTGCGGAGTGTTGACGAAGGGGCCGGGGGAAGAGGGATCGGTTGCCGCGACCGGGGGCCGCCCCACTACCTCGACCCTTTCCATCGCCGGGGGCCCCTCTTGGGCTTCAGCCGCGGCCCGGGGGGAGGCCAGTAGGATCTGTCGCTCTTCGTGTTCGACGAAGGACTGGCGGAGGAACGAGTCGTTGGAGGTGTTCTCGAGGAGGCGGCGGACGAGGTAGGCCATGCCCGGAACCACCTCTCCAACGGGCACGTACTCGCGCAGCCGGTAGCCGCGCGCCACCACGGCCTCCTTGACCGGCTCGGCCATGCCGTGCAGGATCTGGATCTCGACGGCGTCGCGGGGAACGCGTCCCTCTTCGACCCAGGCCATGGCGTGGGCGAGGCTGCGCACGTTGTGGCTGGCGATGGCCGGATGGAGTTCCTGCCAATGCTCCATCAGAAAGTCGGTCAGCTCCTCGAAGCGCGCGTCGGTGGCGCGCTTCTCGGTGAAGACCGGCACCGGCCAGTGTTCCTGGGCGGCGATGACGGTTTCGTAGTCCCAGTAGGCGCCCTTCACCAACCGGACGGTGATCGGGGTTCCTCGGCGCCGCACCCAGGCGAGCAGATCCTCGAGATGCTGTCTGGAGTCACGCAGGTAGGCCTGGACCACGATGCCCGCCGAGGGATAGCTGCGAAAGTCCGGTTCCAGCAGCAGATGTTGGAAGATCGCCTCGGTCAGGCTGCGGTAGGCGAATTGTTCCAGATCCAGGTTGAGGAAGGCACCGGATGCGGCCGCTTGGTGAAAGATGGGCCGCAGAGCTTCGGTCACCGCCCGCCGGGAGCCGTCGAAGTCGGCGGGATCCAGTTGCGAGTAGAGCGCCGTCGCCTTAAGCGAGAGGTTCAGCCGGGGGATCTCACCCCAGGGGGAGCGGTCGAGAATCGGCCGGGCCGGCCACTCGGCCACGCGTCGCGAGAGCTCTTCCAAGAGATTCAGATAGCGGTCCTGATACCGGCGGGCCTCGACCTCGCTGAGAGTGGCTTCGCCGAGGACGTCCAGGGTGAAGCTCATGTTCCGCCGACGCAGGTCTTCCAAGGTGGGCCAGGCGGCCTCTGCATCGCGTCCGGCGATGAACCTCTCCGCCATGGAACGCACCTGTCCGCTTACTATCCCGGCCGCGGCGCCGGAAAGCGGGCTTTCCGGCCGGGAGAGGCGGAGCGCCCAGCCCGGGGGAAAACCCCCACCATCGGCGGGGAAGTACTGTTGGACGTGCTCAGCCACCGCATTGCGGTCGGCAAGGGTGGGGAACACGTCCACGAAGCGGAAGAGACGGACCTTGAAGTCCTCGTCCGACATGGCGTGCTCGAGCAGGCGCTCGCGCCACCCTTCGGGCCGCCAGAGCGACGGGCGCCGGTCCGGCAGTGAGTCGAACAACTCCTGCCCGATCCGCTGTGTCGCCTCCTCCAGCCTCTCCACCATTATAAGAATCTTCCCGGTGGGGGCATTGGCGGAAACGGTCGACGAAGGCGCCGCCGGGAACGCAGCTTAGATTTCGATTGGGGAAGCGATGGGCCCGCCGGGTATGGTGGAGGCCATGACGGATGATGGGCCCATTACGACTTCCCGAGAGACCCCGCGGGGGCCCTTCGCGCCTTGGGCGCCCGGGGGGAGTCGTCTTCTGACCGGCGATCCGCGGCCGATCGCTTTCTTCGACCTCGACGGGACCCTCGTCGCCGGTCAGACGCAAAAGATGCTGGTGGCCTTCATGCGCGCACGCGGCCTGGTGCCGGGGTGGTTTCTGGCGGGCACGGCGCTCTGGTTCTTGGGTTACAAGCTGGGTCTTGTGGAACCCAACGACCAGGCCCGAAAACGGGGGGCGGTCTTGTTCGCCGGGCGAACGGTGGAGGAGGTTGGCGGCCTGATGACGGATTTTTTCGAGGAAAGGCTGGCCCCGCGGCTCTTTCCACCCGTCCTGGCTGAACTCGACCGCCACTTGGGCGCCGATCGGCGGGTGGTCCTGCTCTCGGCGGCCTTCACGCCTCTGGTCGAGGTGACCGCGCGAAGGCTGGGAGTCCAAGAATTCGTGGCCACCGATCTCGAGGTAACGGGAGGGCGCTTTACGGGGAGGGTGCTGGGCTCACCGGTCTACGGAGCCGAGAAGGCGGCGGTGGCCGCCGGCCTGCTCGGTGGTGGCGGTGCCCGTGCGGAGAAGTGCTTTGCCTATGCCGACCACGATACGGATCTGGAACTCCTGCGGCTGGTCGGCCAACCGGTGGCGGTTCGTCCGCGGGCGGGGCTCAGGCGCGTGGCCGTGGCGAGCGGCTGGCGCATTCTGGAGTAGGAGCGTGCCGAAGAGGTGAGCAAGATGGCGGTGAGTACTGAACCTGTGCGTTGGGAAGGTCTGACGGGTACCGCGACAATGGTTTCAGGACGGAGAGATAAGTGACCAGTCTCGAGAACATGAGTATCGACGAGAAGGCGATCAACACCATCCGCATGCTTGCGGTGGACGCCGTGGAAAAGGCCAACTCGGGACACCCGGGCATGCCCATGGGGACGGCCCCGATAGCCCACCTGCTCTGGTCCACCTATCTGAAGTTCGATCCCGGGTCGCCCGACTGGCCCGACCGCGATCGCTTCGTGCTCAGCGCCGGACACGGATCGATGCTGCTCTACTCCATGCTCTATCTGACCGGGTACGACCTCAGACTCGAGGACCTGCAGCAGTTCCGACAGTGGGGGAGCAAGACCCCTGGGCATCCGGAGAACTTCGTGACGCCGGGTGTGGAAGTCACGACCGGGCCGCTGGGTCAGGGCTTCGCCAACGGTGTGGGGATGGCGATGGCCGAAAGCTGGTTGGCGGCCACCTTCAATCGACCGGGGTACGAGATCGTGGACCACCGGGTGTACGGAATCGTCAGCGACGGCGACCTCATGGAAGGCATTTCGCACGAGGCCGCCTCGCTCGCCGGGCACCTGCAGTTGGGCAAGCTCACCTATCTCTACGACAGCAACAAGATCTCGATCGATGGCTCGACCGAGCAAACCTTCACCGAGGACGTATCGCAGCGCTTCGAAGCCTACGCCTGGCACGTGCAGAAGGTGGATGACGGCAACGACCTGCAGGCATTGCGCGCGGCCCTAGACCAAGCCGAGTCGGTGACGGACCGGCCCTCTTTGATCGTGGTCCGCACGCATATCGGCTACGGCAGCCCGGCGAAGCAGGACACCGCCGTCGCCCACGGCGCTCCGCTCGGTGGCGACGAAGTCAAGGCGACCAAGCAGCACTTGGGTTGGCCCGAGGATAAGACCTTCCTGGTCCCTGACGGGGTTAAGGAATTCTTTGCGGCCGCGGCCAAGCGCGGCCGCCAGGCGCACACCGACTGGGAGAAGCGTTTCTCCGCCTACCGGGAGGAGCATCCCGATCTGGCGGAACTGTGGGAGCACGCGCAGGAGCGCCGGCTCCCCCCGGGTTGGGAAGAATCGCTGCCCAAGTTCTCCCCGGAGGACGGAGGAATGGCGAGTCGGCAGGCCTCCGGCCAGGTGCTGAACGCCATCGCCGAGAAGATCCCCTTCCTCCTGGGCGGCTCGGCCGACCTCGCCGCCTCGAACAACACCTACCTCGAGGGAATGGCCGACTTCCAGCCCGGCTCCTACCAGGGCCGCAATCTCTTCTTCGGGGTGCGCGAGCACGCCATGGGGGCGATCTGCAACGGCATGGCTCTGCACGGAGGCGTCATTCCTTACGGAGCCACCTTCCTCATCTTCTCCGATTACATGCGCCCCGCGATCAGGCTGGCAGCCCTCTCCCGGGCCGGGTCGATCTTCGTCTTCACCCATGATAGCGTGGGGTTGGGCGAGGACGGGCCCACTCATCAGCCCATCGAGCAGCTGGCTTCGCTTAGGGCAATGCCCCGCATGGTCCTGCTGCGGCCGGCGGACGCGGCGGAGACGGCCATGGCTTGGAAGGTGGCTTTGGAAAGGGGCGACGGGCCGGTCTTGCTCGCGCTCACCCGGCAGAAGCTGCCCACACTAGACCGGGATGTCTACGGCTCGGCGGAGGGCGTGCTGAAGGGCGGTTACGTGCTTGCCGACAGCCCTACGGGAACGCTTGACGTGATTCTCATCGGCACCGGCTCCGAGGTCCATGTCGCCCTCGATGCGCGGGCTCAACTCGAGGGGGAAGGCATCGGCGCCCGCGTGGTTTCGCTTCCCAGTTGGGAGCTATTCTCCCAGCAGGACCAGGAGTACCGCGACGAGGTGCTGCCGCCCGGCACGGCGGCGCGTGTTGCCGTGGAGGCCGCCTCGCCCTTTGGCTGGGAGCGCTGGGTGGGGGAGCGCGGAGCCATCGTCGGCATCGACCGTTTCGGCGCCTCGGCTCCCGGGGGGCTCGCCTTGGCCAAGTTGGGTATAACCCCAGAACACGTTGTGCAGGCCGCCCGCTCCGTTATGGGTTAGGGCGGGCCAGACGGCGGGAAAGGAGCGGCGATGCGGGTCGCGCTCGGAGCCGATCACGGGGGGTTCCACCTAAAGCAGGTGATCGTGGAGTACCTCACGGACAAAGGGCACCAGGTTTCTGACCTGGGTGCGTTCGACGACCTTCCCAGCGATTATCCGGATTACGCTTACGCCGTGGCGCGCGCGATCACCGAAAAACGCGTCGAGCGCGGCATAGTCATATGCGGCAGCGGGGTGGGGGCATGCGTTGCGGCCAACAAGGTTCCCGGGATCCGCGCGGCACTCATGCAGGATTGCTACTCGGCGCACCAGGGCGTGGAGCACGACGATGTCAACGTGCTCTGCCTGGGGGCGCGGGTGATCGGGCCGGAACTGGCCAAGGAACTGGTCAGCACCTTCCTGGGAGCGCGTTTTTCCGGGGAGGAGCGGCACGTCCGCCGACTCGAGAAGGTGAAAGAGATCGAAGAGGAATACCTCAAGGTACGGGAGTGAATCGTTATGGCGGATAACCCACTGCTGCTTCTGCGCGAGTACGGGCAGAGCGTGTGGTACGACAACATCGAACGAGGCCTGCTGCTCTCGGGGGAGCTTGCCGAGATGGTGGAGAGAGACGGCGTGGTGGGGGTGACCTCCAACCCGACCATCTTTCAAAAGGCCGTGGCCGGCAGCGACCATTACGACGCTACCATCGAGGAACTCGCTCCCAACGAGATCTCGACCGACCGCATCGTCGACACCATCATCGTGCAGGACATAAGGATGGCGGCCGATGTGCTCAAGCCGGTGTTCGATCAGACGGACAGCCTGGACGGCTGGGTCAGCATCGAGGTGCCGGCTTCTATGGCCTTCGACACCGAGAAGACCCTGCTCGAAGTGGAGCGCCTGCGCTCTCTGGTGGACCGGCCCAACGTGCTGGTGAAGATCCCGGCAACCGCCGAGGGAGTCGAGGCCATCCGGCGCTCCATCGCGCGGGGATACAGCATCAACGTCACATTGATCTTCTCGATCGATCGTTATCGCGAGGTGATGGAAGCCTACCTAGCCGGCTTGGAGGAACTGATCGAGCGGAGAGAAGCCGGTGAGGACCTGCCGGAACCGGCCTCGGTACGCAGCGTGGCCAGCTTCTTCGTCAGCCGGGTGGACACCAAGGTCGACAAGCAGCTGGACGAAAAGCTTGCCCAAACCGAGGACCGGGAACGGCGCCGCCATCTGCAGTCCCTCGCAGGGCAGGCCGCGGTCGACAACGCCAGACTGGCCTATCAGGCCTTCCAGGAAACCTTCAGCGGGGAGCGTTGGGAGCGCCTGGCCGCCGCCGGAGCCCGGGTGCAGCGCCCGCTCTGGGGCAGCACGAGCACCAAGAATCCGGAGTACCGCGACGTGCTCTACGTGGAGGAGCTGATCGGTCCGCATACGGTCAACACCATGCCGCAGAACACCCTCGATGCCTTCCGCGAACACGGCGAGGTGCGCGGGAACACGGTGCTGGAAGACGTGGACCAGGCGTGGTCGCGACTAGAGGTGCTCGCCGAGGCGGGCGTGGACATGGCCGAGGTGACCGCGGCGCTGGAGGTCGAGGGGGTTAAGGCCTTCGCCGACTCTCACGACGAGATGTACCGCGCGGTCGAGGAAAAGCGGCGACAAATGGCCGAGGGCAAGGCCCGCTAGATCGGGGGGATTCTATGGAGAGGGGGCTTCTCCACGAGAACCCCTTGCGGGTCGGGTTGACGGCGCGGAGGACGCCTTCCGCCGCGGTGATGGTCATCTTCGGCGCATCCGGCGACCTCGCACAACGCAAGCTATTGCCCTCCCTCTACCACTTGTCACGGGAGGGAGCGCTTCCCGGCGGATTCGTTGTCCTCGGCATCGGGCGTCGGGATTGGGACGACGAGGATTTCCGGGAGGTGGTGCGCGGATCCTTCGACGAGTTCTTGGATGAGGAGCTGACTCCGCAGCTGTGGGAGGACTTCTCCGAGCGTCTGCACTTCCTCTCCGGGAGCTTCAAAGAATCCGCCTTCTACGACGAGATCGAGACCCGGATGCGCGAACTGGACGAGGAACGGGTGGGCACGGGCAACGTGCTTTTCTATCTCGCGGTGCCCCCAACCGCGTTCGTGCCCATCATCGAGGGCCTGGGTCGGGCGGGTCTATCCGGCGGGCGCAGCCGCCGGGGCTGGGTCCGCATCGTGGTGGAGAAGCCCTTTGGTCGCGACTTGGAGTCCGCGCGCGGCCTTAACGAGGAACTGAGCGAGTGGTTCCGCGAGGATCAGATCTACCGCATGGACCATTACTTGGGCAAGGAAACCGTCCAGAACATCCTGGTCCTTCGCTTCGCGAACACGATCTTCGAGCCGGTCTGGAACCGGCAGTTCGTCGATAATGTGCAGATCACGGTGGCCGAGGAGCTTGGGGTGGAGGACCGGGCCTCCTACTACGAAGAAGCGGGCGCGCTCCGCGACATAATTCAAAACCACGCCTTTCAGTTGTTGGCTCTCGTGGGCATGGAGCCACCGGTGGTCTTCGACGCCGATCCGGTGCGCGATGAGAAGGTGCAGGTGCTGCGCGCGCTGCGCCACGTGACCGGCAATCAGGTGGCGCGCAACGTCGTCCGCGGCCAGTATGCCGGCGGTTACCTTCGCGGGCATGGGGTCCCGGGGTACCGCGAAGAGCCGCAGGTAAGTCCCGAGTCCAACACCGAGACCTATGTCGCCCTTCGGCTGTTCCTCGACAGTTGGCGGTGGTCGGGTGTGCCCTTCTATCTGCGCACCGGCAAGCGGCTCCCCCGCAGGCTGACCGAGATCGCCATTGAGTTCCGCCAGCCACCGCTCATGCTTTTTGGCGGCAAGACGGCCGAAAGCGCTGAGCCCAACATCCTTGTGATCCAGATACAGCCCGAGGAAGGGGTCACCCTGCGTTTTGCCTCCAAGGCTCCGGGCGCCGCCATCCGCGTGCACCCGGTTAGCATGGATTTCCGCTATGGGACGGCCTTCGGGGCGCGTATCGCGGACGCCTATGAACGGCTGCTGCTGGACGCGCTCCTCGGCGATTCCACGCTTTTCACCCGGGGCGACGCGGTGGAGGCCGCGTGGAGCTTCGTAAACCCCATTCTCGAATACTGGGAGTCGGAAAAGGCGGAGCCGCCTTTCCTCTACCCTGCGGGCAGCTGGGGTCCGCGGGAATCCGAAGAGCTTCTGCAGAGGGACGGCAGGAGTTGGCGGATGTGAGCGACGAACGGGGAAACGAGCTTCAGGTGCCCGGCGACCTGAGCGGTGACGGCTACTCCGAGCTTGTCTTCGTCCTGGGAAGCTCTCGGCGCACCACCGTCGCCCACGCAGAGGAAGACCTCAACGCTCTTTGGCAGGCCACCACCGACGAGGCCGAGGAGCGGGGTGGCTCCGGCGTGCTCCGCATCCGCGAGCACAATCTGGTGGTCTACGCGGGGGGTGAGAGTGCGGGCGAACAGATCGGACAGGTGGCGGCGCGACTGGCGCAGTGCCATCCGGCTCGGGTGATCGTCGTTCTGGACGAGCCGCCCGATGGCGACGGCGAGAGGGAGTTGCCCGCGTGGATAACGGCGGCCTGCTACCGCAGTCGGCAGGGAGGCAGGCAGGTCTGCTGGGAGCAGGTCACCGTCCCCACCGGCGGAGTGGAGGCAGCTCAGACCGAGGCGGCCATCACCCCGCTGCTCGTTCCCGATCTTCCGATAGTGCTCTGGTGGCCGGGAGAGCCGGACGTGGGCTCGGAACTCTTCTCACGGCTGAGCTCTCTCGCGGATCGGCTGGTGATCGATTCTGCCGGCGTTGCCTCCCTGGGCCGCCAATGGTCGGCGCTCAGAAACGAGCTTCGTTCGAAGCAGAGCCGATTCACCATGGAAGATCTCAGCTGGTTGCGGCTGGAACCTTGGAGGGAGTTGATCGCCGAGCCGTTCGACGATCCTTCCCGGCGGGACTTCCTGGCAGAGGTGACCGAGGTCCAGATCGGTTTTCAGGAAGAGGAGGCCGGGGAAGAGCGTCTCGGCTATGTGGAGCCTCCCTCGACCGCGGTGGCTCGGGCTCTGCTTCTTGCCGGGTGGCTCTGTGCCTTGCTCGGCTGGATGCCGGAGGGCACCGGCTGGCAAAAGGAAGACCGCGATCTGCTTCTGGGGCTGCGCCGGGAGGCCGGCCGGCCTGCTTTGCGGTTGCGTCTGAAACCCATGTCGGCGCCGCCCTGCGCATTCGGAGGCGTGGTGGAATTCAAGATGGCGGCGCCGAGCGCGGATTCGGCGAAGCAGGCATCCGGTGGGGGGGAAGCAGAGGAGCGGTGCTTGATCATCAATCGCGAAGGCGAATCCTGCATATGCGCCGCCTGGTTCTGGGCGGGGCACCGGCAGAATCTGGTGCGTACTCTCGAGATCCCGATGCCCACCGAGGATCATTTGCTCTGCGAAATTCTGGGCAGGGGAGTGCGCGACGAAGTCTACGAACTGGCCTTTTCGATCGCGACCGACCTGGCCGTGTTTCCCGGAAACGAGCTTCTCTCCAGAGCAGACCATAACTAGGAGCGCTGCATGCAACAGGAGAATCGTTCGGCCGCACCCGAGCGAGGGCCCATCACCGTGCGTGTCCTACCGGACTCCGAAGCGGTGACGGGCGCCGCGGCCGAGACCCTCGCCGAATGGTTGAGGGCAGATGTTGAGCGCAAGGGGAGCGCGGTCCTCGCCCTCAGCGGCGGCAGCACCCCCCGGAACCTCTTCAGCGTCCTCGCCTCGGCGGCGTACGAGGGACTCGTGCCTTGGAAATCCGTGCATCTGATCTGGGGTGACGAACGTTGCGTGCCCCCGGATCATCCCGATAGCAACTATGGAATGGCAGCCGGGACCGGTCTGCTCGACCGTCCCTTCGCCGGAGTCCACCGCATGCCCGGTGAGCTCGATCCCGAAGAGGGGGCTTCCCGCTATGAGGAGGTTCTGCGCGGTCTGGGCGGGGGAGAGGAGTTCCCCCTGGACATCGCCCTGAACGGCATGGGCGAGGACGGCCACACCGCTTCGCTCTTTCCCGGCTCGTCCGCCCTGGATGAGAGCGAAAGATGGGTCGTGCCGACCGAGGAGCACGGGGCCCACCGCCGGCTGACCTTGACTCTGCCCGCCTTCCGGCAGGCGAGGCGGATTCTCTTCCTGGTAACCGGCGCGGGTAAGGCGCGGGCGGCGCATCGCGTGCTCGCAGAGTGTGACGAGGCCCTGCCTTCGACGCGGGTGATGCTCCTGGGACCTCAGGTCCGCTGGCTGCTCGACCGCGACGCTGCCGGTGAGCTGGACGGCAAGGCCGCGGAACTTCCCCTCTGCTGATTTCGCCTCGGCGAGGGCGGCGACGCGTGCGATCGAGCCGCCTGTTAGAATCGCCCTCATGAACGACCAAGGAGACCGACGCGAACTGGCCGGCGAATCCGACGACGCCCCGGGTCTGGTCGAGGGCGTGACCACCAAAGTCCTGCTGGAAGGGGACCGCTTCAAGCGTACGCTCACCCGAATGGCCCACGAGATCATCGAGCAGGTACCGTCGGACGAAGAGTTCGCCTTGGTGGGCATCCAGCGGCGGGGGGTGGAACTGGGGGCCAGGCT
>Ga0209386_1000322_pt1 | contig 24767 bp, 28 predicted proteins | sample NGEPertwo_FD_184510 | JGI IMG/M metagenome (GOLD analysis project Ga0209386, IMG submission 184510) | Arctic peat soil microbial communities from the Barrow Environmental Observatory site, Barrow, Alaska, USA - NGEE Permafrost154B-two... | ecosystem: Environmental > Terrestrial > Soil > Wetlands...
TATTAGTACCTGGGACCTAAGTCCAGACGGTGCGAAAGAACTAAATTCTTGGGTTAAAGCCCAGCCCGATGTCTATTACTATTCTTGGGCTAATGATGCAACTTGGAAAGCGTGGTTTACTGGTTATCAATACCCTGATGTAACAATGTTGCCAATTTTTCAACCCTTTGCTACATATATGGGATCCTACACCAGAAATGATTCAGGACATGTTGTGATTAACAGCGCCTGGTGGGAAAACGATGGCGTAGTTAATACAAATTCTATGGCAGGTCCTACTGTAGGCTCTACCGACTCAATCGTAAATTACAATGGCACTTCTCAAATTGGGAAGTGGAATTACATGGGCGAAAAATCTGGTTGGGACCATGCCGATATAATCGGTATTGATTTGTCGGATGCACTAGGATTATCGAATATCAATAGTTTTTATTCGTCTATTGCTACAACCTTAAGTTCTCTAAATTAATCTAGTACATAAAACATCAACTGCTTACGTTCGAAACTCTTGCTCATCTGAGAAAATTCAGAGGAGCAAGGGTTTTAATTATCGAGTCACCCTGCGATATAAGCGTACACTTCTAAAAAGCCATACTTCATCTCTGGATTTCAAACAGTAGACTTGACAAAGCAGGAATCAGGGGAGTAAGATAAATTTGAATAAACTGGAAAAACATGAACTAAATAAACGCCGAATGGGAGTGGGAATATGGAAACTATTGCAGATCAAGACCACTTGCGACAGGTAATTCTAGTAGCTCAGGGGTTTTACGCGCGAAAAGATCGTGCGCACGACTTAGAGCATGCTTTAAGAGTTAGAGAGTGGGGTAAATTACTGGCTGAGGAAGAAGGGGCTGACGCAACCGTCATAGAGTTGGCGGCACTTCTTCATGACATTGGTCGTTCTGGTGCAGTAGAAAAAACACATGCGGAAAGCAGTGCAGGACTTGCTGTCAATATTCTACACAAAACGGGCTATGCTGAGGACATTGTATTAAGAGTTAGAGACGCGATTATGGCTCATTCTCTTGAAGCAGGACACGAACCTATTACAATTGAGGCTAAAATCTTGTATGATGCAGATAAATTGGATTTTGTAGGTGCAATTGGATTGGCACGTTTGTTTACCTTGGGCGGGGTACAAGGGTGGCCATTAGTGGGTCAGAATTCTTGTGAGACTTTTTACTTAGAGAAAATTCGGGGTTATCAAAAACACCTATATACTAAGGCCGCAATAGTCTATTTTAAACCTATGTTAATTTTTGCAGAAGATTTTTGGACAGAGTTACATGCTGAGCGACTTAAATTATTGCTTTCTGGACAAGCTAGTTTTGTATAACTGACTGTGGCTTATTCGGAAAGGATGAATTCAATAATGCGTTGGCTTTGGCGTATATTAGCTTTAGTGGTTCTCCTCGCGTTCTTACGTACTCTCAGCACTCCAGAACCTATGGGCTTTATTGCCTGGCCAGAAGAGAAAAACTGGGAACTGAGAATACAGGGAGAAATTAAACAATTTCAAAAAATTACCCAAGATCTCCCTGCTAGTATTGAAGTAGAAGTACGACGTTTCTGGAGTGACTTTCGGCCCAGAGGGGCTGGAAAAGAAGTTTGATTACAGTAATTAAAGTGATGTGTTCCTGAAAGTATGTTTGCCATAAGCGAAAAGTGTGGTATATTAAAGAAACAAGTTATAAAGGAAGTGGATAAATATGGTAAACATCACTGAAATAGCGGCTACGAAAGTCAAAGAAGTGTTAAAAACTCAAAATAAAGAGAATGCATTTCTTCGTCTCTATCTTGTAGGCGTTGGCTGAGGTGGGCCGAATTTCGGCATGACTCTGGAAGAGTCAAAGACAGATGATGATATTATTGATGAAGAGTATGGCGTAAGATTAGTGACAGACAAAAAACTGAGCACTCACTTAGAGGGAGCAACTGTTGACTTTGTTGAATCTGTCAACGGTGGAGGATTTGAAATACGTACGGCCAAATCGGGTGGCGGCGGCGGTTGCGGTGATAGCTGCGGCGGAAGTTGCTAAGATGTTAATCTATAAAAGAGAGCTCATTGAGCTCTCTTTTTGCTTGCTGTACATAATGATATTGTATACAATACATATTAATGAAGTTAGGTTGAAAAAATGCTTGAGTATAATTCTAAAATGTGTTAGGCTATTGTCCATAAAACGAATACATTCGTCTATAAAGGGAGGATACATAATGGCATTACCACGGGAAGAGTCTAACCGAGCTATCATTACCGTATTAGGTCGTGATCAAATCGGAATCATCGCTTGGGTTTCCGGGCTACTTGTTGAATATAGGGTTAACATATTGGATATTAGTCAAACGATTATAAATGAATTTTTCACAATGATTATGGTTGTTGAATTAGATCCTGCAAATTTAGAGTTGATTGCACTGTCACGCATGCTAGAAGAAGAAGGGAAAGGCAAAGGACTTCAAGTGAAGATCCAACACGAAGATATATTTGCGTACATGCACCGTATCTAATCTCTCAGAGTTGTGGGCAACTTAAGTAAGGGTAGTGGAGGAAATTATGACAATCACATTTGCACGAGAAGAAATTCAGCAAACAATCAGAATGATAGATGAAGAGAATCTTGATATTCGTACCATTACGATGGGGATAAGTCTACTGGATTGCGTTTCGGAAGATATTAACCGGCTGGAACAGAAGATTTATGATAAAGTCGTCAAAAATGCAGGACGATTAGTGTTCGTTGGCGAACAAATCTCGGCTCGGTACGGAATTCCTATTATCAATAAACGTGTTTCTGTCTCACCCATAGGAATCATAGCTGCCAACATGAATATCGAAGAAATGGTTCGGATTGCAAAAGCTCTAAATCGGGCCGCCCGTGAAATCGGAGTTAATTTCATTGGCGGTTTTTCTGCTCTGGTACAAAAGGGGTTTACGGTTGGAGATCTGGCACTTATTGATGCTATTCCACAGGCTCTAAGTGAGACGGAGTTCATTTGTTCATCAGTAAATATTGGTACGACTAAAGCGGGAATTAATATGGATGCGGTTCTGAAAATGGGTAAAGTAATTCTGAAGTGTGCTCAATTGACTGCCGACAAAGATGGAATAGCGGCAGCTAAATTAGTGGTTTTATGTAATGCACCAGAGGACAACCCGTTTATGGCAGGGTCCTTTCATGGGGTTGGGGAACCAGAGTGTGTTATCAATGTGGGAGTGAGTGGCCCTGGAGTTGTGGCAAAAGTCGTGAAAAAATATCCGGAAGCAGATTTTAGTGAGCTTTCCAATCTTATAAAGAAAACTGCCTTTAAAATTACTCGTATGGGGGAGCTAATTGGGAGAGCGGCATCAAAAGAATTAAATATCCCTTTCGGTATTATTGATCTTTCGCTTGCACCGACCCCTGCAATTGGAGATAGTGTTGCAGAAATCCTCGAAAATATGGGCCTTGAACGATGTGGGACGCATGGAACAACCGCCGCTTTGGCATTGCTTAATGATGCAGTTAAAAAAGGAGGCGCAATGGCTTCCTCCCACGTTGGGGGTCTTAGTGGAGCCTTCATACCGGTTTCAGAGGATGCCGGTATGGTAAAAGCAGTGGAAGTAGGGGCCTTGACTCTTGATAAATTAGAGGCCATGACCTGTGTTTGTTCTGTTGGCTTAGATATGATTGCGTTACCAGGGGATGTTAGTGCTGAAACGATAGCGGCGATTATAGCTGATGAGGCAGCGATTGGGATGATCAATAAAAAAACAACGGCAGTTCGAGTTATTCCTGCAATTGGTAAAAAAGCGGGCGATCGGGTGGAATTCGGAGGATTGTTAGGGGGGGCACCCGTGATGCACATACATCCTTTCTCTTCAAAAATGTTTGTAAATCGTGGAGGTCGTATTCCTGCACCGATTACTAGCCTTTCAAATTAATCTTTAGTTGAACGAGTTCACTATTGGAACAGAAACATGATTCAAAGAATACATTAATAAGACCTCGAGATTTTACTAGGTTTGTACATATTATATTTTAAGGAATGCAGGACATTTCGAGTTTGTCCAGAATACTATAAATTGGACAAGAGCTGAATGCTGAATCCAAACTTAATGTATTTGGAACGGGGGATTATTTTGGGGTGAATCACGTGGCTTTTCACGTGTAGGGCGAACACCTTTCTGCCCGAATCCGGCAACTAACCTCGTAAGCTAAGAAAGGTGGATATCTTTTTGGCTATTTCCTCGCCTACACAGATGTGGTTAGGAAGCGCAATATTGGCGAGTTTACTTTTAGCAAGTAGCCTTACTGTATCTGCTTCAAGTTCAACAGCTACAGCTTCAGCTACAACAATCACGCGTGCTTCGGTCAAGCCAGTGCTTACGGCATCCATTGTGCCTCAAATTTATACAGAAGCAGTTCGTAAACAGATGCAATCAGTTCCAACTTCAACTGATTCTGTCGCTGTTGCTGTTGCTGTTCAAACCAAGAAGCCAACTGAACAGGCTGCTGTGCAATCCGTCAAACAAGTTGCTGTGCAACCTGCTAAAAAAGCGGCTGCGCAACCGGCCAAAAAAGCAGTTGTTCAAGCGGTTAAATCAGCAAACGTACAACTTGTTAAAAACAACACAAAACCAGTTCAAGTTGCAGCATCACCCAAAAAACAGGTTTCCAGATCAAATAGTTCGGATCTTGTTAATAATGCACTTAGTTTAATAGGTGATCCCTATTCCTACGGAGGAACTAGCCCTAGTGGGTTTGATTGTTCGGGCTATACTCAGTACGTATTTAAGGGATCAGGCAGTTCTTTGCCAAGAACTACTGCTGGGCAATTTGGTGCGGGGTCCGCTGTAAGCAAAGATCAATTACAATCAGGTGACTTGGTATTCTTTACGACATACGCTGCGGGAGCGTCCCATGTCGGCATCTATATTGGCGGAGGAAAATTTGTTCATGCGTCCAATAGTGGCGTTCGTAGTTCAAGTCTTAGCGAAAGCTATTATGCCAGCCAGTACCTTGGTGGTCGTCGCGTACGCTAATGAGTGTGAGTCATAAAAGACAATAGAGCATATCAGTCCTATAAAGGACTGATATGCTCTATTGTCTTTTATCCAATCGTTAGACTCCCACTTCTATAAGTGGGAGTGGTACCCCGTTACCCTGCTTCGGTGGGGGTAGAATCACCACCGAAGTCTCGATGTTCAACTCTAGTTGAACGAGTTCACTGTTATTCTGAGTTGATGTATCTATAGTTGTGGCAACCAGGGGACGGGTTTATAGTTTATACATTCTCCGCCGGGTTTAGCATAGTCAAACAATGGATTCTGGATGTAAGTATCTGAAATGGAGCAGTTGTGGGTTCGCTTAAAGTAACATTTTCGACATAATTCAACTCTGTAATTTAGGATCATGAAAACCTTCCTCCCTTGACAACGGCTCTGCTAGTGGCGTGGTAAGAAAATATTGATGGATTATTAACGCCGAACTTTGCGGCAGTCCGGCTTCATGGAGTTCTTCGATACTTGCACGCTGAATGTCTTGAAGAGATGAAAAATGTTGTAATAGTTTTTGTTTGCGTTTTGGACCTATGCCTGGGATGCCGTCGAGTGCTGAGAGCGTCATACTTTTTGCTCGTTGCTGACGATGAAACGTGATTGCAAAGCGATGGACTTCATTCTGGATCCTCGCCAGTAAATAGAACGTGGCATGGCTTTTGGGTAAAGTGACAGGATTACCTGATTGATCCATGAGTCCATTAGTTTGGTGTCGCTCGTTTTTAACCATACCAGCAACGGGAATCGTTAAGTTAAGTTCCTGGAGAGCCTTTGAAGCTGCACTGATTTGGCCTTTACCCCCATCAACTAAAATTAAGTTTGGAAGAGGGCTGTTTTCAGAAAGCAATCGAGTATATCTACGAAGAACTACCTGACCCATGGCCGCCGTGTCATCGGACGTCTCCATAGGTTGGATTTTATACTTTCTATATCCTTGGCGTTGGGGTTTGCCTTCGATAAATTGAACCATACCGGCGACGGTATGTGTGCCACCTGTATTTGAAATGTCAAAAGCTTCAATACGACTAGGCGCAGGGATGGCCAAGAGTTTCCCAAGGGTTGCTAAGGCCAATTGTATTTCAGATTGTTGGCTTATCTCAATCGAAATTTGGTCATGTAGGGTGGTTTGAGCATTGGACATTGCCATCTGTAATAGATCTCGTTTCTTTCCTTTTTGAGGAACGGTGATGGGAAATAGGCTTGATAAGACCGGAGATTCTAGCGGAGGGAGCAAGATTTCCGGAGGCCATACTGCACGCTCAATATAGAATTGGGCAACAAAAGAGATGAAAGCTTCTTCAGGTTCTTCAAAATAAGGAAAAATGAAACTATCACGTGCTTGCAATTTGCCAAGACGCAAATAAAAGACCTGAATACACATCTGGTCTGTAGTTATCGCATAACCAACAACATCACGATCGATAAAATCATTGAGCGTGATGTTTTGTTTTTCCCGGAGAAGTTTCAAGTCTTCGATAAGGTCTCGATATTCTCTTGCGCGCTCGTAATGAAGTGCCTCCGATGCTGTTTGCATTTTTCCTTCTAAGAGCGCGATGATCTCGCTTTGGTCTCCTTTAAGAAACGTCGAAACATTCTTTAGCATTTCCACATAAACATTAAGCGATACGTCGGCGACGCAAGGGGCAAGGCATTGTTCTAAATGATAATAAAGACAAGGCTTTGTGGGAATTTGACGGCATTTTCGAAACGGGAAAAGTCGATTAAGTAAACGTGCAGCTTCTCTGGCAGCACTTGCATTCGGATAAGGTCCGAAGTATTTACCTCTTCCTTTTTTTACTTGCCGAGTGACGAGGATTCGCGGGTGACTCTCTTCCGTAATCATTAAATAGGGGTAGGTTTTATCATCTCGCAAGAGGATATTGTACTTTGGATTGTGCTTTTTAATTAAGTTGCACTCTAGGACAAGAGCCTCAACCTCTGATTCTGTCATAATATATTCAAAATCAGTAATTTGAGTCACAAGACGCCCAGTTTTGCCATCATGTGATCCGGTAAAATAAGACTTTACTCGGTTTTTTAAAATTTTAGCTTTACCGACATAGATAATCTGCCCCAGAATATCTTTCATTAGATAGACACCCGGTTTCTCTGGCAACAAGGTTAGTTTTTGTCGAAGTAGATCCATTTTGTACACCTCAGTTCTTATTTTAGAGGGTGGGATTGTCAGATGCAAGTTCCATATACATATCTTTGTAAGAATCACGTATATTGTTAATAGATTGTTATTTGTGAAGCAATAAATGATGTATTAATGGAGGGAGAAAGTATGCCAAGTGCCTGGGGACGACCACCACGTAATGATCTATGGAAGGATTTACAAGCCTTGGCCCTATGGATTCTCATTATCGGAGTTGTCGGGTACATTGTATTTCCTAACTTTTTCAAAGATATATACTCAACGCTATCCGACCCAGTAACTAAAACAAGCACAACTGACAATTATAAGTTGCAAACTACGGACGACGTAAACTCGAATACCTATGATCAACAGACGTTGCTTGGACAAAATTCCTCGAGTGTATCTAACGCTCTCTATAATAACGGAAATAATGAAGTTTCTTCTGGATATTGGATTATCTTTGTAGCCGAAGGAGAGTTTAAGCAGCTCTCTGTGAGTAGTGATGCTTATGCCTTTCTGCTCAGACTTGTAGAAAGTGATCAAAGCGTCGAGGGCAAAAACGCAATTATATTAGTAGCTAACGGTCAACTTCAAAAATTTAATGTAAGTGGAGAAGTTTATACGATTATAAATAATATGGCCTTAATTGTGAGTCGTGCTAAGTAATTATGATTAAGACTTATAGCGCCACTAAGACTTCCACGTAATAAGTGAAAGCAATAGTGGCGCTGTCTTAACGCATCAAAAGTGAACTCGTTCAACTAAAAATTAATGGAAGAGGAGTTTGGCACCTGCTGCAAATAAAGCAACGCCAATGAGCTGGGAAGGACTCCAAGGTAGGCGACTCATACCAAACCACCCGAAATGATCGATAAGCACAGCCGTACTAACCTGACCTATTATAATGGCGGTGGTTGCGTTACACACGCCTACTTTTGGGATGCTTATGGCAACAAGTCCCACAATAAGGACACTGAGTATACCGCCAAGATATAGATACCACGGAACTGAAATCCAGTTATATTTTAAGAGAGGGGCACGCCACGCGAGTACAGCAATCAAAGCGACAAGTGTGCCGATGACATGGACAATCAGAGTCGCAGATAGTAACGATGTTTTCAGACTTAATGACGAATTTATCGTACCTTGGATAGCCATAGCAATTCCTGATATTGCCGCGGTTAAAAATGGTAATGAAAATAACTTTGACATAGATAAGCCTCCTTGTTTGAATTTACAACAGTGGAAAATATAACTAAATTCGTCAAACATCTCTCAGTATTCATTAGAAAGGATAAGGGGAAAATGAAATCAAGCAAAAAAGCAAAAAAAGCAATAGGAGGCGACGACGGTTGGACATTGATTATAATTTAGTACAACGTGCCCAGATGTTACTCACCTTAGAACATTCATCTGATGCAGTGCGGGATATCTTATTACGAGAAGGATATCCACAAGATCAAGTCATAGAATTAATGGATGCAACAGAAGAAGTCTTAAATTACCTCGTTCCTCCTCAATATGATGAACATAAAATTGGTATTGATATTTTACACCCGGGAGAAAAAACTCAAGGTCGCAAGCCGACGGTCGATATTCTAATCGATAAACGTTCTGGTAAATTAGAACTAATGACTCCTCACCAACCAGAAACATGGCGTGTCGCCAATGAAGTGCGTAAGGCGATCAAACGGCAACGCCAAACTATGAAAAATTATCACTAATTACCTTAATAATAGATCTAAAGGGACTATAAGGTGACAACTTATGGTCCCTTTCACTGTGTAACCTTTTCTAGAAATAAGGAATTATGTTATAATATAAATAATAACAATTCCGGGAAAGAAGGGTCACGATTGGAATTTAATCCAATATTAAACTCATTAGAAAATGTATATGAGAAAATGAACTCAGATCAGCGGCTTAATCGAGAGGACGGACTGCAACTTCTGCAAACATCTAATATACTTGGTCTAGGTTATCTGGCAAATGAACGGAAACGCGCTATAACCGGTGATCAAGTATTCTTTAATAATAATGCCCATATTAACTATAGTAATGTATGCAAAGTGCGATGTGGGCTTTGCGCCTTCGGTAAAGACCTTGGAGACAAGGGATCTTATACAATGTCCATTGAAGAAGTTGTGAGTAAAGCAGGGCAATACGCAGATCAAGGTGTTACAGAACTTCATATTGTCGGGGGAATACACCCAGATCTTCCCTTTTCATATTATTTGGATATAATTACCAAAATTAAAGAACGAGCCCCGCAAGTAAGTCTTAAAGCGTTCACAGCAGCAGAATATGATTATTTCGCTCTAATGCAGAAGGTACCAGTTGTCGAAATTCTAAAAACTTTCAAAGAAGCTGGCCTTAGTTTTATTCCAGGTGGTGGAGCAGAAAACTTTAGCCCAAGGGTGCGGGAACTAATTTGCCCCGGGAAATTAAGTGGGGAACGATGGTTAGAGATTCACCGAATTGCACATCAGTTAGGCATCCCTACCAATGCAAATATGCTGTATGGACTTCTTGAGACGGATGAGGAATTGATTGATCATCTTTTGGCTTTACGTGATCTACAAGACGAAACACAGGGCTTCTATGCGCTGATTCCTACAGCCTTTCATCCGAAAAACACGAAGTTTGAAAAGGTTTCGCAAGCAAGTGCACTTCGCACCTTAAAAGTGATTGCAGTAGCGCGCTTAATTCTAGATAATTTCCACTATATTAAAGCATACTGGGTTTCAACCAGTCCTCAAGTGGCGCAGATGGCGCTTATGTTCGGAGCAAATGATCTTGATGGGGTTGTGCGAGAAGAAAAAATATATCATACTGCAGGTGCAACCAGCCCGCAAATGCAAAGTGAGCAACAGCTGATTCATATGATTCATGAAGCAGGTTTAGAAGCTGTTGAACGAGATACCTACTACCACGTCATCAAAACGATTCGGCCATAAAGGGTGGCTTATATGAGTTAAAAAGCAAGAGGTGAATCGAATGCGAATCGCCGTATTATCCGATACACATTTGCGAGAAGGCAAATCTTTACCAAGTTTTGTCTGGAAGCAATTAAATCAAATCGATATGATATTTCATGCGGGCGACTTGACCCATATGGGTTTACTCGAAGAATTGTCCTGTATTGCACCAGTAAAAGCGGTAAGAGGAAACTGTGATGGTTGGGATGTTACTTTACCTGATCGCGAAGTTATTGTATGTGAAGCTCTTAAAATTGGGCTAATTCATGGAGATGCAGGCAAGGGAAAAAGTACGCCAGAACGCGCTTATCTCGCCTTTAAAGATACAACAGTTGACTTAATTGTTTTTGGTCACTCTCATGCCCCTTACATGGACTGGCGTGACGGTATTTTCATGTTCAACCCAGGCTCTCCTACGGATAAACGACGCGAACTTCAATATTCCTTTGGACTATTGGATATCCAGCAAGGGCAGGTTAAAGCAAAACATTTCTTCTTTTGAAAGCCGGTGAAAACTATTAAATATCGTAGGAATAAGGTGAAACGTGAACACGGAATTATTCAGAATGCGTTACTCTGGCTTGAAAATCTAGGCCGACTTTCCGAAGTTACAGACATTATTCCTGGAGTTATTGATGTTAGCCATTCCTCAGAACGAGGAATTGTCTATAAATATGAGACCCAAACAGGATGTAAGCTTTTACTGAAAAGTAATGGTTCCATTCAAGAAGTATTTGTGGTGACTAAAGATCCAACTCGTGTCCAAGAATGGGTTAAGCAAGAATTCCCTCCTGATTCCGTTCCTTCTGTATCACCTGGTACTTCTAAATCTAAGCTGCCCCCAATTAAAAAAATGAGGGCATCTAACGACCTCGTGAAATTGAAAGATGGGTCAAAGAATAAGATTTCTAGTCGGGGCGTACATCCCCCTAAAAAACGTTCATGCCGAAAAGTACATAAACCTAGCTTAGGAGATCAAGATTCTCCGAATATCGCCGATCAATTGGACCTTGCTACCCTTAAAGCCTTAGGCCGCCTAAAACAGTCACTCGTAAAGGATCGTGTAAATAAGAAAAAGGACAGCTTAGGGCCAATATTATCCTAGGCTGTTTTTGGTGATTAGCTTTTGGAGGACAAAAAAGACGTTGAAGAGAGGTATACGAGCATGTATTCGCGTAAGTGTACTGGAGTTAAGCAGGTAGTCTTATGGAAGTAGGTGGCATACAGGCTCCAGTTGCGGTCAAATCTACACTACCTAATCAATTACATATTGGAGAGCGACTATTGGTGGAAGTTATTCAGAAAACATCTGAGGGAAATGGAACAATTCGGGCAAAAGGTCAAGACATGTCCGCTCTTTTAGAATCCTCGACTATAGTGGGAGAAAAGTTCTGGGTTAAAGTTGGTAATTTAAGTGAAGGTAGCTTAGTCTTGATCCGCGAGCCTTCAATGGAGAAGCAAGGGGACATACGCGTCGACCCTCAACAATTTATGCAGCTTACAGAGAGAGGATTACCTATCAATCAAGAAATTATAAGTCTACTTAAATCATTTCCAATCTCTAATCCTGGAATATTAAGTGCTTTATTGATGAGTCTCAAAGGAACTCCGTTAGAGGGACTCTTAATGAACTTACAAAAATTCATCCCAAAGTGGGAGGGATTATCAGAGGAAACGGGAGCAGAGGAGCTTGTGGAAGGTTTACGGAAGCTTGGATTAAACTATGAACAACGTATCCTACAAATGATGAAATTAGATCCTCAGGCCAAGGCTGTGGAGAAGAACAGTCTAAAAGACACCTTTAAATTTGCGCTCCTTAATGCACTTCAGAATCAAGAGGGCTTGAATCATGGTGATTCCGAGGAAACTGTGCGAAATTTACTGCAAAAACTAACCGGACAACAATTGTGGTTTAAAACAGGAGTACTTGATAATGCCTATCTATTACTCCAGCTTCCTCTATTAAATCAGGGACAGCTTGTACCTGTGCAAATTGCGATTGAGAGTGCTCGTAAAGGAGGGAAGATGGATGAACAGCACTGTCGTGTAGGAATCAAGATGGAAACCCAGCAACTAGGTCAGGTTGGAATTGATGCGTTTTTCTATGAGGATTCACTTAGCTTTCGAGTCCTCACCAGTGAACTTCAGTTCCTGCCCGAACTGCTAGAGCAGGTTTTGCCTGAAACGAGAACGCAATTTGCTAAACTTGGTTTTAATTTAACGAAAATCGAAACAGGTGAACTAGCAGAGAACCTGGAATTTCAGAATTTCCTACAAGGATCTAGACGAAGTGGAGTTGATATTCAGAGGTGAAAGAAAAGGCGGCAGCTATAGTTTATGATCAAACTGGGGCACCTCGGATTGTGGCTAAAGGGGTTGGGGAAGTGGCTCGAAAAATGATCGAAGTCGCTGAAGCTGAAGGGATCCCAATTCAAAAAAATGAAGTACTCATAGAAGCACTGATGCAGGTGGAGTTAACCAAGGAAATCCCACCCCAACTTTATCGTGCAGTAGCAGAGATCTTAGCTTTTATTTATAGATTGGATAAAAAGAAATTGCGAGCAAGTTCATCATCAACCATACATAACAAATAACCTGAAAAAGAGGCAGTCTCTATAATAATATTAAAATAGTAAGCAGCACATAACCAACAGATAAAAAAGCGACAAATGTCGCTTTTTTATCTGTTGGTTATGTGCTTAGTTTCCCATGGAGTTTTTTTGATAAGCGTTTTCGAGCTAGTATCTCAGCTACTTTTTCACTGTCACCAAGAACGATGCCCTGTAGTCTCCACTCACGAAAGGTTAGCCAAAATTGATCTTCTGAGATTGGATGGGTGTATCCTTCGGATTCTTCGTCGTATGGCCAAAAAACATCTACCCACAAGATGCCTTTATTACTGATAACCATCACGAAATGAATCAGTTCTGGGTAAGTAAATTCGGTATCGCGTATTAAAATATGCGAGCGACCGTTCGGGAAGTCTGTTCGAATGTAAATAAGCTTCATCCACTGTCCCCCTTTGTGCAACTTCAACGAATCCTGACGATATCATTTTTAGTATAGCACATAATATATAGTTTATCGATGGGTTTTTGTGGAGAGAATCTATAATCTTCCAATCATAATTTATGAATATTGTTGAATGAAAGTTCACATTAGCAAACGTATGCTAAATTGGGTTCAGGATAAACTAGACTAGAAAATAATTATAAATGGAGGAGATATAATATGCTTACAGTAATTCATACATTTAATGGTCCGGATGCAGACCGTATTTTAGGAGAGGTTCGAACAGTAATTAAATCTGTTGAAGATATCGAAGGGTTTAAATTTGCTTCTGTAAATAAGCAAGAAAATACCGCCGATATTATGCTTTTTTCTAAGTGGGAAAATATCTCTGCATATGAAAATTGGGCAGATACCGTTGGCGAAAATAAAGCATTTAAGTCTGTAACACCGCAAATGTTTGAAGTGCTAGAAGAAAAATATTAAACATCATACGTTCGAAAGGGTGCCAAGGTTTATGACCTTGGCACCCTTTTTAAGAAATCTTGATAAGATCGTTAAAAGCTGATTTTAGTCTTCTCATAATTGAACCTTTCATACTTAGCGCTGCGATTGGAAAGGGGCAATCATCAATTTGCCTAACTGGCATAATACCCATGAGGGCATTGGTCATGAAAATCTCATCTGCCACGAGTAGATCTGATAAACGGTAGAGACCTTCACGAGTCGGAATTTGTAGAGACCGAGTTAGGTCAAGAAGGATTTGACGCCGTGTTCCTGGCAAACACCCACTTTCAAGAGCCGGGGTGAAAAGGGTTCCAGATTTAATAAAAAAAAGATTGCTCATTGTACCTTCGGATATGTAACCTTTGGTATTTAGCCATAATCCCTCTTCAGCACCATTTCGTCTCGCCTCTTCCTTAGCCAAGATGTTTTCTAGATAATTTGTAGATTTAATGGAAACCAAGGGTGAACGCTCATTAAGAGGGGAGGATAATAGGTGTAGGCGAATTCCTAATGTATATTGAGCAAGTGTATAGGGAAGTGCTCTCTTGCTTAACAGGATCTGGGATGGAAGATCAGCAAGGGGTGCACCTCCACTAAGTGAAATGCGCAGTGCGTAGGGAAAAATACTAGGCCTTGGAGTTTCTTCTAAAAATTTACTAACCAAGTTCACCCACTCATCTTTATCGGGTAGGCTGAGACCGAGAACCATAGCTCCCTTGTTCATGCGCTGCCAGTGTATATCAACAAATAAGGGTCCAGCTTCAGTGATTAGAAGAGTTTCAAAAAGCCCGTACCCAAATAACGCTAGGCGGTCATGGGAAAATATTGTATCAGTCATCTAATCGTCCTTTCAGCACCCTGAAAAGCGCTTTTGCTTTATCAAGCGTTTCGTTATACTCATCTTCAGGGATAGAGTCTGCAACAATTCCTCCACCTACATGAACATAAGCCTTCTTGTCTTTTAGCAAAATAGTGCGGATGACAATATTAAAATCCCACGCGCCGTCAAAGCCCATATAACCGATGCTTCCCGTGTACAGTCCCCGTTTGTATAACTCTAATTCTTCGATAATCTCCATTGCTCTAATTTTGGGGGCTCCAGTGATCGAACCACCGGGGAAAACGGCCTCTATAATATTACTGGGCTCAAGACCACGCTTTAGTTGTCCGGTAACGGTCGAGGCTAGGTGCCAGACCGTCGGATATTTTTCGAGTTTAATTAAATCAGTGACCATAACCGATCCGAATTCACAAATTCTACCTAGGTCGTTTCGTTCTAAATCAATAATCATGGTCAGCTCCGCACGATCCTTTGGACTATTTTGAAGTTCAAGTGCTTGAGACTGATCATCTTCGGGCGACTTTCCGCGCGGGCGAGTCCCTTTAATCGGACGAGTTTCGATTTGTCCATCCGTTTGAATTCGTATAAAACGCTCGGGAGAACTGCAAAGTATTTGAAAATCCGCGTAAGGTAGAAATGCAGCAAAGGGAGCGGGGTTTTGTCTATGAAGTTGGGAATACAGTTCCCAAGTATCCCCTTCCCAAGGCATGGAAAAACGTTGAGTTAGGTTGGTTTGGTAAATATCCCCAGCATAGATGTAATCAATTACGCGTTTCAAATCACTTAAATACTGAGAGTGAGAGACACTGGGGGTTATGGTTGAGCAGGACGGGTTTGTCATAGACCCAAAATCTTCAGGTCCATCAGACTCCTCTGGAACAAATGGGTAGAGAATCTGTTTCAAGCTCTCCACCCGTGCGTGGGCTAAGTCCGCATGACAAGTCCCACCTTCGTCAATACCGCAGGCCGTGATCCAATATTTCTCCTCAAGGTGATCATAGATCACGATTCCATCATACCAGGCAAAACGCCAAAGAGGTATGTTTAAGTCATCTGTAGTGTCATGGGGAAGCAATTCAATCTCGTTTTTAAGATCATAACTAAAAAAGCCTACAGCGCCACCGGAGAAGGGGAAAGGGGCATGAAGGACGTGGTATTTCCGCTGTGAATCGTTAAGAAAGTTTAAACTTTGGTTATCTTGAAGTGGGATTATTTCTCGGTGTGAGCGGTTCGCCCAAAAAAGCTCAAGATGATCAGGATAGGCTGTCGCTTCTAAAAAAGGGGATGATCCCATATAGGAATAACGGCCAAACTCTTTGTAATCATTACCGCTATCTAAAAAAAACGGAGAAGGCTTTTCCTTGAAAGCTGGAAATAAGAGATAAGGGGGAATTGAAACTGTGAGCGGCTTGACAATCCAAGGAGCTGCAGCATGCTGCAGTCGCCAATTTTTTGCATTTTGGAGGGCGTTTTTTAACAGTTGATGGCCTGCTTGAGTTAAGATAGCCTCCGGATGAAATTGAATTCCTTCGATGGAGAGGCTTTTATGACGTATCCCCATTATTTCTCCATCATCTGCCTCGGCAGTAATTAGTAATTCTTCAGGAAGAGTAGACCGCTCTACGATTAGCGAGTGATACCTTGTCACTACCAGTGGATTCTCTAGATCAGTAAAGACCCCTTGCTGATCATGAACAATGGGTGCCGTTTTTCCGTGAATAGGCTTATTGGCTTGCACAATTTTCCCGCCAAAATATTGCCCGATGGCTTGATGTCCCAGACATACTCCTAAAATGGGCGTTTTTTCCTTGAAGTGTTCGATAATAGCTAAGGAAAGCGGGGAGTCACTGGGAGCACAGGGACCAGGTGAGATGACAATTAAATCAGGTTGCATTGCCTCAATCTCTGTTATAGTAATTGAATCTTGTCGTTTGACAATGACGTCCTCTCCAAGTTCGCCAAAGTATTGGTAGAGGTTATAGGTGAAAGAATCATAATTGTCCAATAAGAATATCATCGTTTTCCCCTTTAAAGGTTTCATTATGTTGCGCTTCATCTGTGTTCACTATATTGTCTCTGACTCATAGCGTATTTATTAGTATTTCCTGATCTACTCTGGAAAGTTAAAAAAAGTTGCTTTATATAAGGCAACTTTTTTACTTACTGTAATGCAACATATTTTCAAAATCTTCAAACGCGGGCAGGAGATTAGAGTTATAGATGCCCTGCAATGTTATAGTCTGATTGATCGTCACCTGTCCTACATCCGTCCCTACAATCTCAATTTGGAGAGATTGAACATCAAGGGTAAGGGGCTGCTTATCCACGAAAAATGACATTCGCTTAGGCTCTGCAAAGGTGGTTTTGAGGATCGTCTTTCTATGAGGAATGTTTATTGAAGGCTTAAGGGGGCTAGAGGTATGAATATCACTAGAGGCATGAATATCACTAGTGGTATGTAAATCACTTAAGACAAAGGAAGACTCCAAGAGTAATTTTTGCATGATGGCCATATTTGTGTTCCATGGTAATTCGACGAGTTCTGATCGAACCATCCCTGAAGGAGAACTATATAAAATGACGTATACCCCATCTTCTGCTAAAAAGGGTTTTTCTGAACAGCCACTAAGAAATAGACTAGAAAGAAAAACCACAAGAGCAAGTCCGAGAGTATAAATCTTACGTTTAAACAATGGATATCCTTCCTTCTAATCAAGATACATATTTTTTTCACTTCTAGAAGTTATATTCGCTATAGAAGTTCAAAATCCTGCTTTGCGTTGATTCCGTTCGTTATAATAGTGTACAATGATAATAAGAGAGGGGTAAATATTTTGGGCAAAGACATCGTGGTTTTTGATGTAGCAACAACTGGCTTAGAGGTTTTGCAGGACGAAATTATCGAATTTGCTGCTCTTCGAATCCGTGATGGGAAGATTCATGGAACATGTCATTTTCTTGTTCTGCCTGAGCAAGAAATAACTAGTAAAGTGCTAAGGTTAACTGGTATAACGGCTGAGGAACTTTACGGTGCTTCTAAAATATATGATCGTAGCCATGAGATACAGAAGTTTTTTGAGGACGCTGTTCTTGTAGGACATCATATAACCTTTCTCCTCTCTATTTTGGAAAAGAAATTAAACATTCAATTCCATCAGTCACAATGGGATACAGTGGAATTGGCAAGACTCTTTTTCCCAACCGTGCATGACTATCAATTATCCTACCTAAGTGAAAAGCTTGTATTAGGCATGAAAGATGGAACTAAGGGTCATAGGTCAGAGACTAATGCCTGGCTGACTTGGAAACTTTTTGAAGTTTGCAGGAAAAAAAGTTTAGAATTCGATCTTAGTTTCTATGAACAGGCTAACGATCTTCTTGAGGGTTGGGCCGGAAAGGGTTTTATAGACGAATCATATAGAGAAATTACGCGTCGCTTTCCTGATCGACAGATCCGGACAGATTTGGTTCTCGCTCCTAGTTCTGAAGGGCTATTTTCAAGTGCTAAAATACTACTGGATGAAATCCCCGTCTCAATTGACTGGATTGTTGATAGTTTCTCACCGGGAGGAATTCTGGAGCGAGAGCTAGACGGCTATGAGAGCAGACTGGGTCAAGTCAAAATGGCCAAATTAATAGCAGAAGGTCTTACTTCCTCTCAACATGTCGTGGTTGAAGCTGGAACAGGTACGGGAAAGTCCTTTGCCTATTTAATCCCTTGTTTATGGTCGGCAAAAAAAACAGGAAAAAAAGTAGTGGTAGCGACCCATACTATTCCTCTTCAGGAGCAACTTCAAAAAAAAGACATTCCAATTCTAAAAACAGTACTGCCATTTGACTTTAAAGTGTCCGTATTGAAAGGCAAAAGTAATTATTGTTGTTTGAAGAGATTGCAGAGTTGCATGGGTAATCCACGAGAAATTTCTAGAGAAGAACAAAGGCTCGCACTTTTGAGTATTCTTGTTTGGATTAGAGAAACCCCGACAGGGGATCTACAAGAACTTTCTAAGGTTCCTGGACTTATACAGATTTGGTCTAGTTTAAACGCGGATAATGAAACGTGTATTCCGGGAAGATGTTCGAAGGCAGGGGTTTGCTTTTTACTCCGGGCCCGCAAGAAAGCAGAAGAAGCAGATCTCTTGATCGTGAATCACTCGCTACTATTCTCGGACCTTAAGACAGACTATAATGTGTTGCCAGAATATCATCAGTTAGTGATTGATGAAGCTCATCAGATTTATCAAACGGCCTTACAACATCTCGGTTCGGATGTGAGCTTGGAAAACATTACCCGGATTATTGATAATATATATAAACTGACAGGACAAAACTTTTATGGACTGCTTAAACAACGATTGGGACCACTTGCCCACGTGGTACCTTCTGTGTCATGGGAAATATTTGAAAAAAGGTTGGACAATATTCCTGAAAATTGTAACTTGGTGCTGGAACAGGCCAAAGAGCTATTTGATCTATTGGCCTTGGTATTAGGCACAGAACGCTCGTTTAGATTTATTGCTAGCCATGCGACTCAAACCTGGTGGGGACCGCTAAACATTCAAATAGAGAACCTACTGGGACGAATTAAAGCCTTAGTCGTTGTACTTGAAAGTTTGCTGAGCGCTTTGATTGGGGAAGACGCGGATGAGATCGAAGAGCTGAAATACGTTTTAGTAGGTCATCAAAGAGAGTTACAAGCACTGCTTGACACGCTGATGTTAGTATTGGACGTTAATAACCCAAAACAAGTGACTTGGCTCGAAAAAAATTCTAGACTTTATTTAAAGACTTCACCCATTGAAGTGAGTGATATTCTTAAGGAAAAGATATTTTCTCGAATCGATTCTGTAATCTTGACCTCGGCCACGTTGAGTATATCCAATTCCTTCGAGCATTTTCTTCGAGATGTTGGATTACCGAGTACGACAAGAACTGCCCAGGTAGATTCTCCTTTTGACTATGAACAGCAAATGAGGTTTTTTGTGGTCAAAAGAGGCATTGGCCTCCAAGATTCGGACGCAGAGAAAGCCAAGTCTCTGTCAGACTTCATTGCTGAAGTTGCTGAGCGTATGAAGGGTCGAACTTTAGTTCTATTTACGGCTCATAAATTACTGCGTGAAACGTATGCATCCTTGAATCCTAAATTATCACGAATCGGTATTGAGACTTTAGCACAAGGTGTTCACGGTGAACGAAGCACAATTTTAGAAAACTTTAAGAGAAATCCAAGGAGTGTCCTGTTAGGAGCAAATAGCTTCTGGGAGGGGATTGATATTCCTGGTGATACATTATCGTGTGTTATTCTGGTTAAACTACCCTTTTGGCCTCCGTCATTACCTTTAATTGAAGCTCGATCCGAATTTCTCAAGTCTTTAGGACGTGATCCGTTTCAAGAACTATTGCTACCAGAAGCCGTGATCCGCTTTAAGCAAGGGTTTGGCCGTTTGATTCGCTCAAAGGGGGATCGCGGAGTTGTCATTTTACTTGATGACCGAGTCATTGGAAAATATTACGGGAGGTTCTTTCTGAATTCCTTACCAATTCAGACGCATATTCGAGGAGAAAATTCACTAATTCTTCGTAAAATCGAAGAGTGGATGGCTTTGGAATAGACTAAGTGCTGTTCTAATCGTCATATAAATGATAAACTAAAGTAAATCAAGAGGAGGAGGTCAGTTTTTCGGTGAAACAATATTCCATTTCTCGTGATGCTTGGTCTTATCTGGCGATATTGGCTTTTCTAACGGCTTTTGCTTATTGGCTTTGGCCGTGGCTTGTTATTTTACCAGGTGTCCTGTTCTTGTTTATTCTATTTTTTTTTCGTAACCCCGAAAGGGAAATTTCAAAAGACGAATTTATGTTAGTTTCCCCTGTGGACGGAGTAGTCATGGATGTGGAAAGGGTCATCGAAGACCAGTTTCTCAACGGAGAAAGCATACGTGTTCGTATCTTCTTGAGTATATTTAACGTACATATCAACCGCAGCCCGATGTCAGGCGAGGTTGTCTTTCGTTCCTACCGACCAGGACAGATGATCCCTGCGTTTAAAACCCATGCGTCTGAGGTTAACGAGAAAAATTATGTGGGAATCCAGAATGAACACTTGCAAATTTTGGTGACACAAGTAACTGGATTCATTGCTCGTCGGATTGTGTGTTGGGTTAATAAGGGCGATAAGGTAGTCAAAGGGGAAAGGTACGGCCTAATAAAATTTGGCTCATGTTCAGAAATTTTTGTACCAACAAATGTTGAAATAATGGTCAGTCCAGGAGATAAGGTGCGTGGCGGTATAAGTGTAATAGGGAGAGTGAGTGTGGAATGAAAAAAAATCCGATTACTGCCGATATGATTCCGAGCATCTTTACTTTGGCCAATTTGCTTTTTGGTTTTCTTGCCCTGACCTTGGTTATTGAAGCAAATTATACAATAGCTTCAGCCATGATATTAGGCTCTGTGCTTATGGACACGTTGGACGGAAAGGTGGCACGACGGCTATCCGTGAGTTCGGATTTCGGAAAGGAACTCGATTCTTTGAGCGACTTGGTTTCTTTCGGTGTAGCACCTGCAATCCTTACTTATCAGGCCATCTTGTACCCACTACAACCAGAGTATCTAAGGTATATTGGTCTAAGTATCGCTGCGATCTTTGCCTTATGTGGAGCGGTCCGTTTGGCACGTTTTAATATGCTCAATATTACGACTCATTTTGAAGGCGTCCCTATTACCTTCGCTGGTGGTTTTTTAGCGCTTTTAATGTTATTTCGTAATATGTTCCCCTGGTATATTTATCCTTTAATTATGGTTATTTTAGCCTTTTTAATGGTGTCGAGGTTTAAGGTAACGAAATTTTAAGGAACATAGGGGACTAGCGCCAGTGTGACACTGCGTGACGGGCTTGGACCGTTCAGTATCCTGCGATGAAGATGGCTAAGAATTCGTGTTTGGTGACGAGAGACTTGGGAGACAGAACATTTGATGTGCACTGTCTTGTCTCTGGGGTCACTAACACGAATTTTTGCTATTTTGTTTGCGAAAGACAAGTGTCTCGCCAACCCTCCTCATTTCCTGTTGCTTTTTTTTCACCCTTCCTTCAGATGAGGCATATAGTATCGCAACGGAAGTGATCTCTAAGGGGGAAGCAATTGATGGATCAACAAGTAAGCTGGAACAGTGTGGGATTACGTATGGTACAAGGATTAACTACGACAATAGAAGTGGTCCGACAATTAGACGTTCAGGAAGCATCTTTAGTTATGCGGTTGTTAGGAAAAAGCTGTACACGTATGTCTAAGGAGGGGGTAGGACATCAATTTGGAATTGCCTTAATAGAAACAAGTGGCCAGTTAGCAATGAAAGAGTCGTTGGTTTTGGAGGATGTTCTCAAGGTAATTACAGGGATTATTGGCCGCCTCTATTTCACGGCAAATACTGATGAGGAACGCCAACTCGTTGCTCAACTCGAAGAAGCAGTAAAAAATTACCAGGCAGTATAAATGGTTTTACATGATTTTGGTGCATACATTACCATAGATGAGGTGTTTTATTCTGATGCGAAGGGGGAAGGCAGACTATGAGGATTTATTACGTTCGGTTACCTGAATTTGTACTTAGTGTTTTAAGAAAAGTTTTTGGCTAAAGTGGTATGAAAGTGACAGTTCCCTCCTAGAATGATAGTAGAGACAAGCAAGGAGGGAAATTATGCGTTATAGTCGTTATGTATGGTTCATGGGTCTATCACTTTTCTGTCTAATTACGATCATCGCCTTTAAAACACCCCAAACAGTGATATCGGCTCTGGCAGACCCCCATTATGGGGATTCTCCGCAAAAAACAGTTCAACACTTCTGGCAACTAATGGATCGGCGCCAAACGGACCTCGCCCGAGCTCTATTAATATTGCCAGAGGGGTCTTTAGACCAAAAAGAGTTTAAAGAATGGGAAACTAGGTTGAATAAAGATCCTTTATTATCCTTGCAGAAGTTAGAGTTTATGAATTCAGACTCTGCCATATCACAAGGGGTTGTAGTACGCGTTTTTTGGACATCATCAATTGAGGATGTCCAAAAAGTAACATTTTCCGTTAATCTAATACAGTCGAAAAAAGGTTGGCGTATTGAACGAATAAAGCGCTTGAACAACAATTTGTGATCTACTTAGCTATCATGATTTATGTTTAAACACGGTCGACCTTAGTTGGAAAACTGTGTTTCCTCTTTGTTCGGTTGCAAATTCATGGTTCAAAATGTTTGAAGACAGTAAAAAGCGATGGTTTAAAAACCGCTTTTTACTGTCTTCTTATCTTGTAGAATTACTTTTACTCTTCAATGTGGATAGCTTCTGTTGGGCAACCCTCGGCGGCTTCCTTTGCAGACTCTAAAAACTCACCGGGCACAGGGTTTTTATAAGCTGCTGCTAACCCATCATCCTCCATTTTGAAGATTTCAGGACAGATTTCTGGACAAGCTCCACACCCAATGCACGCGTCTTTATCTACTTCAGCAAACATTATGTACCTCCTTAAACTAATCTAGGTATTATTGTACCCTAGTCAAAGCCATCTATACCTAATAAGGTTATCATAAAGAGATATTCTTACAAAAAGTAGAATATCTCTCAATATTAATGAGCAATCAATCGTGCGAATAAGCTTGATATAGTTCACGATAATTCGCCAATATAATGGAGTTTACTTTAAAGATAGAAAAGATAAGAGGATTTTGCGGTGACAAAAATACCAATAATATCCACAAAACCTATGACTATAAGCCTTTCTGAACGGATAAATAGCTTATCCCAGTAGCCTAATTATTTACGATTTCGACATTGAAACTGACATATAATAAAGGTACCGGAATGATGCGCACGTTTTTAATAGCATAAAATGTGAACCGGAATACAGTTAAGGTGGAATGAGGAAAGAATGGGTAAAAAGATTAAAATAATTGTCGCGGATGATAATCGTAATTTATGTCAAATGCTACAAAACTATCTCCAAGCCCAGGAAGATCTAGTTATAGTAGGAATTGCCAACAATGGTTTAGAAGCATGGGAACTCATTCAAACTCAAGAACCCGATTTGATCCTACTGGACTTAGTTATGCCGAATTTAGATGGCCTAGGAGTGTTAGAGCGCATTAATGCTCGGACAACAGTGGCTAGACCCAAAGTTATCATGCTAACTGCTTTCGGTCAAGAATCACTCACACATCAAGCAATGGTGCTCGGCGTGGATTATTTCATTCTAAAACCCTTTGATCTTGATATTCTTGGCAAACGAATCCGCTCATTAACGCAAGATATACCGGCCTGTGCCCAAATTCAGTATTCCACTACTTCACCAGTAGCGACTTCAGTGGGAAGTGGGCTTAATCTTACCGTCGAGGTAACGAATATGATGCATCAAATCGGGATACCGGCGCATGTTAAAGGTTATCAATATATTAGAGATGCAATTTTAATGGTGGTAGAAGATGTCTCGCTGTTAGGTGCGGTAACCAAGGAACTTTATCCAGGAATAGCGAAAAAGTTTGATACTGCCCCCAGCAGAGTGGAACGCGGAATTCGTCACGCAATCGAGCTGGCATGGGAGCGAGGACATACTGATACACTTAAACGAATTTTCGGATATTCTATGAATATTGAGCGCCAGAAACCCACTAACTCAGAATTCATAGCACTTCTTGCTGATAAACTAAGAGTGATGAGTAAGGTGAGCTGAATATAATTAGAATTGGTTCGTGTGAAATAAACAGATATTTCAATTGCATCTTTCTCTTTAATATTTAATATTATTCTTTGATATGGTTATAAACATTGGCCTCTTTAAACAGAGTAATATCAAGAATATTAACGTATGGATTAGCTAATACTATGAGTACAGAATTGGGCTTCCTTAATGGAACAAATACCTTTTTATCGATTGTTCAAACTCAGAGCCTCCCAAATAAAAACGATCTTCTGAATGTGGTTGGTAGTTAGAATTGTTTATTTCTCTATATGACTACTTTAATCCTGCAATTATTTCTGGCATATTGGTTGAGCAGGTCGCGGTGTATGAGAAATATATTTGACTATTTCCTCTAACATAGCAGGAGAATCGCTTGTGGATACAGAATACAAATTTAGTTGGAATGAGTGGGGACTGTTTTTTATTGGCCAAAAAAGGTAAAAAAACAGGGGTGTGTACAGGATGCCATTTCATTGTTTCCACCAAATTCGAGTTTAAAGAAGGAAAAGGAGAGTGTTTAC
>Ga0209386_1000324_pt1 | contig 24630 bp, 22 predicted proteins | sample NGEPertwo_FD_184510 | JGI IMG/M metagenome (GOLD analysis project Ga0209386, IMG submission 184510) | Arctic peat soil microbial communities from the Barrow Environmental Observatory site, Barrow, Alaska, USA - NGEE Permafrost154B-two... | ecosystem: Environmental > Terrestrial > Soil > Wetlands...
TGTCGCCCTCGATCGTGACCAGAGCGGCGGCGGAGCATCCCACCGTCTCGACGGCAGCCTCGCAGATAGCCTTGGTGACACCCTCCAGGCTGCCGCTGCCATGGAAGGAGGGGGTCACGTCGAGCACCCGCTCGACCGCCTCACGCGCCACTGTCGTCTCATCGAGCGCGCGCAGGACCTGCCCTCGGTAACGGTCGCCGAGCATGCCCGCTGCGATGCCGGCAAGCAGCCACACGAAGATCACGATCGCACTCGAGATCCCCGTGAAGAGCCAGCGGTCGGTGACGATCAGAGCGTCGAAGGCGACGCCGGTCACCAGCGCGAGGGCTGCTCCGACGAAGGGGCCGCCGACGAGAGCGCCGCTGACCACGACCAACGAGGCGATGGCGGCCGGCACGCCGATGTACGTCTCGTGCCAGTCGTTGAAGTGTGCAGGGATGAGCAGCGCGAAGTCGATCACCAGACCGCCGACGAACACGCCCCAAGGCCGGCCCCGCAGCCAGGCCACCGCGCGCATCATGCGCGAACGGAGCGTCATCGGGGGTTGGGCATGCCGGTCAGTGTGCACAGCGGGCTCCTGCCGTGGCGGCGCCTGTCTCCAGTCGGGTCGGCGCGCTGGCGTTGATTGTATCTTCCGCGGCCCGCCCCGGCAGCCTGCGGCTGACTGAGGCCTTCGCGATGGCGGTGATGGGCCTCCCGGTGAGCGCCGACAGCGCCCGGCCCACCACGCTCCTCACGACGCCATCCCGCACCCGTCGCACAGGCCGTGGCCTCTGGCTCCATCGACAAGCGCCCATGCGCTGGCGTCGAGAGACGAGGGATGCTGCCGGTAGTGGGCCAAGACGCGGAGATCGGTCGGGGACGCGAGCGTGAGGATGATCTTGGTGCCCCTCCTCGAGCCGGAGGATCTCGTCCTCGTATCACGCCGCGATGCGCTCGCCGGTCGTGGCGTCCTCGACGGCCGCCCCTCGCCGGAACCGGGCCTTGCGCGTCGGCCGCTCTTCGTTACCGCCATAGTCGGTTCGGGTACACTCGAAACGCTTTAGGCGAGCCGGGAAGTCTGGTCGGCACCGGCGTTCGCCTGCACCGAGGGCGCTGGGCATGACAGTTGCCGTCCGCGCTTTTTCTGTTGCGAGGGCACGGTGGCCCCGACCGAGAGGGCCGCCGGCCTGCTACGCACCGTCGACCTGCCCTTCGGCATGCGCCGCAACCTCTACCACCGGAAGGACGTCGAGGCGTTCCTGGCGCGGGTGCGGGACCGGGCTTGACTCGGACGCCCGACCACTGTCGCGTCCCGGGGCGATGAGCGATCGGCCGAGCAGGGACTGGGAGCGGCGCTTCTCGCAGGTCCGCAACGACTGGATGCTCGCCTGCGCGGGGCTCGGCCTCTCGGGCACCGAGTGGTCGGTGCTGCAGTACGTCGTCTGCCGCACCACCGGTGACTGGGACGCGCGCCGCGGCCGTTTCGGCCGCCCCTGGGCGCGCATCAGCAACCGCGAGATCGGCGAGCACATCGGCGTCGACGCGGCCAACGTGCGGCGCGCGCTCGACAGCCTGGTCGGCAGGCGCTGCCTGCGCCGGGTGCGGCCGGCCAGCGGCCGACGGCCGGCGGCGATTGGGCCGGACCCCTTGCTCACCGCCGTGGAGGAGGACCCTGCCGGTCGGGAGCTCCCTCCAGCGGATCTGCAGGCCGCGATTGCAGCCCTCTCCCCCGAGCTCAAGCGCCGCGCCGAGACCTTCTGCGGGCTGGCGCCACTTCCGAGGCGTAGCCGTGTCGCCGGGCACACGGCTACGCCTCAGGCGTTACCGGGCTTTCCGTAGCCGTGTCACGGAGCACACGGCAAGGGTCCGTAGCCGTATCGCCAAGTACACGGCTACGGCCTCGTCTAAGACTTCTTCTGATAATGCGCCGGCGACGCCTGACGGCGCCGGCGCTCGTGGACCCGTCGGAGACTGCCCGCACTGGATCGCTTCGCCGTCCCTGACAGCTGCCCGGCCATCATTCGTTTCCGATGGCGACTAGGCAAGTGACCGTTAGCGTTCAGCCCCTGCGGCATCGCACCAAAGCCACCGACGCCGAGATCCTTGGTCGCGCACGGGTCGTCCGCGGCGACCGCGCCCTTGACGCAGTGAACGGCCTGGGCTATCGGGCTCTGGTCGCGTCAAGACTCGTGGCGACCGTCACACGGTCGGTGGGGAGACAACCGTCCGGGCCGGGCATAAAGACCATGCCCGGCCCGGACAAGTCCCGGGGGGTGCGACAACATCGGAAGCGAGAGGAGCGATCATGGCTGAGAAGGACCCCGTGTGCGGCATGATGGTCGAACCGCAGACCGCCGTCGCGAGTGCGGAGCACGACGGCAAGACGTATTACTTCTGCAGCATGGACTGCAAGGAGGAGTTCGAGGAAGACCCCGAGTCGTACGTCTGAATCGAGCGCCGATGCAGGGCGTCGCAGTCACGCTGGCGATCTTCTTCGTGACCATGGCCGCCTTCCTTGCGCTGCGCTCGGCTGAGCGGCGCCTCTCCGCGAGGGCATCCACGGCACCCGCAAGGGTGCCGTTCACTGGGGGGCGGGCGCCGGACACTCACGCCTGGAACCGCTACCACGTCCGCTACTACCCCATGTCCCTGCTCTTCTTGGCCTTCGACATGGAGATGGTCTTCATGTACCCGTGGGCGGTCGTGTTCGTGGACGAGGGTCTGATCGCGCTCATCGAGATGTTCATGTTCATCGTCATCCTGCTGTTCGGCATCCTGTACACGTGGCGAGAGCGGGCCCTCGAGTGGGCGTGACGTCAACACTCGCGCGCCTCGCCTCGGGCGCTCCGTCCCGCTGCTTCGCACTGGCAGGAGCGGGGGCCGGGGACGTCGGCCCATGGCTCAGGCTGGACCCGAGCGTCGCCATCGTCGACAGCCCCCGCGCCGCCGACGTGCTGCTCGTACTGGGCCGACTTGAGGGAGAGATGCTGCATGCGGCAGCGGCCGTCCACGATGCGATACCGCCGCCGAGAGGCGTGGTGGTCTGGTCGCCGGACGGCTGGTCCTCGAGGCGTTGGCCGTTCGTGGACGCCGTCACGGTGCGCGATGCAAGCGAGATCGCTCCCGCCTGCCGACGTCTTCGCGACGATCTCTTTCGCCGCCGTCTCGCGTCGAGCCCCGACGCCCTGCCCGATCTCGACCCGGCGCCGTGGCGCGGTGTCGGGCCCTTCGGGCAAGGCGGAGCGGGGATGACGGGCGGCGTCCCCTACGGGCGCCCGCTGGCCGGCAGGGCCGACGACCGTGACGGCCTGAGGCTCGACCAGATCCTTGTGCGCGTGGGCCCGTTCCTTCCGCCGTTCCCCCCCGGGCTGCTGCTGGACGTGAGGCTCCAGGGAGACGTGATCCAGGAAGCGACCATCCCCGCCCCCATCGCAGACGACGCCGGCGCGTCCGGCCGCGAAGGTCCTTCAGGTGCCCCAGTTCCGCACGGGCACCCCGCTCGCCTCGCTGTCGCCGCGGACTCTCCCTTCACCACCGCCCTGACGCGGCCTGTGCCGATCGCGGAGCTCGAACTCGCCCGCGCCCGCCACCATCTCGCGTGGCTTGCCGAGGCGCTTCGCGTGAGCGGGCTGGAGGCCTACGGCCTTCGCGCGCTGAAGCTGGCGTTCGGCCTGGATCTGGAGTCGGCGGAGTCGATCGATGCGTTGGATCGCTGGCTGCGCCGCAACGTGAGTCTGCGCTGGGGCACGAACCGCGTCGGCGTGGTCACCAGAGCTCAGGCCGAAGGTCTGCCCGGTGGTCCGGTGGCCCGGGCTTCAGGAGACGACCGCGACGCGCGCAGCCTGGACCCCGCCTACCAGCGGCTCGGCTTCGAGCCCGTTGTCCGCGGTGGGGGAGACGCGCTCGCGCGCTGGCGCCTGCGAGTCGCCGAAGCGCGACAGTCGGTGCAACTCGCGAAGCGCTCGAGGACTTCCGAATCGACGCCTTCCGGAGTCATCGAGGACCCGCGCGGCCCCCTCAGCGACGACGTGCCACCGAGCGCCGGTCTTGTGGCTCTGCTGCCGGCCCTGCTCGTCGGCATGGAGTGGGGCGACGCCGTGACCACGGTCGTGAGCCTCGACATCGGCGTCATCGACCCGGCGGTACGCGAGGTCACGTCGGAAGGCACGGGGCCGTGAGCGCGCTCGGCGTGATCGTCGCGGTCGTCTCCGTCGCCGCTGCGGCCGCGTTCGGCGCGTACATCGCGGCCTGGGTCGACATCGTCCTCGCCCGCGCTGTGGCGGGGGTCCCAGTGCGCCCACTGGACGCGCTCATCGCCCCCGTGAGCTGGGGCGCTGCCGTCGCCCTCAAGGCGAGGACGACGACGGAGCGACCGGACGGGGAGACCTGGGCGCTTGCGCCGGCCCTGCTCGCCGCGCTGGCCGCCGTCGGGCTAGCCGCCGCGCCCCTGGCGCCCGGGCTGCTGGCGGCCGACGTCGCCAGCGGCATCGTCCTGTTCGGGGCGGCGATGGCGCTGGTCGTGGTCGCCGTGTTCCTGCAGGGCTGGTCGCCGAACTCGCCGCTGCCCATGATCGGCGGATACCGCTTCATCGCCGAGGGACTCTCCTACGAGATCCCGCTGGCCGTCGTCCTCATCGCGGCGGCGCTCCCGGCACGGTCGCTCGCCATCGCGCCGATCGTCGTCTCGCAGGAGAACCTGTGGAACGTGATCCGGCAACCGCTCGGCCTGCCGCTCTACCTGATGGCCGCCCTCGGGCTGGCCTTCTGGGGCCCGCTGGCGCTGCCCGAGGGTGTGGACCTCGCCGGCGGCAGCTCTCTCGAGATCTCCGGCGTCAGCCGCATCCTCTGGCGCGTCGCCCAGCTCATGGTCCTGGTGGCGGTCTCGGCCATGGGCGCGGCCGTCTTCCTCGGCGGCTGGCTGGGCCCGCTGCTCCCCGGCGCCGCCTGGATGATCGCCAAGACGCTCGTGCTTCTCGTCCTGCTGATCGGAGCGCGCCACCTGGTGGCGCGCGTGCCGACTGAGCGCTACGTCATCGCGTCGTGGGCGATCCTGATCCCGCTGTCGCTGCTCGACGTGTTCATCGCCGGCATCCAGGCACTGGTGGCCGCGCGATGATCCTGGACGTCACCTTCTGGGCCTTCGCGGCGCTCGCCGTATTCAGCGGCTGGCGCGTCTTCCGCGCCGACTCGATGGTGCGCGCGGCCTACTGGCTGCTCGTCTCCTTCGCCGCGGTCGGCGTCATCCTCGTGCTGCTCAAGGCGCAGTTCCTTGGGCTGATCCTCATCCTCATGATGGGCGGCGAGATGACCATCATGGCGGTGTTCATGGTCGCGTTCATGATGAACCCGGCGGGCCTGAACCCGATGACGATGGTGCACCGGAACCGCGTCGCCATCGTCGCCGGAGTGGTCTCCTTTCTCGCCATCGCCGCCCTCGGGCTCTTCGCCCGGTTCCCGACTGCTCCCGCGCCCGGAGGCGTCGATCCGACGCGCCGGCTCGGCGTGGAGCTGCTCGGCGACTCGATGCTGGTGTTCCAGACGGCCGGCGTCGCCCTCCTCGCGACGATGATCGCCGCCATCGCCATCAGCAGCGCCCGCGGCCGCTTCGGTGACGCGGACGAGGGCTCGGTGGAGCCGGTGCAGCTCGTCGTCGCAGACGCCGGCGACGAACCGGACGAGGAGGGGCACCGATGACGTTGCAGGCACTCATCGTCGTGGCCGCCGCCATCTTCGGCATCGGCGTGTACGGAGCGCTCAGCCAGCAGTCCTTCGTGATGATCATGATGGGGCTCGAGTTGATGCTGAACGGGACCATCCTGGCCGGCGGGACGATGTGGGCGATGACGACCGGCGGCAGTCCCAAGGGCCAGATGCTGGTCGTCGTGCTCCTGACGGTGATGGCCGTCGAGGCCGCCATGGGCTTCGCCCTCGTGATCGGCATCTACCGCGTGCGCAGGGCCGACATCACCGAGAAGCTCCGGCGACTGAAGGGCTGAGCGATGATCTGGCCGCTCATCCTCATCCCCGTCATCGGCGGAGTCGTGCTGCTGACTGCCGTGCCGCGTCGTGCCTCGACGCCGGTCGGCGCCGCCCTCCTGGCCAGTCTGGCGGCAGTGGCGCTGGCCGCTGCCTGGCTTGAGCCCGCGGCTTCCCTGTCGTGGGGAGGCCCGCTGCGCCTGCAGTTCGCCGTCACCGGGGCGGCGCGCATCCTCGTCGTGCTCGTCCCCGTCGTGGCGGCGCCGATCGTCGTCTTCGCCGGCAGCGTGTACCGCGACGACCCGGGCCTGCGGCGCCTGATCGGGCTCCTCGTCGCCTTCGTCGGCGCGATGGAGCTCCTGCTCGTCGCGGCCGATCTGCTCACGCTGCTCATCGCCTGGGAGCTGGTGGCCGCGTTCTCGTGGGCGCTCATCGCTCATCACTGGCGGGAGGCCAAGCCGCCGCAGGCCGCGCTCGAGGCGTTCGTCACCGTGCGCTTCGGCGCCATCGGCTTGTTCGTCGCGGCCGGGGCAGCCTACGCGGCCACGGGCTCGCTCTCCTTCGAGGCGCTCGCCGGCGCCGACGCCACGACCCTTGGGCTGGTCGCCGCCGGCGTCCTCCTGGCCGCCGCCGCCAAGTCGGCGCAGGTGCCCTTCTCCTACTGGCTCTTCTCAGCGATGGAGGGCCCATCTCCGGTCTCCGCCCTGCTGCACTCGGCGACCATGGTCGCCGCCGGCGCCTACGTGCTCATCCGTCTGCAGCCCGCGCTCGGCTCCATCCCCTGGTTCGGCCCGGCCGTCGTCGCCGTGGGCCTCGTCAGCGCGCTCGCGGGCGGCGTGGTCGCGCTGCTGCAGACCGACTTCAAGCGCGCCCTCGCGGCCTCGACGACGGCGCAGTACGGGCTCATGCTGATCGCCGTGGGCGCCGGCTCGGTCGGCGCGGCCACCGCGCAGCTGGTCACGCACGCCTTCTTCAAGTCGCTGCTGTTCCTCGGCGCCGGGCTGGCCCTCAGCCTGGCGGGCACCGGCGATCTCGGCCGGCTGCGGCTGGCTCGCGGTCAGCGCGTGGCCGCGGTGCTCGTCGGCATCGGCGCCTTGTCACTGGCGGCCGTGCCGCCGCTCGGCGGCGCCTTCTCGAAAGAGTTCGTGCTCGCGGCCGCCGCGGCCTGGTCGCCGTGGCTCGGGGCCGGAGTGCTGCTCGCCGGCTTCCTGAGCGCCCTCTATGCGGGACGCATCTTCGCGCTCAGCTACGGCCCGGCGCTCTTCACCGGACGCACCGTGCCGGGCGCGGATCAGACCTCGGCGCGCCTCGAGACCGTCCCATCTCTGGGAGCCTGCGCGGCAACGATCGACTGCCCCGAGCCCACGAGGGCCCGCTCCCCGCTCTGGGCCATGGGAGTCCTTGCCGCCGGGTCGGTGCTGCTCGGCGTGCTCGCCCTGCCCGCCGCCCAAAGCGCGCTCGAGCGCCTCACGGCCGGACAGCTCGCGGCCGGGCGGGCGTGGCAACTCGCCGCCTCGCTCGGATCGATCACGGCGGCGTTCGCTCTCGCGTGGGTGCTCTCGCGGAGCGGGCGGCTGCTGACCCTCGGCGTCCCGGTGCGCGCGCAGGCGCAGCTGGCCGACTGGCTCGGCCTGCCCACGGCGGTCCGCCGCGGAGTGGCCGAGCCGGTCCTCGTCGTGGCTCGCACCCTGCGGCGGTTCGACGACCACGTTATCGACGGTGGCGTGTGGGGCACGGCGAGGTCCGCCCTGAGCCTCGCCGCTCGGGCGATGACCTTCGACGACCGCGTCGTGGACGCCGCAGTCTGGGGCGTCGCCAAAGCCGGCTGGCTGGCCGCCCTGGCGTCGCGCGTCTGGGACGACGTCGTCGTCGACGGCGCCGTGGAAGGGACCGCCAGGGCGAACTGGTGGGCCGGCAAGACCGTCCGGCGCCTGCAGAACGGCATGGTCCACGACTACTACATCATCGTCGCCGTCGGCGTCGTCATCGCCGTCGTCGTTGCGGCGGCCGCGTCGTGACCGCTGTCCGCCAACCCATATCGTCCACCACGGAGGCTCGCGAATGCTGACCGCCATGATCGCCGTTCCGCTCCTGGGGGCGCTCGTCGTGGCCTTCCTGCCGCGGGGGCGCACCGTTCTTATCCGCCGCGTCGCACTGGGACTCTCGCTGGCGCCGCTCGCCCTCGTGGTCATCGTCTGGCTGCGCCATTCGGGCGGTCCGCTGCCGACCATGATCGAGTCGCTGCCGTGGATCCCCGCGCTCGGCGTCGGCTACAAGGTCGGCGTCGACGGCTTCTCGCTGCCGCTGGTGGCGCTCAGCGCGCTGCTCTTCCCCGTCTCGATGGCCTATCCGCTCGATCTGCGCGGTCGCGAGCGCACCTACTACGGCCTCTTCCTCTTCCTCGAGGCGGCCTCCCTGGGCGTGTTCCTGGCGCTCGACCTCTTCCTCTTCTTCGTCTTCTGGGACCTCAGCCTGGTCGGCATGTACTTCGTCATCGCCATCTGGGGGCACGGCGACGCGGCCCGGTCGGCGATCAAGTTCTTCATCTACACGCTGACCGGATCGCTGGCGCTCCTCCTCGGGATCATCGGCCTCTACCTTGCGACGACGCCGCACACCTTCGACATGATCAGCATCATCCAGAACCCGCCGCTCTCGGGCGGCGGGCTGCGCGCCAGCCTCATCTTCCTCGGCTTCGTCATCGCCTTCGTGATCAAGTCGCCGCTGGTGCCGCTGCACACCTGGCTGCCACCGGCGCACGTCGATGCGCCGGGTCCGGGCTCCGCGATCCTCGCCGGCGTGCTCCTGAAGATGGGCACCTACGGGTTCATCCGCATCACCCTGCAGATGATGCCGGAAACCTTCCGTCGCTACGCCTTCGCACTGGCCGTGCTCGCCGTGATCAGCCTCATCTACGGGGCGCTCGTCGCCCTCGCGCAGAGCAACCTGAAGCGCCTCATCGCCTACACGAGCATCGCCCACATGGGCCTCGTGGTGCTCGGCATCGCCGCGGCCGGTGGACTCTTGCTGGGGTCCGAGGACGCGCGACGCATCGCGCTCGACGGCGCCGTCCTCGGCATGGTCAGCCACGGGCTCATCACCGGAGCGCTGTTCCTGATCAGCGGCTCGATCTACGCGCGCGCGGGAACGTACGAGATGGACGAGTTCGGCGGCCTCGCGGCCCGCGTGCGCACGATGGGGCTGGCGACCGTGGTCGCGGCGTTCGCGAGCCTTGGCTTGCCCGGCCTCGCGCAGTTCGTGTCCGACGTCGAGGTCTTCGTCGGCGCCTTCGCCGTCTATCCGGTGCTCGTGGTCATCAGCCTCGTCGGCATGGTGATCCTGGCGGCGCTCTTCCTGCGCATGCTGAAGAATGTGTTCCTGGGACCACTTCGTGAGCGGTGGCAGGCGATGCCTGACCTCAGCCGGGTCGAGACCGCGGTGATGGTCTCACTCCTCGTCCCCACGCTGATCATCGGCGTGTTCCCCACCTGGCTGATCGATGTGATCGACGCGACCGCCAAAGCGGTGGTGGGCAGGTGACACTGGGCGGCGGCATGTCGTTGCGCTCGGTCCTCCCGGAGATCGTCCTCGTCGTCGGGGCGCTGGCCATACTGCTGTTCGCGCTGTTCGCGCCTCGCCGGGCGCAGCGCTTCGCGGCCCACCTGTCGCTGCTGGTGCTGGCCGGGTCGGCAGCTTCCACGTGGCTGGTGGTCGGAGTCGCCGGGCCCACCACGTTCTTCGGGGCGTACGCCATCGATGGGGCGGCCGTGTGGGGGAAGCTCATCATCCTGGCGACGACGGCCCTCGCCGTGCTCCTCTCGTACGAGTGGTTCGCGACCGACCCGCGCCGCGGCGAGCTGTACAGCCTGCTGCTGCTGTCGGCGCTCGGGGCCGTACTGCTGGCGGGAGCGACGGACCTCATGGAGATGGTGCTCGGCGTGCTCTTGAGCTCCGCCACCGGCTACGTGCTGGCCAGCTACCATCGCCGCTCGGTGCGGGCGCAGGAGGCGGCGATCAAGTACTACCTTCTCGGCGCGCTCGCGACCGGGTTCATGCTTCTCGGCGTGGTGCTGCTCTTCGGTCTGGGCGGCAGCACACTGTTCGGCGCCTTGCGCGCGTCGCTCGTGAGCGCCGACGTGTGGGCGCTCGCGGTCGCCGTCGGCCTCGTCGCCATCGGCCTCTCCTTCAAGATCGGCGCCTTTCCCGCCTACGCCTGGGTGCCGGACGTCGCCGACGGGGCGCCGGCCCCGATGGCCGCCTTCCTCACGGCCGCGCCCAAGGTGGGCGCACTCATCGTGCTGGCGCGCCTCGCCGTCGCCCTGCCCGCCGCCGACGTCGGCTGGCGGCCGCTGGTCGCGGTCCTCGCGGCGGCTACGATGACGCTGGGCAACCTCGCGGCCTTGCGCCAGGACGACGTGCGCCGCCTGCTGGGCTGGTCCTCGATCTCGCAGGCGGGCTACGCACTGATGGCGGTCGTCGCGCTCGGGCGCAGCGGCCTCGCCGTCCCTTCGCTGATCTACTTCGTCGGCGCCTACGCGCTCGGCAATCTCGCGGCCTTCGGCGTGGTCGTCGAGCTGCGCGGGCTCAGCGACCGGCACAAGTACGCCGGCCTCTCCCGGACCAGGCCGTGGCTTGCCTCCACGCTGGTCGTCGCCTTTCTCTCTTTCGTCGGGGTGCCGCCGCTCGCCGGGTTCGTCGGCAAGCTCGGACTGTTCGCCGCGACCATCGATGCTGGCTATCTCTGGCTCGCGATCCTCGCCGCGGCCAACTCCGTCTTGTCGCTCGCGTACTACTTGCGCGTTCTTGCTCCCGTGTACCTGGGTGAACCAGGCGCAGAGGTCAGAGTGAGCATGGGGCGCTGGGCGATCGCAGGCACCTACCTCCCGGCCGTGGCCTTGATCGTCCTCGGCATCGCGGCGCAGCCACTCTGGCGCGCGCTGGCCGGAGCGAGGCTCTTCCCGCTCTGATCCGCTTGCATGCCGCTCAATCCAGGTGCATAGACGACCATCGACGGTTTGCCCCGCGCAGGCACGGGCATGGGTTGACCATGAGTCTCGACGTCTTCCACTTCCTCACCGAGCCGGCTTTCGTCCTGAGTTGGTACGGCTTCGGCGCCGTCGCCGCAATCTGGGTCCTCTATGACACGCTGGCGCTGAACAGACACGTCACGCCGGTGCTGAAGGGTGCTTGGCCCATCATTGTGCTGTTCTTTTCCGTCGTCGCCCTGGCTCTCTACTTCTGGACATGTAGACCGCCGAAGATCGGCTCGATCCAGGCCCGTTCGGGAGATGAACGGGCCCAAGAGGTGCACTACCGCTATGTGGACAAGACGTGGAAGAAGGTCGTGGGCTCGGACATCCACTGCGTCGGCGGCGACGGGCTTGGCATCATGAGCGCGATGGTCGTGACTCGCCTGCTCGAGTTCTCCTTCTGGCCTGAGTTCGCAACCGAGTACCTGGTCGGCTTCCTGTTCGGCTGGATCGCCTTCCAGGCGCCGGCGATGCATCAGATGGGCGAGACCTGGCCGGCGTCCTTCGGCAAGGGCGGCCGCGCCGAGTTCATCTCGATGATGACGGTGATGCTCGGCATGGGGCTCATCATGCGTTTCGTGACGCTGACGGTGGTCGGACACCCGCCGAAACCAGACACGGCCGCCTTCTGGGGCTTCGCAGCCCTTGGTCTCATGGTCGGCTTCGTCTTCACCTATCCGATGAACTGGTGGCTCGTGAAGATCGGCTGGAAGCACGGCATGGCGTGACTTGCGCGCCCGCGCACAGGTCGCCAGATCGGGAGGTGCCCGAACGGTAGGCGCTTGCTGTGATTCGCGAAGCGGCCCTGGAGCGACTCGACCAGACTGAGAACGGAGGCCCGACAGGATGAACGGATGGGGAGATGGGTGGGGTCGGGCCCGCTCTTGCGGAACGCGGTGAAGGTGGCCGTGAAGGGAGAGACCAGACGAATGTCACCAGTTCATAGGATTCACTGGCATGGCTTCTTTGTGCACTTTCCCATCGCTCTGTTCGGGACCGCATTCCTCTTCCAAGTCCTGCACCTCTTCTGGCGTCCGGTGGCGTTCGAGCTTTCGACGAATGTGACCATCGTTCTGGCGAGCGCGTCAATGGTGCCGGCCGTGTGGAGTGGATGGGTCAGCTGGCAGAAGCACTATCGCGGCTCTCGTGGAAAGATCTTCAAACGCAAGATTGTCATCGGTTTCGTGATGCTCTTCGCGTCGATCGTCGTGGTCGCATAGCACAGTAGCGTAGGAGGCCTGGCAGACGACTTGCCTCACCTCGCGCACGTGGTGTTCTTCACGGCCGTCATGTTGCTGATCACGGGGCCGTGGTAGAAGGTTACTGTGGCAGCAAGCTGAGCCATCGGTCGTAGAGCCGCTCGGCTCTGGTTGTGCTCCGTTGTCCGATCGGTCTCTCTTTCTCAGGCGGTTCTTGTTAGGCACCTCAAGGAGCATCACATGCGTGCGTGGCTGCATGCGCTGGCCCTGTTGTCCGCCGTGCTTGTGTTTGGCGTCTTGCTCGCATTGCTCAGCACGGTCCTTGGCATCACTTCGCCATGGCTTGCACTGCTTCTCATGTTCTACTTTCTCGGTATCGCCAAAGTCGCAGGGCCTGTGTTCATGCTGCGAATGCCGAGAGCGCTTCATGAGCTTCGCCACTGGGAACAGAGAGGCGACCTCCTGCGCCGGCTTCGCGTCCTTGGCTTTGGCAGACTGCTTCGTCAGACTCCGCTTCGCTACCTGAACTCGCGTGTGTATCTCAATCGACAGCGTGGAGATCCTCTTAGGGTTCGTCGTCAGGCTGAGTCAGCGGAAGCCACTCATTTCTGGGCGGCAGTTCTCTTCATGCCGTGTATCGCGCTTGCCGCAGTGACCGGACAGTGGAGCATCGTCGCTTGGTTTTCGTTGGTTCAGGTTCTCGTCAATATCTACCCGATCCTGCACTTGCGCCACATCCGCGGGCGCCTGGATCAGGCTATCCGCAGGATCGGCGTCGCCCAAGCAGGCAGAGAAGGCGCCAAATGAGCCAGGCCCGCCTGCTTCACGCCGCCTTCACAGAAGCGGGGCACGCTGAAGACGCATAGAAGAACAGGCAAGGTGATGCTATGACCGCAGCTCCAATGGGACCTGAAGACAGCGGCCGCGACGATCGCGTGGCACCGAGAAGGGCCATCGACTTCGTGACCTGGTACGGCCTGCCGGGGCGCGCCGTGGCCGACCTTGACGGCCGGCACCTCGTTCGAGTCGGACCGTTCGCGCTGCCGCATCCCGGAGTGGTCAACTGCTTTCTGAGGGACGCGGGTGAGCCGCGGGCAGCGGTCGATCTCGCGGCCCTGCACGAACAGGGGCACGTTGAGACGCTGCCCTTGGTTGCGCTGCTCTCGGCCGCAGTCTGGCGGTCGAGAAGGCGTCGGACGCGGCAGAGCCCGGCACGGATCGCCGCCCATCTCGTCATGCTGCACGTCGTCTGGGAGGGCTTGGCCGAAACCTGGGTCATCGGAAGGTCCGGCGCGACGTATCGTTGGCCTGCCGCCAGTAGGGCCGCGAGCTTCTGGCTCGCTGTGGCGGGCGCTGGCCTGTGGCTCGTCGACAGGCTCTGACCGCGATCAACGAGTGAGAAGACGCTGTGTGTGGCATACGGAACGTGACCTCTTGGCGAAGAATGCTGGCAAGGGTGGTGCTGCAGCATGATGAACAACACGGACTGGATGGGTTCGAACGGCTGGATCATCACGCTTCTGGTGATCGTGGTCGTGATCGCGGTGATCGTCGCGATCGTCTACCTGGTGCGCGGCCTGGGGACCGGCGGCTCCGGTACCCGATCCGGCCCGCCGCAGACCGGTCCACGAGAGTGGCCGCAAGACGTCCTCAAAAGGCGCTACGCAGCGGGCGAGATCGATCGTGCGGAGTACGAGCGGAAGATGCGCGATCTGAGTTCGTAGGGCGCGGGGATGGCCTCCATCCCCGGCTTCATGCGTTCTCTATGCCTACAGGATACGCTCGTGAGGCACCCCGCTCACCACTGGAGGTCCACGGGCATGGCATCGCTGCTTCCGTTCCCATCCATGGCAGCGATTGGGACCGGATCGCCGAACTGGCCAAGCAACGGGATCAGCTCGAAGCCAGCGTGGACGACCTCGAGGCACAACTGGGCCGCATCGAACGGTCAGCTCACCCTCGTTACGTGGAGACGGTGATCGGCGCGGGCGACCTCGGCGGCCGAACCATCGAGGCGGACCGGACTGGTACACCGCTGAGATACGGCGTCGTGAGATCCGCCTGGACCGGCGGTCGGCTTTAGCGCGTGAGCTCGCGTGCTGCGGTCCTCGCTGCCTGGCCGAGATCCTTCCAGGTTCCGCTTCGCGAATGACAGCACGCGAACGCCGCGCGAAAGGCCACGAGGCCCCTTGCCACACAGGTGCGCTCGGACGCACCTTTGAGGACCTCCTGACGCAGAGTGTGACCCCGGTGTAAGAAACGCCGTCCTCCCGTGTTCTGACAGGTAGAGGCAACAGTCAGCACCGAGGGAGGCCCCATGAAAGTCCTCAAGACCATCGTCGCAACGGCAGTGATCGTCTTCGCTCTGACGACGGTCGCGATGGCCGGCGTGCAGCACTTCACGAAGCAAAGCGGCCAGGCGGCCGGCACGCAGGCCCAGTCCGCACAGCCCACCTACACCGTGACGCTCACCGCCGCGCAGCTCGCGCAGCTCATGAACGGCGGCAAGGCCGCGACGACAAGCGAAACGCAGCACGCACGGCAGGCGCGGCAGCACGACCGGCAGACGCAGCAGCACGCCGAGACCGGCCGTCATCAGACTCACAGCCACGCCGTCGACAGCACCACTCACGCCTCGGCGAGCGGCTCCGGCGGGACGCACCATTACGAGGCCACGCATCACGCGAGCTCGTCGGGCTCCGGTTCCGGCGGCCACCACGCCGAGACGAGTCATCACTCCGGCGACGGTGAAGGCGGATCCTGCCGTGACTGACCAGGCAGCGCAGAACGGGCAAGGGCCGGCCACTGCGAGCCGGTCCTTGCCCCACGGGGAGCGGTTGAACCCCGGGGGGATGAGAGTAGCGTTAGGCTCGGAACTCCTGAGCTGATGCCCTCACCTCCCGCCACAGCCCCCGACCTCGTGCGCGGCCTCCGGGCCGGGCGCCGTGACGCCTTCGAGCGCCTGTACGGCGAGTACCACGCACCCATCTACAACCTCTGCGCGCGTGTCCTCGGCGACCGCGAGGAGGCGAAGGACGTGACCCAGGAAGTGTTCATCAAGGCGTTCGACCAGCTGCCCACGGCGGACGCCGAGTCGTTCAGGCTGCGCCCCTGGCTCTACCGCGTGGCCACGAACACCTGCTTCAACACCCTGCGCTCGCGGCGCAAGCTCGACGGTGGCGGCGACGCCGGCCTCGAGCAGGCCGCCGCAGGAGTCGACGAGTTCGAGCGCGCCCAGACGGTGGCGCTCGTCGAGCAGTCCCTCGGCAAGATGAACGAGCGCTACCGCACCGCCCTCGTGCTCAAGGACCTCCAGGGCTTGCCGCCCGAGGAGATCGCCGAGGTGATGGAGGTCTCACGGGCGAACGCCGACGTGCTGGTCCACCGGGCGCGCGCCTCGTTCAAGACCGTCTTCGCCAAGCTCGCCGGTTCGGACGCCGCCGCTCCCGCCGCGCTCGGCCTCGTGCTCCTGCCCCTCAGCGTGCCGGCGGCGCTCCAGGCGATGCCGCCGCTGCCGGCTCACCTCGCGCCGGTGCATGCACCCGTGCATCCCGGCATCCCCGCGTCCGCCGGCCCCGCCGGCGCCGGGCTGCTCACCAAGATCGGCGCCGCGCTCACGACCAAGGCGGCGATCACCGCCGCCGCCGCGGCCCTCGTCATCGGCGGCGGCGTGGTGGCCGTCAAGGAGGTCGAGAAGAGTCACCCGCAGCCCGCAGTAGCTGCGGCGTCGACGCCTCACGCCGGCGTCACCTCGCAGCCCGGGTCGACCTACACGGGCCTGCACGACGGTCACTGGGCCGGCCACGAGACGCCCATGGGCGAGCACGGCGGGGCCGCACACCACGCCGAGCCCGCCGGTCACCACGCGGGCGACCACTCCGGCAGCGGCAGCCATGAGTCCGCGACCCACGACGCCGGTGACGGCAGCGGCTCCATGACGACGACGCATGACAGCACCACGACCACCAGCCACACTGGCGATCATTCGACCACCACGACTACGACTCACGACGGTGGCGACATGACCGGCGGCCACGACGGTGGCGACTGACGGCTCCGATCTGCGGCGCGACTGTAAGAAACGGCGCGCCCAGGTGTCTCAGCAGTGACAACATCGAGCGACTGCGAAGTGACCGGATAGATGAGGCTTGCCTCAGGAAGGCAGAGACAGAGGGATGAGCGGGCCTCGCCGAGGTGGCCGGCGCGCCGCGTAGCGAGGACCCGGCGCGTCACCAAACCATGACCAGGAGACCCGCGGCGAGCCGGGTGGTGAGCCACAGGATGCGGCGACGGCCGCGCGGGCCGCAAAGGACGCGAGACCGCGCAGGGACCACACTTCCGAGGTTCCCAACCTCCCTTACCGGGTAGGCAGTCGCACAATGGGCAAGCGAGGGGGCATCGGTTTCTGGGGCGCCTCGGCGATCGGGGTCGGGGGCATGGTCGGCGGCGGCATCTTCGCCGTGCTCGGCCTCGCCGTTCAGCTCGCCGGAGGAGGCACGCCGCTCGCCTTCGCGGTGGCCGGCGCCGTGGCGCTGCTCACCTCGTACTCCTACGCCAGGCTCTCCGTCACCTACCCGAGCCAGGGCGGCACCGTGACCTTCCTGGTTCAGGGCTTCGGCCCCGGACTGTTCTCCGGAGGACTGAACATCCTCCTGTGGCTGAGCTATGTCATCATGCTCTCGCTCTACGCCAGCGCCTTTGGGAGCTACGGCGCGGCCTTCTTCAGCGGCCCCACGCAGACTCTCGTCAAGCACGTCCTGATCTCGGGCAGCGTGTTCGTCATCACTGCCCTCAACCTCATGGCCGCCGAGGTCATCGGCCGGGCGGAGGAATGGATCGTCGGTCTCAAGCTCGCGATCCTGTTCGTCTTCGTCGGCGTCGGTGTGTGGGGCATCGAGGCTCAGCGCCTCGCCGTCTCGACCTGGAGCTCCCCGTTGCAGCTGGTCTCGGGCGGGATGATCATCTTCGTCGCTTACGAGGGTTTCGAGCTCATCGCCAACACGGCCAAGGACGTGCGCGATCCCGCGCGGACCCTGCCGCGAGCGTTCTATTTCTCGGTGGCCTTCGTCGTGGTGCTCTACGTAGCCGTGAGCCTGGTGACCGTGGGCAACCTCTCGCAGGCGAAGATCGCCGGCGCCCAGGACTACGCGCTCGCCGCCGCGGCGCGCCCCTTCCTCGGGCAGACAGGCTTCGTGCTTATCGCGGTCGCCGCGCTGCTTTCCACAGCCTCGGCGATCAACGCGACGCTCTACGGCTCCGGCCGCCTCTCCTACGTGATCGCCCGGGACGGCGAGCTGCCAAAAGAGCTCGAGCGCAAGGTCTGGAACCGTCCGTTGGAGGGCTTGTTCATCACGTCGGGGTTGACGCTGGTGGTGGCCAACGTCCTCGATCTGACCAGCATCTCCACGGCCGGCAGCGCCGGCTTCCTGCTCATCTTCGCCGCCGTGAACGCCGCCAACGTGCACCTGGCGCGCGAGACGCGCAGCAGGCGATGGATCTCCGCACTAGGGCTGGCCGGCTGCGTGGGCGCTTTCATCGCGATCCTGATCGAGATGGGCGGCCGCTCTCCCTTCAAGCTGGTCGTGCTGGGCGGCCTCGTAGCCGTGAGCTTCGCCGGCGAGGCCGTCTACCGCCGCTTTCGAGGACGACCTATCCAGATGGGATGAGAAGGCCAGCCTCCCGCGGGGTACCGTTAGATCCCCAAGAAGAGCCGGGCTCTGCGGGCCCAAAGAAGGAGGCTGACCCATGAGTGATGCTACCACCAGCGAGGGAACGAAGGTGACCGTAGGTCTCGATCTCGGCGACCGCCACATCCAGGTGTGCGTTCTTGACGAAGCCGGTGAGGTCATCGAGGAGGCGCGCCTTGCCACCAAGCCGCAGGCGCTGCGCCGCCGGTTCTGCGGGGCTGAGCGCCTGCGCATCGTGCTTGAGGCCGGCACCCACTCCCCCTGGGTGAGCCGCCTGCTCGCGGAGCTCGGCCACGAGGTGATCGTGGCCAACCCCCGCAAGCTGCGCCTGATCTACCAGAACGACTCGAAGTCAGACCGCGTCGACGCCGAGTACCTGGCCCGGGTGGGGCGCCTCGACCCGGCGCTGCTTGCGCCCCTCAGCCACCGCGGCGCCGAGACCCAGGCCGATCTCGCCCTCCTGCGCAGCCGCAACGCGCTCGTGCGGGCGCGTACCAGCCTCATCAGCCACGCCCGCGGGACCACGAAATCGCTGGGCGCGCGCCTGCCCGCCTGCTCGACCGAGAGCTTCGTCGCCAAGGCCGGAGCCTGCGTCCCCGACGAGCTGCGCCTCGCCCTTGACCCCGTGCTCGTCGTGATCGCCGGGCTCTGCGCGCAGATCCGCGCCCTCGACGAGCGCATCGAGGAGATGGCCCGGCAGCGCTACCCAGAGACCGCTCTGCTCACCCAGGTGCCCGGTGTGGGCACGCTCACGGCCACGGTCTACGTGCTCACCCTCGAGGACCCGGAGCGCTTCCCGAGGAGTCGTTCGGTGGGCTCCTACCTGGGCCTGCGGCCTCGGCAACGTGACTCGGGTTCCCTGCAGCCGCAGCTGCGCATCACCAAGGCCGGAGACGAGCACCTGCGCTGGCTGCTCGTCGGGGCCGCCCACTACATCCTCGGACCCTTCGGCCCCGATACGGATCTGCGGCGCTGGGGTCTGAAGCTGGCCGCGCAGGGCGGCCGCAGCGGCAAGAAGCGGGCGGCGGTCGCGGTCGCCCGCAAGCTCTCCGTGCTGCTGCTGCGCCTCTGGGTCACGGGAGAGGTCTACGAGCCCCTGCGCAATGCCAGGCTCCGCGATGAGCTCCTGCCGTCGCCGACCTGAGCGCCAAAAGGCCTGCAGCGACCCGCGACCCGGCAGGATGGCAATGACGACGAGCAAGCGTAGAGACAGGAGCTGATCCCTGCCCCGAAGAACCCCAGGACCAACCGCCCAGGCAGCGACGACTGCGGACGCAGACTCGGCCCCAAGACGGTCGCTGTTGACCGCCACACCAGGCCGCTATGCAGATGGCAGCGTCACTTCCCGGTCGGACCCCAACATGCACCGGACCCCGAGCGGGTCCACGAAGAGTGCGAATGGAAGCGTGGCTGTGGTCCGGTTCTTGGTGGCGGAGACGAGTGATGGAAAGATTATGTAGGTGGACCTTGACAGCGGCTGGCCTTCTCATGGAAGCCTGCGTAGCACCCGGCTGCCACCATGACGGGGCAGACCCACGCTCGGCGGTCTGCCCTGTTGCTCCAGAGCGCCTTCTGGCTCTGACGAATCGAGAATCCGATAGGCGAGCAGCTTCACGCGGTCACTCACGAGGAACCATGCCAGCGCGTATCCCCACACGAAGCCATCGTGCGCCTCGTCGGCATGGTGCTCGTCGAACAGCATGACGAGAGCGCCGTCGCGCTCCGCCACATGAGCGCCGGATCGCTGGCCAAGGTGGCCACCAGCGCCGACATCGTGGAGCTCGAGGACCCTGAGGCCGCGGTACCGAGCTCATGGCGAGCTGAATCAGAAGCCTTCGGATGGAGCTGGCGTTTCGTACGCCAGCTTGACGGACGTGGCCGTTCAGTGCGCGGCCTGGTCAGACCGGTACGTTCAGCCGCCGGCCTCCGGTGGTCTGAGCAGCTCCCGCACCTGGCGTGCGACCTCCAAGTCTTCACGGGCCGCGACGACGAGCGTGCGCACACGGGCATCGCGGCTGCCAATCTCTCGGTCTCCGGCGTCCTCGTTGCGTGCCGGGTCGACCGTCAGGCCAAGAAACGCAAGGCCGTCAGCGGTCCGTTGCCTGATGGCGGCGGCGTTCTCGCCCACTCCGCCCGTGAACACCAAGGCGTCAAGGCCGCCCATGGCCGCGGTCATCGCCGCGACGCCGGCCCTCAGGCGATGCAGGTAGACCCCGACCGCAAGCCGCGCCTCCGCTTGGCCCTCCTCTTCTGCGGCGAGGATGGCGCGCATGTCGGGCGTGCCGGCCAGCCCGAGGAGACCGGAGCGATGTTCGAGCGTGGAGGCCAGCTCGGCGGGCGGCATGCCGACGTGCTCCTCGAGCCACAAGACGAGGCCCGGATCGAGGCTGCCCGAGCGCGTCGCCATGACCAGGCCTTCAAGCGGCGTGAAGCCCATCGTGGTGTCCACCGAGCGCCCGTCTGTGACGGCGGCCAGCGAGGCCCCGGCCCCGAGATGGCAGGTGACGACGCGGAAGCCCTCGCGTGTGCGACCGAGCAGTTCCGCGGCCCGGCGCGAAGCGTAGGCGTGTGAGAGCCCGTGAAAGCCGAACCGGCGCAGGGGCCAGCGCATGCGCCATTCGACAGGCAGCGCGTAGGTTGCCGCGACGGCCGGCATATGGGCATGAAAGGCCGTATCGAAGCAAGCCACCGCAGGGATGGCGGGCAGCGCTGCAGTGACGGCATCGAGAGCTGCGAGGGACTTCGGTTGATGAAGCGGCGCCAGATCGCTGAGGGCGCGCAGCTTGCCCACGACAGCCTCGTCGACCACCACAGGCTCCACAAACTGCGTGCCGCCGTGCACGATGCGGTGGCCGACGGCGTCGATCCCGCCGAGGTCGGCGAGCACATCTGTCAGGGTGGCCGCGTCCGCTTGCCCGCGCGGCGCGGGCAGGTCGTGGCTGGCCTGTACGTGGTCGCTGGCGTCGAGCAGGCGCAGTTTCAGGCTGCTGGAGCCCGCGTTGACCACCAGGACGCGCATCAGAAGGTCCAGGTCCAGTCGCGGATCTCGGGCGCGTCTTCTCCCTGCTCGCGCGTGTAGGCGCGCGCGGCCAGGCGACTGTCGGCCATGAGCTGGCGCACGTGACCGGCCCGGGAGGCAAGGCCGGGCACGCGATCGATCACGTCCGTGACCAGGTGGAAGCGGTCGAGGTCGTTGAGCATGACCATGTCGAAGGGGGTCGTGGTAGTGCCCTCCTCCTTGTAGCCGCGCACGTGGATGTTGGCGTGGTTGGCGCGGCGGTAGGTGAGACGGTGGATCAGCCAGGGGTAGCCGTGGAAGGCGAAGACCACGGGCCGGTCGCTGGTGAAGAGGGCGTCGAACTCGGCATCGGAGAGGCCGTGGGGGTGTTCGCTGTCGGGCTGCAGGCGCATGAGGTCGACCACGTTGACCAGGCGCACCTTGAGGTCGGGCAGCTGCTGGCGCAAGAGCTGCGTCGCCGCGATGGCCTCGAGCGTGGGCACGTCGCCGCAGCACGCCATGACGACGTCCGGTTCGCCGCCCTGGTCGTTGCAGGCGAACTCCCAGATGCCGATGCCACGCGTGCAATGCGCCACCGCCTCCTGCATGGTGAGCCATTGCAGCATCGGCGCCTTGCCGGCGACGATCACGTTCACGTACTGGCGGCTGCGCAGACAGTGATCGGCCACCGAGAGCAGGCAGTTGGCGTCGGGGGGCAAATAGACGCGTACGATCTCGGCCTTCTTGTTGACGACGTGGTCGATGAAGCCCGGATCCTGGTGGGAGAAGCCGTTGTGGTCCTGCTGCCAGACGTGCGAGGAGAGCAGGTAGTTCAAGGAGGCGATAGGCGCCCGCCAGGGGATCTCGCGGCTCACCTTGAGCCACTTGGCGTGCTGGTTGAACATCGAGTCGATGATGTGGATGAAGGCTTCGTAGCAGTTGAAGAGGCCGTGCCGGCCGGTGAGCAGATAGCCCTCCAGCCAGCCCTGGCAGAGGTGCTCGGAGAGGACCTCCATGACGCGGCCGTCGGGAGCGAGGTGGTCATCGCCGGGGATGATCGTGGCGTCAAAGGTTCGATTCGTGACCTCGAACACGGCCGAGAGACGGTTCGAGGCCGTCTCGTCGGGTCCGAAGAGACGGAAGCTGTCGGGGTTGGCGGCGGTCACGTCGCGCAAGAATGCGCCCAGAACTCGAGTGGCCTCGGCGGTCGACGTGCCCGGCTTGGGCACGTCGACCGCGAACTGGCGGAAGTCGGGCAGTCGCAGATCGCGCAAGAGCAGGCCACCGTTAGTGTGCGGGTTGGCGCTCATGCGGCGGTATTGCTTGGGGGGGAGCGCCTTCAGCTCCCCCACAAGCGTGCCCTGTTCGTCGAAGAGCTCCACCGGACGGTAGCTGCGCATCCACGACTCGAGCAGCGCCAGGTGCTCGGGGTTCTCCCGGACCTGGGTGATGGGCACCTGGTGGGCGCGGAAGGTACCCTCGACCGGCAGGCCGTCGACCTCCCTGGGACCGGTCCAACCTTTGGGCGTGCGCAAGACGATCATGGGCCAGCGTGGCCGTGTGGAGTCGTCGCCCTCGCGGGCGGCCCGTTGGATGGCCTGGATCTCCCAAACGATCTGGTCGAGCACCGCCGCCATGCGTTGGTGGACGAGCGGCGGATCGTCGCCACTGACGAAGTGCGGCTCGTACCCGTAGCCCTTGAGCAGGTCGCGCAGCTCGTCCTCGGAGATGCGTGCCAGCACCGTGGGGCTGGCGATCTTGTAGCCGTTCAGGTGCAGGATCGGCAGCACGGCGCCGTCACGGATGGGGTCGAGGAACTTGTTGGAGTGCCAGCTCGCCGCCAGGGGGCCGGTCTCTGCCTCGCCGTCGCCGATGACGCAGCAGACCAGGAGGTCCGGGTTGTCGAAGGCGGCGCCGTAGGCGTGCAACAAGGAGTAGCCGAGCTCGCCACCCTCGTTGATCGAGCCCGGCGTCTCCGGAGCCACGTGACTGGGGATGCCGCCGGGGAAGGAGAACTGGCGAAAGAGCTTGCGCATGCCCTCCGCGTCCTGGGTGATGTCGGGGTAGACCTCGCTGTAGGTGCCTTCGAGGTACGTGTTGGCCACGATGCCGGGCCCGCCGTGGCCGGGACCGGTGACATAGATCGCATTGAGGTCCCAGTTTCTGATCACCCGGTTGAGATGCGCGTAGATGAAGTTGAGGCCCGGGGTCGTGCCCCAGTGGCCGAGGAGCCGCGGCTTGATGTGCTCGGGGCGCAGCGGCTCTGCCAGCAGAGGGTTGTCCATGAGGTAGATCTGACCCACGGAGAGGTAGTTGGCCGCTCGCCAGTAGGCGTGGATCAGGTCCAACTGCTCGGGGGAGAGGGGCCTCGGCGTGCTGTCTGCGGCTCTTACTCCCCTACCCGTGGCTTCTTCGGTCATGATGTCCTCCCTTGCCGCAGCGCGCCGAAGACCAGGCGCCCGCGGCTCTTGTAGAGACGAATGCGATGGTTCCTTCTCATGCCCGCCGTACGCCATAGCAATAGCACGGAATCGATCCCGTCTGCCGTTGGCTTCGGTATCTGCGGTCATGACCGGTCCGGTCGGCAGGCCCTCCAGCTCCGACTCCAGATCGACATCACGCCCGCGGGTTCTCTCTCACGTTTACCCACCGCCTCTCTGGGGGAGTAGGTTGGAGCTCCACAGGAATGCTGTGAGTGTTGGCTCCCACCGCCGGTCACAGCCGGTCACCAGAAGGAATGGAGGCGTATGAGCGAGCTGATCGCGCTCGGCTTTGACTCCGAAGCCGAGGCTGAGGCCTTTCGTGACCGTCTGGCCGAAATGGAGAGGACGTCCGTCCTGCAGATCAGGGACGCCGCCGAGGTGCTGCTCGGCGAGACGGGCAGGCCGAGGATACGGCACGCCAGCGACCTTGTCGGCCCCGGGGCTCTCGGCGGCGTCTTCTGGGGTGTGTTCTTCGCGCTGGTCTTCCTTCTCCCGGGGCTCGGCCCGATCATCGCCGCGGGCCTCGCGCTGATCCACGAGAGGGTGGGCGACGCCGGCCTCGAGCGAGGGTTCATCGCGCAGCTCGGTGAGACAATCCAGCCTGGTCAAGCCGGCTGGGTCCTGCTCGCCGATGATGTCGACGAAGCGAGGTTCCTGGAGGCGGTGGGCGGGACCAATGCCCGCGTGCTGCGTACCACTCTCGCGCCCGACGAGGAAGCGGCAACGAGATATCGGCAGCCAAGCAGGAGCTTGAGATCGAGTGACCGAGGACAGCCCGATGCTCACTGGGATCCGCACAGAAGCCTCGGCGCGCCGATGGCACGTTCCACTCCGGTGGGAAGCCTGCGGACGCGTGCCGCCGCGCACTGTCGCGATGGAACAGACATGAGCATGGCCCCGGGTGACCCGCAACCTACCAAGCGGGCCACCCATCGAAGGCGGGAGGTTGTCTGTTATGGCATCTAAGAGTACCCGACCCAAGGCCGGTGCATCGAAGCCAGCAGACGATCACGCCGCGAAGGGCGACCTCAAGGCCCTTCCCGTATCCGAAGTCGAGAAGAGGCTGGGAACGTCGCCGGATGGCCTCACTCAAGCCGAGGCCGAGAAGCGGCTGACTCAGTACGGGCCCAACGAGATCGACGAGCACAAGGTTCCTCGTGAGCGACCGCGTGAAGCTGGTCGCATATCGGATCCTCGATCCAGAGAAGAGCACGAGCCCATCCGTCCGAGAATCCCAAGCCGCCGAGCGAGCGGGATAGCCTTACGAGCGGCACG
>Ga0209386_1000325_pt1 | contig 24586 bp, 20 predicted proteins | sample NGEPertwo_FD_184510 | JGI IMG/M metagenome (GOLD analysis project Ga0209386, IMG submission 184510) | Arctic peat soil microbial communities from the Barrow Environmental Observatory site, Barrow, Alaska, USA - NGEE Permafrost154B-two... | ecosystem: Environmental > Terrestrial > Soil > Wetlands...
ACTTTTTTAAGGATTTCTAAATTATGAAATACAAAGAGAAAACCAAAAAGAAACCCATAGAGCAATATAGCGATATTACTGATTACAAGAAAACTGAAGGAAGCGAAAGGGAATATATTTCCGAAATAAAATTTTTGGCTGATACCGCTATGGATTTTGTAGAATTTCCACCAGAGAAAGATATTTTCCAGTATATCGGAGAAAAAGTCCAGGAAATTATAGGTAATGCGATTGTTTATGTTATTTAATTTAAACGAAGTCTACATGATAGGCCTTTCCAGAAAAGGAGAGATACTTGGTGAAGTGGTTATTCTATTACGCGGACAAAACGAAATAAAATATCCCGATTTTATAGAAACATTTATAAAACAGGCAGCAATAGCCCTACAGTAAAAAAAGCCGAAGAAGCTTTGCGTCAAAGCCAGCAGGAGTTTATCGGTATCTTTAGAGATAACCCTGAGGCAATAGTGTATGTCGACGAAAAAGGAAATATCTTAGATATAAATTTAAGATTCATTGAACTATTTGGTTATTCATTGAAAGAAACAAAAGGGAAGAATATCAATTTCGGGATTATTCACCCTTCTGAAAAGATTATAGAAGGGAAGGGCATGGATAACAAAGCTTTACCAAAGGGTTATATTAACTTTGAGACTATCAGAAAGAAGAAGGATGGCACTTTATTTCCGGTATCTATATCCGGTTCTCCGGTTATATTTGATGGAAAACCCAGAGGGATAATAGGAATGTTTGTAGATATTACTGAACGGAAAAAAAATGAAGAGCAGCTCAAAGAAAGTTTTAAAATAAGGGTGAATAAAATGAGAACTGTAATGATATTTTTTTTGATAATGATTTTAGCTGTCAGCTTATTCGGAGTGGATATTGTCTTGGCCGGCAATGATGAATTGACTGAACTTGAAGCCCAGCAGTTGAAGATATTAAAGCTTTCCAAAGTAGTAGAAGAACACCCTTCGACTATCGAGCTAAAAGAAGATTTAGAAAACTATAAAATGGGATTGGAATTTTATCAACATACTGATTATCAGCAGGCTATTTCCGAATTGTTAAAGGTAGAATATTCCACCCTTAATTTACCCCTTTATATTAAATCCCAGTATTTATTGGGGGATTGTTATAGAAAAATTGAAGATTGGAATAGGGCGATAGAAATATATAAGAACTTAGTAAGAGATGACCCAATTTTGACTGATTATTCCCTCTTTCATCTGGCCGAAACCTATAGACTTAAAGGTGAAAATCACGAATCTACAGCCACCTATAAACAAATAACAGAGAATTTTCCTCAAAGCCTTATTATTTCAGAGGTCAACTACCAGATAGCTCAGAATTATCGCGAGTTAAATGATACAACTTCTGCGGTAATTTATTATAAGGATATTCTGGAAGATTCCAAAGACAACCAGCTTAAAGCAAAAGTTTTGCTTGAGCTTTCCGAGATATACTGGCAGGGAAAAAAATATGTCGATTCTCTTAACTGTTTATATGAGATATTGGATGAAGGCTATAGACTTAAAAGGAAATCAGAACCGGAAGAGTTGTTGATTAGATATTTTAATAAAACTCAAGAAGATTTAAAAGAAATCGAGATTCCTTACCATATAATGGTAAAATGTGCAGATATTTTGTTTAAATATCGCCAGTATAATCTGGCTGAGGGTTTATATAGAGAAGTCATTGAAACTTTTCCCGAAGCTCTTGATATTGCGGAAGTTTACTATAAGAGGGCAAGGGCTTTATATAACAAACAGGAATATAAGGAAGCTGTTAATCAGTGTGAGGAGATTATAGCAAGATTTCCTCCCGGTGAAATTACTATTAAAGCAAATTATCTTGGGGGCAATTCTCTGCGTGTCTTAGGAGAGCGTTATTTGGCAATAGAGAAGTATGAAAAAATTATAGGTCAATATCCTGAAAGCTATTATGCCCGAGAGTCTTATCTGCGTCTGGCAGAATCTTATTTTCAGTTAAAAGAAACGGAAAAGGGGATTTCCCTGTGGAGAGAATTGATCAACAAATACCCTAATAGCTATGAATCAATGACCTCTCTATGGAGTTTAGCTCGATATTATACTAATAATAATTCTTACCCTGAGGCATTAGATTACTATCGAGAATTATCAGAAAGATTTTCACAAAGTAACCTGGGAGATGATGCCCTGTACTGGAAGGGAAAGATTTTAGAGAATATGGGCTCAGAGGAGGAGGCAAAAATTGCCTACGAAAAACTTATTCGGGAATATCCTTTAAGTTATTATAGCGAAAGAATTAGAGAACAAAGAAGTGATATTAGTTTTGTTTGGCCTGTTTCTGTTTCCAGGAAAGAGGATTTTATAAATTTAGAGGAATTTTTAAAAAAATATGATAAAATAGAGGGGAAGGGCCAGCTGTCATTGCTTAAGGCAGAATTATTCGAGGAGATTAGTTTTTATAAAGAATCAATAGTTGAATTAAAGGGAACATTAAATTACGATCCCGGAAATATCTTTTTATTATTTAAGCTAAGTGATATTTATAAAAAGAACAAGGATTATTACGATTCTTTAAATTATTCGGAAATAATTTTTAATTATTTAGAAGATAATCATCAATTAGAGGAATTACCTCTTGAATTATGGGAAGGTCTTTATCCTCTTTATTATGAGGATGCAATTAGAGAACGTGCTTTGGAATACGAAATAGATCCCTTACTTGTTTTGGCTATGATTAGGGAGGAGAGCAGATTTAACACCTGGGATGAATCTGCTGCCGGGGCCAGAGGATTGATGCAGATAATTTTTTCTACCGGGGAATGGATTGCCCAGAAGATAAATCTGGTAGAATTTAATGATGAAATGCTCTTTGACCCCAAGATTAATATTGATTTAGGCTGCTGGTATATTAATTACCTAAAAGAAAGATTTTCAAATGATTCAATATTAATAATTTCTGGCTATAATGCCGGTCCAGGTACAACCAGCAAGTGGTTAGAACAATACGATAGAACTGACCTGGATAATTTTGTAGAAAATGTTCCTTATTCTGAGACCAGAGAACATATAAAAAAAGTTATAAAATCTTATCAGATGTACAAAAGATTGGCACAAGTTTTGAGCGAAGAGTAAAAGGAATGGTTTTTGTTGGATTAAAAAAAGGAGGTAAAAGTTCGATACGGCGAACTTAAAAGGAAATGACGAGTAAAGTAGAAGCTCAACTTTTTTGTCTTCACTGCAATAAAGAAACCAATCATACTATTACCTATAAAGGTGAATATTTAGAGGATATTAAGTGTAATATTTGCGGAAACGAAATTAGAATTAACCGGGAAAAATTATTAGAAACCTACACGGCGGATTTTATAGATAGAGTGTTAACTAAACCCCATCGAATAACTGAAGAGATAAAAAAAGATCTGTCTCATTTCCTCAAGTCTATGCCTATCAGAATTTTAACCAAACCCTATCGAGTTGCCCAAGAGGTAGGAGATATACTGCATAAGGAAAAGGATAAAAAATAGTAAGCGAGAAATTAGTTAACCAATTGATCAATTTCCCAATTCACCAATTATTTAGGCGATATAAAAAAAATTGACAAAATCATCAAAAAACAATAATATAATATAAAGAAATCAGCATAAATCAAGTGAGGTTTATGAGATGGGAAAATATTTAACTATAAAATAAGTAGCAAATATTTACAAGTAAAACCTCTTGAGGAAACTTCTTAATTGTTTATTTTTTACTTCATTATTTGGTTATTAACTTATGAATACAGGAGGATAGAGGATGTATGTAACACAAAAACATCATAGAGATAAGAAAAATTCCATTATTTTTTTAACCCTACTTTTATGGTTTATCTTTTCTATTTCTTTTTTCTCTTTTGCCGATAATAATGATGAATTTATTACATATGAAGTAACGAATGGTGATACTTTATGGAGCCTCTCTAAAGAATACAATACGCCTTTAAAATTAATCTTAGATATTAATGATGTTGAAGATAAAGATACTTTATCCATCGGTCAGATAATTAAAATTCCTCAAGATAATCTTCAGGCTGATAATTATGCTATTCATATCGTAAAAAAGGGAGAGAGTTTATGGTCAATTGCCCAAGAATGTAATCTTTCCATAGGTCAAATTATTGCCACCAATAATCTGACTAATGCAGAATTAATTTCTATTGGACAGCAGATAGAAATTCCCTCTACTAAAAATATTACCCCCGAAACAAACATTACTACCCAGCCAGTTATTGATAAAAAGAACGATAACGTGAATAATAGTATCAGTCTGCCAGAAAAGGCAGAACCGCTTTTTTATACGGTTAAAGCAGGTGATAATCTGTGGAATATTTCCCGAAAATATGGCGTTTCAGCGGAAGTTATTATTAGTGTTAATAATCTTGAAGATAAAAATCTCTTATCACTTGGCCAAAAATTGGAAATCCCTGCAATAGGAGGAGGAGTATCTAACTCTAATCAGAAACAGGAACCAACCATTATAACTTATACTGTGATAAAAGGAGATAACTTGTGGAGCATATCCCAGAGATATGATGTAAAGATGAATACCATTATCTCTACCAATAACTTAAAAGAAATATCCCGACTATCTATAGGCCAAAAATTGAAGCTGACCATAACTAATATGGATATTGCCAAAGCAGAGGGATATAGCAAGGAAGCTGCAGCGGAAGAAATAATTTATTATGTAAAAAAAGGAGAAAGTCTCTGGACTATTTCGAGCGATTATAATGTAAAAATAGAGTCTATTATAGCAGCTAATAGTATTACTGATGCTTCCAAAATTTCTACAGGACAACAATTGAGAATTCCTAATGTACCCGGAGCCCGCAGTAATATAAGTAATTTTATCTGGCCGGTAAGAGGAAGGGTTACTTCTCCTTATGGGACAAGAGTCTTAAACGGAAGAAAAGTATTTCATACTGGTAAAGATATTGGAGCTCCTACCGGGACTGCTATAGTAGCTGCTGAGAGCGGCCTGGTAAGCTATGCTAGTTTTATGCGGGGATATGGCAATGTGGTTATCTTAAGTCATGATAGGGGATACTCTACTGTATATGCTCATTGTTCTGTGATATTGGTTAAGAAGGGCCAGCATGTGAACAAGGGAACTACAATTGCTAAAGTAGGGAGCACTGGAAATGCTACTGGTCCTCACCTCCATTTTGAAGTAAGATTAAGTGGCAAGTCGGTTAATCCTCTACCATATTTAAAATAAACAAATTGTTTTTAATATTATTTAAGTGTAATCAAAATTAAACTCGCGATCGTAATAGAATAAATATAAGAAAGAAAGGAGGAAAATTATTTAAAAATTAATTAGGTATTTTAATTAAAAAGTATTAGATTAGAAAGGAGAATAAATATGAAAAGTAAATTATTTGTAGTTTTGTTGCTAACATTAGGATTGGCATTTAGTGTAGTGGGTGCAGTTTCTGCAAGTAGTACTTTGGTATTCGGTAGTAGTGGTGATGTCTCGGGATTAGACCCTGCAGACGTAACCGATGGAGAATCAATCCAGAGGATGGATAACATTTTTGAGGGATTAGTGGAATTTGAATCAGGTTCTACAATGATAAAACCTTGCTTGGCTACCTCCTGGGAGGCATCTGCAGATGGGACAGAGATTGTTTTCCACTTAAGAGAAGGGGTTAAATTCCACGATGGCACAGACTTTAATGCCGATGCAGTAGTCTTTTCTTTTGCCCGCCAGTACGATACCGCCCATCCATACAATCAATATGGTGAGTGGCCCTATTGGGGATATATGTTTTATGATGTAGATAGAATGGAGAAGATTGATGACTTTACGGTAAAACTTGTTTTAAAAAGACCGAATGCCTCTATTATGACCAGTTTAGCCATGTTCACGGTTTGTATTGTAAGCCCGACCAATGCCGAAAAATATAAAGAAGATGCCTTTAAAAATCCCTGCGGAACCGGTCCTTTTAAATTTGTCGAATGGGTAAAAGATGACCATATTACCCTGGAAGCAAATGAAAACTATTGGCGGGAAAGGGCCAGTTTAGATAAATTAATCTTCAAAGTTATTTCTGACCCTTCAGCCAGACTGATGGCTTTAGAAACAGGTGAAGTGCAGGGGATAGAATATCCCAATCCAGCTGACTTAGACAGAATAAAGGCCAATAAAGATTTGACACTTTTAAGTGCAGCAGGTATGAATGTCGGCTATATGGCCATGAATACCGGATACGGATATGTAGATGCCAACCATAATGGAGTTCGTGATTTATTAGATGAACCTCTGGTTAAAACTCCGGGATATTTTGAGCCCCTTACCAAGAAAGAAGTAAGACAGGCAATCAATCTGGCTATTGATAAACAATCGATAGTGGATAATCTTTATATGGGGACAGCCATTAAGGCTAAGAATGGAATGCCTCCCTTTATGCTAGGGTACAATGATGATATAGTAGATTATCCCTATGATCCTGCGAGAGCTAAACAGTTGTTAGCTAAAGCCGGCTACCCGGATGGTTTTGAAGTGACTCTATATGTCATGCCGGTATCCCGGCCGTATATGTTCGATCCTCCCAAGATTGGGGAAGCGATTCAGAGCTATTTAGCGGCAGTGGGTATCACTGTAAAATTCTATCAGGTTGATTGGGCAACCTATCTCCAGGAAACCGAACAAGGAAATCACCAGATGTGTCTACTAGGATGGACCGGTGATAATGGAGATCCGGATAACTTTATGAACGTATTATACGGAGCTAATGCTTGTTCTATTGGTGCGGCCGGAAATTATGCTTTCTATACTAACAATACCAACCAGGAATTACTTTCAGCAGCTTTAGCCACCTATGATAAAGAAAAGAGAGCAGCATATTACAAGAAAGCTCAGGAAATGATTCACGAAGACGCCGGTTGGGTTTATCTGGCTCATTCAAATCAAAATATGGTCTTTAAATCAAATGTACATGGTTTTGTACTTAATCCCACTAGTAGATATTTTTTCTACCCGGTAGCGATAGAATAGAAAAAACTCTCTTAGTTTGAATTTTTCTAAATGGGAAGGGGTGACTGGGTCATCCCTTCCTGTAAGTATGATTTAGAAAATTTAATCTTATTTGAATAACATAAAAAAAATAACCCTCCTTGACTTTTAAAATAATAATTGTTATAGTATTTTCTAAAATAGATAATTAAATAAAGAAACAGAAGTGTGCCTAGGGTTCCGTCTAATTAATTGTTAGAGTCTGGACCAAGCGACACAATGTATCAAATAGATATTACACTTTTAGGACAAAAGCCTGAAGGATAGGTTCTGTATAAATAAACATTTCCTATCTTTTCAGGCTTTTTTTATTTAAGTTTATAAATAAAATTATTACTATTTTTTAGGACAATAATATATTAATTAAAATAGACGAATAGCGATTTCTTTAGATATAGAAATAGTGAAAGTTATTTACCGAGAGAACTTATATATAAGTAAAGGGAGAGAAAAAATATGTCTATTGATTTTAAAAGTAAAAATGAAAAATGTATAGAAGTAGTAGATAAAGATAAAGAAGTAATTGCACCTTTTTCTCGAGTACCATATTACCCTTTTGCAATCAAAAGAGGATATGGTTCAATTGTTGAAGATATGGATGGAAATAAATTCATCGACTTCTTATCTAGTGCCGGTGCCCTAAATACCGGGCATTGTCATCCAAAAATTGTAAAAGCAATCAAAAATCAAACAGAACAATTTATATTATACACTCCGGCATATATGTATCATAAACCCTTAGTTGATCTTGCTGAAAAATTAATAGAAATTACACCGGGCAATTTTCCTAAAAAGGTGTCTTTTGGTCTTTCCGGTTCAGATGCTAATGATGGTGTAATTAAACTGACTCGAGCTTATACGGGTAGAACCAAAATTATCTCTTTTATTCGTTCTTATCATGGTTCGACTTATGGATCTATTAGTCTTTCTGCGCTAAGTCTTAATATGACAAGAAAGATTGGTCCTTTACTCCCTGAAATTTATCACATGCCTTTCCCTGATACTTACCGCAATCCCTTAGGGGGAGCACCGGAAGATGCCGGCAAAAATTGTCTTGATTATCTAAAATATGCCTTTGTTAATTATCTTCCTCCCGATGAAGTAGCTGCTGTTATTATTGAGCCAATTCAGGGAGATGCGGGGTTAGTAGTGCCACCTTTAGAGTATATGGAAGGTTTATATAAACTTTGTAAGGATAACGGGATTCTTTTTGTATCCGAAGAAGTTCAACAGGGAATGGGGAGAACGGGGAAATGGTTTGGAATCGAACATTTTGGTATTGAACCCGACCTTATAGTGGTAGCCAAGGCCCTTGCTTCCGGATTACCCTTATCGGCTTTAATTGGAAGAGCGGAAATTATGGATTCTCTGGAGGCCCCAGCCCACCTGTTTACCACTGCCGGTAACCCCGTATGCTGTGCGGCAGCCTTAGCGACTATTGAAGTTATCGAAGAGGAAAAATTAATGGAAAATGCTGTAAAGCTCTACAATATCGCTCTAGAGCGTTTTAATACTATGAAGGAGCGTTTTCCGATTATCGGAGAAGTAAGAGGCTTAGGGTTATCTATAGGAGTGGATTTAGTTAAAGATCCACTAACTAAAGAGAGAAATAAGGAAGCAGCCGCAAAGATTTGTTATCGCGCCTGGCAAAAAGGATTGTTGCTATCCTTTTTTAGTAACTCAGTATTAAGAATTCAACCCCCTTTAGTAATAACAGAAAAAGAGTTCAATAAAGGGATTGATATCATTGAAGAGTGTATGGTTGATTTGGAAAAAGGGTTACTTGGTGACGATATTTTAAGGACAACTAAGGGTTGGTAAAATTTTAGTTAATTCTAAATAAAAATAGTTATGATTATCTAGCTTTTATTTAAAAAATATTACAAGGAGGATAAAATGAAGGTTTTTATTTCGGCGGATATGGAAGGAATTACCGGTATCGTTCATTTTGATCAAGTTCTTTCGGAAAAAAAGGAATACAAACAAGCTCAAAAACTAATGGTGGGTGATGTCAATGCAGCCATTGAAGGAGCATTGGAGGCAGGAGCAGAAGAGATTATTGTAAATGATTCACATGGTAAGATGACGAATATTATTCTTTCCCAACTTAATCCTGTGGCTCACCTGATTTCAGGATTTGACAAACCATTATGTATGATGCAGGGCGTTGAAGGATATGATGCAGCACTTTTCATAGGATATCATGCTAAGATTGGTACATTACATGCAATATTGGACCATACCTATTTCAGCTCTTTGGTAAATTGTGTGAGGTTAAATGGTACTGAAGTTGGTGAACCGGAAATTAATACGGTTCTTGCAGGCCATTTTAATGTTCCTGTTGTCTTTTTAAGTGGTGACGAGACTGTATGTCACGATGCTAAATCCTTTATAGGGGAACATCTTGAAACTGCAATAGTTAAGAAAGCTATTGGACGAGCGGCAGCCGAGTGTCTTCATCCAGACAAATCTCATCAGTTGATTAAGAAAGGAGTGAAGAAAGCACTTGATAGCCTTTCAACCGCGAAAACTCTTTATATAAATCTTCCCGTTACCTTTGAAGTAGAATTTTTTCTTACCCAGATGGCTGACCAGGCTTCCATCTATCCCTTTGCAGAGAGAATAAATGGACGAACTATTAAGGTGCAAGGAAAGACAGTTTTAGAAGGCTATCGGGCCTTTATGAGTATTTTGGAACTTGCTCGGATTTCGTGAGATGGAGAGCTTGATTATAACAAATAAAAAATTCTTTTAGTATGATTAAATTTAAATTAGGAAGCGTAACAAGATTACTAAGAGAAGAGATAAGGAGGGATAAAATTATAGAATAAAGAAGGAAAATTATTTAGCTGTTTAAACTAATTATTTCAATTAAAAAAATTAAGAAAGGAAGGTAAAAATGAAAAGTAAAGTATTTATGATTTTGTTTATAAGTTTGGTTTTAATGTTTGGGGCAATAAGTATTGCTTCTGCAAGTGGAACTTTTGTGTTTGCTACCAGTGGAGATGCTACAAGCTTAGATCCAGGAGATGTAACTGATAATGAATCTATGGAGAGGATGGATAACATTTTTGAATGTTTAGTTGGGTTTAAACCGGGTACTACAGAAATACAACCTTGGTTAGCTACTTCATGGGATATATCATCAGATGGAAAGGAAATTGTCTTTCATTTGAGAAAAGGGGTTAAATTTCACGATGGTACAGACTTTAATGCTGATGCAGTAGTATTTTCCTTTGCCCGACAATATGATACCAATCATCCTTATTATGAATATGGCGAATGGGCACTATGGAAAGCTCTACTCGGAGCTATAGAGAAGGCAGTAAAAATTGACGATTATACAGTAAAGATTGTTCTAAGAAGAAAAAATGCTGCAACAATAACAAGTCTTACAATGATGTATGCAGTTGCTATCGTGAGCCCTGCGAATGCAGAGAAATATAAAGAAGATGCCTTTAAGCATCCCTGTGGTACCGGTCCTTTCAAATTTGTAGAATGGGCAAAAGATGACCACATCACCTTGGAAGCTAACGAAAACTATTGGGGAGGAAAGCCTAAACTGGACAAATTAATCTTTAAAGTTATACCTGATCCTTCAGCCAGACTTATGGCTTTAGAAGTAGGCGAAGCTCAGGGTATAGAATATCCCAATCCCGCTGACTTTGAGAGGATAAAGGCTAACAAAGATTTAGTACTTATGAGTGCAGCAGGAATGAATATCGGATATATGGCGATAAATACAGGTTATGGATATAAAGATGCTAATGAAAATGGAGTACGAGACCCAGATGAACCTTGGGTTAAAACTCCGGGATACCTTGAGCCTCTTACCAAGAAAAAAGTAAGACAGGCAATTAATATGGCTATTGATAAACAATCAATAGTGGATAATATTTATATGGGAACAGCAGTTAAGGCTAAGAACGGAATGCCTCCCTTTATGTTGGGCTACAATGATGCAGTAGAAGATTATCCTTATGATCCAGAAAAAGCTAAAGTACTATTGGCAGAAGCAGGATATCCCGATGGTTTTGATGTAACTTTATATGTAATGCCGGTATCCAGAGCTTATATGTTTGATCCTCCTAAAATCGGAGAGGCTATTCAGAGTTATTTAGCTGCTGTGGGTATAAAGGTAGAATTCTATCAGGCTGACTGGGGAACCTATCTCCAAGAGGTTGAAGCTGGAAAACACCAGATGTGTCTTTTAGGAATTACCGGCGATACTGGAGATACAGATGACTTTATGAGTTATTGCTATGCACCAAACTCTGCGGCAATAGGAACAGCTTCCAACCAAGCCTTCTATAATAATGAAGAAGTTCAAAAATTAATTTCTAAGTCATTGCAAACTTACGATAAGGCCGAGAGAGCAGAATATTATAAGAAAGTGCAGGAAATAATACATGAAGATGCTCCTTGGGTTTATTTAGCTCATGCAAATCAGAGTTTAGTCTTTAGTGCGAGCGTACACGATTTTGTTCTTTACCCTACATCAAGAATGTTCTTCTACCCGGTGTGGATTGAATAGATAGGATTTTTCTGAATTGATTTTTTGTTAATTAGAAAGGGGTGATTTACTCGCCCCTTTCTAAGAGTAAGATACTAGAAAATCAAATCTGAATACAAAAAATGTGCTTTCTCAGTCACATTTTTTATATTTTATTATTGCATTATGATGGGTAAAAAGTATAATAGTATAAGTATAATTAAAAACAGATAGGAATTAGTTGATGAAGTGGTATATTACCAAAAGATTATTAATGTTAATCCCGGTGCTATTAGGAGTTTCCATCCTCGCCTTTTCTTTAATTCGTTTAGCCCCCGGTGACCCGGCAGTAACCATAGCCGGACAACATGCTTCTCCTCAGGTTATCAGTGCTATCAGAGAAAAATACGGGTTAAATAAACCTCTTACTACTCAATATTGGGTCTGGCTAAAACAAGTTTTACATGGGGATTTAGGGCGTTCTATAGTTTCGAATGAATATGTAGCTAAAGAGATATTGGAGAGATTTCCTAATACAGTTGAACTTACCCTGCTTTCTATGATCTTTGCTATAACCATCGGTTGTATTGCCGGAATTGTCTCTGCCTCACGGCAGTATTCGGTTTTTGACTACAGTTTTATGGGGCTTGCTATCTTCGGGGTGTCTATGCCCGTTTTCTGGTTGGGAATTATGTTGATGATGATTTTCGGGGTATGGTTGAGATGGCTGCCTATTAGTGGACGGATAAGTATGATGATATCTTTCCAGCGAATTACCGGTTTTTACCTGTTGGATAGCCTTATTACCGGTAATTTTGCAGCATTTTTTAGTTCGCTTCGTTATTTAATCTTACCTTCTGTTGCTCTGTCTACTATACCGATGGCTACTATTGCCCGGGTAACCAGGTCAAGCATGTTAGAAGTATTAAGGCAGGATTTTATTAGAACAGAGAGAGCTAAAGGATTACCAGAGAGAGTGGTAATCTATAAACACGCAGTAAGAAATGCCATGATCCCGGTAATTACTGTAATCGGATTAAATTTTGGTTTGCTATTGGCAGGTGCTATTTTAACCGAAACGGTTTTTTCCTGGCCGGGAATCGGAAGGTATGTGATAAACGCAGTAAATATGAGAGATTATCCTGTGGTACAGGGATGTGTATTATTTTTTGCTTTAATGTTTGTCATTGTGAATTTAATAACTGATATTATTTATGTTTATATTGATCCAAGAATTCATTACGGGTAGGTAAAAAAATGGAAAGAATAAGAGAAACTAAAACCCAAGAATTAATAAGAAGGCTTAAATATAATAAATCAGCAGTCTTTGGTCTGGCAATTGTTGTTATACTAATTTTATGTGCCATTTTTGCTAATGTTATTGCTCCTAATAGTCCTACTCCTTCTCCTCCGGAGCTTTCTAATGCTTTAAAACCAGGATTTTGGAGCGAAGATGGAATAGAAGGTATGCCCTTAGGGGCTGATGGCCTGGGGAGATGTGTTTTAAGTAGAATTCTTTATGGAGCAAGAGTCAGTTTAACCGCTGGTTTTGTAGCAGTGGGCATTGCCATGTTTCTGGGAATAACATTTGGAGTAATAGCAGGCTATTATGGCGGATGGGTAGATGCACTTATTATGAGAATTGTAGACATTATGTTTGCCTTTCCAGCATTACTATTGGCTATTGTAATTGTCACTGTTTTGGGACAAGGATTATCTAAGGCAATGATAGCAATAGGTATAGTCTATACCCCTCAGATGGCAAGGATTATTAGGAGTTCGGTACTTTATATTAAAGAGATGGAATATATTGAAGTTCAGAAGGCAATCGGGTCGAGCGATGCAAGAATTATCTTTCGCCATGTCCTCCCCAACAGTATCGCCCCGGTTATTGTATACGGCACCCTGATGTTGGCTACTGCCATTTTAGACTGTGCAGCTCTCGGTTTTTTAGGGTTAGGAGCTCAACCTCCCACTCCGGAATGGGGCGCTATGCTCGCTAGAAGCTATTCCTATATTGTAAGTGGCGCATGGTGGGCAGCAACATTTCCCGGAATAGCGATATTATTTTCTGTTATAGGTCTCAACCTATTAGGAGACGGTTTGCGGGATATCTTAGACCCCCGGCTTAAAACTTAAAAAAAGAACAGGGGACGGCTATCTGTTCCTCTAAATTTATGAAATAGGATAAAATAAGATAAGATATGAAAACATTACTGGAAATAAAAAATTTAAAAACTCACTTTTTTACCCATGAAGGTACAGTAAAGGCTGTAGATGGAGTTAGTTTCAAAATTAATCAAGGGGAAACTTTAGGAATTGTAGGAGAATCCGGAAGTGGTAAGAGTGTCACTGCCCTGTCGGTTATGAGATTAATTCCTCATCCTCCGGGAAAGATTGTAGGGGGAGAAATATATTTTGAAGGCAAGGACCTCTTAAAGTTAGATGATAAAGAAATTAGAAAGATGAGAGGTAAGAAAATATCTATGATCTTCCAGGAACCCATGACTTCATTAGACCCGGTATTCACTATCGGTAATGAAATTGGGGAAGTCATTCAATTGCATCAGGGGTTAAATAAAGAAGAAGCTAGAAAAAAGTCTATAGAGATATTAAAGATTGTAGGAATGCCGGATGTAGAGAAGAGAATAGATAATTACCCTCATGAGTTATCCGGGGGGATGAGGCAGAGAGTGATGATTGCCATGGCTCTATCCTGTAATCCTACCTTGCTTATTGCTGATGAACCTACCACTGCCCTTGATGTTACCATTCAAGCCCAGATTTTAAGATTAATTAATGAATTAAAAGGTGAATTTGGTGCATCGGTGATGTTAATAACTCATGATCTGGGAGTCATTGCTGAAATGTGTGATAATGTAGCGGTGATGTATGCCGGGCATATTGTAGAATATACCGATGTATATACACTTTTCAATAATCCTCTCCACCCTTATACTAAAGGGTTAAATAAATCAATACCCAGAATGAATGTTGAAGTGGAACATCTTGATGCAATTCCGGGTGTAGTCCCCAATCTCCTTGATTTACCTTCAGGATGTCCGTTTCATCCCAGATGTGATTTCAGTTTTAAAAAATGTGTTGAAGAGATGCCGGAGCTGATAGAGATAGAAAACTCTCATTTGGTGAGATGTCATTTACTCAAGAAGACAATAAGGAGCAAATAAGTAGAATGGAAAGATTGGTAGAAGTTAAAAATCTAAAAAAATGGTTCTGGTTAGGCAAATCACCTTTAGGCAAAAAAATAGCAGTTAGGGCTGTAGATGATGTAAGCTTTTATATAGAGAAGAAAGAAGTTCTTGGTCTCGTGGGAGAATCAGGATGCGGAAAGACTACCTGTGGGAAAACTATACTGCGAATATTAGACCCGACAGAAGGTAAAATATATTTTAATGGTCAGGAAATAACTCATACAAGAAAAAAAGAGATGTTAAAATTTAGAAAAAAAATGATGATTATCTATCAGGATCCCTTTGGTTCTCTTGATCCCAGAATGACCATAGGAACAACTATTGCTGAACCGATGGAAGTACATAAGATCGGTTCTAAAAAAGAACAAGAAGAGAGGGTAATTGAGATTATGGAAAAGGTTGGTCTTCTACCAGACCAGATAAGCAGATACCCTCACGAATTTAGTGGCGGCCAAAGGCAGAGAATAGGGATTGCCAGAGCTTTAGCAACTAACCCGGAATTTATAGTTGCCGATGAATGTGTATCAGCTCTGGATGTTTCCATTCAAGCCCAGATTATTAATTTATTACAGGATTTACAGAAAGAATTTGGACTTACCCTTTTATTTGTAGCTCATGATTTAAGTGTAATAAAACATATATGTGATAGAGTCGCAGTAATGTATTTAGGGAAGATAGTAGAAACTGCCCCCAAAAAAGAATTATTTAGTAACCCTAAACATCCTTATACCCAGGCATTACTTTCAGCCATACCTATTCCTGACCCCAAACTTAGAAAAAAAGGTCAGATTTTGATGGGCGATGTTCCCAGCCCCGTAAATCCTCCTTCCGGATGTCGATTTCATACCAGATGCCCTCATGTAAAAACTGTATGCAAAGAAGAAGAACCGGAACTGAAATGTTCTGAAAATAATCATTATATAGCCTGCCATCTGTTTTCCTAAATGGTTAGATAAAATTAATAACTTATATTATTAATTCTTCCCATCTATTTTTTGATAGATAATTGGCTAATATTATATTCTCTCTCCAATTCCTTCAGAATTATATATCTAATCCTATTTCCTAATCCTGTTAATGTAAACTTTCATTCCTTTTCTTCACGCGATACTCAATACTCAATACGAATTTATTCTGATTCTTGGGTTTTATTCTCTTTACGAGATACGATTCACGAGATAGCCCTACGTATTAATTATCCGATTCATCAATTGACCAATTGAATTTAACTTATTAGTTAGTCGTTTTATTTATAGTGCTTATTGCAATGTTCCCCTATTTCTTTTTTTAAGTTTTAAACTCGTAACTTGTCACTAATTACTCATTGCTTATCACTGTATCCTCTACGCTAAACGCTATACGCTCCACGCTACTCTTCACGCGATACTCGATACTTATTTGTTATCTCGATTTCACTTGCTGCCCGCAACTATACGCTCTACACTTTCTTTTTATAGGTTTGTGTTTTTGGTAAAAAAATGGTATAATCTAAAAAAGTAAAAAGATAGGAAGTGAGCAGCGGGTTTAATAAATCCAAAAAAATGTTTAAAATTGGTGATAAAATATCTCATCCTTCCTTTGGGGTTGGAGACGTTGAAAAAATAGAAGAAAAGAAAGTATTGGGGCAAAAAGAAAATTACTATATTTTAAAATTAATGGTAAACGAAATGACTTTGATGGTTCCGGTTAATAAAGCTGAAGAAATAGGTTTAAGGTATATTATTGACGCTAAAACTGTGCCAGAGGTTTTAAACGTGTTAGGTCATAAGATAGATGATGAAATGGATGGAAATTATAAGCAGAGGATAAGATCTCAAACAGAGATGGTCGATAGCGGAGATATCTTAAAAGTTGCTCAGGTAGTAAAAAATTATACTCATCGGGATACTCTGGAAAAACTATCTTCTACGGAACGTGGTTTATACGAGAGAGCTCGTAAGATTTTAGTGGGTGAAATTAGTATTGTCTGTAATATTGAAAAAAATAAAGCAAAATTTATAATCAAAGAAGCAGTTAACAAAGGGGATAGAAAAAGGCAAGCGAAAGGTCATTAAAAGTTATAAGTTTTTTAATATTTAAAATAAATATAAGATAGAATGGAAAGCCTATGGGAAGCCATAGGCTTTTTGTGTAAAAGACAATAAGAAATACTTTGATTTAAATATTTGATGATGATATATTATAAAATGAATACGTATTGATTAATTGAAAAATGCCCAAATTTAAAAAATATTTACAGGAGGGAGAGATATTTATCATGGCCAGGATTATTGATGGAAGAAAAATTGCTAAAGAGATTAATGAATCTTTAAAAGTAAAAGTAGAAGATTTTATCAAAAAAAATAAATTAACTCCCAAATTAGCAGTTATTATTGTCGGGGAAGACCCCGCTTCTTTATTCTATGTAAAGATGATTGCCAGATCCTGCGAAAGAGCTTCTATTGATTTTGAAAAACACAGTTTGCCTTCCGAAAATACCGAAAAAGAACTCCTTAAACTCATAGATAATTTGAATGAAGATAAAAAAGTAAGTGGTATTATCGTTCAAGTTCCCCTTCCTGGACACATTAACCAGGAACGGATTCAAGAAGCAGTAAATCCTTCCAAAGATGTAGATTGTTTTAACCCCATTAACATGGGAAGACTGGCTTTAGGCAAACCCGAGTTTTTGCCTTGCACCCCTTATGCAGTATATGAATTAATGAAAAGAGAAAATATCGTAGTAGAAGGAAAACATACCGTTATCGTGGGAAGGAGTAATATTGTAGGAAGACCGATGGCACTCATACTTCTCCAGAAAAAGCAGTATGCCAATGCTACTCTTACAATTTGTCATTCTCGAACCAATAATTTAAGCCACTTTACTCGTCAGGCAGATATTCTGATTGCTGCAGTAGGAAAACCAGAGATAATTAAGCGGGACATGGTAAAAGAGGGGGCAGTGATTATCGATGTAGGGACTAATGAGGTAGAAGGAAAATTGGTGGGGGATGTAGCTTATGAAGAAGTCTTAGATAAAGTATCTGTCATTACCCCGGTTCCGGGAGGGATAGGGCCGATAACTAATGTTATGCTGATGCAGAATACTTTAAAGGCAGCGGGAAAATAATTAATTAACTAATTCTCCAGTTAGGGCAAATGATAAAGACCAATTGAGCAATTAATTAACTAATAAAATTAGTAGGGGCAGACCTTGTGTCTGCCCTCCGTAGAACTCATTACTTATTACAAAATAGGATGGGGATATTACCCGTCCTATTTTTTTGTTCTTTTTATTTTTTCGATGTTTATCATTAAGGCGGCGATATCAGAAGGAGTTACTCCTGGTATTCTCTTGGCCTGACCCAAAGAAATTGGACGCACTTCTGAAAATCTCTCCTTACCTTCACGGGAGATACCATGCATATTAAAATAATCGATATTTTGAGGTATTTTATAATTCTCTGATTTTTTAAATCTTTTTACCTGAATTTCTTGTCGTTTAATATACCCAGCATATTTTATTTGAATTTCAACTTGCTCGGTTACCTCAGTAGGCAATTCCGGTCTATTAGAATCGATATCAGCAGTGTGACAATAAGTCACCTCTGGTCTGGTAAGTAAAATAGCTAAAGTAGTTGCTTCGGATAGAGGGGTAGTGCCAAATTTATTTAGTAATTCATTTACCTTTTGTGTAGAACGAATGATTACTTCCTTTAATCTTTCCTTTTCTTTTTCTACTAATGTTTTTTTCTTCAAAAATTTTTTATATCTCTGTTCTGAGATTAACCCCAACTTATATCCATAAGGAGTAAGCCTTAAATCCGCGTTATCCTGTCTTAATAGAAGTCTATATTCAGCCAGCCCGGTTCTTAAACGATAGGGCTCAGCCACACTTTTTGTAACTAAATCATCTATTTCTACAGCAATATAAGCTTCTGAACGGTCAAGGATTAAGGGCTCTTTACCTCGTGTCAGCTGTACTGCATTTATACCCGCCAACAATCCTTGCTCAGCTGCCTCTTCATACCCCGAGGTTCCATTAACCTGCCCGGCTAAAAATAATCCTTTAATTGCTTTAGTTTCCAAGGAGTATTTTAATTGATTAGGGTATATTATATCGTACTCAATAGCATATCCGTAGCGGGTAATCTTGCAATTTTCTAAACCTTCAATAGCATACAAGGCTTCCTGTTGGACATCAGCAGGCAAGCTGGTAAAAAACCCCTGTAAATATATTTCTTCAGTATTATATCCCTCTGGTTCCAGGAATATCTGATGGGATTCTTTCTCGGGGAACCTAATGATTTTATCCTCTACTGAGGGACAATATCTAATAGCTGCACTCTGAATAGTACCATTAGATAGGGGTACTCTATGGATATTATCCTGGATTATTTGATGAGTTTTCTGATTGGTTCGGGTCATAAATACTGAAAAATCCTTATATATTTCCCCTTTATTTTCAAAAGAAAAAGACAAAGGGATATCTGCACTCTTCTGTTCTTTCATCTTGGAGATATCAATTGTTCTCCTATCTATCCGAGGAGGGGTGCAGGTATTTAATCTTCCGACTTTAAAACCCAACTCTTTAAGGTTTTCTGCCAGACCAATCGAGGCAATTTCACCGGTTCTTCCCGCAGAATAGACAGTCTCACCGATATATATTAAGCCGTTTAAAAATGTTCCGTTAGTTAAAATTACCGTGGGAGAAGAAAATTCTAAACCGCTTTTTACCATTACCCCTTCTATCCGATGATTATTTACTATTAATTTTGTTACCATCTCCTGCTTTAAATCTAAATCTTTCTGGGTTTGGAGAGTGTGTATCATTTCCTGAGTATATAATCTTTTATCTATTTGTGCCCGTAAAGCCCACATAGCCGGACCTTTGCTGGTATTTAACATCCTTATATGAATAGTAGCTTTATCGGTATTTTTAGCCATTTCTCCGCCTAAAGCATCGATTTCCCGGGCTACATGCCCTTTGCCCGGACCTCCTATTGAGGGGTTACAAGGCATCAGGGCAATATTGTCTATATTGGAAGTAATAAGGAGTGTTTTTGCTCCCATCCTGGCAGCGGCCAGAGCAGCTTCACATCCGGCATGGCCGGCACCCACTACAATTATCTCATACTGATATTGCTTCACTTTTTAGTTTCTCCTTTATTTCTAACTGAAATTTAAAATTAAATTTGTCTAATTTGATTGTGTATCTTAATTTATTTTTGCTTAGTATATTCTAATATATTTTGCCATTTATGGCAAATCAGACATAATGCTTTTTCTTCTAACTACCCCACTAAAGTTTACACTAACAAAACGTAGTTTTTTCTTGCCTGAAAAAAAATATTATGTTATACTTTTAAGTGGAGAGATGACCGAGTGGCCGAAGGTGGTTGCCTGCTAAGCAATTGAGCGGGTTAAGGCCTGCTCCGAGGGTTCGAATCCCTCTCTCTCCGCCATTTTTTATAAGCTAAGAGGGCTGCCACATTGCATGATTTAAGAGAAAATCGCAGTATTTTTTATTACGCTATTGGTAAAACTAAAACAGATTATTCATTATTTATTCTAACTGAGGATATTAAAAATTGTCTCAACCTTTCATAAGGTTGCGGCATTTTTTTGTTAATAAGATGGAAAGTATTTAAAAACATTATCTAAAGGGAGGAGAAATTATGAAATTAGACAGAGGTGATTTCGAAACGGAAAATTTGATTGTTTGGGAAAAAGTTATCAGAGAATTATTTCCGACAGCTATCCCAAACAATTGTCTTTGGAAGGATACCGATAGTATAATTTCTATTCTTAACAAATTAGGTTCTGCAGGCAATTTAAATCATACTCTATTCCCCGCAGGTGGAGGTCATGATTTGACGAGCGCAAAAAAATCAACAGAGAAAAGGTGTATTGAATTTAATACCCCAAATTCAGTGAGGATTATTAAACCGAAAGTATTGGAATTTAATTATTTTCCCAATAATGCAGGTTGGGCTTATTTTCGCTTGGAAACTGCCGGTTTAAAGCCGATTACCCCTAATATTAACCCATCTTATATAAAAGAAAAGGTAACCGAATTAGAGCCCGGTCATTATACAGAAAAAGAAGTATGGGAGAAAGGTTATCTGGGATATAATGAAAAGGGCAAGAGAATTCTACTGCCTAAAAGTGCAAGAATAGTTTCCAGATATTTTAAAGGCTCATTTGTTATATTTGCAAAAAGTTCTCCTTATAATAAAAATCACGTTACTTATGATGCCAGGCACGACAGGATGAATAGTAAAAAATTTAGGCAATACATTGAAAAGTGTATAACAAAATTTAATGAAGAAAATTAAATTCTAAATAAATTCATATTTTATTCTATAGAAACTTAACATTTTTAAAAACAATTCCCATCAAATTAATTTATATTTTTTACTTTTTATAGAAAATTTTACATACATTTGGCAGCTTGTTATAATGTAAAAAGGTCATAATTTAATATATCTAAACAGGAGGATAAATAATCATGAGCATACACATTGAAGCAAAAGAAGGAGATATCGCCGCCAGTACAGTTTTACTTCCCGGAGACCCCTTGAGGGCAAAATATATAGCTGAAAATTTCCTTACCGATGCTATCTGCTATAATGAGGTGCGTGGTATGTATGGTTATACAGGAACTTACAAAGGAAAAAGAATTTCTGTCCAGGGGACAGGTATGGGAATACCCTCTATATCGATATATTTAAATGAACTTATTACAAACTACAAAGCAAAAAATTTAATCCGAATCGGAAGCTGTGGTTCTATGCAGGCCGATATAAAAATCAGAGACGTCATTTTGGCAATGAGTGCCTCGACAGATTCACATATTAACAAAATACGGTTTAATGGTATGGATTACGCTTCTACTGCGAATTTTGGCCTTTTAAAAAAGGCTTACGATATTGCCTTAGAAAAAGATATTTCGGTAAAAGTAGGGAGTGTTTTAACTACCGATACTTTTTATCACGATGACCCTAATTCCTGGAAGCATTGGGCAAATTACGGGGTATTAGCGGTAGAAATGGAGACAGCTGTCCTATATACTCTGGCAGCAAAGTTTAAAGTTAATGCCCTTTCGATTCTAACTGTTTCTGATAGTTTAGTAACCAAGGAAGAGACCACTTCGGAAGAACGTCAGAAGACCTTTAACCAGATGGTAGAACTTGCCCTGGAATTAGCAGAATAATAAAAAATTACTTAAAAAATCAAACCCAGTGAAGTGCATGCCTGCACTGTGTATAAGTAAAATTAAAGTGGAAGCTAAAAAAGCTAACCTTTATCTTTTTGGAAAGGTTTTATGGAAGAAAAAAAAATAATACAGCGATTTTGGGAAATAGATTTCTTGCGGGGTATTGCCATCATTATGATGGTGCTCTATCATCTACTTTATAATTTGCACTATTTTGCTCATTATAATGTCAATGTTTATTCTGGCTTTTGGATGTATTTTGCGCGGGTAACTGCTACGACATTTATTTTTTTGGTCGGAGTATCCCTTAGTGTCAGTTTTTCCAGGACTGAGAAAATTCATAAAGATAAAAATAAATTATTCACAAAATATCTTCGAAGAGGCTTGAAAGTATTTTCCTGGGGTTTAATTATAACCCTAGTAACTAGAATATTTTTAGGCAAGGCTTTTGTAATTTTTGGTATACTTCATCTTATCGGAATTTCCATTATTTTAGCTTATCCTTTTCTGAAACTCCGCTATTGGAATCTATCAATTGGTTTAGTTTGTATATTTTTGGGGGCATATCTAAAGGGTTTTGCTTTTAATTTTTATTGGCTGTCATGGTTAGGGTTTAGGCCAGCTCAATTTTATTCGGTTGACTATTTCCCTCTTTTACCTTGGTTTGGAGTGGCTTTAATGGGGATATTTTTTGGTAATTTACTTTACTCAGATTACTCTCGAAGGTTTCAACTTGCTGATATTTCTTTCTTTTCAGGGATAAAAATTTTATGTTTTTTGGGAAAACATTCCTTATTAATCTATTTGCTCCATCAGCCCTTAATAATTGCAGTACTCTATCTTTTCGGCATGGTGAATGTAAATTTACTCTAATTTTATCTGTTTTTTAACCATTTAGGTGTAAAAAGTTCTTCAATATCTTAATCTTATGAAAATTAAATTATTACAAATAGATTATTTGAGGTTTTTTACTATTTTATTAAATTGATCTCCCCGGTCAAATTCATTTTCAAACATTCCAAAACTGGCTGCTGCAGGGGAAAGAAGAACAAGGTCATTTGCTTGTGCCTGTTGCAGGGCTGCTTCTACTCCCACTTTCAAGCTTGAAGTAAAGATAATTTTTTCTGAATCAAGGTGTTTTTTTAAGGCAGAAAGCATTTTTTGGGAGGCATCATAAGCGGGATGCTGCAGGAGGATAATCTTTTTAATTTCTTTATTTTTCCCGATGGCTTCCCCAAAATTTTCATAATTTAATTTTTTATCTTTGCCACCCAAGAACAAAATAATAGGCTGTTCGGTGAAAGATTCTAAAGCGGCTAAAGTTGCCTCCGGAGTGGTGGCACAGGTGTCATTATAAAATTTAATTCCTCTAAATTCCCCAATAAATTCTAATCTATACGGAACTCCAGGAAAATTTTTTAGGGCTTTTAGAATAATACTTCCTGGGACGTTATGAATAAAACCCACCGTGCTTGCTGCTAAAATATTTTCCAGATTATGCGCCCCGGGTAGAGGAATATCGGATATTTTAGCAAAGGTCGTTTTATATTCTCCTGACTGAAAGACCAGCTTGTCATTTTCTAAATAACACCCTGGTTCTATCTTTTTTTTAGCGCTGAACCAGTAAATTGGTAACCCGGCTTCGTTTTTAATTTTAATAGTTTCCTCATTATCATAATTTACTATCAGATTATCATTTGGCTTTTGGAGCTTGAAGATTAATTTTTCTGACTGGATGTACTTTTTATAATTAGGATAGCGGTCTAAGTGGTCAGGCAGGATATTAGTTAAAACTGCGGTTTGGGGTTGAAATTTACGGTTTTTTATCCCCTCCATCTGCCAGGTAGATATTTCTAAGATTAGCCAGGTTTGAGGGGTGATTTTTTCCAGGATATCTAAAACGGAGATACCGATATTGCCGGCTAAAATTGTATCCTTTTGAGCTTCTTTGAAAATATGATAAATAAGTTGAGATACAGTACTTTTACCTTTTGTTCCGGCAACGGCGATTATATTTTTAGAAGGGCAAAGTTGGAGGAAAAAACCTAAATCAGTTTCTATGGGGATTCCATGGGTTCGAGCGATTTTTAAGTACTTTGAATTATGAGGAACAGCCGGGTTTTGAATTACCATATCTGTATTGATAAAATCTTCTTCCCGGTGTCGGCCCAGGATATATTTGATATTGAAATCTTTTAAATTCTCCAAAGAAGGTTCAAGTTCTTCTTTAGTTTTTAAATCTGTAATTAAAATTTTAGCACCGGCCTTTGCTAAAAAGCGGGCAACTCCCAAGCCGCCTTGATTTAATCCTAATCCCATTATAGTAATTCTTTTATCTTTTAAATCCTGGGGTTTTCTCATCATTCAAAATACAATTCCTTTTTAATTTATCTTTCTTTAATAAAATTAAAAAACTTGCTTACTAAATATAACAAAATTAAACGAATATTTCAATTAATTAATTTGACTAAGTATTTAAATTATAATAAAATCAATAGGGAACTTTTTATTTAATAGTGCGCCCGTGGCTCAATTGGATAAAGCGACTGACTACGGATCAGTAGACTGGGGGTTCGAGTCCCTCCGGGCGCACCAAAATCAATACTTCTGGGAAGTCTTCATTAAAAATATGCCAAAA
>Ga0209386_1000326_pt1 | contig 24571 bp, 30 predicted proteins | sample NGEPertwo_FD_184510 | JGI IMG/M metagenome (GOLD analysis project Ga0209386, IMG submission 184510) | Arctic peat soil microbial communities from the Barrow Environmental Observatory site, Barrow, Alaska, USA - NGEE Permafrost154B-two... | ecosystem: Environmental > Terrestrial > Soil > Wetlands...
GCTAAAAACCCTTGAAAAAGCTAGTTAATCATTAATAATCAAAGGGCAACAATCACATTAGGCTACCTGGAAATCACAGAAGCAGCGATTTAGAGGGTGCGAAACTTAAGATATTATATATAACGTTAAAGTTTTAGTTAATGATATGTAAAGTTATCATTTATTCAATAGGCCCAGTCTGGGGATTGCTGGGACAAAAAACAGGGCACTTCAAACATTTGTTTTTCTATGCCCATTATATTATCAATAAGTAAGAGACTCCTCTGGGGTATGTTAGTGCATTTATTTGTGCAGACATACCCCCCTTTTTATTTTATTTTTTTCTTTTCCCCACTATATTCCTAGGAGAGATCTATTAAAAACCAGATGAGTTTCGATTGTGACCAAGTAGACAGGCCCGGTGGACCAGCTGTACTGCATAGATATCTTTTATAGATCCTTATTATAGTAAGAGAGGGGGTGACGATATGGACGATATAGAACGTGAGAGAAGACTCACTGAAGTTTTTTCGCTACTGGTGAAACGCGCGACATATATCGGAGCACCAATAGCAGAGAATAAAGATAAATGTTCGGAAATAAGTTATAATATTGTTAATATAGATTTAGTGGTATAGACGTAAATATAAATTAGTCTTAACTACTTCGCCCGGCTGTAAATGATTTAACAAAAGGCCGGGCTGAAAAATATGAACTAAGGGTGATTAATATGTCAATTGCTATATATGTCCGAGTTACTACTGAACCGCAAGGGTATAGTTGGACAAGCTTAAATAAAAGTAATGATGGTACGCCACACCAAAATATGAAACGTAACTAATGAGGCGAATTAGGTAGTGGAAGGCATGGGGCTAGGTTAAATAAAGTGAGGTGGAATTATGGGAGTCGCCATATATGTCAGGGTGAGCACTGAGAGCCAAGCAGAAGATGGTACAAGTTTGGATACACAAACTGTTGCATGTCAGGAAAAAGCTGTGGAAATGGGATACACCGTATCACAGACGTATGTAGACGATAGTAGTGGTGCATATCTCGATCGCACTGGCCTTAACGCTTTGCGTAAGGATATGGAATTAGGAATTATTAAAGACGCAGTGTTTTGTTTTAAGCCCGATCGTTTATCAAGAAGCCTACATTATCAATTACTTTTGTCGGAGGAATTTAAGCAACATGATATTAAATTATTTTTTGCAAAATCTGATAATAATCGGGATACACCCGATGGTAATTTATTGTACCAAGTGCAAGGGGCTATCGCTGAATATGAGAAAGAAATGATTCGTGAACGTACAGTGCGTGGGAAATTGGCAAAAGCTAGACAGGGACAGATTATGCCGATGCGAACGCCTCCATATGGATATATATGGAAAGAAGGGGCATTGCTAGTTAACGACGCGGAAGCTGAACTAGTACGTAATATATTCAATTGGTATTTAGCTGGATTAACCATGCGGGAAATTGGAGTCAAACTTATTGAGTCTGGAGTACCTGCGCGTTTTGGGGCTTGGAATGCCAGCACAATCCGGAACATCATTAAAAATGAAACTTACATTGGTAAATATATATATAATAGAAGGCAACATGTGCGGATACCAAACAAGAAAACAGCGGGGGGGCGGCCCGCCATTCGCGAAAAGCAGAGGCCTGAGAGCGAGCACATCATTATTGCTGTGCCCGCGTTGGTGGACGATTCAATCTGGCAGAAGGCGCAGATACAAAAAGTAAAGAATTCAATTAATTCTAAACGGAATACCAAACTAGAATATTTAGCTAGGGGAGGGTATCTTCATTGTGCCGATTGTGGAAGAGTATTGCAAAATACTAGTTATACCGTGGGTCATGGAGAAAAATCGTACAGAGTGGGAGTTTACCGTTGCCCAAATTTAGCTCCACGGAATTATGAGACTGAGAAATGCATCAGTTCTAGCGTGCGTGCTGAATACGTGGATACGTTTATTTGGGAAGACCTAACGACTGCACTTCTGCAACCAGAAAACATACAATTTATTGGCCGAGAGAATGAGTCAACCGTAATTGATGTTGCTAAAGAACGCGAACGATTAGATGGAGATCGTAAAAAACTGCAAAAGCATAAGGAAATGATTGTTGAACTTTACCTGAAAGAGCTATATACAAAAGAAGATGTTGAGCGGAAGTTAGAGAAGATTAAAAGAGAAGAACAGACTATAAATAAACAGTTACAGGTTTTACTTGCAGATGAGCAAGAATCGCCCAAAAAAACTATGACCAATGATGAACGTGAGGCTATTTTTTCACAGATACGGCCGCTTCTTATCGATCAAAAAAAACTATCATTTGACGACAGACAATTTATATTTCGGCAGCTAGTTGATCAAATAACAGTCAATATAAGACCGGGTCTAGTTCGATTGCAATACCAAGGGGTCTTTGGAATGGAGACGGAGCACACATATACACCCGGGCAACGACGCAAATTATGATTTACCTTCTTGAAGTGTATGGGACAAGTGTGATATTATTAGTTTAATAATATATTTATCATTATTAAACTAATATTTACCATTATTAAATCAATAGGGAGACTCCATTTGAGTGCACCGTGTTAAGAAATTTGACGGAACAGGGGAAGATGGTGATGACTTAATCTCCATCGGCACAATTGGTTTAATTAAAGGAATCAACACGTTTGATCCCAATAAAGGGACGAAGTTGGCGACCTATGCAGCACGTTGTATTGAAAACGAAATATTAATGCATTTACGGTCTCTAAAAAAATCTCGCGGAGAAGTTTCAATTTACGATCCGATAGGGATGGATAAAGAAGGCAATGAGATTTCTTTGATTGATGTACTTGGATCGAATGAGGAAGATATCTCCATAAAGGTTGAAAATGAATCTGAACAAAAAGCCCTGCTCGAACTTCTCAAAAAACTCAACAAAAGAGAAAAGATGGTACTAGAGTCGCGATATGGGTTGATGAACAGTACCAAACGGACACAAAGGGAGATTGCCAAGGCTCTGGAGATTTCTCGCTCGTATGTTTCGCGCATTGAAAAGAAGGCAATACAGAGGTTATTGGAAGAAATGGAAAAGATAAATCCTAAAAAATAACCTCAATACTTGATCTAACGGCACCCTCTAAGGTATAATTGAATAAAATTATGTACTTTGGAGGGTTCAATGTTTAAGTATTTCCAACCAACAATTCAAGCGCCTTCACTGGATCTTATCTCGGTTGAACAACTGACTCGGGAAGGGATCAAAGGGCTCATTATAGATTTGGATAATACGATGACCCCGTGGAATGATCTCGAAGTGGGTCCTAAGGTGGCAACCTGGTTTACTGAAGTCAAGGCCGCTGGGATTGGTGCGTGCGTTGTATCTAACAACAGTAAGCGTCAGCGTGTAGCAGCTGTTGCGGATTGCTTAGGAATTCCTTTCGTTTTCGGAGCGACAAAACCTAGAAGACGAGCGTTTCGAGCTGGAATGAAGCTTTTGGGGACCGGGCATAAGGATACGGCTGTCATAGGAGATCAGTTGTTTACTGATATACTGGGTGGAAATCGACTTGGGCTCTACACGATATTGGTCCTGCCAATCAATGATCATGAATTTATTGGAACTCGCGTGATGCGGAAAATGGAGAAAGTACTAGTGTGGCTGATGAAGCATTGTGAGACGGTAAAACCAATTAGCAACAAGATGCATTAACGATGTTTAAAGGAATGGCCTGCCATTCCTTTTTCCCTATTCAAAAGTATTAGTGTAATAATTAATTCTGTTTGAGTCAGTGCCAAAGTACCAAGACGTAAAGGAATGTTAACAATGGAGCAACATTATGCAGTGATCGGGGACCCAATAGAGCACTCTCTTTCTCCTTGGATGCACAACGCAGGGTATGTAGCCTCGGGAATTGACGCAGAGTATGAACGCTTTCAGGTGGTACCTAGCCATTTGGGGGAGGCGGTAGAAGGGCTTTGTGCCTTGGGGTTTTCGGGTTGGAACGTAACCCTACCGCATAAAGAGACGATTATTCCCTTTCTTGATACACTGACTGACCAAGCTAGGCGTGCAGGGGCCGTAAACACTGTGAAAATACATGAGGGGCTGCGCATTGGCCATAATACCGATGGCGATGGGTTTGTTCGGTCGGTGCAAGGCGATATCAACGGGTTTAGGGGTAAGAAAGCAGTCCTGCTCGGGGCGGGTGGGGCCGCTAAAGGGATTGCCTTAGCACTTGCGGCACAGGGCATGGAAGTACATATTCTGAATCGAACCCCTGAAAAGGCGACGGCGCTGGTAGCGTTGATTAAGACGTGGGGCGGAAGGGCTACGTCTGGGGAGTTTGCTCCTGGGGATTGGCTGGAGACGGTCGATCTGTTGGTACAGACGACGTCAGTTGGGTTACACGGTGAACCCTTCCCATTTTCTATGCGAGGGATTTCTGATGGGGCGCTCGTGGTTGATATCATCTTTAATCCAAGTGAGACGGTATTTCTGCAAGACGCTAAAAAGCAGGGGTGCCGTACGTTGAACGGATTAGGAATGCTTCTGTATCAAGGGGCTTATTCGTGGGAGTTCTGGCTAGGGGGACAAGCGCCTGTCGAGGCCATGCAACGCGGCTTGAAAGCGCAGCTCCTGAAGCAGATGTTTAACAAAGTATAGGGGTGAAGCCCGCAACAGGAAGAGGAAGATGACATGGGTGACAAGCGGAGTCGTGAACGAGGATTTACACTTCTGGAAATCATGCTTGTTCTGATTCTTCTGTCCGGCGCGGGTTTTGTTCTCCTCATTAAGCTTCCCATTCACTTGGAAAAGGAACGACTCGCTTTTGCGACAACCCAATTACTAGAGGAAATTAGAGATACCCGTCAGGCTGCCTTGGCGGAGAATAACTGGTATGAGATCTTATTCTACACTTCGAGCGAGGATCATAATTATAAGATCTTTCGTCAAGGAACAAGGGTAAAAGATATCAATTTATCGAAGGGGATCAAGTTTGTTGGTCAACCGAATAAGGTTAAGTTTCTTGCGAATGGTCGAACTGCTGGGACAACCATTGTCTTAACAAACTCCTCAGGTGAGCAGAAAAGCGTCATTATTGCGCCAGTGGGCATGCGCATTAGAGAAGAGTAAGTATATGGGGGTAGGAGAAATAATGCGTTTTTTAACAGCGGGAGAATCACATGGTCAGAAATTAGTCGGTATCATAGAAGGCTTGCCGTCTGGAATGAAGATTTCTAAAGATCGTGTTGATGAGGTGTTGAGAAAGCGTCAACAAGGGCCTGGTCGTGGAGGCCGAATGGCCATAGAACTCGATGAGATTCACTTCATTTCAGGAATTCGAGGAGGATTAAGCACGGGCGCCCCGGTTGCTTTGGAGATTAATAATCGTGATTGGGAGAATTGGGCAAGTATCATGGACTGGAGCGAAAAGGCAGACTTAGAGAGTCGAAAGGTGATGACCCCAAGGCCGGGACATGCAGACTTGACAGGAACGCTTAAATACCGTACTGAAGTTCGTAATATCCTCGAAAGAGCGAGTGCTAGAGAGACTGCCATGAGGGTCGCTATTGGCAGCATTGTTAGACAAGGGTTATCCGCCCTTGGGGTGGAAATCAGAGGACGTGTTCTAGCAGTAGGCGGTGTGCATGCTGTAACGTCTGAGGATTCAGAGTATTGGCAGCGAGTGAAACAATCGGAGTGGTCCGTAGGTGACCCAGATGCTGAACAAAAGATGGGAGAACGACTCCTGGTAGCTCGGGAACGTGGTGAATCCTTGGGCGGACTCTTAGAGGTGCAAGTTCATAATGTTCCAGCAGGCCTTGGATCTCATGTTCAGTGGGACCGCAAGTTAGATGGAAAACTTGCTCAAGCAATTCTTTCCGTGCAAGCCATGAAAGGGGTTTCGTTTGGGTTAGGATTTGAGGCAGGGGAACGTCTGGGTTCGTCGGTTCATGATCCGATTACTTATCGTGAGGGGAAAGGCTTTGCCAGGGCTACTAACCATGCGGGCGGGATTGAAGGGGGAATGAGTAATGGCGAAACCATTGTGCTTCAAGCAGTTATGAAACCAATCCCAACGTTATATCAACCTTTAGACACGGTGCATCTCGACACCAAAGAGGTAGTTAAGGCAAGTGTGGAACGTTCAGATGTCTGTGCTGTGCCGGCTGCTTTGGTGGTTTTGGAGCATGTCGTGGCTTGGGTGATCGCCGAAGCCGTGCTTGAGAAATTTCCTGCAGATAGTTTCATAGAACTGCAAACAGCGTGGAAAACTTATCAAGAGTATTTAACACTTTAGGCGTTTAGGACTTTGAGAGGGTGATCTCTATGCGAAACATCGTTCTCATTGGATTTATGGGAACTGGCAAAAGTTCAGTGGGTAAGCGCCTGGCGCAGTCGCTCGCTTGGGATTTTGTCGATACAGACTTGGTGATTGGAGAAGTGACTAATTTAAGTGTCACTGAAATTTTCCGTCGACATGGGGAGACCCGTTTTCGTTCAGAAGAAAAAATTGTGGTCGCAAGACTTAGTCAGAAGGAACAAATCGTCATCGCAACAGGTGGAGGGACTGTGGTTGACCCTGCCAACTTACAAGCCTTGGCTAGGAATGGATTTATTGTCGGTCTTCATGCCACGGTGGACACGATTCTGAGCCGAGTCGGACAGAAAAATGAACGACCGCTTCTCAAGGGCACCAAGGAGGCCATAGAAAAATTATGGTTGAAGCGGCAAGAATGCTACGCGCAGGCTGATTTTACGGTAGATACGACACAGAAAGATATTAATGAAGTGGTGAATGAGATTCTTGCTAGGCTTGGAAGGATGACGGATGATGAGTTTTCTAGAGTGTCAACGAATTGAAGTGACAGCAGACAGACCGTATCCCGTTTTTTTAGGAGCGCGACTGGAAGACTTAGGAGCGTACCTTCATACTAATTTTAAAGAGCTTGAACACATTCTTATTATTACAAACCATGCGGTAGCCGCGCTTTACGTCGAGCGACTCAAGCAAGGACTTTTAGACTATCGCGTGGATTTATTAACAGTCCCTGCTGGAGAAACTGAAAAGTCACTGGATCGGTTAAGTCAGCTAACAACCGAGGCCCTGCGCTGCCGTGCAGACCGCCATACGCTGGTTATTGCACTTGGCGGCGGTGTTATTGGAGATCTGGCAGGTTTTTTTGCCAGTGTTTTTATGCGTGGTATTCGTTTGATTCAAGTTCCTACGACGTTATTGGCTCAAGTTGACAGTAGTATTGGTGGAAAAGTCGCCGTCAATCATCCGGCCGGCAAGAATATTCTAGGTGCCTTTTACCCACCACAGGTGGTGTGGACAGATTTTACAACGTTGGACAGTTTGCCGTGGCCAGAAGTCGAAAATGGTTTGGCGGAAAGCATCAAGCATGCTTTAATTTCCGACACAGGTCTGTTTGAGTTCTTTGAAACACAAGAAGAGAGTCTTAAACAAAGGAACCCGTTGATTTGGCGTGAAATGGTGATCCGGTCTTCTACGGTCAAGGTGACGATTGTTTCCCAAGATGAACGCGAACAAGGTTTTCGTGCCCTGCTAAATCTAGGCCATAGTTTTGGACATGCCTTAGAAACGGGGATGAACTATCGTGGAGTCACCCACGGGCAAGGTGTCAGTATCGGTCTCGTCGCGGCTGCTCATCTGGCGAAGGCCAAAGGGCTCTTAAGCTTGGCAGAGATTGATCGAATCAAGCGTCTGCTTAGCCTGTATGGACTACCCACCCAGATTGCCGATATTACCCCCATAAAACAAGATCCGCAGGGTTTGTTAGACCTTATGAAAGCGGATAAGAAAAACCAAGGCGGACGAAAGATTCTAGTTCTCCCACAAGGGATTGGACGGGCGGTTATTTCCAAGGAGTGTACAGATCCAGAGATATTGGAAGCATGGAAACAAGTTATTTCCCAGTAAGGGCACGATGAATCGTGCCCTTATTTTTTTTTAGGCATAAACTTCGAATTTTAGATCGTAATTTGTAGTAATTCGATACAGAATAACTTATTTTTGTCCTTTTAATAAGGACATGTCGATATCCGTCGATGCAGGCAGGAGATTAAAAATATATAGAGAATAAATATAAAAAAAATTCGGGTAATAAAAATATCTTAGGACTTGGTGGTGAAAATGATTGTAAATAGGCAATCTGGTTTTACATTATGGGAAATTTTGTTGGTGCTATTTCTAATGGGTGTTATTTTGTCATTGGCCACCCCTCATTTTGGTTCAGCGACGAATCAGGTTTGGACTCGCGTCGACCTTGCCAACAAAGAGAAAATTGAAGGAGCTGCCCAACTCTACAGGATTGATGTCGGAAATTCTCCGCTAAGTGTTTCGGATTTGCTTGACACCCCGATAGGTGTGAGCGAATGGCGTGGTCCTTATCTGGACGAAATTCCCATAAATCCCTTTAATACTACGCTGGTTTATGAAATCAATGCTTTGGGGCAAGTGAAATAGGAGGGGGAAGGATGACGAATAAAAGAAAGGCAGCGCAAGGTTATGTGCTATTTGATGTATTGCTCGCCCTCTTCCTTTTTTCCTTAGGCTTCGCAGTGCTCTTTGGGCTGACAGAAGCAGCGGTTTCAGAAGCACGGCAAGCCTCTACCCTCATGGAGGGGGCAAACCTTGCCCAGAAAAAAATGGAGCAGTTGGCCGTTCATGCTTGGAGTGATAATATCGCTCGGCAAGCCTGCATACCAGGTGGGACCGTGGAAGGCAACGAAGAACAATTCCACTGGCTCATTCAAGCTGAGTGGGAGGATATGCCACAACTATTGAAAGTCAGCGTTGAAGTTCGTTGGACGGAACGGGGAAACCCTTATCAGTATAAACTGGAGAGTCTTTATGAAGTTGAATAGAGAAGATCATGCTGCAGACTATGGTTTCACGCTGCTGGAAGTATTATTTGCTTTAGCGATTTCTGGTATTTTGCTGATGACTTCGATGCGACTATTGACGGATCAGTGGCGAGGAGCACGCGCCCTTAAGAACCATTTGGAAGCGCACTACTCCGCTATGACGACAGGAAAAACCGTTTCTGATGCGATACGTATGGCAAAAACGGTGGAATGGATCCAAGCGTCTGAAGTGCTAAGGGTTTTGCCGATGCCTGACAATTCGAACCTAGACCCCACGCTTGACACCTACCTCATCCAAGATTTAGACGGAGATGGGACGACAGATCTTTATTGGAGACACTTGAACGTTTCTCAGCCTTTGGCAAGTTACATATCAAAATGGCGATGTACGGAGGTGGAAGTTGGGTTGTGGGAAATATACTTGGAGGCAAATGTCGAAGGACAAAGTTCGACATGGCGTGGCGTCATCAGGAGGCGGACGTATTCACCAGTGACTCCAGTAACCCTAGTACATCGGGTTATGTTAGCCTTCTGATCCTCATTCTTTTGACGACGTTGTCATTACTAGGGATGGAAGGCTATATCAAGGCCAATGCAGAGAACCGAATGGTAAGACGGGTTGCCCAAACTCGACAGGCCCTCTACGTAGCTGAAGCAGGCGTTGAATGGGCTAAAGCCCATCTGCGTGTTAACGCCGGTCTGCGCAGCGGGAGTATATCTTTAGTGACCGGGCGAGTTGATATTGTGATTGAGGTGAGTGGAGGAGGGTATAAAGTGATTTCAGAAGGATATTCCGGCTTAGCAGTTCGAAAAATTGAACAAATCATCCAATTAAACCAAGACAACGGGCAGTGGGTTTTGATGAGCTATCAGGAGTTACATACATGACCATGGAGAAAAAACATGACTTTGGTCAGTTCTTACGCGCTAATCATTACATTACCGCTCAGGAATTGACCAGCGGATTACAAGTTGTGCTGGAAAACGGTGATTCCATTGGTGAGGTTCTAGTTCGTATGGACGTCTTATCCAAAGAGAGGCTCGAGGAGGCTGTGCGCAGATATCTAGGTATCTCTGAGATTTCTCTGACCCAAGTCATGATTGACCCACGCGTGGCGGGGCTCATTCCGGAAGAAATCGCTCTGCGCTATACGCTCATTCCGTTTGAACGACGCGCTGGGATCTTAAGAGTTGCCATGCTAGATCCCACCCATGAACGTGCCCTTCGGGATGTTCGGATGTTTACCGGGTTAGAGGTTGAGCCAGTCTTTGCCAAAGCTGAGGAAATCCAAACCGCAATTCGTCAGTGCTTGACAGTTGAGCAATCGGTTGCCCAACTGGCGAACCTAGCGGACAGAATCAGCGAAGACCAGGCAGTTTGGCTCATCAAGGCCACCGATATCGAACCTCAGGAAGAAGATACGCCCAACCTTAAATTTGTCCATTCTGTTTTGCACGAGGCGGTGGCGCAAGGGGTCAGCGATATTCATTGGGAATCCCGCAAAAACGATTTTGTGGTGCGCTATCGCATCGATGGTAAACTCATGAAGAAACATGTCCTCGCATCAAATTCAGCACGAAGTATTGTCTCCTGTTTAAAAGTCATGGCGCAAATGGATGTTGCGGAACGAAGAATTCCACAGGATGGCCGAATGACCTTTAGTGCAGGGCTTCGGCGCGTAGACATTCGAATGTCTTCAATGCCCATAGTCTATGGAGAAAAAATTGTTGCCCGAATTCTGGACCCGGAGATGGCTAAGCGTCCGATGAGTGGTTTAGGGATGCGCTCAGAAGTTCAATCGGGCGTTCAAAGCTTGTTGAAACGCACGAACGGGCTAATCTTGGTGGTGGGGCCAACGGGAAGTGGTAAAAGCACCACCCTTTATGCATTGCTCCGAGCACTGAACGCGGAGGAGAAGAATATTATTTCCATTGAAGACCCCGTAGAATACCAAATTTCAGGCGTCAACCAGGTTCAAGTGAATGTTCTAGCAGGCCTTAGTTTTGCTGTCGGATTGCGACATATATTACGGCAAGACCCGGATGTGATCATGATCGGTGAAATCCGTGATGAAGAAACAGCCAGAATCGCCATCTCAGCCTCCCTCACCGGACATTTAGTTTTATCCACGCTCCATACCAATACAGCCGCAGAAGCGTTGGCTCGACTGATGGATATGGGCATAGAACCCTATCTCTTGGCGTCTGCAGTCAGTGGGGTGTTATCCCAACGCTTGGTTAGACGCTTGTGCGAACACTGTAAAGCCGCCTACAAAGTATCTGAGACAGAAAAAAGAACCCTTCGTATACCAGCGTCTATTACCGTGCTATATCGCGCCACCGGATGTCCAGAATGTCTTCAAACTGGGTTTCGAGGCAGGATAGGGATCCATGAATTTTTATTATATAACCAAGAAATCAAGGAACTGGTGCTTTCTCGACATAATTCTAGGGACATTGAGCAACAGGCGATGGTTTCAGGAATGCTGACAATTTTGGAAGATGGGATGTTGAAGGTGATCGAAGGCTTAACTACCGTGGAAGAAGTACTACAAGCAGTTTCTGGAATTGAAGGGTAAGAGGAGAAGAAGATATGCTTTCACTGGAAGAACTTTTACATCTTGCTGGAGAACAGAAGGCTTCCGATATCCATTTGACGGTGGAGAGTCCTCCCGTTCTACGTATTGATGGCTCTTTAATTAAACTCCAAAAGGAGAAACTTTCTCAGGCTGATGTAGAAGCGTATGCTCATTCTCTGATGAATGAGCAACAGGTCAAACGTTTTGCAGAATGCGGGGAAATTGACCTATCGTATAGTATTCCGGGGGTTGGACGATATAGGGTTAATGCCTTTCGACAGCGTGGTTCAATCGGTGTGGTCATCCGTTTGATTCCTTTTAACATTCCCACGCCGGATACTTTGGGGCTTCCACCGGTGTGCATTGAGCTTGCTAACTTACATAAAGGGTTGGTCCTAGTAACAGGCCCTACTGGAAGTGGTAAATCGACGACTTTGGCTTCTTTAGTTGACTACATTAATCGCACGAGGGCTTGTCACATTGTAACGATTGAAGATCCTCTTGAATATTTACATCGCCATAAATTAAGCTTGGTGAATCAACGGGAAATCGGCAATGACACCCAATCGTTTACGAAGGCTTTACGAGCGGTCCTTCGGCAAGATCCGGATGTCATCTTAGTGGGTGAGATGCGAGATTTAGAAACCATCTCTACCGTCGTGACCGCCGCTGAAACTGGACACTTGGTGTTCAGTACGCTTCATACAAATGATGCAACCCAATCGGTGGATCGGATGATTGATGTCTTTCCACCGCATCAACAGCAGCAAATCCGTGTTCAGCTGGCTGCCGTTTTACAAGGGATATTGTCTCAACAATTGTTTCCCAGGGCAGATCACCAGGGACGCGTGGCAGCGCTTGAGGTGATGCTGGCTACCCCCGCGGTTCGTAGCCTCATTCGTGACGGAAAAACGCATCAATTGCCGACCGTTATCCAGACCAATGCGAAGCTAGGTATGCAAACCATGGATAAAGCCATTCTGGATTTAGTTCAAAAGGGGCTTGTTTCTTACGCGGTTGCCGAGGAAAAAATGCATAGCCCAGATAGTCTAAGGCGATGAAGGCACAACGTTTTGTCTGGAAAGCGGTTGACACGAACGGAATTATACAACACGGAGTATGGGTAGGAAATGAAATATCAGACATTCAAGGGCGCTTAAAAAATGAAGGGTACTTTCCCGTGGCGATTCGAACCCGCCGAGATTGGAAAAGCGTATGTTTACCAGCCAGGAAGAAGTTCCAGTGGAGCCATTTTGCCCGTAGATTAGCAACCCTTTTGGAGGCGGGAATTCCCTTACTTCAAGCGCTGGAGATCATGACCTTTCATCAGGAAAAATCAACCGATCAACTGGAACAATGGAAGACCATCAAAGGACGAGTCGAAGAAGGCAGCGACTTGTCAGAAGCCATGTCTCTCCTAAATCCACCGCCCAACTCGTTTGTACTCTCCATGATCAAAGCTGGGGAATATACTGGGACTTTAGGGAAAGTCCTGAGCGAAGTGGCGGACGAAACGGATCAGGATTTTGGTTATCAGAAAAAAATAAAGGCCGCTCTCGCCTATCCTCTGTTTTTGCTGTTTGCTGTGGTCATTGTACTGTATGTGCTCTCTGTTTATGTACTTCCCATGTACGAAAAATTATTTATGGGCATGGGCACAGAATTACCGATGTTGACCCAAGTCATTTTTGTCTGTGGTCGTAAAATTCCTGTGCTTTTGTGGAGCGGACTGGTGTTGATCGTGGTTGGCTTGCTAGTTTTGAGACTCACTAGTCCAGATCTTTGGAAAACACGTCTGCGGCACCTCCTGGGTAGGCTTCCTCTCAGTGCCAAGGTCTATCGCCTCCGCGATCTAGTTCAATTCACTCGAATGTTGGGACGCTTATTAGCGGCTGGAATCCCCTTGCTGGAAGCGCTCCGCTTAACAACCGGTGCTTTACGAGGGCGTGAGATGCTAGAATTAATGAACCAGCTCGTCTTGCACGTTCGACAGGGAAAGCGCATGGCCCCTTTATTGCGTGCCAGTAAGGTTTTCCCCAAGGAAGGTGCGGAAATGATTGCAGTCGCTGAGGAAACTGGACAGTTGGACCGGATGCTTCATTATGTCACCTATATGTTTCGCAGCGAGCTTGAAGATTATCTCAATCGGTTAACACGTATGATTGAACCAGCCTTGATACTGGCTATAGCCGGTCTAATCGGCATAGTTGCAGCGGGCGTCATGCTTCCTATGTTTGACCTCAGTACACATCTTGAATAACATGCAGAGCAAGAAAGCGTTCTTGAGTGATAGGGAGGGAAAATGAGATGAATTCTAGCAAGCCAGATAGCGGGTTTACACTCATTGAAGTACTAACCGTCATCATTATTATTGGGATTCTGGCCGCTATAGGGATCCCGAAGTTTGGATCAAGTACAGTCAGTGCACGCCAGAAGGCGGATGTGGCAATAGCTCACCAGGTCAAAACTGCTTTGGATCGTTATCAACTGGACAACGGAGCCTATCTGACGAGTGCAGATTTGACGGTCACTGACGGAGCGGTCAGCAGTACGAAGCTCATTCCCAAATACATCAGTAAGTTAGATAAAGCAACCACTCAGCAAATGGCTGCTGAGGGCAGTGGTAAGGGGTTTGGCGTTAATAACCTTGCGGTGAATGCAAGTGATCCCACGCAATTTATTATTCCTGAACCGCAAACAGGTGACATTACCAATATCATCATGATTTACTTGTCGGACAATGGCTTGGCCGCTGAAGTCAGAGCGTATGATGAAACCTTAACGCAGGTCCTATGGACGTCTGCTAATTAGAAAAGGAGTCAAGTTAATGGCTGTTATCAGTATCACAATGGGGCTCTTAGGACTCTTAATGGGTTGTTTCCTGAACGTAGTCATTTATCGTCAATCCCCTATTACCAGGCGCTACCCTGTTCTGGTACTTCTGACTGGAGCCCTCTTTTTTATGACGGCAACGGTTAGTCCCAATCTTGAGACTAACCCGGCTAAACTCCTCTTCAACCTAATTTTTGTCGTTGTGTTGATCGCCTTATCCTTAATTGACCTCGAGTCGTTTCGTTTGCCAGATGTCCTTACCCTCCCCCTACTGGTCTTAGGATTAATAGGAGCTTTTCTCTTACCGGGAAATCCAAGCGGCTGGGAGAGCGTGCTCTGCGCCTTAGGAGCAGGAGGGGTATTCTGGACCATTGCCCGATTATATCCGCAAGGAATGGGTCTTGGGGATGTAAAGCTGGTGGCGGCACTGGGCGCCTGCTTAGGCTTCCCCTCTATTTTTCTCGCCGTTTTTATGGGGAGTTTTGTAGGAGCATTTCTAGGGATCGTTCTTCTCCTTACAGGTCAAAAACGCTTTCGTCAACAGATCCCCTTCGGTCCCTATCTCACCTTTGGAGCGATCGTCGCATTATTTTGGGGAGAACGTCTTGTTGACTGGTATTGGACTTTCGTATAAAAGGGGTGTTCTTATGCGGAAAATGTCAGTGGTCTTTGAATTGACGGATGGGGAAATTCGAGCCTTTTGGTTTCCAGTCCATCCATTGAGAAAGGTCGGTCATAATTCTGGCGCAGTCAAGTTTGATCGCATTCCAATACCGACTGGAGTCATAGAGCAGGGCAGCGTGCGGCAGGAAAATGTGTTAATGAATATTTTATCGGATTATGGTGCACAGCACCCTGGTGGAAGTCAGCAGGTGTATTTGGCGATCCCCCTCCATCAAGGATTCATCCGCTCGTTCACGTTGCCCTGGATTTCTAAGCGAAACAGAAAATCAGCCATTTCTCTGTTAATTGATGAAGAGATTCCCATTGCTAGGACGGATTTACTGTTCGATTTCTGTGTACTCACTGAAGTAAAGCCCATTGACCTTCAAATTCTACTGGGCGCAACACGACGAAGTTTACTGGAACGGTACGTTTCTATCTTTGCGGCGGCGGGATTTAGGGTCGCCGGCGTTAATTTTGCGTTTTCTATCTTGGGCAAATCGCTAGGATTTGAACCCTACCAAGATGTCATTTATCTACAGGGAAAGGCAGATGCTTTGCAAATAGTCTTGTTTCGTGGAGCAGTCCCCGAAAGTGTCCGTTCTCTCAATGAGCGTGAAGAAGCGTGGGGAGATGAGATTCGGCGTTTTCTTTTATATTACAGAACACAGCACCCAGATCTCAATTTGCAACGCGTGGTATGGCAGGGAGACGGTGTGGCAGAATCGCTGGCTCAGGGTTTATTGTCGTCACATCATGTCTCCTTGGTAGAGCAAGCCAAGCTCCCAAATGTCCCTGTTTCCTGGGAAAGTGCACTCGCAAGCACTGAGGGGTGGAGCGAGGTGGCCGTTGGGTATGGAATGCAGATTTCGACCCATCGTCCTGAGCTTAATCTTTGGCACCAACCGAATAGAGCTCAAATTGTTCACCGTAGATATTGGGAGCTGGTGTTATTATTCATAGCGTTATTCATGGTCGGAGCTATAAGCTGGTTGTCACTTTATCAAAAGGCGTTGCCCTTACAGCAAGAAGTTCAAAAGCTAGCCCTTCTAGGTGCTAACATAGAGACACAGACCAAACATCAGGAAGCGCTTGAAGTTGCTTGGAATAAGGTCAACACGAACCATGAGAGAATGGGCGTTGGGTTGGGTCAAATTGAGGCTATGCAAGCCTTGTCTGGAGCGGATATAAAGCTTGAACAGGTGGTTTACAAGCAAGGCAGTATATCCTTAGTAGGCAGTATATCCTTAGTAGGCAGTGCTAGCGATGCAAACAGTGTTGAGAACCTCATCCTAAACCTGCGGATCATGGGTTGGGAACAACCCGCCTTGTCTAGTTATAAATTGACGTCACTCAACCAGGTAGAGTTCTCCTTAAGTGCTAAACGGGGGCAAGTTAAAACAGACACCGGTATAGACACATCCTTGGGAGAGGAAGGGTAATATGGCTTATTTAGCTAGTGGGACTAAATCAAAACACCTGCTAGATTCTTCGGTAATCCCTCTATTGCAGCGTCTTTCACTGGGGAGCGTGAAGGGAATTAGCGTGTTTTTGTTACTGGGTATTGTCGGTGGATTTTTAGTGTTCTGGCAGCCTGCTTATCTGCAATTTCGGTCCTTAGAAACGGAGCAAACTCGTTGGCAAGAAGTATTGAGAGCCGGGACCGCGGACACTAATATGAACACCAAACTACAGACCACAAGCCTCGCTATTCCCACGATGGATCAGTTACCTGACATAATAGACCAGTGTCGTGGTGCGTTTGTTAAAGAGGGTGTGGTCGTGGCTTCGTTAAATGTTGAACGGTTTGGTGAGCAACGAGAAAGTGTCAAGGGGTTAGGTTTAGATTACGGTTTAGTCCGATTACAATTAAAGGGTCCTTGGGAGGGGATTGTCACATCGCTCAAGGCACTAGAGGAGACACCGGTTGGCAATATCCATCTGCAGGAAGTCGTGCTAAATACCCAAGGGGGAGAAGCGCTTCTCAAGATATATTTTTCCATGGGTGAGTAATTTCATAAGTTATTAGTGGCACGAGACAGTCTCCCTTTACCATAGGCTAAGGAGAGGAGGTATGTGCGGTGAGTAAGGAATATTACATTCAACCCGGAGATGATTTTCATGTGTTGGCTCAACGTTGGGGAGGTACATGTAACGATTTTCTCATGGTTAACCCCAGTGTCGATCCCCTGCAACTTCAAGTTGGGCAGAAGATAGTTCTCCCGGACTTTAAAGGGGCAGCGAAAGGGCAAGCCCAATATGCAAATATCAGTGCTGATCATGGACAAGAGTTTGTTGGAGAATATCTTGATGAAGTCGAAGTGGAAGTCGAGGGTGTGAGTTTTCGTGTTCGCCGGATCGGTGAGCCTAAAATACCCCATGAGATCCATCTCATTTTGCCGCGTGCAGAGATCCATAAATTCCAGCCAAACGGAGAAGGCGGACCCTGCGAAACGCAAATTATGCTCAGTAATATGGACATTGTGCTGTCCCCTCGTTTGGTCAGTGGAAAAGGGGATTCAGCTGAAAAGGCAAAGCCAGCAGCTCTAAAGCAATTACCAGAACAGACCCAAGCTCAAGCTCAAACCCAAACTCCCCAAACACCATCATAAATACATCCCCCTGCTCTTGCGATAATTATTTCGTCCTTCGCCTCCGACTATCGGAGGTTTTTTGTTTTGTCAGTCAGAAAAATATAGGCTGAGTGAGGTCCCTTCTCGCGCTGTGAAGAACGTTCCCTTAAAAACTATGCTATAGCAAGAAATTGTGATAAAATTTTGGATATGTGACGAGGAAGTGTTGAATTGAATAAAATTTGGATATTTCATGGACCTAATCTGAATATGTTAGGACTACGAGAGCCGGAACATTACGGGGCTCGCACGTTATCAGAAATTAACCAGGAAGTCATGGACCTTGCGAATGAGGTAGGAATCGACGCGGAATGCCGGCAAACAAATCACGAGGGTGACCTCATAGATTGGATACAAGGTTTAACGTCGGAGGACTTTCTAATCCTGAATCCTGGAGCATGGACGCATACGAGTTATGCAATACGTGATGCTATTAGTGCGGTGAAGGTTCCAACCGTGGAGGTTCATCTTTCAAACATTCATGCGCGAGAAGCATTTCGTGCCAATTCTGTGATGGCTCCGGTCTGTATTGGACAAGTGTCAGGACTGGGAGCAGAGGGTTATGTTTTAGCGATGCGTTATGCCCTTAACTACCACGGAAAACGCGGGAAATAATAGAAAGAGGGAAGTTATTATGAGTCGATTAGAACGTTTACGCCAAAAGCTGCAGGAAGAAAAACTGGATGCTTATGTGGTTATTCGCCCGGAGAATGGACGGTACCTGAGCGGCTTTTCTGGTGGAGAAGCAACTTTGTATATTACGGCAGAGAAAGCCCTATTACTGACGGATTTTCGGTACATAGAACAGGCAACGGAACAGGCTCCCGAGTTTGAAATTATTAAAACAGGACCGGACCATTTTGAAACGATAGCAGGCCTTGGGCAACAGGCTCGACGAGTTGGTTTTGAAGGGGACTTTGTCACCTATGTAAGCTTTGGTAAACTGAAACAAGCGTTGCCTCAAGCGGAACTCCTTTCGCTACCCGATCTTGTCAGTCATTTGCGTTCGGTGAAGGATCAGGGCGAGATTGAGACGCTTCGTCAAGCTGTTAATATAGCAGATGGCGCTTTTGACAATGTTTTAAAAACGATTGAAATAGGTCAGACGGAAGAAAAGATTGGCCTTGACTTAGAATACTCCATGCGCTTGGCGGGTGCCAGTGGCGGTTCCTTTGAATTTATTGTGGCTTCAGGCGTTCGTTCGGCCTTACCGCATGGTACGGCCAGTTCAAAGAAGGTTCATTCCGGTGAGTTCTTGACGATGGATTTCGGTGCAATCTATCAGGGTTACTGCTCTGATATAACCCGGACAGTTTTTCTGGGAGAACCGGAGGACAAGCACCGAGAAGTTTATGAGGTCGTATTGGCGGCCCAACGGGCAGCCATTGCAGCTGTTGCGCCTGGACGCACAGGCAAAGAAGTCGATGCGGTTGCTCGTAAAATTATTGCTGACGCTGGCTATGGCGAATACTTTGGGCACGGATTAGGACATTCCGTGGGTCTGGTCATCCATGAAGGCCCCTATCTGAACATGCGAGAAGAGCGCGTCCTTGAACCGGGCATGGTTCTTACTGTAGAACCCGGCATTTACATCCCTAATTGGGGTGGCGTTCGAATCGAAGACATTGTTTTGGTGACGGAAGATGGCTGCGAAGTCTTGACCCAAGCACCGAAAGAATTCATTATCTTTCAATAAAATTAATTTATAGGAGGAAAAGATATTTATGATTTCTACAAGCGATTTTAAGACCGGTGTAACCATCCAATTAGATGGTGATGTTTTTTCAGTGGTTGATTTCCAACACGTTAAACCAGGTAAAGGCGCGGCCTTTGTCCGCACTAAGTTGAAAAATGTTAAAACGGGTGCAGTGGTAGAACGGCGGTTTAATGCCGGAGAAAAGATGCCAAAAGCCCACGTTGCGCGGCGAGAAATGGACTATCTTTATAAAGATGGAGACTTCTTCGTGGTCATGGACAAGGAAAATTATGAACAAATATCTCTGACGGCGGATCAAATTGGAGACGGCGTCAAGTGGTTGAAAGAGAACACGACGTTAGGCGTACTCTTTTTTGATGTTGAGGTGATCGGCGTTGATGTGCCAACCAATGTCCAACTTGCCGTTTCCGCTACCGAACCAGGCGTAAAAGGTGATACGACCACTGGAGGGACCAAACCTGCAACCTTGGAAACTGGTGCAGTGGTTCAAGTTCCGTTCTTCGTCAATGAAGGCGATGTGTTAATTATCGATACCAGAACAGGAAACTATGTCTCGCGCGCTTAATTTATAAGGGTGACGAAATGATAACACCTGCTAGTTGGCAACCTAAATGTAGTTGACCACTAGCAGGTTTTTTATACCCAAAAATTTTAACCTAAGCCATATACTAAGTACGTAACAATGACTAATTTACTCATAGTTTGAAGGTATCTACAAATTTTTGGAGAATAAAGCCGATATAGTCATTTTATATATTATTTGGAGGAATCTCATTGAAAGATAAATATACACTTATATTCATTCCACCGGGTTCTGCCAGCACCATGATACCGCCCGTTTATGGGGTGATATTTGCACTTGGCAATTTAAAGTTGAACAAGGTGCACAATATACTGGGACAAGTCAAATCCTTGAGGAAACAACGCCTCATTTAATTGTTCATGAAAACAGTCAGGAAGCAAGCTCAAAAAAAAAAACCAAACAAGCGTCATCATGTTCGTAAGTTCTTAGATCTGAATCGACACAGACATCAATCAATAGAAATATAAAGGGCAGTCGTACCGATAAAAAGGTACGACTGTCCTTTATATTTGCTCCCCGCATGTCTAAAATCAAAACATGGACATACCTTCAATCAAGGGGGGCAATGACGTGTCGCTACATTACACGCTATCTGTCATTAAGGGACCAAAAGTAACCATCCCTATTTCAAAGGGCAAATCCTTGGTGTCGGAGCAGAGCACTTCCGGTTCGCATGATAGTGCGGTGTTATGGGCGGATATGGCAAGATGGTTTGGCGAAGACATCCGTTCGATTATAGAGAACATTAAGGGAGTGCCCTTCCAAGAGGTTGAAGAAATTCGCTTGCGAGTGGGTCAACCCCTCATGGTACGAACATCAGATAAGGATTTATTTCTAAACCGAGATGGCGAAGTAACGAGTCCAGAGAAGGCCTATGTCGGCATGGGGGAAGATCTAACCTGTGCGCTGGAGAGAATGACCCATAGTTCACTTTATGCTGCAGAGGAGGATCTCAAACAGGGATTTATAACACTACCGGGAGGGAACAGAGTTGGCGTGACCGGAGAGGCCGTCGTCGTACAGGGGCAGATTCAAACGTTGAAACACGTTTCTGGCTTAAACGTTCGAATTGCCCGAGAAATTAAGGGACAAGGTCTCAAGATCATGCCCTTACTCATAGGGGAAGACGGAATGTTTTGTCATACGCTGCTCATTTCACCGCCCCGGGCAGGCAAAACGACCCTCTTAAGGGACCTCATTCGACTACTGAGTAATGGGGTTTCGAAAATAGGTCTCAGTGGTCAGACGGTCGGCGTGGTGGATGAACGTGGGGAACTAGCCGGGATGTGGCAAGGGGTGCCTACCTACAACTTGGGATACCGGACAGACGTGTTGGATGGCTGTCCAAAAGCAAGTGGGATGAACATGATCGTCCGTTCTATGGCACCTCAAGTGATCGCTATGGATGAGCTGGGTCATACGGACGATGTCACTGCGCTCATGGATGCCTTGCGCACCGGAGTGAGGATTCTTAGTACGGCGCACGCTAGTTCCTTAGAAGAAGCACTTAACAGGCCGACGTTAGCTCGTTTGATGGAACAACGAGTGTTTGAGCGACTGGTTGTGCTCAGTAGGAAACATGGGCCGGGAACGATCGAGGGAGTTTACGATCTTAAGACAGGGAGGGTCCTGTGATGCTCATAATTGGGTGCGTCGCACTGATTGCTGGGTGCGGAAGTTTGGGCTTATGGCTGGCTCACCGAATTAAACTAAGACCTGTGGAATTAAGAGGATGTTTAATGGCCTTGGCACTTCTGGACACCGAAATCGTCTGGGGGGCGACCCCTTTGCCAGAGGCCTTCGGGATCGTAAAGGAACGCACAGAGCTACCCTGGCGAGGCTTCTTTGCAGATCTTCAGGAACGTTTGCTGCGGGGAGAGTCCGCAAGCATGGCCTGGAAAGAGACTATTTTAACGCAAAATAGAAACTTCTGTTTGAAAGAAGAAGACTGGCAAGTCATCGGTGATGTGGGCAAAGGATTAGGCCGATCGGATAGTCGTGAGCAACATAAACAATTAGAACTTGTTCAACGACAAATTTCCTTGATGAAGGATCAAGCAGGACTATGGTCTGATAAGCAAGCTAAAATGTGGTCCTATCTGGGCTTCCTCTGTGGGATCGCTGGTGTGCTCATATTAATTTAAGCAGGGAGAGGAGTCAGAACAATGAGCTTTAATCTTATTATTACGGTGGCTGGAATTGGTATACTGGTCGGAATATTAGTCATCGTGTTGGAGCAATCAGGCCGTAAGGAAATGGCTCAAGGCGTAACTATTATGGGTGTTATTGTAGTGCTTTATATTGTAGTACAATCTATTGCACAATTATTTACCCTGGTTAAGAGTGTTTTTAACCTTTATTAGGGGGCTATAACGTGGAGATATGGCAAATCGTAGGACTAGCCCTGATTGTCACAGTGATTAGTGTTGTTCTAAAGCAAATCAGACCAGAAATTGCAATGCAACTGTCTATTTTAGCAAGCGCGTCAATTTTTATCCTCGTGATGAGCAAGATAAAAGTCATTGTTGATCTCCTCCAAAACCTAGCAGATCAAGCGAATATCGGTTCGTATTATTTACTCATTGTTTTAAAGATAGTGGGCGTGGCCTACCTGGCTGAATTCGGAGCTCAAATTTGCAAAGATGCCGGGGAAGGCGCTTTGGCCAGTAAAATTGAGCTTGCGGCTAAAGTGGCAGTCATTGCCTTAGCCATTCCCATAATTGTAGCCATTACAGAGTCATTGGTACGACTCGTTCCGTGAGGTGATGTATATGCGACGAGTCTTCGTCAAGTTACTATTAATTGTGGTCTTAATGATGGGGACAACTTCTCCGGTGCTTGCTGAGGACGTGATCCCTCAAACGGATGCAGCAGGCCTTTCTAACCAGATTGACCTGAGTCAAATGCGGGGGTATCTAGACCAGCTGGACTCTGATGTCCTGAAGTCTATGCCTGGTTTCTCCTTGGCTCAAATGTTTGAGGATTTAAAGAGCGGATCCTTAGATCTAAGTCCAGAGAAGTTAATCCAGAGTTTAATAGGGATACTTGGACGGGAAATTCTGAACAGTGCCCCCTTAATAGGTAAGCTGCTTATTTTAGCCGTACTCTGTGCCGTGTTGGGGCAGCTGCAGGTAGCGTATGGCGGCACTGTTGGGAAAACAGCGCAGGTTATGACCTACCTTGTTCTGCTAAGTTTGGCCTTAACTTCTTTTCGGGAGGCACTAGGTTACGCCACGGGAACGATTGATACGATGGTTGGACTGATGCAAACATTGTTTCCGGTCATGTTAACCTTATTAATCTCTATGGGGAACCTAACCAGCGCAGCCTTATTTAAGCCTCTGATCATGGGGAGTTTGACGGTTCTAGCCACAATGATCAAAACAATTGTCTTACCGTTATTTTTCCTGGCTGCTGTGCTAAAACTATTTAATCATATCTCGGACCAATTTAAGCTGAGTAAACTGGCGGGACTTCTTGAATTTGCAGGCAAATTAACCTTAGGTTTCATCATGACGGTGTTTATTGGCGTCATGACGGTGCAAGGGGTGACGGGAGGGGTAGCGGATAGTGTCATTTTTCGGACCGCTAAGTATTCAGCAGACCTTGTGCCCGTCGTGGGTAAATTTTTCAAAGATGCTGTCGAGCTAGTCGTTACCTCTGGATTACTCCTAAAAAATGCTGTTGGAATCATTGCTCTGGTGGCAATTATTGTGATATGCGTTGCTCCTTTAGTGAAGATATTAGCCATGATCCTAGTGTTTCGTATTTCAGCTGCGTTGATCGAGCCACTTGGCGAAACGGCTCTTGCAGAAAGCTTACAAGATATGGCCAAGAGTCTAACCTTTATCTTAGTAACGGTCTTTTCAGTTGTAGTGATGTTTTTCATGACCGTCGCTGTGGTCATAGGAACGGGGACTTTTTCCGTGATGTTGCACTAGGCATATTTTCTTGAATGTCACTTAAGGAGGTAAAGCACTTTGCAGACATTACATACACTTGTGCGCAATTTAGTCGTGATCTTACTGTTGGCCACCTTTCTGGAAATGTTGCTTCCTAGTAAATCGATGCGTGGCTTTGTCCAGATGGTGATGGGCTTATTTGTGATTTCTGCCGTTCTCTCTCCCATCACAACGTTCTTGCATACGCCTCTGGAAATGGAGATACCAGCATGGTCAACCACAAACCCGCAGGAGGTTCCGGCCATTGCCACAGAGGGGCAAGGCGAGAAGTTGGCACGGGATGCTGTTCAAGAACAATACCGTCAGATCCTGGTCCATCAGATGAAAGCCCTAGCCCTCAGTATTGAGGGCGTTGAGGGCGCTGAGGTGGCGGTTGAATTTGAAGAGGGGGCAGGCGGGCTAACGGATCAGCCGAAGATAGCCCTGGTCAAAATTACACTCACTTCTTCAGACGTTGCGATACCTACAATCGAGCCCATTGTCATCGGGGAGTCCCCTCAGCCAGATCAAAGCCAGTCTCCTAAAGCCGATAAGGCCCGTGAAAGGATTGCGGAGATACTGAGCATTCCGAAAGAGAAGATTATGGTTCAAGAAAGTTAGACCAGCTAATTAAAGTCAAGAATTTGATTGGTTAATGGTTAGATTTTGGTTTCGGAAAAAAGGTCATAACAAACAGGCCATTGAAAAATCCGAACAATGACTAATTAACTGATGGATTAAACCCT
>Ga0209386_1000327_pt1 | contig 24536 bp, 22 predicted proteins | sample NGEPertwo_FD_184510 | JGI IMG/M metagenome (GOLD analysis project Ga0209386, IMG submission 184510) | Arctic peat soil microbial communities from the Barrow Environmental Observatory site, Barrow, Alaska, USA - NGEE Permafrost154B-two... | ecosystem: Environmental > Terrestrial > Soil > Wetlands...
GTGTTTCAAATGGACCTTACACTTTTAGGCCAATGCATGTTATATAATCCTTGATATAACCGCATTTGAGAGATATTCTAAGTTCAATAACTGTAAGGTGAAATTGATAATTTCTGAAACACGCCGAATATTTTATGTTCACTATGATCAAAGTTCTCCTTGATTATATCTACTATGACAAAAAACTCTATCAAATCTATAACCAAATTATTTATAAGAGCCTAAGGTTATGCTAATAATGAGATGGGGGGAAAGATACCTTCCCCCCATCCCATTATTTCATCACTTCTGACTTTACCATACTAATACATAATATATTGTTTACCAACCAGAAAAAACTTGTCCGACAACCTTGGCGCCCCCTGCGATCTCTTCGCCAAAATTCCCTCCGATTACTCCTCCGGCGATTGTTCCAGCGGCTCCTCCGAGAGCTCCTCCAGCAGCCACTCCCATACCTATTCCAGGAGCTGCTCCAACACCTGCGAGAGCTGATCCGAGTACTCCTCCAGCAATTCCACCACCAATTGCGCCAGCGGCTGCTCCTGCACCTAATCCAGCAGCGGTACCGATATGTTCACCATCTTTACTATAGCCACCGGCTACATTATTCAGATCATCATCGGAAAGTTCATTTGATGGATTCTGGATACTTTCAACGTATTTTTGCAGTTCATCAGACGAAACTTCAAAACCAGCCTCGTTGGCAAATTTAGTTGTTGCCGCAATATTTTCTTCTTTGGTCACCGCTGTTTGAGTCGCAACCACCAGTGCCGATGCGAACTCCTGGTCTTCGTTCAGTTTATTAATAAATAATGCTGATTTTTTCATGTTTTTACCCCCTATTTATTTTCTCCACTACATTCTTTTACTCCATGATGTTTCTGGTAATCCAATTCCTGTTATAAGGTGATTTCCCCTTAGTAATACAAAATACATTGTTTACCAACCACCAAAGGGATTGGTACCTCCAGGACCTACTATTACTCCAGGACTGCCAACACCTACTGTTGCTCCGATAGCTCCAACACCTACTGTTTTATGACCTACCATACTACCTACATGAAGTGCCATTTGTTCAGGAGTCATACCTGCATAACCTACGATTGCTTTCGTACCTCCAGGACCTACCATTGCTCCAGGATTCATACCTCCAGGACCTCCTACAATACCTCCAGAGCCTCCGGCTACATTATTTAGATCATCATCAGAAAGTTCATTTGATGGATTCTGGATACTTTCAACGTATTTTTGCAGTTCCTCAGACGAAACTTCAAAACCAGCCTCGTTGGCAAATTTTGTTGTTGCCGCAATATTTTCTTCTTTGGTCACCGCTGTTTGAGTTGCAACCACCAGTGCCGATGCGAACTCTGTGTCTTCGTTCAGTTTGTTAATAAATAATGCCGATTTTTCCATTTTCTCACCCCTATATATTTTCTCCACTACATTCTTATACTCTATGATGTTTCCCTTCTCACTCCCTCCTGCAATTAATTAATTTATCTGATAATGCCTTTGCATTGATCATTCTCAAAATACTTGGTGAGTAAACACTTTGGGATTTTATTTTTCTACAAGTTAATACGTAATGCTAAGGTTTCCATTACACATGTTTAGTAATTTCTTTACCTATTGCCAATGAGCACCGCTCCTCACCTGCATAGAAACTACCAAACAATTGTTGGCATGAGGCCCGGCACGTCCGGCAATGTTTTACATGAGAACAATGACTACAAGGTTCTGCCACATTCTCTTCCGTTAACCTAAGCTGATTTAAAGTTTCAGAATTAGCCCAGTATTCCTTTATACTTGAGTAACTTTCGGGATACTGTAAATGTCGGCAGGGCCGTAATTTCCCTTCTACATCAACTGCCATCATACTGCGCCCGGCGGCACATCCAGCCGATATCCCTTTCAAGCTATCACCATATAGATAAGTTCTGAGAGGCGAAAAGCAGCTCTCAACTCCAATCGTAAGCTGTTCATCACTGTATCCCCTTAGGTAATCACCTAATTTATTAAACTCGTTGCCTTCCAGATAATTCTCCACGTGTTTCCCCTCATCAGGCTTTAAACGTAAAATATTGATGGCTTTCACCTTATATTTACGTGCCAAAGCAACAAGTTCCGGGAAATCGTTAACATTATCCCGTCGTGCCACCCAATTGATCCCATAGCGCATTGACGTATGTTTAAGCTGTTCCAAGGCTAGGATTGCGTCCTGATAACCATCCCTTGACAAGCTATGTACTGCATTAGTCGAGCCGTTCACGGAGACCCATACCCACCCCATACCGGCCTGGGCCAATTCAGCCAAGCACTTTGCTGTTAGTCCAAGGCCACTAGTCGCAATCGTTGATTTCATTCCTAGCTCTTTAATCCGCTTCACAACTTCATTCAAATATGGATATAAAAGTGGTTCACCACCGCTTAAGGCGATATGAAAAGTTCCTATTTCCGCCGCCTCTTGAAGAAATGCATAAACCGTTTCCAACTCAAGATCTTTCTTAGGGGTTAAATAGTTATAGCATTGAGGGCAATGTAATGGGCAGCGGGATGTTAACTCAAAATGAATTAGTTTTGGTCCCCGGAAGGATCTTAAAGGGGCCTGACAAGTCTGGGCTTGCTTAACTAATTCCCCAAGATATGTTCTTTGAGCCACTTCTACTTCCGGGATTGTTGACAAAACCCCAAGATTTTGAAGTTCCTCTATATTCGAATTTCGCTTTCCACTTGTAATCCATTCCTGTAAGGAGGGGAATTTTTCCTCAGTAAGGACACCGATTTCATCTTCTGATGGTAGCAAATACAAAATATAACCCGGTTCTGCACAAAACATATTTCACCTTGCCCATCCATAAATCTTATTATTATAAAGTGGGTTGAATTGCCCTTAAGTTCAAAAACTCTACTATTAAATCATAGCAGAAATTTTTTGAACAATATATTATCGCATGAGATACATTTCTTTGAAGTATCTCATTATTTTTACTTCAATTGCTTCTTTACAGTTACTCCTAATTCCCATGTAATCAGCGATTAGTTCATCCGACATGTTATTACGCATTGAAGGGAAAACTCGGCGTGTAAAATAATGCGCAAACTCATGTTCACGCCTAATAACTAGAGAAGCCCCTCTCCAAGCCTCAGGGGAAGGTCCTAACCCTGAGGCCTGAACATTACTATAAAATCCGTCACTTAAAATTATGCAGCGATCTTTGTAAAGCTCTTTTTCGGGGATTCCTTTTCTAGCTTGTTCTAGAAATCCGTCCTACGCTCAACCGATTGCGCCCTTCATTTTTTGAGCGATATAAGGCCTTATCAGCAGCTAATATCAATTCATTCGGCGTCCTCGCTTGTTCTGAAAATACGGTCACAACTCCAAGGCTCACTGTAAGATAGTCCGAGCAGAGAGAATTACCATGCGCAATGCCTGCCTTCTCGATACTGTCCCGCAATTCCTCAGCAATAATCCCAGCCCCTACCTCGTCTGTGTTGGGCAGGACCACAGCAAACTCTTCCCCTCCATAACGTGCCGGAAAATCGCTCGGACGTTTCAAAGTCTTTTTAAGTAAGTATGCTACAGTTTTTAGACACTCATCGCCTTTAAGGTGACCGTAAGTATCATTAAAGGCTTTAAAGTAGTCAATGTCGAGCATAATCAACGAAAAGGGGGTATTTTCCCGTTTGGCTCGCCTACTCTCTTGAATTAATTCCTGATCAAAATTCCGACGATTTGCTATTCCTGTCAAACCGTCTAGCAATGACAAACTATGCAACCTCTCATTCGCTACTTGCAATTGACGTGTAACCTCAAGCAACTCAGTTTCCCGGGCTTTTCGACGAGCAGTTTCATGTTTTAATCTTAAAGCCGAACGCACTCTCGCTAACAATTCCACCCTATCAAGAGGTTTCTTAATGAAGTCCATAGCACCGGCGGAAAAAGCCAGCTGCAGACTATCTTTCTCCGTCGTAGCAGTCAGCATGATAATGGGTATATCTACCATACTTTCTCTCATCTTAACATTACTGCATGTCTCAATACCATCAATATCCTGCATAATAATCTCTATCAAAATTAAATCAATCTCAACGATTCCTAGATCTGAATAACCATCGACTAACCGATAGAGCTCCCTTGCCGAATTGACCGAGATAACATCTAAATAACCTGACGTTCTAAGAAAGGCTTTAATCACTTCCCGGCTCAAAATTGTATCGTCCACAATAACTATGGCCATTTGCCGTTGTTCCACCTTCCAGCTAACCTAGCTTCTCCTTCTATGGGTTAATACGTTATGATCGAGTTTTCATTACACACTTAGATTCATAATCCCTAAATAAGAGTTTCAGGCATAGAAACGTGTAATTTTGATAACGCTCTTAGGATTAACAGCTCACCTATGGCTAATTGAAGATGCCCACAAGTGGAACAATTTACACGTTTGATGGTTAATAATAGTCGCTGACAACCACACATTCTAAAATAGGCTGTCTACGCTAGAGACACAGATCACCCAGTGCCTCCCAAGACTCGCCATAAAATGTACGACTAGTTACGAGCATGATTATAGCCAGCTTTAGGAACAAAGGATCGGCCTTTTACTGTAGGATTGCCCACTAAGGGTGAAGCCCTTTCTTAGCTCTATTGCCCTATCATGAGTTTATTAATGCAGAACCCACCTGCAACACTATCAAGCTCATCATCCGACAACTCACCTATCGTTAACTGCATTGCTGAAAAAAGCTCTGTTGCTCCCGCTCCATCAAGAGCCACGCCCTGCTCGACGGCAACTGCCAGCAGTTCCTCAGCGCTCTTGCACTTTATACCCTTCTTGAAAATCTCCTCCCTTTTTTCTCCTAGACTTTCAATAAATTTTTTTATATCCATTTTGACTTCCTCCCAACTTTTTTTGTATCTAGCAACGCGCCTTATCTCTGTCATTACCACTAATCTTTTCCAATGGTTTGACAGTTTGCTTTATAATTATTCTGTGTTTTCATGCTTTCTGCAAGTGAACCTATAAAACTATGTACTACCTTTTGCATTCGGTCGTTGCTGTCAGATATGCTAGCGGCTACCTTACTATACGCGTCTCCTTGCAAGAACCTTTCCATAAAAGCTACAAAGGGTAGAAGAAAGGCACCGCTACCCCGATAGTTGAGGGCTGTTGACAGTTGCTGGAACACTAGGGTTTTATCATCCACCGTTGTGACCGTGGCAAAAGCGACAGGCTCACCGTTTTTTAAGGTTACAAAGCTATACTCAGGCACAAGACGGTCGTATTGATTAGTTATAAAGCCGAATGGGTCAAGGTTTGATTGAAATTCCCGGCCTATAGAAGCCTTTAATCTGTCGAAAATTTCAGAGGAGGCCTCACTAAAGGGCAGTGTCTTAAACCCACGCTCTATTAGAGCTTGGCAAACACGCTTTCCTCTTTTCTCCATAAACTCAGTCCACCCCCTGCTGCAACTTGTATCATTGGCATAGCGGATAATTGTTGCTGTATCCAATATTTCAAAGCCTATTTTATTCAACATGTGGTCGGTAACGTAACCGTATTCAATTTGCGGTATTACACAGGCCTTAATTTCTTCTTTACTCTTACCTCTAGCATGTATCATGGCGACCTTGATTAGCTGTGTTCCTATGCTCTGCCTCCGATACTTTTCCTCTACAAAGACATAGGTCAATAGTGGCTGTAGTGTAAATTCTATGACTACGATTCCGACAAGTTGATCCCCAGTATGCGCTCCTAATAGAATACCGTCTTTTGTAAAACTTTGATGAACATAATAAGATCCAAGAGGTGGAAGCAGCAACCTACAACCCATCAAATAATCACTGAAGGTTATTTCTTGAATGCCTATCATCTTTTCACCTCTTCTAATCTTCTTGAAGTTAGACCAAGCGCAAGAATCAGTCGGCTTAAATCATTTACAGTTTAATCATCTACTAATTAGATTTTTCGCCACTACCTGAACGGAAAAAAGCTCAAAAGGAAACTCCACTATAAAATCATAGCAGAGTTTAACGAAACAAAATATTATCGCATGAGATACATGTATTTAAAGTTTCAGACTATTTTTAACTCAACAGTTTTTTTGACTGCCGAGGCTCGTCCGGTTACACCTAGTTTTCGGTAGGTCAAGGTAATGTTTTCTAACGGTAAATTCTGCAATAAAAAGCATTGAAGCAATCTCGCATTGGCTTAGTTATAAAAATATCCTCCCACTAAACGTAGGAGGAAGGCTATAATGTTGGAAGGATCTCAAGGGGGCCTGACAAGTCTGAGTTTCCTTAACTAATTCCCCAAGATATGTTCTTTGATCAGGTTCTGCACAGAACATCGTTCACCTTGCCTATCCTCCAGTGATTAGTGATTATTCTAATATCAAAAAGGGGGGAAGAAAGAGGCCCCCTGCCTAATTATGATCTCTTTTGTTTACTTCTGAAGCTTACCTTGATTACCTAGCAATAAAACGCTTGCTATTGCTTAACCAGTTGCTTCCGCCCCTGCTCTAGCTGACTAGCCAGCATTTTCCACGTGACATCCTAAAATCACAGCCACTAACCTATTTTTTGGAGGACGCTCAAGGAATCCTTCGAGGTTTACTTGGTGGTTTATTTCCATGCAATTCTTCCCAAGACGGAAGTCCAGCAGGAGGATGAATTGGACTAAATGAATTAGCCATTTCCCATCTTCCCGGAGCTCCATAAACACACACTGCATTACTGGAACCTTGAGTTCTCCCACCCGCCACTTGATCAAGTTGGTCATCACTTAATTCTAGAGTATCCTTCTCCTTCTCCGGTACGATCAAATGTAAAGTGTTCTTAGTCTCCAAGTGAACTTCAATCTGGAGGTCTGCGGGAATCTCTACCCCAAACTCATTCTCTAGGGCCTTTTTAGGGTCACTCAGGAGCGCCACCCGAAATTCTTCTTTCTCACTGGCTCGTTTGGCAACCTGTTCGTTTAATTCATAAGTAGTTAATGTAGACACAATCATTCCTCCTCATTAATTTTTAGCAGCCATAATCCTCACATTCTGAAAGACAGCTACTTCAATATCTGTGAGCTCACTTATGGCCTGATCGAGGGTGTCCGCAACTTGAACAATTTTCACTTTCTAATGTTGAAGATCGTGATCTAAAACCACACAAAGAACAGGTAGTTCCATTTGGGTGTTGATTTGTTAACCCCCCAGCAACTCTATCCAAGTCGTCGTCACTAAGTTCCATATTCACCCGTGGTTTATTAGTTGAATCAGGTATTTGTTCTGGGAACTTTCGCAACAAACGTTCTAAGAGACTGTTTTTAATGCCACTTTCTCCTGAAAAATCCACGTTGATCATGGTCTCTGCTAATTCAATAATGGGCACTAATTCTTCGAACGTCTCTTTCTCTTCTAAACGAGTTGACAAATCTGGTTCGTCTTTACTCACAATATTCAACGTATTAATTCGTTCCAATTCCACATTAAAGCGTTCTGCTAAATATCTTTCTCTCATAGGAATTTCTCACCCCCAGACCCTAAGATAGAATGCAAACGCCGCATTGCGCGATAAATAATCACACCGACATTACTTTCACTCAATCCGCTGAGCTTAGCAATACTACGGTTTGTTAACCCTGACCAGAACTTAAGGGCGACTATGTTACGCTCCCTTTCGCTTAACTCAGCTAACGCGTTTAGTAGTCTACTTCGTAATTCATTTTCAACAAGGATGTCCCCCAAATCCTGAGAGGTCCCGGCAATCTCACTATAGGCTTCAATAGAAGTCCACTGGTTTTTATTCCAATTCCGGAAATAGTCGCTTACCTCATGATAAGCAATAGTAAATAGCCACGCAGTAAAGTTCCCTTTTTCAGGATTAAAAAACTTAATTTTTGTAAAAACTTTCTCAAAGATCAAGCTAGTTAAGTCATCGGTGGTTTCAGGGTTCCTTACACGATAACGGACATAGTTATAGATTCGGGAAAAATAGAGTTCATAGATCACTGCAAAGGATTGAGGTTCCCGATAGGCCTTAACTGCCATCTCTGAAATATCAACTTGTACTATTGAATTCAACTCCTTTTACCCTATTACTCCACCATTGAAGCTATGTACCAGCCTTTAACACATTTCAGTAAAAGGGTAATTTGTCCCTGCTGATGGTGCCTATATCACTTGAGATGGTAGCAAGTATAGAATATACCGTGATTACCAACCACTAAAAACGCTAGAGACAGTCTTGCCCAATGTTTCAGCTTCTCCTACCACTGCTGAGCCCCCTGAGCTGCCCATTTTTTCGCCATAATTCTACTTTGGTCGCCGCTGTTTCGGCTGCAGCCATCAGTGCCGCTTGCAAGCCCTTATCTTTGGATAACTTAGTTAAAAATAATGTCATTCCCCATTTTTTTCTACCTCCCGTTTATTTCCTTCTTACATATGGATACTACGGAATCAAAGCCAATGTATTACACTCTGCAAAAGGGAATATTTGATTTCTAGTCACTATTCCCTACGTCACAATTTAGGTCCTATTCTCTATTTCATAGTCTTTATGGCCGCCTGAGCTGGCGGTATGAAGACCTGTATATGCGGCAACTACTTTACCAGCAAGGACATTTTGCCATCCACTTGTCCAGCTACATTGTTTACAGGATACTTTAAATTGCGGATTAGGAATACCATAACCACCAGCAACTTCCTCAAGTTGGTCATCGGACAGTTTGCTCATATCTTCTGCGATTACTGCCATGAATTCATCATGCTCTACTTGGGTAAACTCGAAACCCTTTTCCTTTGCAAGCACCACAACATTACCTGCGCTTACTGCCTCTAAAAGCGCTTTGTTCAACTCCTCGTTTTTTTTGACAGAATCATAAAATCCCTGTACATTTTCTTTAGACATTTTTTTTACCTCCTCATTTTTTTGTATCCAACAGCAGAAAATGATCCGCCGCAGTTACCGTAAACACCCATCAATCTTGTTTTTCATCAATCCTAAACACAAGAACTAACAGAGATAGTGTGAAAATCCCGCCCGTTATAACCATCAAAGGGGATGCAGACATCTGCATTCCTGAAACAATCATCCAAAGCAAGGCTAGTTCACTCAATACAACTGCCAAAAATAACAAGTACTTTATACGAAATCTAGCTTTCCCCCTACTTTCTTGCAGTCCCCTTTCTGGCACCGTGATTTTCAGGGTACTTTCCTCTGAGGTAAGTACTATAAAGATTGGTAAGCCTATTAGAATTGGAAAGCCTAAATCGTTAAGCAAAATAATCCAGAAAATAGTCGGAATCCAAAGACCAAACAACACATCCAAGCCGCAGGCAATGATTAAGGCCGTAGCAAGAGCAGCAATTGCCGTTATCAAAATGTATCTAATAATATTTCTATAGGTCTTTACGTTGGGAATTTCCTTTCTACCTGCGATGTGCCACAGCTTATAAGGTAAATAGGCAGCTAGAAAATTACCAATAAATCCTAAAATTGAGGCTTTGGAAAAGGTGCCAAACAAATCGGCGATTAGATTGCCGATTCCACACCCCCACGCTCCAGCAGGACCCAAGAGAAGCCCAGCAACTACAGGAACCGCATTGACCGGTCGCACCTCCGTAAAGCCATCGATGAGAACCATCACCTTAAAGGGGAGCGCCATCCCGATGAACACCAGTGCACATAGCCCCATTTGTAATAACTTCTTCTTTGATCTAAAGGGGGAAAATAGTTCGTTCATTTTAGCCACCCTGAGCAGAATTGGTCAAAGGTGTTGCTTGATCAGTTCTGTTCTTTCTACTTAAAAAGTTAGTCCCTGCAAAAATAGCTCCTGCCAGAATAAAAGAAGCCCCGAACACGTTACTCATGGTCAAGACTTCTGTTTTCCCAAAGGTGTTGGGGATAAGTAAAGCTAGCACCATCGTTACGACAGGCTCAGTAGACGCCATGATCGTCACAGTAATGGGCGAAGCATATTTTTGAGTATACATGAGCATTATATAGGCGTACGCTTTAGCAAAAAAGGCAAGTATGAAAATATTGGCTAGTATTTCATTAGTGTATACAATCGAGAAAAAGGTTGTAGGCTCTTCGATAAACCACAACCCAAAACCGATAAGCGCTGTAAAAAACATCTGTCCGATCCCTAGTAGCAAGGGATCACTTTTTTTGGTGAAATTGTCGACTGTAATAATATACACCGCCATAAAGAGACAAGCTGCTGTCATGGCAAGAACCCCATAATTGACTGTCTCTCCAGGCTTTATGCCACTAGTAATGATAAGACCAATTAAGATAAGTATTATGCCTGCCACGTTGTTTAGGCTAAGCTTTCGCTTGAATATGAGCAGCAAAAGTGGTACGAACACAATGTTTAAGGACGCTATAAAGCTAGCTGTAGAGGCAGGTATCCCAGATACGCCAAGTCTTTCAAAGACTAAATTGCCACAGATAATCGCTGCTAAAATTAGGCATCTCCACAGAGTCTGCTTATCAAAATCCTTTAACCTTTTAACAAAAACAAGAGCCAAAATAATGCTGGCAATCGTCGCTGTCATGGTCACATAGGCAAAAGCCGATATAGAATCAGGAATATTCTTTATAAATATATAAGACGATGCCCAACAAAGCGTGATCGAAAACAATACAATATTGGATTCCGCCTTGGTCATTTTTCAGTGGCCCCCTCGTAAAAATTGTAATCTACTTTTGCCTTTTCAACTAAGATTGAATTCTGATTAAGCTTTACCAACGCTTCATCCATAATGCTCTTTATCTTTTCATCTGTGGCAAAATAAAACTCGTAGACAAGGCTATTCTCCTGGGTAACAATACCCTTTTCGTCTTTATATACCCCCTGCCTCTTGGTAACTGTATAGCCATCCAAGTATTTCAAGCAGATATCCGACACTATTTTTTGCGCCTCGTCATCGCTGATGATCTGTTTGTAGGTATCCTTGTCGTTTAAGCCAACGTACATGTTGTATTTGAATTCTGACTGATTCGCAAGACTAGCCTTCTCCTGCGCAGCACAGCCTGGTAATGTTAACACTATTAGCAACGTGATTAGAATCAAGGCTATGCGCTTTTTAAGCATTCCGCCCTTCCCCCCTTAATTCTTAATCGCTTCAAATCGCCCATTTCTGCATACCAGCATTTGGAGCGCCTTCACATCCACCGTAAGCGCGCCTCCTTCTAGAAAGGCGATATTTCCGCCCACACCGTCATAGCCTTTTGTCCCATGGAATAATTCGGTTAATTTACCTGAATCCGTGCTACCCGTTTTAACAGCGGTATCTACAACAAGTCTCATCATGTCATAGCCCTGCATTGTCCATATATCGGCCTCTTTGCCATATTTATTCTTGTAACGATCTTGGAACAATCTTAGCTTATCGCTATCTTCAACTACTAAAGTTGAGGGTACCACCATTCCCTCGGCTATTGCTCTATTTTCGGCAAGGGCATTTGCTCTATTGAAAATAGGTTCACCAAGGACTGGTATCTCTTGATTTCTGCTGCGCAGCATTTTTAGGACCTCAAATGCTTGCTCCAGTCCGTACTGTGACAAGACCACGCAGTCCACGCCGAGTGCCTGCCATCGGCTGTAAACATCGTCAAATTCGTTCTCTGAGGCAATAGAAGGTACATAATCGACGACGGTCGTTCCGGTCTTTAATAGTGCCAGTTCGAAGGCTGTAACTAGCTCTTCCTGGGACGCTTTTCCATTGTGATAAACAGCGATGCGCTTGTAGCCCTCTTTTACTGCATAGTTAGCCATGGCTGTTCCTAAATCTGCAAAGCTAGGAACGCTGCAAAAAAGCATTTTATTCCCTTTGCTCATCAGACTGTCGTAAGCACCATAAGGAAAAAAGACAGGTTTTCCGCTTTCGGAAAGCATTCCTGCAGTTGTCTTGGAAACATCAAAATTCTGCAGGTCTAATACCGCAGTTACTGCTTTATCTGTGCTCAACCTAGCAGCCATTTCTACCCCTTTGTCATACGTTCCCAAATCATCGATAACCTCTGTTTTGATGGTATATCCCTTGGAAGCGTATTCCTGGTTCAATTCTTCCACCGCAAGTTGAACACCTCCCAAAAACGCACCGTCCGCCTTCAACCAGGTTGCATCGCCCAGTACCGGAATATAAAGTTCCTTGGGATTGACCGTTTGCTCACTTGCACATCCTAGTAGACTTGATACCAGCAATACGCCAAGCAATGCCATAACTAACCTTCTATAATTGCCACCCCTTGGTGCTCTAATTTCAGGCCATTTGTCTACTTGCAAACTCATGAAAGAGCCCCTCCTTTGCCATTAGTTCTTGAAATGAACCTTCCTCAACAATCGAGCCTTTTTCAAACACCAGGATTCTGTCGCACATCTTAATAGTGGAAAGCCTGTGAGCTATCACGATCCGTGTACAGTTCAGGGTAGCTAGCGATTCTGACACTATCTTTTGCGTGATGTTGTCAAGAGCAGAGGTTGCTTCGTCAAAAAACAAGATCCTCGGCTTGGCCGCGATAGCTCTGGCAATCATGATCCTCTGTCGCTGACCCCCGGAAATGCTGCCGCTTCCTTCGGAAATCATCGTGTGCATTCCCATCGGCATTGCCAAGATATCCTCCTCAACTCCCGCCATACGTGCTGCCTCCCAGGCCTCCTCAAGCGACAGCCACGGAGCTGTGATAATAATGTTGGAAAAAATATCGCCTGAAAATAATTTACCATTTTGCAGCACAACGCCCATGTTCTTGCGGACGGATCGGACATCAAGACTTTCTAGGTCGGACCCATCAAAATACACCGCACCAGACTCAGGTTTTTCAAAACCTAATAAAAGACGCATGAAGGTTGACTTGCCACACCCAGTCTTCCCTACGATCCCGATATATTCCCCCGGCTTTACCTTGAGGCTTAAATTGTTTAAAATAGCGGGTCCGTTTTCAGAGTAACGAAACGTGATGTTGTTCAGCTCAACATCGCCAGACAATTTGGTCACGATCTTTCGACTCTCATCGATCTCCGGTACAGTCTCTAGGATGGGTTTTACCATTTCTAGCAAGGGCTTAATATTTGCCATAGTCAAAACCACCGAAGAAAGTTGCATAACTGCTGCACTCACCCCACCGAAAGCTACTATAAAAGCAATAAAGTCAGATATAGATACCTTTGATTTCCCTGCAAAATAGTAAAGGACAAGACTTCCACCCATAGTAAGGACTCCCGCTATCGCGTTATGGACTCTTAAGATCATAGGTGGGGAGTAGGTAAGCTTGCCTAACTCTTTATAATCAGTCGCCCATTTGGCAAACGCTCTTTTTTCTGCTCCAGCAAGCTTGACCTTTTGAACACCGTTAAAAAGTCCAAACACTAAACCATTCATTTTTGCGGACAGTTTAATCTCTTTTTTAGACAACTGAAGCTGCAAAAACCCCATCAGAATGGTAAAACTCAGCATGGAGAGTAAAATGAGCATGGCAGGTACAACTAGACTTGAAGCAAAGCTTTTCATTTGAAATACGTACACGAAGGAAAACACGGCTGTAAGACCCGTGGTCATAACATTATCCGAGAGCATAGAGCAAAGTTGATTAATACTCATCGATCTGCTCGCTAGTTCCCCTGCCGAATAATTTTTAAAGAACGTAGCTGGCAGTGAGAAAATCCTAGCCATAGTTGCACTTTGTACTGACATGTTAATTTTGTCACGAAAACGCATAAGGAGCATACTCCGTGTGATGCCAAAGAGCAGAGATCCTACAGTGGCACCGATCAGAAGTGCGGCGACAGGAAAAACATCGCTTTTGGTGCCCGAAGGAATCACTGAGTCAAATATTTGCTTGTTCATAAATGGAGTAAACAAGCCTAGAAGGCTAACCAGCAAACTGGCCCCTAAAACAAGTGCAATATCGGAATTTGAGATACACCCTAATATATAGAGCACCAAATCTTTCAGACTTAATTTCTTTGCTGGCAGAGGACGATAAAAACAAAACCCGTCCTGACTCAGTTTCAGGGTAGTTTTGGCGTCAACTTTGACCATTTTGCCCAAATCAGAATCGTAGAAGGTATACCCCGATGGAAAGCGGGGCATTATCGCCACTACCTCGCCTGATACCGTGCTACCCAATAGAGCACCTGTCCCATCCTTCCACCACTGATCCTTAAATTCCACCCGACGACGCATCACGCCTGACGGACGCAACATATAATCAAGCTGCTCGTTTGCGTCGATTAATTCTTCTGGTAATGTAGGAACTTTTACCCGTAAAGAGGCTAAAATTTGCGCTATCGCCCCGCTTGCCGCCTGGTGTTTTTCCTGGGCCTGCGATTTCTTTTCATTTTCAGGCCCGACAATAGAGGCGAGGTCATAAAACGAGCTTTCTACTGCGTACTGGTCTTTTTCAAGGCGTCTTTTCAGCTGTTCGTCAAAGCTGTGTGTCATCTCCTCACCGCTCCTTTACTCTGTCATAATCAGCTTTGTATACATGCCGTCTGCTCTTAACATGGATTCATGTGTACCGCGCTCCACTACCTTGCCTTTATCAAGCACAATAATTTCGTCACAATCTCTAATCGTAGAAAGCCTGTGGGCAACAATAATACAAGTAATGCCGCTGGTCTTGATGGCCTTCATAATGGCTAGTTCCGTGTTTGTATCCAGAGCAGAGGTCGCCTCGTCTAGGATGATAATGGAAGGTTCTTGAGCCAACGCCCTTGCTATCTCAAAGCGCTGACGCTGACCTCCAGAAAAGTTTTTACCCCCCTCTTGAATAATATGATCAAACCCACCCTCTCTCTGCATGATATCCTCATGCAACTGTGCATCCTTGGCAGCGGCTATGACCGTGGTCTGGGAGGTCGATTTATCCCACATTGTGATGTTATCTAATATCGAATCTTCAAATAATACGATGTCCTGATCCACCACTGCTAAAGAACCTGTGAAAATCCCTCGATTGATTTCCTCTTTACTGCATCCGTCAAATAAAATATCTCCTGACCAGGGCTTATAAAGCCCCGATATGAGCTTAGCCAGTGTGGACTTACCACTCCCAGAGCCCCCAATCAAGGCCACCCTTGACCCTGGCTTGAGACTCATACTGAAATTCTCAATCAGCGGCGGGCTTAAACGGTTGTAACCGAAGGTGATATCTGTCATCTGTATTGTGCCAGACAGTTTTTCATAGTTTATAGCCAGTTTTTCCTCTTCATTTCCAGGGGGGCTATCCTCCACATCTGCCTTGTAGTTCATCACATCCTCAACCCTCTCCATGGAGGAGCGCATCTCTTGGAAGGACTGCCCAACGTTCACTAATTGATTGACAGGGGAAAGAAAAGCGGACAGAAAACCCTGAAAGGCGATCAATGTTCCTATTGTGAATTTGCCGTCTAGGATCAGATACACCCCAATCATAAGTACAGCCGTGTTCGCAAACTGCTGCAAAAGTGATGGAATAACTCCCATGTACTGGTTGAATTTAGTAAAGGCAACCTGAGCATTGTTTTGTTTGGCATGATAGCCTGCCCAGCGCTCAAAGAATCCATTTTCCGCTCCACTTGCTTTAATGGATTCAATCATCTCTATTCCTGCCATAGTCGTCCCAGCAAGCTTGCCAGCGTCACGCTGCATAACCATGCTCATATTCACACGTTTTTTGGATACCCAACGCAACACCAACATATTTAGAAGTGCCGCGGAAATACCGATAACTGATAGTAAAACGTTGTAACTGAGCATTATTGTTAAGTAAAACACAAGCATGCATACATTCAGAAAAACAGGTGCAAGTTTGCCAATTAAGGTATACGCTATTCCTTCATTGCTGGACTGTCTTGAAACAATGTCCCCGGCGAAGCGCTGTGAGAAAAACTCAACCGGTAACCTTAATACATGCCACATGAACATGGCATTGGCCGTTACCGCAAGACGCCCTTGAATCTTTAATAGATAAATTGCTTCAATGAAGGCAACCACAAACTGGAAAACAATGACTATCCCCATTGCCATGATAAACGGCATAAGCCAGTCTGGATTTTTGCCGGAAAGGATATTATCCATAAAAACCTTGGAAAATACAGGTGTAATCATGCCTATAGCTGATGTTAACACGCCTGTTGCTATTACAAATACAAAGGGAATAAGAGTTCCCTTAAGCCGCTTTCTGGCAAAGCCCCAGACACTCTTGGGTTTGCCTTCTGCAATAAAGGCTTCTGTTTTTGTAAACTTAAGCACTACTCCGGTGAAGGCCTTGTCAAATTCCTCCATGGAGACCTCAACTGTCCCTCGTGCTGGGTCGTTTAAGACGGCTTTGTTCTTTTTGAAGCCATTTAACACCACAAAGTGGTTGAAATTCCAGTGCAGGATCACTGGAAAGTCGAGAGATCTTAGTGCCGCTGGCTCCATTCGATAACCCGCAGCCTTCAGACCGTACGCTCTTGCGGCTTTCAACACGTTTTTGGCACTGCTTCCATCCCGAGATATTCCACAATCCAGGCGTACCTGTTCCAGTGGCAGCCACTTTCCATGATACGCCAGCACCATACAAAGGGATGCTGCCCCACATTCGAGGGCTTCCATCTGCATTACTACCGGCACCTTTGCTATTTTGGGCATGGCAATGTTTCCTTTCTATGCTCCATTTCAAACTCTTCTTAGATAGTTTTACCCCTTAACTAACCTATTGGAGATTTCTTAATCCTTTTAACTAAAAAAGTAATTGATAAGGTTTTAATTTTTTCGTGATAATTAACAGATTACAATTCGTTCCAATGCTCAAATTAACCTCTTCACCCTTTTTATTGGACCATTTGATCTTATCGGCTGAATCAGGATCAGGGGTAAGCGTAATGCGTACCTCCACGCAACTCCCCTGCGGCAGGAGCCCTTGAGCATACTGAGCACTTCCGAGAGTGGCTAGTACATTGTTCTCGGTCACCGGATAGGTACCCATGCTCGTTATATAACCGTACATATAACCGTATTGCTCGCGGGGTGCAAAGGAAGGAGATGCTTGTATTTCCATGCCCTCTCGGAGATTTTTGGCAACGGAAGACGGTATATAGCAGATAATTTGCTTATCGTTGGCAAATTTCTCCTGCTTTACGATGCTAGCGAGGGTTTGGGTGGAGGAAACCGTTTCATGGACGCCCATGACGTTAAGTACAATGCCTGAGACAGGTGCAACAATAAGGGATTTCCTTTCGTATTCTGATAAAAGCGCCTTGATCTTTCTGAGGTCTGGATTCGACTGTGCCTTTAATTCGTTAATCTGCATTATTAATTCCTCTTGTGGCACAACTGCAATAATCCTCCCGGCCTGCACAAAGTCCCCAACCTTAACTTGAACATCACTGATCCGCCCTCCCTCCACCGGAATTATGGCCGTTACACCATCTTGAGGGAAGACCAAGCCGTTTGCCTGCATACTATTAGGTATACTTCCGAAGAACGACCAAAATCCTACAGCGACAAACAACGCCATACATCCTAGTATCACTGCCCATACTCCGGGATTAGTGATTTTTATGTATTCGTTTAACTGTTCAGGCGAAGATATGCGTTCAAGAGATGACTTTCTAAAGATACTGTCGCTTTTACTCATCCTATTTCCTCCCTCATGTATATGAATATCCTATTGAAAGCATCTCATCTTTCAACGATACTGATGATTTCGTCAATGGTAATCTGACATAGGCTGTCCCATACAAGGGTGTTTCCGTTTTCTACCGTTACAGCTTTAAATTTATTGATATCAGCAAGCCCGCAGAACCTAACCGCCTGCAGCCTGGGCTTCATATCGTAAATAATTTTGTGTTGGTTATTGAGTTGTATTTCCAGGGTATAATCGTCATTAGGTACGACATTTACGATTTTAGGCATATATTACCGCTCCTTCCCCCCTGCAATCTAAACTATCATTCTGGGTTTACAACCTGAAACGGGAAAAAGTTCAAACAAAAACTCCACTATAAAATCATAGCAGAGTTTTACGAAACAAAATATTATCGCATGAGATACATTTCTTTAAAGTTTCAGACTATTTTCAGCTCAATAGCTTTTTTGACTGCCGAGGCTCGTCCGGTTACACCTAATTTTCGGTAGGTGGCGGTAATGTTTTTTCTAACGGTAACTTCTGCAATATAAAGCACTGAAGCAATCACCCGATTGGTTTCACCTTCTACAACTAGTCTGAGTATTTCCATCTCGCGATTTGTAAGCATGGGGACTTGCGTTTTTGCACCTTCCATACGCTTGATATTGTCAGAATATTGTGACGTATAAGCCACAAGCCTGCCCAAATACTCATCCTCACCTGCATCTCTTTGCAGGTCTCTCAATATTTGCAGAATATGAATACCATATTCTGCAAAGGGCAGTACAATCTGATCCGCCTTTCCTATATCCAAAGCAAAAGTCATAGCCGCTTTTGCATTTTCCATTCCATAAAGCATGTATTTGGCAGCAGCCTCCAATATGTAGACGTGCAGATAACCCAACTGGTTGTTAAACTGGGAAAAAATCCGCTGCATCTCCTCGCAGAGTACTTCTAATTTTATATAGTCTTTCTTCAACAAAAGGTATTTTCCATAGACAATATAATTAAGCCCCATACCTTGGTATAATACCCCACTCTGTTCCAAATCTCCAAACCTCAGCCATTTAGCAAAACTATTTTTCCCCTCCATTATACCTCCTATGTAACCGGCACATAGGTCAAATGCGCTGCTGAGAATGGGACTGTTGCACGCCTCTACCTCAGCGTTCAAAGTATCCATAATTTCTAGGGCTCCATTAAAGTCGCCTTGCGCTGCGCATACTCTTGCAAGAGTAAACTTTGAACATATGATAATAGATACCTGTTTCATGGTTCTGGCCTTGTATATCGCCTTGTTAGCGTAAAGCTTGGCTGCCTCAGGCTCTCCGGTTTCGAGGCAATATTCCGCTCTTAGTAGGTATTCAAAGCCCATACCGCAGCCGCTAGCCATTTCCATGTAATAAGGAAACAGCTCTTCAAGGCGCTCTACTGTCCACAGCATCTTCCCTTTTTCACGATAATATAGATACAGGGCATGGGGAGAGCCAAACGTAATATTCTTATCCTTATTTGCTATGAAAGAGCGTCCTTCCAGTATCCCATGCGCCTTTGCTAGTTTTTCATGCATTAGAGAAACATCATTAAAATGAGTATAGGCTTGTATTAGCTCAATCTCACCGGAAATACGCCGTTTCATTTCGGAAGATATCCGATCAGCCTTCTTATAATACTGCTCAATTTCTGACAAAAGGCGAGCTCCATCCTCTTTATCCACATTCGTAACATAAAAACCAATATAGGTAATATAGCCGATAGGGTAACGGTATTTTACTTCAACAGGAATACACTCAAATAATTCTAAGATATACCTAGGATTGCTGTCTATCACTTCGGTTATGCTGCTTTTTTCAAATTCTGTCAGGATTAAGTCATACTCCTTGGCTTTCAAGAAATATTTCAGCCCTAATATCACATCTCCGTTATTGATAAACCACTCACCGGATCGCTTGTATAGGTCGTCTAACACCATATTGGCTGGCTGCTCCTCAATTAGCTTTCTTAAATAGTTATTGAAAATATTATGAATTTTGTAAACACCGTATTGTTCATCATAACGGATAAATGAGTTTCCGTAGCTTAATTTTTGAATAATCCTTTCCGTTGCCATGTCACCCGTTACATATACCGCTTGCTGTGGTGTGAAGTTGTCAAGTACACATAGTGATTTCAATATCATGACTTCTCTGACAGTATAATGTGACATAACGGCTGTTTCAATGAGTCTTTCAACACTTCTTCCCGGCTCCAGCCTACCTATTTCGGCATATCTTTGCATGATCAGATATACAGCCGATACCCAGCCCTCAGATATTTCATAAGCACGCCTTGCTGTATCGTCAGAAATATCATGACCATACAGTTTAAAGTATTTCTTTATTTCATCGCCGGTAACTTCAAACAAGTAATTTTTTATCAGATGACAATACCCTTTAATCCTTAATTCATCAATACTCATTTCGGGTATTGTCCTGGAAAGGATAAGAATATGAAATCCATTGATACTCGACCGTACAATTCGTTCAATCAGCCTATCGAGTTCAGGAGAGTGGGCAAAATGATAGTCATCAATTATCAGTATGGTATTGGTCATATATGTATGGTCTTCGATAATTTTTAAGATTTTGTCTCTTTGCGGTGCATCAACAGGGAAACCCAAAGCACGAAGTTTCTTCCCAAGCTCTGGTTTGCTTTTGGACAGCTGTCTTGAGAGAGAGTCCCATATATACTGAGGGGATGATTCATCACTTTCAACAGACAACCATGTATATTTTGCATTCCCCTCATTGAGGAAATCTCTTGATGACGTAGTTTTGCCATAACCCATAGCTGCCACTGCTACTGTCAGCGGATAATCAAATATGTTATTTAGCTCTGCATTGATATGCTCACGCTTTAAAATATGTTGCTGCATTAACATAGCCCCTACCGCCTTAATTGTATATTCCTTGACCACACTCTGGACAACAATGCTTTCTCTGTATATTTCTGTATATTTCTGTATATTTTCTTATTTTCTACAGTAAAGTAATAATTCCTCTAAAATTTCATTAAATAGTTTATATTTTTATAATGACTGCGAGTTTCTCCCTACACTCTCAGATGGGGATCACTATGGGAAATCGTATTCTAATGAGTATGGAATGAATTAGAATAGCTTAACAATAAAAGGCCTGTAACTCAGTTTGCTTATTAGCAACCTAAGTTACAGGCCTTTTGAAATTGTATGGGTTGTCTCTGGACACTTCTTGACAAGTACGTCTCTCCTGGCCTGTCGCTTATTGCGACTTGATTTCCACCAGTGTCACAGAAACGTCCACAGTCTTATTATCCCGGAACACAGTAATTTTAACAGTGTCACCTGGCTTATACTTGAACAGCTCATGAGTTAAAGCTAGAGAGTTCTTAATGTCTTCACCATTAATCTTCGTCAAGACATCCTTAGCACGAATTCCTGCTTTTTCAGCCGGGCCACCCAGCGTGACTTTGGCAACATATGCGCCATCGGGCCACCCTTTTTGACTAGCATATTCAGCCGTATACCTGGGATCTATCTGAACATTAAGCCCGGGATGGCTAGCATACCCTTTTTCTATCAGTTGTTTAATCGTCGGCAACGCGTCAGACATTGGAATAGCAAAGCCCATTCCTTCAAATCCAGCTTCCTGATTTTTTGCGGAATTAATTCCTATAACTTGACCTTGGTAATTCACAAGTGGCCCACCACTGTTTCCTGGGTTAATGGCAGCATCCGTTTGGATGAGGTTGAAGCTTGCTTCTCCCTCAAGATCTAAGATTCGATTTGTAGCTGAGATAACACCTGTGGTCACTGAACGAGCAAACTCTTGTCCTCCCGGGTTTCCGATTGCCACTACAGGCTCACCTACTTGGAGCTTTGAAGAATCTCCCTGTTGCGTAGCAGTCAGGTTTTTGGTATCGGCTATTTGAAGTACTGCTAAATCCGTACGTTTATCGGCGCCCACCAGTTTTGCGTTCAAATTCCGGCCATCTGCCAGACTCACAACAATTTTTTCTGCCCCCGTAACGACATGGTTGTTTGTGACAATGTAGCCATGTTCTGCATCAATGATAAATCCGGACCCACTTCCCACTTCTGTAAGCCCGTCCCCACCGAACATTGCCCCAGTAGTCCGGAAATTAGCAATCCCGACAACCGCCGGCCCAGTGGCTTTAGCAATCTGAGCAACAGGAAAATTAGTGGTGCCTTCAGTATTAATGGTAGGAGTTGTTGCCGGCCCATTCAAAACAACTTGATTTGTGGGCGTCTGTTGAATATTACCGTAGATAGATGGAACCAGCGCCACCGCGATTACCCCGCCTAGTAAAGCACTAATTAATGAAACTATAACCGTGGAAAAAAAACCGGTTCTTCTCATGACTAACCTCCTCTAGCTATTATTCTCTCAGCATGATCAGCTCATGTGGTGAGTGACGCGGTGCAACCTGCACCTGAACATCCATGGTCTTTCTTGATCTATTTGAATCTCTCAAAATGCGCATAACCGCAGACAGAGCAATTTCAGGAGTATTATTCTCTTCACTGAGATGGGCTAACACAATCCGTTGAGTGTTTTCAGTCATCCACTCTAATAGCCCTTCAGCTACCTGCTTATTTTCGAGATGCCCGTATTGTCCCCTAATTCGCTTCTTTAGATACGCGGGATACGACCCAAACTTAAGCATATGATCGTCATAGTTCGCCTCGACGACAAAGGCATCACATCCTTTTAAATGACGGTGCATTGCTTCTGTAATCATTCCACTGTCGGTGGCAATTCCAACGGTCAAGTTCCTCCTATCCTTACGTGTAGGCCGGGATACCTTTAATCCGAAGCTTTCTCGACTATCATGAGACGTTGGATAGAGCAAGACATCAAGCCCTGCACAGGAAAATGACTCTTGAACTTCCACCCGTTGCTTTTCCTCAAGCTTTCCAAGCAATGGCATCATCACCTGCCATAGACCCGTTGTGGCATAGATGGGTATTTTTAGTTTGCGGGCGAGCACTCCCACTCCACGGATATGATCCACATGTTCATGTGTAACCACAATCCCTTCGATCTCTGAGTCCGATATATTTAACCGAGAGAGGTTATGTAATAGGCTCCTCCCGCTGATTCCACAATCCACTAGTAAATGTCGGTTGTCCTCTCCCACAAGAATTGCGTTTCCAGAACTTCCACTCGCTAAGGTCGTAAAATGCATTCTTGTTCCCTCCATTGCGTTTGCTTATAAATTATAGCAAACAAAGTCAGAGAAGGGTGTGAAACTTTTGTGAACAAAACTTTACACCTTGTTAACAAATTCCAAACCCTCCTGAATTGTCCAATACTATTTAGAGATACGAGATCATTTTCCAGTCGTCTTATCTTTTACTGCAGGGTTCGGATTTTGGTTCGCAGTTCCGTTCCCTGCCGGATTAGTCTTGAGTTCATCTTGAGCTTGGCTAATCATCGCTTTTATCTGATCTTTATCCGTACTTTTCTGAGCCAAAGGCAGGGCTTTTTGCCACTGTTTAAGGGCTCCTGCCCAATCTTGTTTTGCTTGAGAAAGGAAAATACCATAGTTGATCAGAGCATTAAGAAAATTGGGTTTGAGGACTAATGCCTCGTTGAAACTCTTGTCTGCTAGATCATAATCCCCGCTGTAAAATGCCGATGTTGCCAAATCTACGATGATATTTGGGTCTTTATTTGTTTTTAATACTATTTGATAAGCCTCAACAGCAGATTTAAAATTTCCTGTGGTCTCAGTAGGTGCGACCTTTTGGGATGCTACCCCCGCGTTATAATACTCATTTCCCAGGGCAGTTTGCAGAGGTACATTCCCCGGGTCTAGCTTGGCTTGCTTCAACATTGCTTCAATGCGCGCTTTTTGGGCTTGGTAATCTGCCGTCGCACTAGCCGTCTGATTCGAATTCTGCGAACCAGCGGGTTGTACATCCCCACCAAAGAATATACCAATAATTCCCGTACCGACCATGGCAATACTAACAACAACAGCAAGAATTCCTGCAAAAATACGTTGTGTTTTTTTGTTCATACATTTCGCCCCCTTGACCATATAATTCCAAATACTATTGTAACATGCCTTCTTAAACCATCCAACTAATATTTACTACTTAAAGTATTCATAAAAACCTAACTACCTTGAATTTCTTTTATTTTAACATAGAACGCCACCTCTAAGCGTTTCTTTTGAAGTTCGCACCCCAATGGGTAAACCTCTGTCAGTTTTTGGGTGAAAGAGACGTTCGCCGCATGACACCCCCCGCTGCAAGTAAAGCGTGCCCAACACTCCCTGCAAGACGATTTAGCATAGACATTCGCTGCACGAAAGTCTTGAACTAACTCAGCCTTGAGGTGATGAGGATTATCGTCATAGAGTGAACCCATTTTATACTCAACTTGACCAACAAACTGATGACATGGATAAAGATCTCCTTCTGGAGAGATCGCGACATATTCGTGGCCAGCACCACATCCTGAAAGTCGTTTGATCAAACAAGGTCCCTGATCTAACGCGACGTTAAAGTGAAAGAAATTGAAGGGCCTATCTTGCGCTCGACGCACTAAGAGTTCTTCGCCGAGGCGATCATATGATTCTCGGATCTTGCTCAAATCTCCATCCTGGAAAGCATAGGCATCCTGGGGACCCGCGACAACCGGTTCCATAGAAATCTGATTTAACCCTAAATCTGCCATGTGTAAAACATCACGATCAAAATCTAAATTATTATGTGTATACGTCCCACGAACGTAGTAATATGTCCCTACAGCGTAAGGTGAGCTTTCTGGCCTTCTATTGGCAAACTGTTGGATTAGAGGGGTGACCTTGGCGTAGCTTCCCCGGCCATCCGCGTAAGGACGCATCCGGTCATGTACTTCTGGTCGCCCATCTAAGCTCAAGACCACACTGATCT
>Ga0209386_1000328_pt1 | contig 24393 bp, 17 predicted proteins | sample NGEPertwo_FD_184510 | JGI IMG/M metagenome (GOLD analysis project Ga0209386, IMG submission 184510) | Arctic peat soil microbial communities from the Barrow Environmental Observatory site, Barrow, Alaska, USA - NGEE Permafrost154B-two... | ecosystem: Environmental > Terrestrial > Soil > Wetlands...
TGGGCGCACCGCTGGACTCGCCTCGGGATCTCTCCAGAGCGCTGAGCGCACGGCGGCTCGAGGAATGGAGCAGTCCGCTCCCCCCCGTCGCCCTAGCTCCCGGTTCCGTTTCGATCCGCTTCTCCCTGCCCGAACCCCCTCGGCTCGAACTACGGCTGCGCCTGGAAAACAACGAAGAGTTGAGCCGGAGCCTGAGCCCCGAGGAACTCCCCCTCGTAGAGAGCGGCGAGGTCGCGGGCCAACGCTTCAACCGCCGCTTGGTCGATCTGGAAAAGGACTGGCCGGGTGAGGCCCGCGGGACCCCCCTCCCCTGGGGCTACCACCGGCTCGAACTCGCCGGCGAAGGTCAGGACGCTGCCTGCCTGGTCATCTCCGCGCCCCGCCGTTGCTGGGGCCCCGGCCCCGAAGAACATCGAGCCTGGGGAGCCTTCATCCCCCTGTACGCCCTCTATTCCCAGCACTCGCTGGGCGTCGGCGATTTGGGAGACCTGCGCGCACTGCTTGATTGGGTGGAAGAGATGGGCGGGGAGACGGCGGGCACCCTGCCGCTCCTCGCCGCCTTCTTGGACGAGCCTTTCGAGCCCAGTCCTTACTCGCCGGTTACGCGGCTCTTCTTCAACGAGCTCTATCTGGACCTCCGGCGTGTCCCCGAACTCGAGATCTCTCCGGCGGCCCGTCTCCTGTTGGACGACGCCCGCGCGCGGACGGCAAGACCCGGCCGGCTGGTCGACTACCGCGGGGTGGCGCGGGTCAAAGGGGAAGTGCTGCGCGTCCTGGCGGATGCGTTTTTCGACAGAGGTACGGGGCACCGGCGGGAGTCCTTCGAGCGCTTCCTGAACGCTCGACCCGACGTCTCGGAATACGCGCGCTTCCGCGCGGTTGCCCAACGAGAGGGCGCCGGCTGGCCGGGCTGGGCGCGGCCACTCGACCCGGGTCGAGTCCTACCCGAGCACTACGACGAGGCAGTGTGGCGCTTCCATATTTACGTGCAGTGGCTGCTCGACGAACAGCTGGAAGCCGCTCTCGGCGACGAGGGAGGACGGCTATATCTGGATCTTCCGCTCGGGGTAAACGGCGGGGGCTACGACACCTGGTGGGAGCGGGAGATATTCGCGCAAGGCGCCTCCGGGGGTGCTCCTCCCGACACCTTCTTCTCCGGCGGCCAAAACTGGGGGTTCCCCCCGCTCCATCCGCGGCAGTTGCGCGCTCAGGGTTATCGCTACTTCATCGCCTCGCTGCGGGCGCAAATGCGCTTCGCCCGCTACCTGCGCATCGACCACGTGATGGGCCTGCACCGTCTCTTCTGGATCCCCGACGGCTTCGAAGCCACGGACGGAGTTTACGTAACCTACCCGGCCGAGGAGCTCTATGCGGTGCTCTGCCTCGAGTCGCACCGCAACCAGACCATTGTGCTGGGAGAGGATCTGGGCACCGTGCCCGACTACGTGCGGCCCGCCATGAGCAAGCACGCGGTCCGAAGGATGTACGTGCTCAGCTACGAGTTGAATGCCGGCGAGGAGACCCCTGGCGACGAGGCGTCGTCCGGCCGCGCGGAGACGTCCGGCGGCGAGGCAATACCCGGCGGCGAGGCTGCGGGGACGCTTACCCCGGTCTCCCCGGGGGTGGTGGCCAGCGTGAATACGCACGACATGCCTCCCTTCGCCGGCTTTCTCACGGGAGAAGACGTCGGGGAGCGGCGCTCCGCCGGGCACCTGGAAGCCGAGGCAGTCGATACAGCACTCGCCGAGCGGCGGCGGCTGACCCGGACGCTCGCCGGATGGTTGGAAGCGAACGGGATGCTCGATCCCGCGGACGCTCCAACGCAGGCCGAGATGGAGACCCCGACCGACGCCGAACTCTACGGCCTGCTTCGCGGCGCGCTGCGCTTTCTGGCCCAGAGTCCGGCAGAGCTCGTGCTGGTCAACCTGGAGGATCTGCTGCTCGAGCGCCGTCCGCAGAACGTCCCCGGAACCAGCGACGAACGTCCCAACTGGCAGTTGCGCGCGGCGGCCGCGCTCGAGGATCTGCGTGAAATCCCGCAGGTTCGGGAAGCCTTAATCGAAGTGAACCGCCTCAGGAACGAGCATCGGAAGGGGATGGAGCCGAAGTGAATCCGCGGGAATCGAAAGACCGGACCAAGAGCGGTGGGGAAGGCCGGGCGTCCGCTCCCCTGGACGACGCGGGACTGTCCAGCAGCGTGCTGAGCAAGGACGATCTCTACCTGTTCAACGAAGGCAGCCATCTGCGCCTCTACGAGAAGCTGGGCTCGCATCTGTCTACCAGGAACGGAGAGTCCGGCGCCAACTTTGCCGTGTGGGCGCCCGGCGCCGAGCGCGTCTCGGTGATCGGCGGCTTCAATGGATGGAATCCCGAAGCCAACGTCTTGCAGGTCCAAGGAAGCTCGGGTATTTGGGAAGGCTTCATTCCCGGGATGGAAAAGGGAACCATCTACAAATACCACGTGGTCGGCCGCGGCGGTGAACATCGCGTCGACAAGGCCGATCCCTTCGCGGTTCATGCCGAAACCTCGCCCAAGACCGGCTCGATCATCTGGGACCTGGACTACTCCTGGAACGATGCCGATTGGATGGCGTCGCGGGCCGCGGCTAACTCGCTCGACAGCCCCCAGTCGATTTACGAAGTCCACCTGGGTTCGTGGATGCGCATGCCCGATGATCACAATCGCTCACTTAGCTACCGAGAGATCGCACCCAAGCTGGCGGCCCACGCGGTGGAGATGGGTTTCACCCACGTGGAGCTCCTCCCGATTATGGAACACCCCTTCTACGGTTCCTGGGGCTATCAGACCACCGGCTATTTCGCTCCGACCAGCCGCTACGGCACGCCGCAGGACTTCATGTTCCTGGTGGACACTCTGCATCAGGCGGGCATCGGCGTGATCCTCGACTGGGTTCCTTCACACTTCCCCAGCGACGAGCACGGCCTGGCCTATTTCGACGGCACCCACCTCTATGAGCACGCCGACCCGCGGCAGGGGTTCCACCCCGATTGGCAGAGCTTCATCTTCAACTACGGTCGTCACGAGGTGCGGAGCTTCCTGCTCTCCTCGGCCTTGTATTGGATGGACCGGTATCACGCGGACGGGCTGCGGGTGGACGCCGTCGCCTCGATGCTCTATCTGGATTACTCGCGCCAGGAGGGGGAGTGGATCCCCAACAAGTACGGGGGCCGGGAGAACCTCGAGGCGATCGACTTCCTCCGGCGGATGAACGAGGAGATCTATCGGCACTTCCCCGACACTCAGACCATCGCCGAAGAGTCGACCGCCTGGGGCATGGTCTCGCGGCCGGTATACTTGGGGGGCCTGGGCTTCGGCCTCAAGTGGGACATGGGCTGGATGCACGACACCCTGGACTACATGAGCCACGACCCGGTGCATCGCAAGTATCATCATGACGAACTCACCTTCCGCATGGTCTACGCCTTCACCGAGAACTTCTGCCTGCCTCTCTCGCACGACGAGGTGGTGCACGGCAAGGGCAGCCTTCTCAGCAAGATGCCCGGCGACGACTGGCAGCGCTTCGCCAATCTGCGATTGTTGCTTGCCTACATGTTCAGTCAGGCGGGCAAGAAACTGCTCTTCATGGGCGTCGACGTGGCTCAGGGCACCGAATGGAACCACGAGTCGAGCTTGGAGTGGCACCTGCTCGACTATCCCGGTCACCGCGGGGTAAACCAACTGCTCCGCGACCTCAACCGGCTTTACCGGGAAGAAGCCGCACTGCACGAGTTGGACGTCTCCCCCGAGGGTTTCGAATGGATCGCGGCCAACGACAGCCAGCAAAGCGTGATCGCCTACCTGCGCAAGGGCAGAAAGCCGGAGGATGTGGTCCTGGCGGCCTTCAACTTCACCCCGCTGACGCGGCACAGCTATCAGGTGGGCACCCCCGTGGGCGGCAAATGGGAGGAGATCCTCAACACCGACGCTCAGGAGTACATGGGGAGTGGCCAGGGCAACCTCGGCCTCGTGGAAGCCGGTCCCCTGCCCCTGCACGGACGGCCCTACAGGCTCACCCTGACCCTGCCGCCGCTGGGTGCGACCTTCCTGCGCCCGGCAAGGGAGCCGTAGACCTTGGCCAAGCGTTACATCTGTGTCCACGGTCACTTCTACCAGCCGCCTCGGGAAAACCCCTGGCTGGAGGCGATCGAACTCCAGGACTCCGCGTATCCGTATCACGACTGGAACGAGCGGATCACCGCCGAGTGCTACGAGACCAACGGCGTCGCGCGGATCTTGAACGACGCCGGCAAGATCGAGAGCATCGTCAACAACTACGCCCGGATGAGCTTCAATTTCGGCCCCACCCTGCTTCAGTGGATGGAGGAGCAGGCGCCCGAGGCCTACGCTGCCGTGCTGGAGGCCGACCGCCTGAGCCTGGAGCGCTTCGGCGGACACGGTTCGGCCCTGGCCCAAGCCTACAATCACCTGATCATGCCGCTGGCCAACGAGCGGGACCGCCGGACCCAGGTAATCTGGGGCATCCGCGACTTCGAGGACCGCTTTGGCCGCGCGCCCAAGGGGATGTGGCTGCCAGAGACCGCGGTGGACCTCGCCACTCTGGAACTCCTGGCCGAGTACGGCATCGACTTCACCATTCTGGCGCCGCGCCAGGCCCACCGGGTGCGCCCGCTCGAGGCGGGCGAAGATGACTGGGCGGACGTGACCGGCGGACAGATCGATCCCACCCGCGCTTACCGTCAGCAACTCCCCTCCGGCAAACAGATATCCCTATTCTTCTACGACGGGCCGATCTCCCAGGCCATCGCCTTCGAGGGCCTGCTCAACCGAGGCGATCTGCTGGCCAACCGGCTGCTGGGAGCCTTCAACGGCGAACGCGATTGGGCTCAGTTGGTACACATCGCCACCGACGGCGAGACCTACGGCCACCATCACCGCAACGGGGAGATGGCCCTCGCCTGGGCTCTCGCCCGCATCGAGAGAGAAGACGACGTCGAGTTGACCAACTACGGGGCCTACCTCGAGGTCAACCCGCCGGAGTACGAGGTCGAGATCTACGAGGACAGCTCGTGGAGCTGCATTCACGGCGTGGAGCGCTGGCGGGCGGACTGCGGATGCAACACGGGAGGCCACCCCGGTTGGAACCAGGCATGGCGGGGGCCGCTGCGCGACGCGCTCGACTGGATGCGCGACGAGATCGCCCCCCAGTACGAAGAGCAGGCGGCCCAACTCCTCAAAGACCCCTGGGCGGCCCGCAATGCCTACATCCAGGTGATCCTCGACCGCGACCCGGCAAAATTGCACGACTTCCTGCTCGAGCACGCCAAGGGGCCGCTCGGGGAAGAACAGACCCGCCGGGTGCTCAAACTGCTCGAGCTCCAACGGCACGCCTTGTTGATGTACACCAGCTGCGGCTGGTTCTTCGACGAGCTCTCGGGCATCGAGACCACGCAGGTGATCATTTATGCCGCGCGGGCGCTGCAACTAGCCGCCGAAGCTCTGGCTAAGGACCTGGAGCCCGGCTTTATCGAAAGGCTGGAAGAAACCCCCAGCAACCTACCTGCCATCGGAAACGGGCGCGTGGTCTACGAGCGGTTCATCCGGCCGGCGGCGGTCACTCTGCCGAAGGTGGGGGCGCACTATGCCATCAGTTCCCTCTTCGAGGAGTACGAGCGACACACCCAAATCTACGCCTATCAGGTCGAACTGGTCGACAGCCGGCGTGGTGACCGCGCCGGAGAGGCCGGCCTTCTGCTGGGGCGGGCCCAGGTGACTTCGCTGATCACCCGGGACACCATGGACCTGGGCTTCGGTTTGCTGCACTTCGGCGATCACAACTTGAGTTGCGGAGTGCGTGAGTACCAGGGCGAAGAGGCGTACGAGAGCATGGCGACCGACGCCGGCAAAGCCTTCTCCCGCGCCGACCTTCCCGAGGTCTTGCGTTCGCTCGACCGGGATTTTGGCGAGTTGACCTATTCTTTGAGGTCGCTCTTCCGCGATGAACAGCGCAAAGTGCTCAACTCCATCATGGAGTCCGCCATCGCCGAGGCCGAGGGGGCCTACCGCAGTCTCTACGAGCATCACGCGCCCCTGCTGTACTTCCTTTCCAGCCTGGGGATGCCCGGGCCCTCGGCGCTGCGCGCCCCCACAGAGTTCGTGGTGAACTCGGACCTGCGCGAGAGTCTCACCCTCGAGAGCTTCGACCGGGAGCGGGCCCTCGCAGTGCTGGAGACGGCGGAGCGCGGAGACCTCCCCCTGGACTCAGCGGGCCTGGCCTTTACCTATCAGGGCACTCTGGAACAACTCGCACTGAAGCTGTACGCTGATCCTACGAACCTCGAGTTGGTGCAAAGTCTGACCGATGCGGCCTCGCTGGTGCGGAAACTTCCCTTCGACACCGACCTGGTGCGCACCCAGAATCGCTACTACGAGATTTTGCGCAGCACCTATCCCGCCATGCTGGAGAAGGCGACTGCGGGCGACGCGGTCGCCGAAGAGTGGCGGACCCAGTTCCAGGAACTGAGCGAGTACTTGTGGATCGAGGTGCCTGAAAGCGGCTAAGATGCCGGAAAATTGGGTTCAGCCGAACGAGCACCTACCCCGAGCCACCTATCGCCTTCAGTTGCGGCAAGGCATGGACCTCACCCGGGCCGCGCAACTCGTTCCCTACCTGTCGCGGCTGGGGGTTAGCCACCTCTATCTCTCCCCCGTCTTTCAGGCCGTCCCCGAGAGCACCCATGGCTACGACGTGATCCGGCCCGATCAGATCGACCCCACCCTCGGAGGCAGAGCGGCCTTTGATCGGCTGGCCGGGAGTCTGCGCGGGCAGGATATGGGCCTGATCCTGGACATCGTGCCCAATCATATGGCGGCGCACTGGGCCAATCCTTGGTGGGCGGATGTGCTCGAACGAGGGCAGGAGTCTCGCTACGCCGACTACTTCAACATTTCCTGGGAGCGGGGACAGGGTAAGGTGATTCTGCCCTACCTGGGTGCGCCCCTGCCCGAGATCCTCGAGCGCGGCGAACTGGAAATCGTGCCGGAGGGCGGCGGCGAAGGCCCCGGGTTCGGCCCGCATCTGCGCTACCACGAGCACCGATTTCCACTGGCGGGCTCTTCGCCGGTCCTCCCGAATCTGCCTCGGGGGGCGGCCGGAAGCGCCAAGCTACACGAGTTACTGGAACAGCAGAACTACCGGCTGGTGGATTTCCGGGAGACCGAGCTGATCAATTACGGCCGCTTCTTCGATGTGTCTTCCCTGGTATCCCTGCGGATCGAAGAGCCCGAGGTCTTCGCCGCCGTCCACAGACTTCCCCTCGAGTTGATAGACAGCGGTGCGGTGCAGGGACTGCGGGTCGATCACGTGGACGGCCTGCGCGATCCCGAGGCCTACCTGCTCCGCCTGCAGGAGGCGGCCGACGCGGCTTCCCACGGCAGGCCCTTCTACGTCATCGTGGAGAAGATCCTGGAACGTGACGAGGAACTTCCCCCGAGCTGGCCGGTGAGCGGCACAACCGGCTACGAATTCCTGAACGCGGCAAACGTCCTCCTGGTCTCACCCACCGGGCTCCCGGCGCTCGAGGACCTCTACCGGGAGATAACCGGCGATCGGCGCGGCTTCGACGAAGTGCTCTACGAGAGCAAACGGGAAATCCTGAGTACGCTCTTCCGCGGGGAGGTGCGGGCGCTCGTCGAGTTGATCCGCAGAATACCGGGCGTAGAGCATGCGGGCCCGGAGTTGGAAAGCGGCTCTCTGACCGAGGCTCTGGTAGAGCTCACCGCCTGCCTGCCCGTTTACCGCACCTACGTCAGCGAGACCGCCGCAGTAGAGGATCGTGACCTGATCGCCCACGCAGCGGAGTGCGCGCAGCGCCGCGACGCGACCGCCCCGACTGCGGGCCTGGCCTTCCTGCGAGGGCTCTTCTCCCTCTCTTTGCGCAGCCGGCCTTTGGAGCCGCCTCCCGAGGCACTCGAAGCCGTTGCCCGCTGGCAGCAGCTGAGCGGACCGGCGATGGCCAAGGGACTGGAGGACACCGCCTTTTATCGCCATCACCGCCTCGTGGCCCTGAACGAAGTGGGGGGATATGCGGAACACCCCCAGGACGCCGTCGCCCATTTTCACCGGCTGATGGCGCGGCATGCACGGGAATGGCCCGGCACCCTGAACGCCACCTCGACCCACGATACCAAGCGCTCAGAAGAGGCGCGGGCTCGGCTGGCAGCGCTCTCAGAAATGCCCGATACCTGGCGGGCGCTGGTGCAGAGATGGGAGAAGCGCTTCGGAAGCCCGAATACGGCGGCCGCCGACCGGATGCTCCTCTACCAAAGCGCCTTCGCCATCTGGGGGGCGCCCCGCGCGGAGCTCGAAGAGCGGCTCACGCGCTTCGTGGTCAAAGCCCTGAGAGAGGGCAAGGAACGAAGCGCATGGCTAAATCCTGAGCGGGACCACGAGGCCGCGATGCTCGAACTCGTGCTTCAGCTGCTGGGGAATGAGGAATTCCGTGGCGACATGGACGAGCTGCTCGCTCGAGCGGCCCCGGCGGCCGCGCTCAACTCACTCTCCCAGACCCTGCTCAAACTGGCGGCGCCCGGCATTCCCGACATCTATCAGGGCATGGAGCTGCGCGAGTTCAATCTGGTCGATCCCGACAATCGGGGAGCAGTCGACTTCGAGGAACGGGAGCGGCTGCTCGAAGGACTCGGAGAGGGCGAAATCCGCGGCGGTAGTCTTTTCGCCGACCCACGCACCAAGGATCTCGTCAGTGGGCGATTGAAGCTGCAGCTGATCGTGCGCGGGCTCGACCTGCGCTCCTCGCAACCCCAGCTCTTCGCCGAGGGCGATTACCTCCCGCTGATGCCCGAAGGCCCTCGCGCGGCGCATCTGGTTGCCTTCGCCCGCCGCCTGGGTTCCGCTCAGTTGATCGCCGTCGCCCCTCGGCTCACCATGGAATTCGGAACTCCCGAATTCTGGAAGGACACGCGTCTCCCCCTTCCGGCTTCGAGCGCCGGGCCCTGGCGCGACGTCATCACCGGAACCCGGTTCGAGTTCGCGTCGGACTTATCGGTGGACGACCTACCCCACCCGCCGCTCGCCCTCCTAGTCCCCTTTCGGTGATCCCTTTGCAGAACCGGACCCGGTGGACCCGGTGGCCGCAAGACGAGCCCGCCCCACTCTGCCTGACCCGCGGCTCGATGGGGTAGAAGCGGCTCATCGTGGTTTCCTTCAAAGCAGAGATCGCCGCCGAAACGATGATCCGTGCTGAGCCGGAAAGAGTCTGGCGTATCCTGCTCGACGTGCGTACTTACGCGGAGTGGAACCGCTTCATGCTGGTGGTCCAAGGCGAGATCCTTCCCGGCCACAGCCTTTCCGTTCAGGCACGCTTGAGCAACCTGCTCCGGCTGCGCTTCGCCGCCACCATCATCGAGCTCGAGCCCCCGTCGCGCCTGACCTGGGAGGGCTGTCTGCCGGTGCCCGGCCTCTTCACCGGCGTTCACACCTTCGACCTGAAACGCGTTCCCGAGGGGGTGCGCTTTCTGCAGAGCGAGCGCTACAGCGGCCTCCTGGTGCCATTGATGCGCCGCTTCCTCATAGATCCCAGCGAGAGCGGTTTTCGCGCGATGAACGAGGCCCTCCGAGTGCGGGCGGAACACGAAGCGGCCTTGGAAACGTCACCCCGCGAGCATCATTTCGACGGGACGGGACCGAAAGCATCGACGGAAGGCCGAAGCGAGCGAGGTAAGACATGAATGACAAGCGCCGGGTGCTGGTTATCGGGGCGACCGGCTATATCGGCTCGCACCTCATCCCCCACCTCTTGGAGCGGGGCAACGACGTCGCCGTCCTGGCCCGCACCCCGGAGAAGGTCAAACGGCATCCCTGGCATGATCAGGTCACCGTCTTCGAGGGAGACGTACTCGATATCGAGACCCTGCCCGCCGCCTTCGAGAATATGGACGTCATCTACTATCTGGTGCACTCGCTGGGCAAAGGCAACTTCGCCGAGCGGGACCGTCACGCCGCCTACAACACCGCCCTTATCGCCGATAGACAAAGGGTGGGGCGCATTATCTACCTGAGCGGCATGGGTCACGGCCCGGACCTCTCCGAACATTTGGCCAGCAGGCAGGAGACCGGACGTGTGCTCGCCGGCAAGAGCGTGCCGGTGACGGAGTTTCGAGCGGCGGTTGTGGTGGGAGCGGGAAGCGACTCATTTCGCATCATCCACTACTTGGCGAAGCGGCTCCCGGTCATGATTACGCCCAAATGGGTGCAGACCCGCACCCAGCCGATCGCCGAGGCGGACGTGCTCCGTTACCTCGCCGAGGCCCCCGAGCGCCCGGAGAGCACCGGCAAGATCCTGGAAATCGGTGGCGACGACGTGATGTCCTACGGCGACATGATGCGCACCTACTCACGCATCCGCGGTTTGCGTCGGCTGATGATTCCGGTCCCGGTGCTGACACCGAGGCTCTCTGCCTACTGGGTGGACCTGACCACACCGATACCCGCCGGAGTCTCGCACCCGCTGATCGAGGGCCTCAAGAACGAGGTGGTGGTCACAGACCCCGTCGCGCGCGACATCTTTCCCTTCGAACCCCTGGGCTACGAGCAGGCGGTGCGTCTGGCCATCGAGGAGATGCGGCGGGAGCAGGACGCCACAGGCCGATGAGTACGGGGCAGGGCCACCCGGGTATCTGACAGGAGACCCCCAACAACCACGCGAGGAGGCTCCCGTGCTCAGCGCTCGTAACAAGCTTTCCGGCAAAGTTCGCTCCGTCAAGAAGGGCGACGTAATGGCGGGGGTGATCGGGGAAGTCGGTGGCGGCGAAGTGGCCGCACTGATCAGCCGCACATCCGCCGACCAACTCGACCTCAAAGAGGGCGACGAAGTGAGGGCGGTGGTCAAAGCCACCGAGGTCATGATCGAGAAGGACTAAGGTCTCAGGGCGCCTCTACGCACTCTCCCGGAGCTAACGCCGGGAGAGGTAAGGGCGCACCCAGTCCAAGCCGGCGACCGTATCGCCCGCGGGCTTGTATTCGCAGCCCACCCAGCCGTCGTATCCCAGTTCGTCCAGGCGCTGGAAGATGAAGGGGTAGGCGATTTCGCCGGTACCGGGTTCGTTGCGCCCTGGGTTGTCGGCCACCTGGATATGCCCGATCCGGTCCAGGTTGCGTTCGATGGTGGGGACGAGGTCTCCCTCCATCACTTGCATGTGGTAGACGTCATACTGCAGTTTCAGGTTGGATGCGCCCACCTCCTCCACCACTCCAAAGGCCTGCATCGTGGTGGTCAGGTAGAACCCAGGGATATCGCGCGTATTGATCGCCTCCACCAGCAGGGTGATGTCGTGTTCGGCGAGCCGTTCGGCGGCGTAGCGGAGATTCCGTACGAAGGTGGAGCGCAGTTCGTCCGGGTCGGCGTCCTCGGGAGCGATCCCGGCCAGGCAGTTTACCTGGCTACACCCCAGGGCCCGCGCATAGTCGATAGCCCGGCGCACGCCGTTGCGAAACTCGTCCACACGCTCAGGCAGCACGGCGATTCCCCGCTCCCCGGCCTCCCAGTCGCCGGCGGGCAGATTGTGCAGCACCTGGTCCAGACCGTGCTCCCGCAGGCGCTCGGCAAGTTCCTGCGCCTCGTAATCGTAGGGAAAGAGATATTCGACGCCCTCAAAGCCCACCTCTCTCGCGGCGGCGAAGCGCTCGAGAAAAGGCCGTTCGCCAAAGAGCATGGAAAGGTTGGCGGAGAACTTTGGCATTACCCACCTCCGGGTCGCTGGGGGACTCACCCCTACTACCCAAAGGGGGCACCAGGATCAAACGCCATTACCGATTCGAGCGAGCCGGCCGCCGCCGTCAGCGGCCGGCGAGATCACAAACTATACGGCGTAGACGATGAGCGCGAGCAGGGTAAGCGCAATCGAAGCGGCGATGACGGCGAGAACGGTAAGGCCGGCGCTTCTCGGAACGTTGCGGGTGTTGTAGTACTCTTCGCGCATCTTTTCCCCCTGAGATGCCGGTCTCTCCGGCCGGTAGAGCTCAAGTCCATACCCTAATGGTAGGACCAACATGGCTCCATCTTAACCTGACCGACCAGGGGTCCTCACCGCATTTTCGGCAAGCGGTCATGACGAAGGGACCAGCGGTTGTGAAAGCTATCACCGCTGTTTGACCAGTGCGACGAAACGCCCTTCGGATTCCGGGCTGCCCACCATTACCAGCCGCATCCCCGGCTTGAGCAGGGTGTCCGACGTAGGGGAAACGAGTTCCCGCTCGTCGACCTGCACCGCCACTACCGTCGCACCCGTCCGCCGTTGCACCGCGGTCGGCCAAGGGCCGCTCCGAGAGGGTGTCCGGCAGGGAGCGTCGGTAGACAGTGAGACCTTCGGACAGGAAGACGGTCTCCTTCCCCTCGAGAGCGTTGAGCAGCACATTGGCGCCGACCGACGCCATGGAGACGACGAACTGAGATGAACGAGAAGTGGCGCCCTTCGAGACGTAGCATCAGATAATCGAAGAGCCAAGCGTAGATCACGATCATCGAGGTGACAAAAGCGCTGTACCCCGCCAATAGCTTGAGATTCCTGCGGGCTTTGCCTCGAAGGAAATAGGCCAACTCGGACGCGATGGTCTTCAATGCGCTTCTACTTCCAAAGCCTTCCAGCAGCGGCTGATCTGATCTGGAATGCTTTTACCCGGGCTATCGGGGAAGAACCGGTGGAAGCACCCACATGGGAGCTCAACACGAGGAGGAGCAGCTGAGCCGGGAGCGGAAACAGGACCGTCCAGAGGGCAAACAGGCCAAGGATCCGCCCAAGAGCAAGGCCGAAGAGGTCTTCGAGAACCAGCCGACCGAACCCGAGCCGGAACTGATCCCCCGCGAACGCAGGGAGGTCCATCGCCGAACGACAGTTAGGGCGCACGTGGTGCATGAAGCCATCCGCGCCGAAGGTGAGGACGAGCTGAAGCGGCCACCCGCAGCCCTATGGTGGTCCGGGCTCGCCGCCGGTCTCTCCATGGGCTTCAGCATGGCCACCATGGGCCTACTGCAGGCCGGTCTTCCCGACACGCCCTGGGCTCCGCTGGTCTCGAGCCTGGGGTACACCATTGGTTTTCTGATCGTCATCCTCGGGCGGCAACAGCTGTTCACCGAGAACACACTCACCGTGGTCCTGCCGCTCTTTCGCCATCGCAACTGGCTGACCCTTCGCCTGGTGGCGCGGCTCTGGTTCATCGTGCTCGTTGCCAACCTGCTGGGGGCCCTGATCTTCGCGCTGGGGGCGATGCTCACTAATGCATTTCCCGAGGGAGTGGCTGACGCCTTCTCGGCGATCGGCCACCACGCCATCCGGGGCAGCTTCTTGGACACCTTCTTCGGCGCAGTGCTGGCCGGCTGGCTGATCGCCCTGATGGTGTGGCTCATGCCTTCGGCGGACACCGCCCGGGTCACCATAATCGTCATCATCACCTACGTGGTCGCACTTGGAGGCTTCGCTCACATCATCGCGGGCTCGGTCGAGACCCTCTACATCATGGTCTCGGGCGAGATTGGGCCGCTGCGGTACCTGTGGGATTTCTTCCTGCCCACTCTGACAGGCAACGTGATCGGAGGCGTGGCGCTGGTGGCGACACTGAACCACGCCCAGGTCATCGCTGGGTCTCGCGAGGACAATGATCAGGGACGGGACCGAAAGAAGAGAGGTTGAGAGATGGAGCAGGACCGAAAGCACCAGGCGGCCGGCAAAGCGCGGGAGACCTCGCGCTCGGGTGAGACTTGGCCGCTGGGGCACGCCCCCAACCTCGGCGATCTCCCTCCCCGGCGGATGCTCGCGCTGCTTTTGAAGCGCGATGCGTACGGGTCCCCCGCGAAGTCGCTCACCGTGGATCAACTCCCCGCTCCCCCGCTCTCCGCCGCCGACGCCGGATCGGTCCTGGTTGCCGTGCTGGCCACCGGGTCCAACTTCAACACCAACTTCGCTGCACTCGGACTACCCGTGCCGGTATTCGGGCGGGCGGATCCTGCCGAACTCCACATTCCGGGGAGCGACGCCGTGGGCATCGTGGTCGACGCGGGTCCCGCGGTGCACGGTCTGCGCCTGGGTCAAGCGGTTATGCTCGACTCCTGGACGGGTTCCTCCATCAGAGGCTACGAAACTCACGACGGCTTCAACGCCCAACTCGTGCGGGTGCCGGAGGAGCAGGCCCTGCCGCTACCGGAGGAGCTCCGCTCGTTGCCTCCCGAGAGACTGGGAGCTCTGCTGCTCACGCACGGCACGGCCTATCGAGCGGTGATCGAGCGGTTGGCCATCGAACCCGGCGAGAGCGTCCTCGTGATGGGCGGCGGGAAAGGCACCAGTTTCGCCGCCGTCCAACTGACCGCGGCGGTGGGCGGCCGAGCCATCCTAATGGGCTCCGACCCGAAATTGATGGGCCAACTGGTGGAACGCGGTCTGGCGCATGCCTTCATCGACAGGCGCACCCTGCCGGCCGAGCTCTTCGGTCCGCTGGAACCGGGCGACGATCTCCAGGCGTGGCAAGAGCGAACCGAAGTCTTCCGTGAAGCCATACGCCTGGCAAACGAAGGGCGGCTGCTCGACGCCGTTTTCGAGCACACTGGAGCGCGCAACTTCCCCCTGCTTATTTCTGCGCTCAGACCCGGCGGCAGGCTGGCCTTCTTTGGCGCGACCGGTTCGGGGGTCAAGGGCGAATACCGCCACACCTTCGCCTACCAGGGACATCGCCTGGTCTTCGACGCGCGCTACGTGTGGATGCGCCAGAAACAGCTGCTCTTTAGTTCCGAGGACCCGGCACAGATCCTGACGCAGATCGCCCTTCCCCCCGGCAGACGGGTGCTCGTGTGGGGCGCCGATGCTCATGCGCGCGAGTTCGCAAAGGCGGCGCTCGCGCGCAGCGCCGATGTCGCCGTGATTGCCTCCCGGCAGACGGAAGCGCCAGGAATTGCCGCGTTGCTCGAACTCGGTGTGCCGGAAGAGGCGATCCTCGATCGCGACCGCTTTCAACTACCCGGGGACATGCCCGATCCCCTACTGCCCGAAGGGAAGCCCAACCCGGAATACGACTCAGGTTTCCTGCGGCCCGCCCGGGCGCTGGGCCGAGCGCTCTGGCAATTGTGGGGTCAACGCGTGAGCCCGGATGTGGTCGTCGAACGGCCACAGAGCTCGACCTATCATCTGAGCGCCTTCCTGGCCCGAGACTTCGACGAGCGCGATCAGTTCCCGGCCGGTCACGTGATTGTCCGTGCAGAAATGAATCTGTCAATCCGCGGGTCCCACATGTATTCGCGGTCGATGGCCCGGGAGGTCGTGCGCCTGTTGGCGAAGGGCACCCTGCAGGTGACCAAGGCGGATCTCGAGGTCGTCTCCCTGGAGGAGATGCCTGAGCTCCAGGAGAAGATGCTGCGCGGGGGCATGAGTAAACCCAAGGGAGTCGCGCTGGTGCAGGCCGAACGGGAAGGCATCGCACTGCGTGACTACGAGGCCGATTTCCTGGGACGCCCTTTTTGGACGAGCGATGCCGGGGCAGGCCGATACCTGAGCGTAGGCCTCCTCGATGACATTGCCCTGGTCTCGATCGAGCGCCCGGCGGCGCTCAACGCCCTGAACGAGCAGCTGCTCGCGAATCTGGAGGAGCTCACCCAGGAACTGACCGACGGGGAGTTGGCCGGAAAAGTCGCCGGGTTGGTGCTGACCGGCTCGGGACGCGCTTTTATGGCCGGAGCCGATATCGAGATCTTCCACGACCGGAGCGAGGCGGAGCTGGCCGCATTGGCCCAGCGGGTCAACCGGAGCTTCCGCGCGCTTGAGCGACTGTCGGTGCCGGTGGTGGTGCTGGTCAATGGGCTGACCCTGGGCGGAGGCAACGAACTGGCCATGAGCGGGCATCGCCGGATCTCGGTTCCGCAGGCGCTCTTCGGGCAGCCAGAGGTCAAGCTCGGCATCTTTCCCCTCTTCGGAGGAACCCAGCGCCTGCCTCGTTTGGTCGGCCCGCGTGCCGCCGCTCTGCTCTGCGCGAACGGCGAGCCTGTCGACGCCGACCATGCTCTTCGGCTCGGGCTGATCGACGAGATCCATCCCCCGGCGACCGCCCTGCGCCGCGCCTGGCAGGTGGCCCGGGACCTTTCAGCGGGGTCGCCCGAGGTCTGGAGGCCGGATTGGGAGGCCCGCGAGTGCCGTTTTGCCGGCGAACTCGAGGAGGTCATGAACGAGCCGGCGGTGCGCGAACTCCAGGCCGCCCCCCTTGTTACGAGCGAGGAAGACGCCCCGGATCGCGAGCAGGTGAGACGCGCGGCCGCGGGTCAGGCCCTCGAAGCGATGCGGGAGGGGTTTACTCTGGGGTTCGAAGCCGGCCTGGAGGCCGACGCCCGGCGCTTTGGCCGGCTGGGGGTTTCCCGCGGGGCCCAGGAGTGGATCGGACGCTTCCTCCAGAAAGACCCGGAACAGGCGGGGAGTGTACGGCTGCTGCCCGGCTAGTCAGGCCTCGTCGCGGTGGTCCGCGTGGCCACCGCCATGATCATGGCCATGCTCGCGGTCTCTGGCGTGGGCGTGATGGTGGTGGCCCTCCTGCCCGTGGTCATGGTCGTGGCCTGCCCCCGAGGGTTGGCAGCCCGCCTCCGGCTCTAGAGTGGAAGCGTGATTCAACTCCCACTCGAAGTGTCCCTGCTCCTGCATTTGCCTCAGAGTGGCCAGGGTGACGGCCTCGACCTCATCACCGCTCAGCCCGTAGACCAGAGCGGTGAGATCCACCGTCAGGGAGGCCGCCCCTTGTGCCCGCTCTCCCCGGCAACGGGCCCCGGAGCGCAGGCTGGTCAGACTGCCGTGAAAGTTCTCTCCTGCGGGGGATTCGACGTAGCACTTGAGGTGACCGATCAGAGAAGCTCCCGCGGACTCGGTCCGCCGCCCCAACTCCTCGAGCAGCGCGCAAATATCTTCGTGCGGTTCGGCGAACTCGCCTTGCGGCGGAACCAGCCGCAGCCGCACCGAATAGGGGGCGATGAGCTCGCGGCCGGTCAACTCGCCGCTCCGAAGGTGGCCAGCCGCCCCAGGAGCGGAAGAAGGCTCTCGGGATTCTCGCTCGTTATCTCGCTAACTTGGGTCCCGGGAGCCAGGCCCTTCAGCGTCTCCCGCGCGACCGCCAATTCGTCCGGGGTCGCCTCGTCCAATTTGGTGATCACGAGTTCGTCCGCGCCGCGTATCTGCGCCTCGGTGAGCGGGAGCGCCACGGCAAGCAGCATCTCGAGCCGGGTGGGATCGACAAGGCTGACAACAAGCTCATCTTGGAAGAGCTCGCCGCGGCGGTGCGCCAATGCCTTGAGCACGCCCTCCGGAGCCGCGATCCCCGAAGCTTCGATTACCAGGAGGTCAGGATGATAACGCTCGACGATCTGCTCGGCCGTCGTGACGAGGCTGGATGCGATCTCGCAGCAGATGCATCCGGCGGTGATCTCGTACACGTCGAGTCCGCCGTCCCCCAGGACGCGGCCATCGATGCCCACCTCGCCCACCTCGTTGACGATGAAGCAGGCGGTCAGGCCTTCGTCGGTCAGCCGCTGAGCAAAGGCACGGATCAGAGTTGTCTTGCCCGAGCCCAAGAAGCCGGAAAAAAGTAGAAGATTCATGCAAAGATCATACGCGAAGTCGCGCGAATCTACCTCTGATCGCGCGAGTCTAGCTCCAGTCGCGCGAGTCTACCCCCGCTCGACCGGCTCCCAGAGCGCGAAGAACTCAGAGAGGGCGCGGCCCGAATGGAGCCAGGCATCCAGCACACCGAATTGTCCGGCCTCGCGCCGGCCGGTAGCCGCGGTCTCCTCGAAGGGAATCCTCCGAGCCCGGTCGATCCCGGGAAGCTCTTCGGGTGACGCTTCGCTCTGGGTAAACGCCCGCAGTTGAGCCCGGGCACAGACTGTGTAGTAGCGAGAGACGGCGTGCCTCACCCTCCTCGAGTCCAACCTCATCTCCTCGCCCCACCAATCCGCCTGTCCGCAGACCCCTATCACTTCGCGGAGGGCGTCGTGATCCAAGTCGAGAAGCCCCCCGAGCAGCCGCCAAGAGCGGCGGTTGGCCTCGCTGCGGGTACCGCCGTCCAGGCGGACGTACGCGGCCGTCAAGAAATGGAGTATCAGCTCGCGGTCGGCGGGTAGCATGTCTACCTCCGCTTCCTTCCTGGTCTCCCTGCTTACACCTTAACCCCGGTCCCGAGGTCTTGCATCTATTTATTGGGGGATGGGGAAGTTGCCCGGTCCTTCTTCTTCCCGACGATCAGGTGTAACCGCACCACCGGGCGGGAAGCCCGGCTTGTACCCAGGTCCACAAAATCCCACAAGAGCTGGAGTGTCCGATGCAGCCGAGCCGTTTCGCGCAGGAGCTGATCGATATCGTCGGCGAACGGAACGTCCTGTGGGACGACTACGACCTGCGGCTCTACGAGTACGATGGCTCTGTCGACCGCGCTCTACCCCAGGCCGTGGTGCTCCCCGAGTCCGCCGAGCAGGTCGCGGAGATCGTCAAGCTCTGCAACCGCGCTTCCGTGCCCTATACGGCGCGAGGTGGCGGCACAGGCCTCTCCGGAGGATCGATACCGGTGGCCGGCGGCGTCCTCATCACGCTGGTGAAGATGAACCGCGTGCTCGAGGTCGATCTCGACAGCCTGCGCGCCGTGGTCGAGCCCGGCCTGGTCAACCTCCAGCTGAGCGAAGCGGTCGCCGGCAACGGCCTCTACTACGTCCCCGACCCTTCCAGTCAGAAGGCCTGCACCATCGGCGGCAACGTGGGAGAGAACTCCGGCGGCCCCCATACCCTGCTCTACGGGGTCACCACCAACCACGTCCTAGGCGTTGAGGTGGTCATGCCAGACGGTGAGCTGGTCGAGTTCGGGGGGAAGGCCCTCGACCTTCCGGGCTACGATCTGACCGGCGCCTTCGTGGGCTCGGAGGGAACGTTGGGCATCGCCACCAAGATCACCGTGCGGCTCGTCCCGCTGCCGGAGGATATCCGCACGCTGCTGGCGGTATTCAACACCGTAGACGATGCGAGCGCCACCGTGTCCGAAGTCATCGGTAAGGGAATCATCCCGGCGGCCATCGAGATGATGGATCAAATGGCCCTGCAGGCCGTCGAGGCCTCGGTCCATGCCGGCTACCCCGAAGACGCCGCCGCTGTGCTGCTTATCGAAGTCGACGGTCTGAGAGACGGGCTGGACGAACAGGCCCAAGCCATTCGGGATATCGCCGAGGTTCACAACGCGCGCAGCGTCCGCATCGCCAAGGACGCGAAGGAACGAGAGCTCTTGTGGTCAGGGCGCAAGGGAGCCTTCGGCGCCATCGGGCGCATCAGCCCTGAGTACTACGTGGTGGACGGGGTCGTCCCCCGGACCAAACTTCCCGAAGTCCTCGAGGCGATCGCGGAAGTGGGCCGACGGTACGATCTGCGCATCGCGAACGTCTTCCACGCCGGTGACGGCAACCTGCATCCCTTGGTCCTCTTTGACGGGGCCATTCCCGGCGAACTCGAGCGAACCAAAGAAGCCGGCGCCGAGATCATGCGGATCTGCATCCGGGCCGGCGGGGTGCTCTCCGGCGAACACGGCATCGGCGTGGAGAAGGCGGGGCTGATGGGGGAGCTCTTCAGCGATCACGACATGGAAGTCATGCTGAAGCTGAAGGCGGCCCTGGATCCGGAAGGCTTGGCCAACCCCGGCAAGATCTTCCCCACCCCGGGCCGCTGCGTGGAGATTCCCCGCAGACCGCTGGCCGGCATCGGCTGGTAAGCACTCGCGGCTTTTCGTGTGTATGCGGCGCGGGATGAGGTAGCAACTGGCGGGCGAAAGCGGCGGGCGAACTAGGGTGGTAAGCCGAGGATGATAGAACAGGTCGATCTCGCGACTGTCGAAACCGAACTCAAGTCGGTTGCGGATACCCGCAAGCTGGACGGGTCCGAGGCAGGGCCGTGGAGCATCGGCGGAGTAGCGGCCGCCCTGGTCTGCACTCCCTCCGACCCCGAGAGCCTGGCTGAAGCCCTGGCCGCGTGCGACCGTACCGGGGCGGCAGTCGTCCCCTGGGGCGGCGGAACTCAGCAGGGCCTAGGCAGTCCACCGGAGCGGGTCGACGTGGCGCTGGTAACCACGAAACTCGATCGCCTGATCGAGCACGAGCCCGGAGACATGACGGTCACCGCCCAGGCGGGCATGACCCTCTCACAGCTGCAATCCACGCTGGGGGCGCACGGGCAGTGGCTCCCGCTCGACCCGCCACTCCTCTCCGGAGCCACTCTGGGCGGGGCGCTCGCCACCGACGTTAGCGGGCCCCGGCGGCTGAAGGAGGGCGGCCTGCGCGACCTGGTAATCGGGACCCGCGCCGCTAACGTCGACGGGAAGGTAAGCCGCGCCGGAGGAAAAGTCGTCAAAAACGTCACCGGCTACGACCTCAACAAACTGCACGTGGGCTCGCTGGGGACGCTGGGGATCCTGACCGAGGTCTCCTTTAAAGTGGCGCCCCTCCCGCCGGCCGACCGCACCTGGTACTGCACCTTCGACGACCCGCAAAGCGCCGGGCTCGCGCTCTCCAAGCTTCTCTGGCTGCCGGTGTCCTTCGCCGCTCTCGACCTCGTGAACGCGGCCACCGCCGAGGAGTTCGGGCTCTCCCTGGAGGGAGCCCCCTGGGCCCTGCTCGCTCGGGCGACCGGTTTTGGCCCTGCCGTGGAACGTCAGCTGAGCGAGTTCCGCACCGCCACCCGCGCTCGCGAAGGCGCTGACACCATTACCGTCGACGAGCAGCAGGCGGAGGGGATCTGGTCCGACTACCTAGAGAAGTCGGCCAAGAGACGCTGGGCGGAGGGCTGGCTGACCTGCCGCATGGCCCTGCCCTCGGCCGAACAGGGAGCCGTCGCCGCCGCCGTCGCCGGTGTCGGCGAGAGGCCGCGCATCTGGGGGCACGGCACCGGAGCCCTTTTCTGGAGCGCCGCGGCGGAGGCAGCCGGGCGGGCGGAAGCCGTGACCCGGCTGCGCGAGGCGGTCCATAAGGCGGGAGGACGCCTCATCGTCGAGAACCGCGGGAAAGACGGGATCGACCTCGACGTCTGGGGCCCGGAAGAGCCCTCGTACGAGTACATGCGGGCCATAAAACGCCAGTACGACCCACGAGGCACCCTGAACCCGGGCCGCTTCGTGGATGGGATCTAACGCCATGAAGCTTAGCCGAGTGCCGGCATGGGCGGCCCTGGTGATCGGAGCGATCGCCCTGGTGGCGGACTACGTGTACGACGGGCTGCTGCGGCGAAGCCTGCGCCGGCTCCTGGCCGCAGTCAGAGGCGGGGAGGAGGCCGGGAAAGTTCAGCAAGGTCCCGATGATCAACCCGTGTCCGGCATCACCGAGGTGCCCAAGAGCGGGGCGACCCCGGTCGCGTTCCCCGACGCCGAGTTGATCCGCGCCTGCGTCCACTGCGGGCTCTGCCTGCCCTTCTGCCCCACCTACAACGTCCTCGGGGTGGAGATGGACTCCCCCCGCGGGCGCATCTACCAGATGAAGCTGGTGGCCGAGGGCCAAATCTCCCCGGACAATCCGCACTTCTACAAGCACATCTACCAGTGCCTGGACTGCCGCGCCTGCGAAACCGCCTGCCCCTCGGGCGTGCAGTACGGGCGGCTGGTGGAAGCGGCCCGCTCGATCATCCCGCCCCGCAGCAACGTCGAGCAGGCCGCCCGCCGGGCCATCCTCGCCGGGGCGCTGAACTCAGATCCCATCCTCAGCGTGATCGGGGTGGGATCGCGCCTCTACCAGCGCAGCGGTTTGCAGAAGCTGGTGCGCTCGACCGGGATCCTGCGGCCCATCCCTCGGCTGAATCGCATGGAGAGCATGCTGCCCGAACTCGAGGGCCCGCTCATCCTGGAACCGTTGCCCCCGGTGGTCCGGGCCGAGGGCGAACGGCGCGCGCGCGTGGCCTTCCTTTCGGGATGCATCGCCGCGCAGTTCTTCCCCCAGACCAACCGCTCCACCATCGCGGTGCTGGCCGCCAATGGCTGCGACGTGCTCGCCCCGCCGGACCAGGGCTGCTGCGGCGCCCTGCAGAACCACAGCGGTGACCGCGAGACCGCCAAGAACTTTGCCCGCCACAACATCGACGTCTTCGAGCGCACCGGCGCCGACTACTACGTCTCGAACGCGGCCGGCTGCGGCTCCATGCTCAAGGAATACGGCGAGCTCTTGGCCGACGATCCCCTGTACGCCGCACGGGCCGCGGCCTTCGCCGCCAAGGCGCGGGACATCACCGAACTCTTGGTGGAACTCGGTCTACGCCCGCCGACACACGAGGTGCCGGTGCGCGCCACCTATCAGGACGCCTGCCACCTGCGCCACGGCCAGAAGATCAAGGACCAGCCCCGTGAACTGCTGGCCGCCATCCCCGGTCTGGAAATGGTCGAGATGACCCGGTCCGAATGGTGCTGCGGCAGCGCCGGTATCTATAACGTGACGCAGCCGGTGCTCTCGGAGAGCATCCTCGACATGAAGATGGAGAACGTGATCGCCACCGGGGCGGACACCATCTTGGCGGCGAATCCGGGCTGCCTAATCCAACTGCAGCACGGGTTGCGCGACCGAGGCGTGCACATGCGGGCGGCGCACCCGGTCGACCTGCTCGCCGAGGCCTACGGAGCCGACGGGCGCCTCGATTCCAACGGGGGCAACGGGCGCGAAAGGAAGTAACCAGAGCCACCGCCAGAACCGGCGCGCACTCGGGCGCGCGCCGCGAAGCCGTCCGCCCTACTCCGCCTCGATGAGGTCAAAGTCCAGCCCGGCCAGCACCTGATCGTGCTTCTCGAGCAATTCCATTTCGGTTTGCGCGCCCACTAGGATGTTCGCCAGTTCGAAGCTGTACATGTCCTGTCCCTGCAGCTCGCGCAGATCCTGGCCGGACTCAACCCGCAACTTGACCCGCGTCCCGGGGACCGCCTGCGCCAAGCGCTCGATCTCCTGCTTGCCCGGAACGCCCCTCACGTAGGCAGGCTCGAAGGTGCGTAGCATGAAGTTGGCCGCCAGAGCGTATTCCCCCGACCATTCCAGCGTCTTTGGGCGTCGGCCCAGGGCCCGGTCTAGCATCACCTGCAGATGCGACTCCCCATGGACCTGCTCGAACATCCAGGTATGCGCCTGCGAAACCCGAGGGTTGAACTCGAGCAGCCAAACCTTGTTGGCCGTCTGATCCCAAAAGAACTCGACGTTGAAGGCGCAGTTGTCCAGTCCGATTTGCGTGACTGCTCTACCGGCCACGTCGGCCATGCGGAACTGCACTTCCTGAGGCAGCCGCGAAGGGTACTGGTAGCGGGCAAAGGAGGAGCGGCCCGCCTCGCGAATGCTGTCCACCACCCCGTAGATGACCGGCTCCCCTTCGTAGACGTAGCCCTCCAGGGTGCACTGGCTGCCCCCGATAACGCTCTCTGCCAGACAATCCTCTTTCATCGCCAGGAACTGCCCGCCGATGTGGAAGGTGTCCAGCAGATAGCGGAAGGGCTCGTTCATGAAAGCGACGCCCTCCCGCAGGCGCTCCACGGCCGCTTGAAACTCGACGTAATCGTGGATCTCGAAAGCCAGGTAGCTGCGAAAGGACTTAAAGGGCTTGATCCAATACGGCGGAACCAGCGGGATGCTCTCCCAGGCGGTTTCGTCGAAAGGGTCAAAGGCATGAAAACTCGGGATGTTGTTGGGGATGACTTTCTGCTGCTCCAGCCTGCTCCAGTACTTATGCTCGCACTTGATGATGCTTTCCAGACTGGGACCCGGCAGACCGAAGCGCTCGGCGAGTATGGGCACGAGGTCGGTGCCGGGGAAGTCGTAGAAGGAGCAGACTCCACTGGGCTCGCCGGGGTGCTGCTCGATGGTCCGCACCGCCTTGTCGATCAGGAACTCCATATCAAAACGCTCGACATCGCGGATGTCGCTGATATCGAGCGCGGCGTGAAACTCGCACTCCTGCCCGCTGGGTAGACGCTCAAGCATCTCCAGGTTGAACTGGTCGAGTCCGACGACGAAGATGTGTTTCTTGGGGGCCATCTGTCTCCTTAAATATGATCGCGGGGAATCAGCTCGTCCCAACTCTTCGAATAGATGCGGGTGTCGCCCTCGTAGGCGTCCAGGGTTGCCTGAATCCGGAAATGGGTGCGGGTCGAGGTGAGCACGGTGTGCGTCTTGGCGGTGATCGCCCAATCCCCTCGCCGCAGACCGCGGTCACTCAGCACTTCCGCCCGAACCGTGGCGTAGTTGTTGCCCACGTAGGAGAAACGCTCGCTGGTATCTCGCCGCACCTCGAGATCGATGTCGTCCAGCCGGTACTGCTCGGCGTTGTTCACGATATTGAGCGAGACCTCGTTGGTGGCCAGGTTGTGCACCACCTTCCACTCCCGATGGGCC
>Ga0209386_1000329_pt1 | contig 24354 bp, 25 predicted proteins | sample NGEPertwo_FD_184510 | JGI IMG/M metagenome (GOLD analysis project Ga0209386, IMG submission 184510) | Arctic peat soil microbial communities from the Barrow Environmental Observatory site, Barrow, Alaska, USA - NGEE Permafrost154B-two... | ecosystem: Environmental > Terrestrial > Soil > Wetlands...
CTGTTCGAGAAACGACCAGGTATTGGTTCTATTCTGTAAATGGTTGGATGAAGAGCCGGATGCGGGAAATCTGCAAGTCCGGTTCTGTGAGGGGTTCGCACCGTGAGGAGCGCGCCTACTCGACCCAATACTCGGCACAATCCCTCCTAGCCAGTCGGAATTGTGTCGGTTGCGCCTTGCTAAGTTCAAGGAGCACATGTGGCTTGAAATAGCCGCCTTGATAAGGCCTAACCAGCAGTCAAGTGCCGAGTCTTGCGTGGTGCTTAAGCGAAGTATTGTTAAGTTGCAGGTAACCCTACGTGAAATTCGACATTCCTGAATTAAGGAGCAGGTTGCGGTAATAAACCCGGTCTTAAGACCGTATAGGGCACAACCGAAGAAGATGGGTACACAGTGCCTTTGTGTTACATTCGTGGAGAGCGTCAAAGCGTCAATATGCAGTAAAAATAGGATACTTTAGTGATATAGAAAAAACTATATAATTATAAGACTATTTTTTTAACAGAGAAAAAACTATTGACTATTGTAAAGTTTTGGAATATACTTAGTTTATGAAACGAGGTGTTTGAAGTGATCCAACGCGAAGAGTATCTAAATCAGCTTATCTCTGGACGCGAGAAGCAAATCATCAAAGTGGTAACCGGCGTTCGGCGCTGCGGAAAATCCACTCTTTTTACCTTGTATATCGACTATTTAAAATCTACTGGCGTTTCAGAAGATCGGATTATTTACGTTAATCTTGAAGACGTGGAACATGAGAACCTATTAGACTACAAAGCGTTATACGACTACGTGAAGGAACGCCTATGCAAGGATAAATTTACTTATGTTTTTATTGATGAAGTACAAAGCTGTAAATCCTTTGAGAAGGCAGTAAACAGCCTGTTTATTAAACCAAATGTGGATGTCTATATCACTGGATCAAATGCTTACATGCTTTCTGGCGAGCTGGCGACGCTGCTGTCCGGACGCTACGTCACTATTGATATGCTTCCCTTGTCTTTTAAAGAGTACTGTGAAGCCTCTAATAGTGCTGGAAAAACTATACGGGAAAACTTTAACAATTATCTTCGATTCGGGTCTTTCCCTTATGTCGCCATTCTGGAACGCAGCGATGCCGTCGTTATACCATATTTAGACGGTATCTACAGCACGATCTTGTTAAAGGATGTTGCTAAACGGGAAGGCATAACCGACGTTTCTCTCCTGGAAAACATAATTAAATTTGTCGCTGCAAGCGTCGGAAGCCCTATCTCGACTAAAAAAATCAGCGATACTATTAACTCCAGCGGCCGCAAGATTTCGGTCAACACTGTAGAACATTACCTGCGTGCCCTGGTAGACAGTTATATTTTCTATAAAGTTGAGCGCTACGACATCAAAGGCAGACAGCATCTGAAAACACTGGGCAAATACTATCTAGTAGACTCCGGTATCCGTAATATACTGCTTTCCAGTTCATCCTCTGACCTCGGTCACATGATCGAAAACGTGGTATACCTAGAGTTACTCAGGCGTGGGTATAAGGTCAATATCGGCAAACTCTACGAAAAAGAGGTTGACTTCGTTGCTAGAGACATGAATGGAATAACGTACTACCAGGTATCTGCCTCAGTACTCGATGAAAGCACTTTGAAGCGCGAACTGGAACCTCTGCAGAAAATTGCTGACAATTATCCAAAGATTCTTCTAACCCTTGACGATATTGTCGTCGGAAGGAATTTTGCAGGTATCCACCATCTCAATCTGCTCGACTGGCTTCAGAAAACCTAAAAAAGGAGAGCTGTAAAAAAACCTACGGGTTCACTTGAGAGTTGAAATGCTCGGAAAAAGTCTCCCGTCCGGTCAACTTTTCACAATGCACAGTTAATCTTCAATACACATGATACAAATCTTCTAAGTAATAAAGTATTCAGAAGGGATCAAATTTGGTTTACTGAAAAAGATAAAAAAAACTGAGTCTTATTATTTTAAAGGATTCAGGCTTACAATGTAACCGTAATATGAACAGGATTTAACACTCAAAGTCTAGTAGAAAAGGCAAATGACATTAAAACCCACAAAGGGAATTAATCTGACCATCCAACAAGAGAGTTTTCGCCTATGAGCTGGCGAAGGCTCTCTTGTTGTTTCTAGGAATTGTGTCAGGACCTATCATCAGGCGAAAAATACGGTCTACAAGGTTTTGATTTATTCATGGAAAGTTTGCTTGACATATTACATAAAAAGTGTTATTTTATAGATGGAAAGTATACTTTCCGTTTAATAGTGAGAGGGGTGCTGTGGTGAAAAATAGATTAGAAGAAATACGAAAACAGCGCGGAATTAAACAGGAAGAATTAGCCTCCGCTTTAGAAGTCTCAAGGCAGACAATCAGCTCACTTGAAAATGGTCGCTATAATCCCTCAATCACATTAGCATTCAAGATAGCCCGATATTTTGATATGGCGATTGAAGAAGTGTTTATCTATGAGGAGGAAGAAAAATGAAGAAAAATTTAGTTTTGGCGTCACTTCTGATGATATTGGGAATATCATTGATCACAATTTTACCAAATGGCTCAATAATTTTTGGAATGGGTTGTGGTTTTATAGGTGGAGCTATAGTGAATTTCTATAAGTATTTTGATATGTTAAACCCAAAAAATAAAATACAGTATGAAGAACATCTTAAAAACCAGAAAATCAATTTGAATGATGAAAGAAAGATAATGTTAAGAGAAAAATCAGGACGGATTACCTACATTATTATGTTCGTTGTACTAATTATTATAAATATAGTCTTTACATTTATAGGCGTAGAGAAATGGATAATATTTACCCTTTGGGGTGTTATAGCGTTTAAATATATTTGTGGAGTAGCTGTTTTTTATTATCTAGCCAAAAAAATGTAGGTTATGCGACAATCCAACGGAGAGTTTTCGCCTACCAGTTGGCGAAGGATCTCTTGTTGTTTCCGTTGCTTCATTCCGGCGGTGTCATGGCAAGAGAAGCAAGACCGTAACATAATAATGCTCGGGAAAAGTCTCTCGTAGGTCAGATGCGCGTGACGATCCCGGATAACACAAGCCATTCAATGGCATTGTCAAACTCTGCGGTTCTAGCGCCTGTCTTAATCATCTTATATTGAAACCGTGTGTTCTTCTTTGAAAGTTGAACTGTGATATTATCGTAAACTAACCGTGTCTTCTTGATTTCGGTTGAAGAATTATATTTGCTCATATCGTTAAGATAACTTACCAAAATCATATCTTGCATATGACGTACTAAGATAAAATCTTTGGTTTCTAGATACTTCTTCACGCAGTCGGGCATCCCGCCAACAACAAGATACTGACGATAATATTCAAGGGCGGCTTGGTGTAGAGCAGTAGGCATGGCAGAATTATTTGTAAAACAAGTCTTAATTTCCCCCACCAATTCACTTTCACCACAACCAATTAAGAATTCCTGTATGTCCATGGGAGGGAGAGTTTTTATCATAAAACTGTCCACTCTCATCTAGTATTACTCGTGCGGGTGAGGGAACGAAGATGGTCGTTGTATGACACAGCGCTCGGAGCTTACGACGCAGAGCAAACTTAAACAGAGTTTGGCGAGTCACTCCATCAGTGGGGAGCTCGCTTTTGTAATGCGAAATATGCCATCCGTGACGCATTTCCAGGGCGGATCTCATGCCCATCTCCTAATAAGACCAAATAGCACAAAAAATGACCATATAAGACTTAATAAAACTTAATAATAACAGAAAACTAATTGTACATTGTATTACATAACAAAATGTATACTCCAGAAAAATAAATACAACAGATTGTCCTCGTGGGGTGTACATATGGAGTCACAAAGGAGATGTAACGAATTTGGCACGTGGATTGCATAGATAGTGTTGTACAACAAATGCAACCATTAAAAAGTGTTTGCATAATTTAGCCTCGTTGAAGGTCTTTATAGGAAGCCGAATGGTTCAGAGGGAGGCATAAGAGATGTCAAAACTACTTGAGTTCAAGAACTTCAGTATGGGTTTTAAGGAAGATGACGGAACTATTTTTAACTTGTTGTATAATGTATCGTTTTCGATTGAGGAGGGTCAAGCACTTGGTATCGTTGGAGAGTCAGGTTGTGGGAAGAGTATGACCAGTCTTTCTGTTATGGGCTTGCTACCGCGCACGGCAGTCATACAAGGCGGAAGGATTCTTTATAAAGGGGAAGATCTGGTTAGTAAGTCAGCGAAACAAAAAGAAGATATCAGGGGCAAGGATATTGCCATGATTTTTCAGGAACCGATGACTTCCTTGAACCCTGTTCTAACGATCAGTTTTCAAATTGGAGAAGTCCTCAGAAGGCATCGCCCCGGTTTGACTGTGCGAGAAATTCGCCAGGCTGTTATTAAGCAGTTGGACTTAGTGGGAATTCCTAGCCCGGAAAAGCGGCTCAACGAATACCCACATCAATTTTCCGGTGGGATGCGTCAGAGGGTAATGATTGCGATGGCCACCATATGCCATCCCGCTTTACTGATTGCAGACGAGCCCACAACGGCCTTAGATGTGACCATTCAATCCCAGGTGTTGGATTTAATAGCACGTATGGAGGCTACAGGGTCACTAATGTTGATCACGCATAATTTAGGTGTGGTCGCTGAAGTTTGTGACCAGGTAGTCGTCATGTATGCTGGGACTGTAGTGGAGAGAGGTGGCATGGCTGATATTTTCGATCACCCGTCCCACCCTTATACAAAGGGATTAATGGCAGCAATTCCGACCCTCAGATCAGGAAAAGGGGAGCTTTACACGATCCCAGGGACAGTACCTTTAAGCATTAACTTTTTGAAGGGATGTCGTTTTGCCGACCGCTGTGCATTCTGCTTGGAGGGCTGTCAAGATAAGGTCCCACCACTCAAACAACTAGCGCCAAATCATTTTGTGCAGTGTTGGTTGGATTTTGAAGGGAGAGAATAAGGCCTATGTCAGAAATTATTTTAGAAGTAAAGGCCTTGACCAAGCATTTTGATGTGAGTAACGGTCTCTTCAGAAAAAAGGGTAAAGTACGCGCGGTTGAGCAGGTGAGCTTTGATGTGTACCAATCCGAAACACTAGGCATCGTGGGCGAATCTGGCTCTGGAAAATCAACACTTGGTCGGTTGATCCTCCGTCTTCTGAGTCCCACAGCAGGTAGTGTTGTTTATAAGGGAATGGATATCTTAAAGCAATCGAGCCAAGAATTTAGAGCTATTCGCAGTGAACTGCAGATGGTGTTTCAAGATCCCTACGCTTCCCTTAACCCCAGAATAAAAATAGGGGATGCCATCTCAGAGCCGATGCTTGCGAACAAAAAGGTTGCCAACGTTAAGGAAGCTCGGGCAAAGACCCTTGAATTATTAGAACTCGTAGGACTAAGAACGGAGATGTTTCAACGCTTTCCCCATGAGTTCTCGGGTGGTCAACGTCAGCGAATTAGTATCGCTAGAGCGCTCGCACTAGAACCGAAGATCCTAGTGTGCGATGAGGCGGTATCTGCCTTAGATGTTTCTGTACAAGCTCAGATTCTCAACTTATTTAATCAGCTCAAAAGGCAATTGGATCTGACGTACATTTTCATAAGTCATGATTTAGCGGTCGTCAAATACATTAGTGACAGAATCCTAGTCATGTATCTTGGCGAGGTAATGGAGATTGCCCCTACGGAGCAACTTTTTGCTAAGACTTACCATCCCTATACAGAGGCTTTGATTTCTTCCATTCCAGAGCCCTCTACCAAAGGGAAAAAACAGAGAATTATTCTTCAGGGCGATATTCCCAGTGCTCTGAACCCTCCGTCAGGTTGCAAGTTTAATACACGCTGTTTTAAAAAGATGGAAATTTGTAACACAATTCACCCCGAAATACTAGAGCTAGAACCTGGGCATTTTGTTCGCTGCCACTTATATAGCAAGGGGGGAGTAGACCTTGGGTAACTATATCATCCGCAGAATACTTAAAGGATTGTTGACAATCTTTGTATCGGCGACGATCGCCTTCTTCATAATCCGGCTCATGCCAGCAGATCCAGTAACCCTCCTCATTGACCCTAAGATGGGACCGGAAGTCAAGCAAGAAATGATGCATCAGTTTGGCCTAGACAAATCGATTGGGGAACAATATGTGATTTTCATCCAACAGGGACTAACGGGGAATTTGGGAATTTCGTTTAAGACAAGGGAGCCTGTTATGGATGTACTCATGCAGAAACTCCCCTGGACCTTACTTCTTCTTTCAATCGTCGTGACATTAATGTTAGCCATCGGTATTCCCATCGGGATGTTGGCTGCGAAGAAGAGGAATTCCTGGTTTGATAAGTTCATCAGTGTCTTTATCGTTATGGGGATATCTATCTTCATACCTTTTCTATCTTTCGCTTTGTTGTATATTTTTTCTTATCGCTTAGGGCTCTTACCCTCTGGCGGAGCCTACACACCGCCCCCTGGGCATGGTATCGCTTATATTATTAATGTTGGAAAACACGCTATTCTACCAGCTCTGACCCTTTTTGTCGGAAACGTGGCCACAATTATTCTTTACACTCGGAACAGCATGAATGAGGTGCTCAAAGAGGATTATATCCGGACTGCCTTCTCAAAGGGGTGGAATGAAAAGTATGTTGTCCGAACCCACGCCTTGAAAAATGCTATGATCCCGACGATCACGGTTTCCGGGCTCATCATCGGATCGATGGTTGGCGGCGCGGTGATGACGGAAACAGTGTACGGTTGGCCGGGTGTGGGGCGACTGATCTTTGACTCGGTCTCGGCGTTAGACTTCCCTGTGTTGCAGGGCGCGTTCATTATTCTCGCAGTCGCTGTCGTGACCGTTAACATTGTCACCGACTTGGTGGTCGCCTGGCTTGATCCACGTATTAAGTTAGGGGGTTGAAACGGATGCAAAACAGAACGTTTATTCAAGCTTTCGTTAGAAATAAATTAGGATTAATAGGCTTCATAGGTGTGATGATCATTGTTGCGCTGGGGATCTTTGCACCTGCAATCGCGTCTTATCCAAAGGGCTATGGACCGGTGACTCTCCAACCCCCATCAGGTGCAAATTGGTTTGGCACGGATGGGCTGGGGCTGGATGTCTTTGCTGAAGTGGTATGGGGCGCTAGAACGTCCCTGTATGTCTCCTTTATGGCGGTAGGGGTGGCTGCGGTGATCGGGATTCCGTCAGGACTGATTTCTGGCTATAAAAAAGGGACTCTGGGAGCTATTATTGATACCATTATTGATATCTTCCTTACCCTGCCCATGTTACCTTTGATGATCGTCATCGCAGCGATTGTAGGTTCTTCAATTACCAATGTTGCTTTAGTGATTGGGATCTTAGCCTGGCCATCGTTAGCGCGCGTGACACGCAATTCGACCATGAAGATCTCTGAGATGCAATATATCGAGGCAGCAAAATGTTTGGGTATTTCTTCTCGAACGATTCTCTTCAAACACATTCTATTAAATCTGGCGGGTCCGGTTTTAGTGAATATGACCTTGGTCATGGCTACTGCTGTCTTATCTGAATCGGGGCTTAGTTTTCTCGGTTTAGGAGATCCGTCCACCTGGTCCTGGGGATCGATCTTGAAAAAAGCGTGGGATTCGGGGGCGATTATTGATACTCCAAATCCCTGGTGGTGGTGGTTCTTTACTAGCGCGTTCATTATGGTCTATGTTATTTGCTTCAATTTATTAGGTAATGGCATCAATGATGCATTGAACCCAAAAACCAGAGATTGAGTAACAAAGGAGGTTTTTTTGGATGTATGATATCGTAATCCGTCATGGGCTTGTGGTAGATGGGACTGGAAAAAAGGGATTTATCGGCGATGTAGCAATTATGGGAGACAAAATTGCTAAAATCGATACTTTAATTGTTGAAAACGGGACAAAAGAGGTTAATGCCACGGGTAAGGTCGTCATTCCGGGCTTCATCGACCCCCATGTACATGAAGAGTGGATCTGCCTGGTGGATGGAACGTACGAGATGTTCTTGCGTCAAGGGGTTACCACTGTTGTTAATGGGAATTGTGGTCACTCTATTGCGCCTGGTCCTACGGCCCGAGTTCTCGATTACTACTGGGGTAATGGGCTTATGAGTACAAAGCAAAGAGATGACTATAAAGAGCGCTTCCCAGGCTGGGAAGATTACGAAGGCTATGCCAAGGCTGTAGAGAGCAAAGGAACTAATATTAACTTCGTGACCTTGCTCGGGCATGGGACCATTCGTTGGTCAGTTATGAATGGGGCTGTGGATCGTCCGCCGTCAGAAGAAGAAGCGAAAAAGGTTGAAGAAATAATTCGACATAACTTGGAACAAGGTGCTTGGGGTATTTCCTTTGGACTGGATTATGTGCCGAGTCGTTACGCCGACATGGATGAACTTGTGACCGTCACTAAAATAGTGGGTGAGTATGACGGTGTCGCTGCGGCACACTTACGTCACGCGATTGGTATTAAGGAAGCGACAGAAGAGTTCATCGAGGTCGGTAAACGGTCGGGAACAAAAATCCAGATTTCCCACTTAAAACCTACCTGCCCAGAGGCTTTTGACGTGGTGAAGCAGGCGGCTGAGGAGGGGCTACGGGTGTTGGTCGATACCATTCCGAGAAGTACTGGGCATTGCACGAGCAAGCCGAGACTGATTCAATTTATTATGGCCTTATCTGATGAACTATTCAACGGAGGGCCAGAGGGTGTGAAGGCTGCTCTGAAAACCAAAGAAGGGCGGGAGCTCATCAAGAGGGACGCATATATCTTTGCCGGTGACAAATCAGATAAGTTTATCATCTTGTCAGAGGACCCCTCCATCGAAGGGAAATCCGTACAGGATATCGCTGTGGAACGTGGCCAGGATCCTGATGAGTGCATGCTCGATCTCATAGCGGATGATAATTCCTACGTCTTTTGGTTGGGTGGACCCGTGCGTGCAGATTTCCCAGAATCAGGACATGCAGCCTCTATCATGGAGAACCCCTATGTCTGTGTGGGTACGGATGAGATCCTTGGCGACCCTGAGGATCCCTATGATTGGTACGAATTGCAGAGAAGAGGGGGCTTCCCCAACTTCATGAACATGTACCGAGAAAAAGGCGTTCCGGTGGAGGAGATCGTGCGCCGTAATACCTCAATGGTTGCGCGTCACTTTGGTTTGCAAGAACGTGGCGAATTAAAAGAGGGTTATTATGCCGACCTGACAGTGGTTGACCTAGATGCTTATCGATTTCCTTCCCCCCACGAAATGGATTATAAGAAGCCATTAACAACTGCGGAGGGTGTTTATACGGTCTTAGTTAATGGACAAGTAGCCTTAGATGAAGGGGAAATCAAGACCCCTTATGCAGGTCAAGTTCTAAAGAGAAAATAGCTTGTTCAACTTGGGCGCAATTCTGAGAAAGTACAAAGTAACTGACTTTCTCGGTGCGAATATAAGAATATTTTGGAGGAGTGAGAAAATGCAAATCAAAAGAAAAGCGGTTGCGATTACAGCCATCATGGCTATTGCATCCCTGCTGTTGACAGGTTGTGGCAACAGTAGCCCCGCGCCGACGCCGACTGCGGTAACAACCCCTCAAGTTGGTGGTAACTTAGTTGTGGGTCTGACGGGAGATCCCTATAACCTAGCTCCTTGGGTATCTAATGACATAAATTCTGTCATGATGATGAACCTTGCCCTACCAAACCTTATGGACACGGATGATTCTGGCAAAAAGATTCCTTGGATAATGAAGGATTATAAAATCAGTGAAGATTCCAAGGTATATACTGTCACCATTCCAGATGGCATGAAATGGCATGATGATGTGCCGTTTACAGTGGAAGACCTTGCTTTTACGGCAAAGTATATTGTCGAAAAGAAACTAGGCTTTGGTGCTGATATGTATGGTGGGGTAGAAAAAACAGAAGTTGTCAACCCTACCACGATCAAATACTATCTTAAAAAACCTCAGGTTAACTTCCTGAGCCAGATTGGTTTCTGGGTACCCATTATGCCTAAGCACATCTATGAAAGTGTGGCAGACCCCATGAACTTCAAGTTCAATGGTGTTGGGTATGGTCCTTACAAGCTGAAGGAATTCAAAAAAGGGGAGTACTATACCTTTGACCGGGTTCCCAATTGGCCTTTAGCTAACGAAGGGAAAGGCGCTTTTTTAGAAACGATCACGTTCCGAATCTATCCTGATCCAAATGCGCTCGTGTTGGCGATGAAGAACGGGGAAGTTAATGTCTCTGGTGCAGCAATGCCTGTAGCATCCCAAAAACAACTCGAAGCATCTGCTGATAAATTTGGTGTTAAGCGAATTAATTCCTTGGGTTTTGGATATTTCGCGTTTAGCTACAAGAACGAGCTGTTGAAGGATTTCAATGTGCGTAATGCGATTGCCATGACTATTGACCGGGATGCGTTGGTCAACACGGCCATTCAGGGCGGCGCTGTCAAAATGGAAACCCCAATTTCTCCAGTGTTTAAAGACCTAGTTAAATCAAATGTCAAATTCCCAGCCTTTGATATTGAGGCCGCGAAAAAGGTTCTCAAAAATGCAGGGTATGTTGATAAAGATAATGACAGTGTACTCGAAGCCCCAAGTGGGAAGAAGCTTGAATTTGAATTGATTTATAAGACAACTACTCCCAATATTGATGCTATCGCCAACGTTTTTAAAGCCAATGCCGAGGAGGCTGGGCTGAAGATTAACCTTAAAGCGGTTGACCCTGCCACGTATGCGGATAGAGTCGTCAAACAACACAACTTCGATATTAATGTGATCGACTGGGGTAGTATTGACGATGCAGATTCTTCCTTAGGTACAATTTATCTCTCTAATGCTTCTTTGAACTTCATGGAATTCAAGAACGCTAAGATGGATGACTTAATCCGTCAATCTGAAGCGGAGCAAGTCTATGAAAAACGAGTCACGTTGATGGATGAGTTCCAAAAAGAGTATGTTAAAGAATTACCGACAGTGAACACTTGGGTTCGTGTCAATTCTTACGGCTATTCCAAGGATTTTGAGGGTTGGGGGCTTGCGCCTGGCAACCTTGGTTTAATCAATTCTAAATATATTATAAATGTCTATAAGGCTAAATAAGAACATCCTCTCCTTACAATATTGTCCAAGGGTTTCGCCCACTGCCTTGAAGCCCTTGGAGATTGTTTAATAGTTGATTAAGTGAGGTGCTGGTTATAAAAAAAGGGTATAAAGGGTACAAATCTTACCAATACCTCGAGCCAAATAGGGATTATCAGGCTTTTGCCTTAGCCCAGGAGGTCAATAGGGTGGCACCCTATCTTGTTAGCCTGAATGCAGAGGAAGAAGCTAGGTTGGCTGGGATCCTCCACGAGCATGTGATTATTTCTCTTCACGAACATCCGACGATTACCCCAGTAGATGTCAACGAACTTATGGCCTATGAGCGTGAAGGGAGAGAAGCGACCGCCTTTGAGGGACTTGCCCATTCCTATCTCGATGCAGTCTTTGACAACATGATGGATGGAACCTGTGTGATCAGTTCGAAGGCTGGGTGGAAGTGGCTGGATGTGATCCACGACATTGGGATGCGCTCGTGTGATATAGCACATCAAGACTTTATCATCAAAGGGCATAGTCTTGAGGATATTTTCAGGGCCAAGCGCGAAGGTAAAATTGCTTGGTTTATCTCGGTTGAGAGCGCAACAATGATTGAAAATGAACTGGATAGAATTGAGATTCTTTACGGATTAGGCGTTCGTATGATGGGGATCACTTACAGCGAGTCCAACAGCTTGGGGTACGGATTAAAAGAGAAGTCCAGCGGAGGACTGACGACCTTTGGCAAAGCTGCTGTTGAAAGAATGAACAAAATCGGGATGGCGATTGATGTCTCGCACACCGGAGATCAGACTGCCAGGGACGTGATAGAGACAAGCAACAAGCCAATTTTTATCTCTCATATCGGTGCCCGTAACCTTTGGAACATTCAACGATTGAAACCGGATGATGTCCTTAAAGCCTGCGCCGACAAAGGAGGTGTGATTGGGATCGAGGCCGCGCCACATACCACGATAACGAAAAAGCATACACGGCATGGTATTGAGTCATTTATGGAACACTTTGAATACATCAAAGATCTCGTGGGGATAGAGCATGTTACCTTTGGACCAGATACCCTATATGGGGATCATGTTGGTCTGCATGGCTTGTTCAGTAAGTCTATGTCCATCGCAGAAAATACCGCGGGTGCCGACTTTGAACACGTTCCTTACGTTGAAGGTCTAGAAAATCCCACCGAAGCCTCTTGGAATATTGTACGATGGTTGATCAAGCACGGCTATTCCGATGAGGACATGAGCAAGGTATTAGGCGGCAACACGGTAAGATTACTAAGGGAAGTATGGTAATGAAAATTTAAATAAGGAGTGGGATAAATGACATTGAAGAAGGCCTATGACGGCTACAAAGCATATTCTTATCTTGAAGAAGGGGTCGACTATCCGTATTTTAAGTATTCCTCGGCGACAGAAAGGGTAGAGCCTTATCTTCTCCCGTTGAACGAAACGCAAGAGAAACGCTTACTCGAAGTCGTGGATAAATCGATCATTATTTCTTTGCATGACCATCCCGTGTATTTTCCAGAGGATATGAAACAAGTATTTGAATATAACCGCGAAGGCAGACAGATTGCGGCTTATGAAGCACTGTCTAAATCTTATCTTGATGTTGTATTTGATAACCTTATGGATGGGACTAATACGATTGGCTCCAAAAACGGCTGGAAATGGAATGATGTACTTCATGACTTAGGGATACGCCTCTGTGACCTAGCACATCAAAACTTTATTATTCGGGCGGAAAAAGTGGAGGACCTCTATAGGGCGCACAAAGAAGGTAAGATGGCTTTAGTGCCTACCATCGAAGGCGCTGCAATGCTGGAAAATGAAGTGGATCGTGTGGAAATCCTTTATGGGTTTGGAGTAAGACTCATGGGGATCACATATAGCGAAGGGAATTCTCTGGGCGCAGGGCTTAAAGAAAAGAACGACGGGGGACTCATGGCACAAGGGTATAAAGTCGTGGAGCGCATGAACAAGGTAGGTATGGCGATTGACTGCTCGCATGTAGGAGATAATACGACCATAGATGTGATTGAAGCTAGTAAGCATCCAATTTTCATGTCACACTGTGGTGCCCGACAGATCTGGAATACACGTCGTTTAAAACCGGATCATGTCATCAAAGCCTGCGCCGCAAAAGGCGGAGTCATCGGGATTGAAGCCGCTCCGCACACTACGTTGACCGTCAATAACTTAGACCATAACATTGAAGGTTTTATGGAACACTTCGAATATATCAAAGACCTAGTAGGTATCGATTTTGTAGCTTTCGGACCGGATACACTTTATGGAGATCATGTCGCCTTGCACCATGCTTTCGCTTCACATCTCTCAATTCAGAGCGCTCATGAAGGTACTGCTCATTTCGACGAAGTTCCTTATGTCAAAGGGCTAGAAAACCCGACGGAGGCCTCACTCAATATCGTCAGATGGCTTGTCAAGCATAATTATTCAGATGAGGACATTGCCAAAGTGGTTGGGGGAAATGTAATCCGGGTTCTCGAAGAGGTTTGGGTATAGTCGTTACAGGGGTGATTAAGGCCCCACAACACGGCACCGTGTTGTGGGGCCTTCTTTAAATAAAATAACGCTTTCGTAGCAAGGTGGAATAGCATGCTTACAGTAGAAGAGAGAGTGGTCCTTAGCGAAGTTAGTTTCGACGAGACCGCATTTCTGTTAGATAAATTCAAGAACTTGGTCAGGCAATCGGGAAGTCAAGAAGAAAAAATAGCTGCTTATTATATCGCCGAGAAATTAAGTGTCTACAAGATTCCATATGAAATCTTATGGCCAGAATTATATCTAAGTACACCCCAAAAGGCGGAACTAAAGATTATTGGCCTGAATTATGATATTCCAGCGAAAACACCATCCTATTCTATGTCCACGGATGAAAGGTGGGTCGATGGGGAGCTGATTTATGCTGCCAGTTCGCCTCAACCTTATGCCTGGGGTGAACTGGAATATAAGCTTATTTTCGAAGGAAACCCTAAAGGGAAGATTGTCATATGCGATGGGATCCCCTCCCCAGATAAAGTCAATGACATTATGACCCACGGTGGCGTTGCTGCAATCTTCGTCCAGGCGGGGGAACTGATTCATGAAGGCATCTGTACTACGGTCTGGGGTACACCGGAGCTCGATGACCTTGATGATCTGGTCAAAATACCCGTTGTCTCAATCAATCACGATAATGGGCTAAAATTGATACAAAAGGTTCAAGAAGAAAAGGTAAGAGGTGCCGTGAGGACATCCCTCAAAGAAGGGTGGAAAACCTGTCCACTCGTCTTGGCTAAAATACCTGGTTACCAGGAAAGCGAGAAATTCGTACTCCTGCATGGTCACCTCGATTCTTGGCATGCTGGAATCGGGGATAATGCCCTAGGCAATGCAACACTTCTGGAAGTGTCAAGGGTGCTTAATCTGCATAGAAACGAACTAAAAAGGAGCATATGGGTTGCCTGGTGGCCAGGACATTCAACGGGCAGATTTGCTGGATCCACCTGGTTTGTAGACCAGTATGGGTTAGAAATAGAAAAAAACTGCATCGCGCAGGTCAACTGCGAGGCACCAGGTTGTATTCATGCCGACACCTATGAAGACATGATGTGGACAGAAGATGTCGATGATTTTTGTCGAGAACTTGTAACAGATGTAACCGGGATCATTCCTGACTGGAGAAGACCTGTTCGGGCAGGCGATTACTCCTTCCATAATATTGGAGTATCTTCTTTCTTCATGCTAAGTTCTAAGATAGGCAAAAGGAAGATGGAAGAACTGGGCTATTATCCGGTCTATGGATGCGGTGGGAATATCGAATGGCATACTGAGGATGACGACCTTCATCTCGTTGATGAAAGGATCTTTCTGAGGGATACACAGCTTTATTTAGCGGGTGCCTTAAAGATGGCAAATGCAGAGATTATCCCCATTGATTGCAGGAAGATGTTAACCTCGATGGAAAATTATCTGCAGGAATACTGGGAAGTAACTGAAGGTGGCTTTGATCTAACCAGTGTATTCAATGAGATAAAAATGCTAAGAGAGGCTTTAGATACATTTCACCTCGAAGCATTAAAGGCTCGAGGCGACGAAACCAAGCTAAAAAGAATTAATGAAACGATCCTGAAACTGACAAGGAAATTGATCCGTATGAATTATACCAGTAAGCCTGAATTCAAACACGATCCTGCGGTCATGGTTCCTCCCATTCCGGATTTGGCGCCCATGCTGAAAATGCCAAAGCTTAGTGTAATTGAGCAGAAATTTCTACGGACTCAGCTAATCAGGGGAAGAAATCGTGTCTGTTACACCTTAAAGGAATGCAGAGAACTTCTACTCGGAGCGTTATGAAATAGGGAATCGTTTAGCCCTGCTTGTGTAAGTTTCCGAAAGTTTCACAATGAATCAAGGATTCTAGCTGACGCTTATTCCGCTTTTCTGTCTGCCCTGCAGGATAGCCTATCGGTACAACCGCCACAGGGATCACCCCAGAAGGAAGACCAAGAACCGAGGTCAATTTATTTTCGTTGAATCCGCTTACATAACAACTAGCGAGATGTAAATTTACGATGGCTAACAACATATTTTCAACGCAAGCGGAGCAGTCAAGGTAAACGAGACTCTCTGCTGCTTTTTTACCATAACGCGCCACGCTCCGCTCGATATCAGCGCAGACGACGATGAACACAGAGGCGTTTAACATCCAAACTTGTGTTTTTTCACTCTGCTCGTTATTCCCAACAAAGGTCGTATTAACGATTTCTTGTTTCAGGGAAGGGTTCTTAATGATGATAAACTCCCAGGGCTGGATGTTACCGGCTGTTGGAGCTTTATGGCCGCAAAAGAGTATCTGAAGAATTAGGTCATCTGCAACCTCTTTATCAAGGAAAGTCCTGACACTCGTTCGTTGTTCCACTACTTCCATAAATTCCATAGAGACCTCCTTTTTTTAGTTACGAAGGGTTAACTTCAAGTTTTGTTAATAATTCTTTTCCTCTGAGTGTAATTCTTGTGCCTTGTTTTGTACTCCCTATCCGGATGTAGTCCAGTTCTTCCAAAATTTTAAGAACCTTCCGAAGAGCATGATCCGTTATGTGTACTCCCCGATGCTTGAGTTTATCCAACAAGTAGGAGCGGCTCGCTCTCTGGTAAACTTCCTCAATCGTAAGAAGTTCCTTTAGAACGAAGCTGAAGATTCGAGAATCTCCATATTGCTCCAAAGAGGTCACGATAGAATCTGAAGGGGGGGGCCTCCTTTCCTTTTTGTAGGTCGCCTTGGATGGAATGTGGTAAGTGATGCTCCGGATAGAAATCCTGCGGTAGATCATCAACTTCAATAAGGTCACTGTCCACTAATTCCGCGACATAGTAAATGAGATTTTGTAGCTCTCTAACATTCCCCGGCCAGTTGTACTCCATCAGAACGTGCAAGGATTGGCTGGAGAAAGTCTTTCGCGCGTGGAGGGCATCAAGGTAGTAGTTGATAATATCAAGTATATCTTCTTTTCTTTCCCTTAGGGCGGGGATACACAAGGTGATGGTATTAATTCTGTAGTAGAGATCTTTGCGAAATAAATTGTCCTCAATCATATTTTTAAGGTTTTTGTTTGTAGCAGCGATTACCCGTACATCAATAGGGATGGGGCTGACACCGCCTACTCTGAGCACTTCTTTCTCCTGAATGACTCTCAGCAATCTAGCTTGCATACTTAGGGGGGCATCGCCTATTTCATCTAGAAAGATCGTTCCCTTATGGGCTAATTCGAAGAGTCCTAGTTTACCGCCTCTTTTAGCGCCCGTAAAGGCACCTTCTTCATATCCGAAAAGTTCGCTTTCAATTAGATTCTCTGGTAGAGCTGCAAAATTGACGGCGACAAAGGGCCCTTCTCGTCTTGCTGAGTTACGATGGATAGACTGGCCAAAGAGCTCTTTCCCGGTTCCGTTTTCCCCTAATAAGAGGACAGAAAGATCTGTTCGAGCGATTTTAAGCGTCATATCAATGGCCGTTCGGATGCGTTTACTGGAACCGATAATATCAGAGAGGTCATATTTAGCAATATTTCCTGTACTACTTAATTTGCGGCGAACCTGCTTTTCAATGTCCATGAGTTCTGATACATAGCGGAAACTCACGACCGTGCCCGTAATCTTAGCGGCACTTTTGAGGTAGTTCTTTGAGATGATGACATCCCTCTTATTCAGCTTGAAAACATCATGGTCCCTTTCATCTACACTCATAACAAATTGGAGGAGCAACGGATTCGTCGTATATTCTTCAATGTTTGCACCGATATTTATGGGTTTCAGGGGAGAAAGAAAAGTTTCTGCATTTTGATTCAAGAAGACAATGTTCCCGAGTAGATCCAGAGAAATGATACCATCGGAGGAAGCATCTAGTACCGCTTCTAAACGGTATTTCAAATCACTGATTTTCCTGTTTAAAGCAATGAACTCTTTCATATATCTGAGAGTAAAGACATTGATGCGCTCTAAGGAAAGCCCTAGGTTAATGATAATCTCTACAACCGTTGAAATATCGATGACTTTGAGTCCCAAATCGACAATTCGATGGATCCCTATAGGGACAAAGTCGGAAGCACCTGCGGTAATCGCTAAATTAACCGAATTCAGAAGCGAAGGATCCAGGACACAACCTGGACAGTAAGGGATATATTTGATGTGATTCAAACCCAGTTCAGTAAGCAGAGCGACCGTTTCCTGGGCTGCGTCAAAGTAGTTGCTGACAACAAGTGCTGTGCTACCAGGTTCTATGTTGAAAACTTTCTGAAGTTCTAGAGTATTAATATTCCTGATAACGGAAATTATTTTAGCGTTAAGGGGAGCCTTTTTTTTGACATCTTCGTATATGGCCTGACTTGCCGCAAGAATAAGATCAAAGCCTAAGAAGATTTCTGTGTCATCTTCCAAGCTTAACAATTCAATTTCAATTTTGCTGCCAAAGATGCCTTGCAGTTGAGATTTATATTCCCTGCTCACTTTCTCATCTGCAGCAACAATGACAATTCTATGCTTAGACATATAACACCTCTTTGATTTTAAATGTTCTTTGTTCTTGGGGCATGGGATAACTCAAGTATAACATAATGAAATCTGAGAATAGCTAACCGAGAAACATTTCATGTGCATAGTCTAGTGATTCGTTAAAGAGCGGTTATAGCGTGTTCTCGTATTGAACTGGCACAAACTATAACTAAGGCAGGAAGCAATGATACTCGCTTCCTGCCTTAGTTATATTTTCTCTTGATTTACTGGGATTAAGGCCCTAACTCCTTGAAACCCCAATTCGCTAAGCACACCATGATGGATACAAGGAAGGATACTCCAAAGCCCGGTACGTAAAAGCCGGGCAATAACCCACTGGTCATCATGATCATCCAGGTATTGATAACGAGGGTGAAAACCCCTAACGTAATAAGATTGAGTGGAATAGATGCGCGTGACGATCCCGGATAACACAAGCCATTCAATGGCATTTTCAAACTCTGCGGCTCTAGCGCCTGTCTTAATCATCTTATAACTTTTTAAAACTGAAGGAGCTATTTATCATGGAAGCACAGCAATAACTATTCGATTTCCTCAAGGACATAATGGGTCACAGGGAATTATTTGCAATGGCAGGTATAATTTGAGCTAAATAACAAATACTAAGGTCGTACTCAAATAAATTATTGGAGGTAAAAATTTAATGCAAAACAAAAACGCTAAACAACATGTTCAAGATGTGGTGATTGGTCTTCAAAATGCACAGAATTGTCTGAACAGTGCACTCGGATCAGTAGAAAAACCTGAAAATAGACAAGCCATTCAAGGGACTCTTGATGCTGTAAATGGAGCATTAACAAACGCCAATACTACAATTTCAAATTATAAGGGATAATTTGAAATAGTAAAGGAGGAGCCTAGGCTTCTCCTTTACTATTTCTTGCCTATAAAGAAGTAAGATCAAATACTCCACCTCGATTGATAGGGAGGTATTTGATCTTGCTTCTTTATTTATTTTATAGGGAGGCCCTTCTGTCGGCCGTAGCTTCCCCCAGAGTCAGACCCAATACAAAGGGAATTAATAATCTGAATGCAACAAGATGGTTTTCACTTATAAGCTGGCGGAGGCTCTCTTATTGTTTCTAGGATGAAATCATGTAAAGGACTGCTGCAATTCCGTGTTCCTGGCTTGTGGCTAATTGAGTATGGTATTATAGAGTGTATATTATAGGGCGTGCTAGGAGGAGTCACTTTGTTTTTTGGCTTGGGGTTCAAGGAAAAGAAAACAGTTAAAGAGCTTCGAAAAAACCAGAATCTTACAGCCAAGGAATTGGCAGACAAACTTAAATTAGATACGGTGGACATCTTGACAATAGATGATCTAAGGCTGAGAGATATATCAGAGCCACTGAGAAGCAAACTAACACCTCTTTTAAGAGGCGACTATATGGATAATATGACTTGGCTTTAAACGAATGAAATGATCGAGTGCTGATTATTACAACCGCAGCCAAAATACTAGTAGTAAACAATTGCAAGATATGAGACAATATAAATTGTGGGTATCAATATAGGGGGATATAAGTTATGTGGGATTTTACAAAATTCAAAGGTAATAAACAAGATTTTGAACTATCTGAGAAGGCTATTGTTGAGGCAAACCCATTGGGGCAGAATGAACATAATTCCGAAGAACAGTTAGATGAACTGCTATCTGTCAATGAGGGACAAGTTACCATCCATTTTACCAGTGCAATGGCAGTGGATGGAGCATTGCTGGTAGGCTTTTTTGTCAGCAATGGACTTAGTCATAAATTGAAGTTTGATGATATACCCTTAGTATTGATGGATTCGGATAGGCGAGTTCTAGCGCGGCAAACATTTGACGGAGAGACCATAGGTGAAATTGTAGGTGGCTCGACTAAGGCTTGTGTTGTGAATTTCCTCCCAAGTAATGTTTTCGTTCAAGATATACCTGAAGCGTGCCAGGTGTGCTTTGAAGTCCCAGCTAAACCTACCCAAAGTGTTCAAATCCGTTATCAGGAGTTCCCTAAAAATACAGATGAAAACCAACAGCTTGAACTGGGACGTATATTAAGAGAACTTCCTCCAATAAAGCTTGGAGAAATTAATTTTTCACCACTTCACGCACAGCTTACGTCACAAAACGAGCTTCTTACAACAGTCATAATCCGAAATTCTACAGATGAGAAAGTACGTCTAGAACAAATGCCAATAGCTGTTTTTGATGCCCAAAACGCCGAGTTAGCTCGTGGGCTATTTACTATTGAGGATTTAATTCTTGAACCGTTTAGGGCTATAGTGTGGGCATTTAACTTCGGTTCTATTATATCAGATAAGGATATTGATATATCAACTTGGAATATAAAGGTTATTCAATAATAATGTGACGAGGGACGTCTTTCCACCCGGCTTTAAAGAGATTCTTCTATGACACAAAGCCAAGATATTACTAATAGAGGAACTATCCACGTTCATATGGATTAGTTCCTCTATTAGCAATATTAGATGAGGAGGAACTTCGACCGTTCCTTCTCATCTACGGACCTCGATTAAACTACTGGTACTTCATAGAGATCATCAGTCGTCGTATCGATGAGCTTGATATCTCGCTTGGAAACGAGCGTACCACCGGTGGTTAGAAAAATATCTTTCGCAATAATTTGATCCATGACGGCTTCAATTTCCGCTCCGGTCAAATCGAGTCTAGGCTCCGGTAATGTGAAACTAACCGCACTCCCTAAGATATTGTTAAAGGTCATGCGTAGAACTTTTTTGCTGACACTAGCCATTGTTTTCCATCCTTTCTTTTCGGCTAATATTCACTGATCTCTAGAGCAGGTAGAGATCATGTGAACTGCTCTCTGCCAAGAACGTTTGTTCTATATTCAGTATACTCGACACAGAATATTTTTGTCAACAGGTTAGGCAATGGCAAAGGTCGGTAATCAAATCACACCTAGCAGATCTTTGCGCGTTTAACAAAGCGGAGATCTTCCCAACGTTTTTTAAGCTCAGCCACATCTTGGAGGCACCTCACTCCTTCTTGATACCAATTGGCGACACTACTCCAGCCCACTTGACCCCCCATTGATAAATGTAGAAATCGTTCCAGTCCTACCCATGCACCCATCTTCCCTTGCCCCTTTCTAAGTTACAATTTCGTTCTACTGATAGAACACATTATTCCGTGAGGTCAGTTGTATAGACTCCAACCGCCTCCGCAATTCGCTTTGCCCAAGTTGGGCTCATTGAGCGTTGACCACGTTCTAGATCACTAATGATATTAGGCGCAATCCCGGTCCGATTGGCTAGTTCCTTCTGGCTCCAAATGCCTGCTTTTCGACGCGCGTCTCTCATTTTTCGCCCACTATACACCAGTTGAGTTACCTCTCCCACGCCATCACCCTCCTATCCTTTTTTTGTCATTATGGACATTATAACGCAATAAAACTAATAAGAACATACGTTCTAAGTTATTTAACAAAATTTTGGTAATGAAATCGCATTTTTTTACAATAGATGCCTTCGGGTATCGTTGGATAGTTAGGGGCCAGAGGGGTACAAGTGAGAGAACGTTCATCCTCACGTAACTTTACATATGAGATTGTATCTGCTAAAATCGACCATAGAAATAGGCAAAAGGGGGTGGCGCACGGTGTCTAAGAATAAATGGTTAACGATTATTGCTATAGTAACGGTGCTTCTTTTGGTAACAGGATGTTCGGGTTCTAAATCATCTTCGGAGAAGAACAGCCCAAATCAAGGAACAGAATTGAAAGAAGATAGTTCTAAGCCCACTACTAAGTTAGAGAGTGATGCTGAACTAACTAAACAGCTTGAAGCCGAAAAGGGAATTGAAAAGGTTATGGTTCAAGTGGTAGAAGGTGAACAACGTGCTGTGAACGTAGACATTGAAATAAATGATGAACAGGCACTTTCCGCAGATGAAGTTGTGAAGAAATACAGCGAAGTTATTAAAAAGAAATATCCTGACAGCACTATTGATATCATTGTTGCCAAAGATGGAAAATTGTTAAAGCAGGTTACAGTGAAATAATGTTTGGACAATATGACTTGGCTATAAACGCGAAATAAGGGCCATAAGATGGATTTGTAATATTAATGGGTTACGACCTAGTTAATGGAAATTTAGCTCACTTATAAACCCAATAGGGCAGTTTAGATGAACACTGAAACCCCAAACGTAAAGACAGCATTGCAAAAACTAGCAGATGTCACAAGTCATACAGCTAATAAATTTGATATGGCTAAAGTGAAAGATGGTTCTTTAGGGGCTTACCTTACGGCTTTAGACAGTAAGATTCTTGCAGATGTTGAGTCTGCGGCTAAAGTAACAGCGCTTATTGCTGGAGTAAACAGCTCAGCAAACGAAGCAGCTAATGTGGCAACAATTGCCAAGGCTACATCGACTGTCGCTCAGGTGGGCGATGCCTTAACTGAAATCGCAGCGGGTACTACCTCTAACGCAACCGCAACTGCCTATCTAAACGCTTCTTCTCAAGTTAAACTTGAAGAGCACAGTTTGTCGTTAATAATCGTTCAAGTCTAGCTAATCCTTTGACAACTGCTATCGTATTAAATGAAGCAGGAACTAGCTATGCAACAGCGCCCTTAAAAACAGCCCTTGCTGCACATGAAGCTAAACTTGCTAAATTTAACCTTATCGGTAACTTAGCGGTTGCAACGAATACTTCAACACAGGCAGCTCTCATCGGATATGGTTATGCGCCATTTGTAGCATTAACAGCAACTCAACAGTTAGTAGTAGCTGAGGGTCTAAATAAATTAACCAAAGCAACTTCGGCTACTAATTCAACACCTGTAGCACTAAACTTTAGTGGAGTAGATGTCGTGAAAACATTGGCACAAGCTAATGCATATATCGACGCTGCTATCGCTGAATAAATAATCTTTTCTAGCCTGGAGTGTTACAATTAAACAAAGAGTCTTTCGTCAGTTCACAGAACTGGCGAAAGACTCTTTTGGTGTTTTCAGGGATGAGGGGATGACCTTACACAAGTGATTATAAAGTAATTGACATCAGAAAAGTAGTAAATTACAATACTTATATATTCCGATATCCACTGACGAGATCCGTGGATAGTTACATTGGAGGCAGATAAATATGTTAGCAAGAACTTACCGTAAGCGAGCAGTTGGTCAGGTACTCTTAAACTTAATACTCGTCTTTATCTTAATACTAAGTGCCTCGACGACGGCTTTGGCTTCAGGTGATAACGTCTTGCCACAAATTCGTTCATTGCTTCAAAATCAGTATGTGGATAAGGTCTCTGACGATGTCTTAAATGCCCCCACGATAGAAGAGATGCTGAAAAGGCTGGGAGATCCGCATACAAGGTATTTTTCCCCGGAGCAATACCAAGACTTTCTGGGGAGCATTGACATGCGCTTTTCTGGGATAGGAATTCGCATGGAAATGATAACAGAAGGGGTCAAGGTGGTATCCGTCGTCGCTGGTTCACCAGCTGAGGAGGCTGGATTGAAACCGGAGGACGTGATCATCCGTGCCGCAGGGAAGTCGTTGGCAGGGCTTTCGTCGGAGAAGGTAGTGGGCATACTAAGGGGTCTTGAAGGAAGTTCAGTTCAGATCAGGGTGATGCAAGGGACAGAAACTAAGGATATAAGTATCACACGCAGGGCCATTGCTGAACCGACCATAACTGGGGAAGTGCTCGAGGGGCATATCGGCTATCTTGATCTAAATTCGTTTGGCAGTGATACTGCGACGGAATTCAAGACGGCAGTTGATCGCTTAAGAGACCAAAATGTCGATGGCTGGATTGTGGATTTAAGAGATAACGGAGGGGGATACCTGAGTACTGCACTTGACCTGGCGGGTTATTTTATTGGCCCAGATATCGCGGTACTAGTCAAAGACCGAACGGGGGATTTCGATCAATACAGAGCGCTGGATCACGGCTTTACTCTAAGCAAACCGGTGGTTATGTTAACCAATGAAAACAGCGCTAGTGCCTCAGAGATTTTAACCGCGGCAGTCAGAGATTATCAGAAGGCGACAATCGTAGGGACAACCACCTATGGGAAGGGTTCAGTGCAGAACATGTTCCCCCTCTCCAACGGTGGTGTTCTCAAAATGACGGTTGATCATTTTTATTCTCCACTTGGGCATGAAATTAATAAGGTCGGTATTAGCCCTGATGTAGTGATGAAACAAG
>Ga0209386_1000330_pt1 | contig 24334 bp, 30 predicted proteins | sample NGEPertwo_FD_184510 | JGI IMG/M metagenome (GOLD analysis project Ga0209386, IMG submission 184510) | Arctic peat soil microbial communities from the Barrow Environmental Observatory site, Barrow, Alaska, USA - NGEE Permafrost154B-two... | ecosystem: Environmental > Terrestrial > Soil > Wetlands...
CGATCAGTAGGGATGTTCCACCAAAATAGATGTTTTTGAGTCCAGTGAGCCCGATAACTAATGTCGGTAGAACTGCGATCAATGCAAGAAATATACCACCGGCTAGCGTAATACGGCTCAATATTTTAGACAAGTACTCTGCCGTAGGACGCCCAGGTCGAAGGCCAGGTATGAATCCTCCATACTTCTTCAAATTGTCTGCTACATCAACAGGATTGAAGGTAATAGCAGTATAGAAGTAAGTAAAGAATATAATGAGCACACCGTAAAGCAGCATGTAGGGGATCGAAGTGAGACTTCCGTTCATCATAAACCACTTGCCGACAAATTGCTGAAACCCTGACCCTGGGACCCATGTAGAGATCGTTTGCGGGAACGCAAGCAAAGAAATGGCAAAAATGACAGGGATAACGCCAGCCTGGTTGACTTTCAATGGAATATGGCTACTTTGTCCACCATACACCCGACGGCCGACTACCCTCTTAGCATATTGAACCGCCACTCGCCGCTGCCCTTCCTGAACGTAGATAACACCAGCGGTTATAAATATCACGATCAGAAGCAATCCGATAATGGACATAATATTGATCTCCCCAACATTTAACATGCTCCAAAGTGACGTAATGGCATTTGGGACACGTGAAACTATGCCTGCAAATATGATGAGGGAAATGCCGTTTCCGATTCCCTTCTCAGTAATTGCCTCACCAAGCCACATAAGAAATGCGGTACCAGCAGTCAAAACGAGGGTGCACAGTAGATAGATTGCCCATTTAAACTCCGGGCTAGGGATCATCAACGCGCTACGAATCCCGAAGGTCAGTCCAAAAGCTTGAACAAAACCTAGCACGACTGTACTGTACCGAGTATACTGTGTGATCTTCTTGCGCCCATAGTCACCCTCTTTGGACAGGCGTTCGAGAGAAGGAAGAACAATCTGAAGAAGTTGAAAAATGATGGAAGCTGTAATATATGGAGTAATACTCAGCGCAAATACTGAGAGATTTTTAAAGGACCCACCTGAAATCGTGTCCATGAAATTCATCATGGCACCTGATCCAAACATTTCATTCAGAGCGACACGATCAATGAAGGGGGTTGGAATATGTGCTCCGATACGAAAGATCAAGAACATAAGCAGGGTGTAGCCGATTTTCTTCCTCAGATCAGATACGTTCCACGCATTCTTTACGGAATCGGAGATCATCCTATTGCACCTCTACTTTTCCACCAGCCGCAACGATCTTCTTAGCCGCGGCTGGGCTGACTTTATCCATTCGAACGGTCAGTGCCTTGGTCAGTTCTCCCGTTGCTAGAATCTTTACGCCATCTTTAACCGCCTTAATGAGGCCGCATTCCAAGAGGCTTTCAATTGTCACTACAGCGTCATTCTCAAAACGTTCCAAATCACGAACATTTAAAGCGACAATGGTTTTCCTTGAGATATTATTAAAACCTCGCTTAGGCATTCTACGAAACAGTGGATTTTGTCCACCTTCAAAACCTGGCCGGACACCGCCGCCTGCGCGTGCGTTTTGCCCTTTGTGTCCCTTACCGGAAGTTTTACCATGTCCTGATCCAATTCCACGGCCCAAACGCTTAGGTGCATGTGTTGATCCTTCAGCAGGCTTAAGTTCATGCAGCTTCATGCTTGCCCACACCTCCTTCTATTGAGCTTGAGTCTCTACAGTAACCAAATGCATGCATTTATGAACCATCCCTAGAATACCAGGGGTATCTTCATGAACTGCACTTGATCCGACTTTTCCTAAGCCAAGTGCTTGTAACACTTTGTGTTGTGCTTTTGAATACCCGATCGGACTCTTTGTCAGTGTCACCTTTACTTTCATGACCGATCCTCCTTAACCTAGAACTTCTGCAACGGTTTTACCTCGAAGTTTGGCAATCTCTTCTGGGCGTTTTAGCGATTTCAAGCCCGCCATCGTGGCATTGACCATATTGTGAGCGTTTGCTGAACCCAAAGACTTCGTCAGAATATCATGCACTCCGGCTACTTCTAATACCGCACGTACAGCCCCGCCAGCGATAACACCAGTTCCTTTAGAAGCAGGCTTCAACATCACTTGCCCTGCCCCAAAAACCCCAATAACGGGATGCGTAATCGTGGTTCCATGCATAGGAATACTGAAGAGGTTTTTCTTCGCATCTTCAATGCCCTTGCGAATTGCCTCAGGCACTTCGCCAGCTTTACCTAGACCAGCTCCGACACGCCCTTTTCCATCTCCAACCACTACTAGTGCGCTAAAGCTGAAACGACGTCCGCCTTTTACAACTTTTGCAACACGCGCAATATGAACGACCTTTTCATTCATATCCGACTTGTTAGCTTCGAATTTAGCCAATTTGATTTACCCTCCTTTACCCTAGCTTAGAAGCTGAGCCCAGCTTCTCGCGCTGATTTCGCCAACGCCGCAATTCTGCCGTGATAAATATTTCCTCCACGATCAAATACAACTTGCGTAATTCCTTTTTCAAGGGCTTTCTTCGCAACCAATTCCCCAACCTTTTGGGCACCAGCTATATTCCCGCCTAACAGATCAGCAGCTTTAAACTCTGGATCGAGGGAGGAAGCAGTAGCAAGTGTTACACCCAACTCATCATTGATTACTTGCGCGTAAATGTGATTTAAACTCCGGAAAACTGCCAAACGCGGGCGTCCAGCAGCGCCGACAATAGTCTTGCGAATACTTTTATGCTTTTTAATGCGAAGAGCTTTTCGATCAATGCGCTTAATCAAAGCCAACACTCCTTTCACGATTGGCAAGAGATTTGGCCCTTGCCTATTAATTGTTTACTTCTTAGCGCCTTTTTTACCACCAGTTTTACCAACCTTACGTCGGACGACTTCTCCTTCGTAGCGTATCCCTTTGCCTTTGTAAGGTTCAGGCTTACGCTCTGAACGTACAACAGCGGCAAAAGCGCCCACGAGTTCTTTATCCATCCCTTTGATCAATATCTTATTAGGGGCTGGCACATCAAAGTCAATTCCTTCAAAGGGAGTGAGCTCCACAGGATGAGACTTTCCTACCGTTAATACCAGCTTATTACCTTTTTTCGCCGCACGGTATCCAACGCCGACCATGTCTAGTCCCTTAGTAAATCCATTCGTAACCCCTTCTACCATATTGGCAATTAGGGTACGGGTCAACCCATGTAAGGATCGGCTAAACGGCTCGTCATCTGGTCGGCTCACAATAATTTGTGAGTTATCAACCACAATATTCATTAATGAATGCAATTCTCTAGTTAAGGTGCCTTTTGGTCCCTTAACTGTGACCACATTGTCTTCTATTTTGAAGTCGACTCCACTGGGAATCCCAATGGGGCGCTTGCCAATTCTGGACATTTACTGCACCTCCGTTGCGAAAATTACCAAATGTAGGAGATTACTTCTCCGCCAAGGCCTTCTTTCCGGGCTTTCTTATCTGACATAATCCCCTTAGAAGTCGAAATAACAGCAATTCCGAGACCTCCGAGAACTTTCGGCATTTCATCCTTTTTCGCATATACGCGTAGTCCCGGACGGCTTATCCGTTTTAGCCCGGTAATAACACGCTCACGGTTAGGACCGTATTTCAAATACATTCGAATCATGCCTTGTTTGTCGTCTGCAATATATTCTACATCTTTGATGTACCCTTCTGCTTTGAGCAGTTCCGCAAGTTCTTTCTTAATACGAGATGCTGGCACCTCGACTTTATCATGGTAAACCATTCCCGCGTTGCGGATACGTGTTAAAAAGTCTGCAATCGGATCTGACATTGACACTTCAGTCGTCCCCCTTCCTTACGATGTTTTACCAACTGGCCTTAGTGACTCCAGGAAGTTCCCCTGCATGAGCCAAATCCCGGAAGCATATCCGGCACATTCCAAATTTCCGCATGTAGGCATGGGGACGTCCACAAAGCTTGCATCGGTTATGCGAACGCACTGCGAATTTTTGTCCACGATTTTGGCGGACAACCATTGATGTCTTAGCCACGTTCTTGAACCTCCTTTTCTCTAATCACGGTACGGCATTCCAAAGCCGCGAAGTAACTCGCGAGCTTCTTCATCCGTTCTTGCCGTTGTTACAAAGACTACATCCATTCCTCGGAGTTTGTCGATCTTGTCATACTCCATTTCGGGAAAGATCAGTTGCTCCTTGATTCCTAATGTGTAATTACCACGTCCGTCGAACGCCTTCGATGAAACACCGCGGAAGTCACGAACACGTGGTAAAGCCACATTTAAAAGGCGATCCATAAACTCATACATCCGCTGACCACGCAGCGTGACTTTGCACCCGATGGGCATTCCTTCTCGAAGTTTGAAGGCCGCAATCGATTTTTTGGCCTTCGTGACCACTGGTTTCTGTCCCGAGATCTTCATCATATCAGCAAGAGCTGAGTCGATGGCCTTAGAGTTTTGAACCGCTTCTCCCACGCCCATATTAATAACAATTTTATCAACTTTGGGTATTTGCATAACATTCGTATAAGCAAACTTCTGCTGTAAAGCAGGAGCAATTTCGTTTTGGTATCTATCCTTCAGACGAGCCACTATGGTCCCTCCTTTCGCGATTAGTGTTTATCCGGTAAATTAACGTCGCATTTTTTGCAGACACGCATTTTCCCGTTTTCCGTTACCTTGAAACTAGCACGTGTCACGGAATTACACTCTTGGCAATATAACATGACGTTTGAACTGGCCATTGGAGCCTCTTTGGAAACAATGCCACCTTGAGGCATGCTTTGAGAAGGTTTGGTATGACGCTTAATGAGATTTGCCTTCTCGACGATCACTCGACCTTTCTTGAGAATCACATCAATAATTTTGCCTTTTTTGCCAGCATCCTTACCGCTGATAACCATAACAAAGTCGCCTTTTTTAACGTGTATTTTTGCAGTTTGTACCTTATGCTTAGTAGCAGCCACTTTCTTCACCTCCATCTGTCATGGGGTCTTAGATAACTTCAGGTGCCAGGGAAATAATTTTCATGAAATTATCACGCAACTCACGAGCAACCGGTCCGAAGATACGAGTGCCGCGAGGGCTTTTGTCATCTTTAATGAGTACAGCCGCGTTTTCACTAAACCGAATATAAGAACCATCCGGACGTCTAATTTCTTTTCTTGTCCGTACAATAACGGCCTTAACAACTTCCCCTTTTTTGACAACGCCCCCTGGCGTTGCTTGCTTAACAGAAGCTACAATAATATCACCAATTGATGCGTACCGACGCATTGAACCGCCTAGTACACGAATACACATTAGTTCTTTAGCGCCTGAGTTGTCTCCAACTCTAACTCTTGTTTGTACCTGGATCATTCCCATTGACCCCCTTCCGAACTAAATATAAAAAGTATTAAAGAGCAAGCGATTTCTGAGTTATCTCAACTACGCGCCAACATTTATCTTTACTCATAAGGCGAGTTTCCATGATTGAGACAATGTCCCCGATATTAGCCTCATTGTTTTCGTCATGAGCCTTGAACTTTTTGGTGCGAGTGATCGTCTTTTTGTAAATCGGGTGACGCTGAGTAATATTAACAGCTACCACGACGGTTTTATCCATCTTGTCGCTCACTACCTTACCAATTCGGACCTTGCGCTGGGCTCTTTCCAATCTAAAAAGCCTCCTTTCTCAACTTAAGCACGTTCAATCTTTAGCTCGCGCTCGCGAAGAATCGTTTTACCACGAGCAATTCCTTTGCGGACTTCCCGAATTCGCATCGGGTTGTCGAGTTGCCCCGTTGCCAATTGGAAACGCAAATTAAACAGCTCTGTTTTAAACTCGTCGATTTCCTTTAGAACTTCTTCAGTAGTCATATCACGGAAATCTTTAGTTTTCATTTGCGTCACCTCCTTCTTGATCTGCACGGGTAACGAACTTGCACTTAATCGGTAGTTTATGCATTGCGAGACGCAGAGCCTCTCGCGCTTGTTCTTCCGACACGCCGTTCAATTCAAACATAACACGACCAGGTTTAACAACAGCAACCCAGTATTCGGGTGCCCCTTTACCACTACCCATTCGGGTTTCTGCTGGCTTTGCCGTAACCGGCTTATCCGGGAATATTTTAATCCAAACTTGACCTCCACGCTTAATAAAGCGGGTCATCGCGATACGAGCAGCTTCAATTTGACGGTTTGTAACCCAGCCGCATTCCAGCGCCATAAGACCATAATCACCGAAAGTAATGGTGTTACCGCGTGTTGCCCTACCGGACATTCGGCCACGATGTTGTTTTCTATGTTTCACTCTGGATGGGACTAACATTTAGTTTCCTCCTTCCACCTGAGCGACGACCTTCTTAGCGGGAAGAACTTCACCTTTATAGATCCAAACCTTAATACCAATTTTACCATACGTGGTATTGGCTTCCGAGAAACCGTAGTCAATATCTGCACGCAATGTGTGAAGGGGTACTTTCCCTTCATGATACCATTCAGTTCGGGCAATTTCGGCTCCAGCCAGACGACCGCTGCATTGAATTTTAATTCCTTGTGCACCTGTCCGCATTGTTCGACCTACGGTTTGTTTCATTGCCCGTCTAAAGGACACCCGCTTTTCGAGTTGTAAGGCAATGTTTTCAGATACCAGTGTGGCGTCCATTTCAGGTTTCTTGATTTCTACAATATTAACAGCAACTTGCTTACCTGTTATTGCTTCTAGTTGCTTGCGCAAATTTTCAACTTCAATGCCACCACGACCAATAACAATACCAGGTTTTGCAGCATGAACTGACACTTTAACGCGACTGGCTGCACGTTCGATCTCAACTTTAGGGCATCCAGCTTGTTTTAGCTTGTTCTTAACAAATGCTCTGATCTTCAAATCTTCATGAAGTAGTTCCGCGTAGTTCCTGTCTGCAAACCATCGGCTTTCCCAGTCCCGGATAATTCCGATGCGAAGGCCTTTGGGATTAACCTTTTGACCCACTGTTTAGCCCTCCTTTTTCTCGCCAACGACCACAGTAATGTGACTTGTCCGTTTGCGGATCTGGTCAGCACGTCCCATGGCTCGAGGCTTGATGCGTTTTAAAGTTGGTCCTTGATCCACACATATTTCAGTAATTATTAGATCATCGACATTCATGTCAAAATTATGTCCTGCATTTGCCACTGCAGACTTCAGAACTTTCGCCACATCGTCTGTGGAGCCGTTCGGTGTGAACTGAAGAATTGCGAACGCATCGCTGATCTTTTTACCACGGATCAGATTGACAACTTGGCGCACCTTACGAGGAGAGATACGTACATATTTTGCCACTGCTTTTGCTTGCATATGCCTTTAGCCTCCTCTCGAATTAACGTAAGCCGCTGGATTTTTCGGTTCCTGCATGACCCCTATAGGTACGTGTAGGGGAAAACTCTCCGAGTTTATGCCCCACCATATCTTCTGTAATGTAGACAGGAACATGTTTTTGACCGTTATGAACCGCAATCGTGAGTCCAACCATGATCGGGAATATTGTTGAGCGTCTGGACCACGTCTTGATAACGCGTTTCTCACCTGATGTGTTCATCGCTTCTACGCGCTCGAGCAATCGAGGTTCGGCGAAAGGTCCTTTTTTCAGAGATCTGCTCATTTATGGGCCTCCTTTCGACTACTTAGTCCGCCGTTTCAAAATAAAGCGATTCGACGTATTCTTTTTCTTCCGAGTCTTGGCTCCTAGTGCCGGTTTACCCCAAGGTGTACACGGGTTACGACCAATCGAGTTACGTCCTTCACCACCACCATGTGGATGATCACAAGGATTCATAACCGAACCACGAACTGTTGGACGAATACCCAGCCAACGTGATCTTCCAGCTTTACCCACGTTGATGTTCTCATGATCTAAATTTCCAACTTGACCTATGGTCGCGCGACATTCAATGCGAATCATGCGCATTTCACCAGAAGGAAGACGCAACGTTGCGTAGGAACCTTCTTTGGCCATAAGCTGAGCTGATCCACCCGCCGATCGAACCATCTGAGCGCCTTTGCCGGGTTTCATCTCTATGTTGTGTAACAATGTCCCAACTGGAATATTCTGAAGTGGTAAAGTATTACCTACCTTAATGTCAGCGTCCGCACCGGAAACAATCATTTGGTCAACTTGTAGCCCGTTCGGAGCCAAGATATAAGTTTTAAGTCCATCCTGATAAAACAGTAACGCAATATTGGCAGAGCGATTTGGATCATATTCAATGCTCGCTACACGAGCAGGAATCCCATCCTTATTCCGTTTGAAATCAATCACACGAAACATTCGTTTGTGGCCGCCGCCTTTGTGACGTATGCTTAAACGTCCGCTGTTATTACGGCCAGCTTTTTTTGTTAAAGGCCTTAATAAAGCTCGTTCAGGATCAGTCCGAGTGATTTCTTCAAAGGTCGAGCCTGTCATATTACGACGACTTGGTGAGGTGGGTTTATAAGTTTTTATTGCCATCGGTTCTCATTATCCTCCTTTGCTGCAAGCTGCTTACAGGCCCGCGAAGTTTTCAATCTTATCTCCAGCTTTAAGCGTAGCAATCGCTTTTTTGCGGTTAGATGTTTTACCGACATACTTGCCGACCCGCTTCTCTTTGCCTTTGACGCTCATAGTACGGAGTTCAACTACCGATACTTTAAACATCTTTTCTACTGCTGCTTTGATTTCAATCTTGTTTGCAGCAGGATTTACCCAGAAGGAGTATTTGTTCTCCTCGACAAGTCCTACAGACTTCTCTGAGATTACAGGACTTTTGAGGACATCTCGTGCGTCGCGCATTACGCAAACACCTCCTCTGTTTTAGTTACTGCTGCTTTGGTCATCACAAGAACATCATACTTAAGTATGTCCATCACATTCATTCCGGCAACATCAGTAGTCTTTATGCCCTCAATATTTTGAGCGCAACGTTGCACTGCCTCATCCACGTCATCCATCACTATCATAGCCTTCTTGTCAATATGAAGAGCTTTGAGTACTTTCACCATTTCACGGGTTTTTGCTTCACCCATGCTTAGACTATCAAGTACAATCAGCTGTTGCTCCATAACCTTCGAAGAAAGTGCCGAGTGCAAAGCCAATCGGCGAACTTTTTTAGGTAATTTAAAACCGTACTTGCGAGGTTTTGGTGCGAAGACAACACCACCGCCTCTCCACAATGGGGAGCGCGTACTACCAGAACGTGCACGGCCAGTTCCCTTTTGACGCCAAGGCTTGCGACCACCTCCGCGTACTTCTCCGCGTAACAAGGCAGATTGTGTGCCCCGTCGTTCGCCAGCTTGCTGTGAGACAACCGCTGAGTGAAGCACATGGATATTCGGGGTTATTCCAAACACGCTTTCGCTCAGTTCGATTTCACCGACAGCTGCGCCTAGCATATTTAATACTTGAACTTTCGGCATTGCTTATTCCTCCTTTCTCAGTGTTACTTCGCCTTGACAGAAGGCTTAAGAATGAGCATCGATTTATTTGCTCCAGGGACAGCCCCTTTGATTAAGATCAAGTTTTTATCCGCATCAATTCGTACAACCTCCAGGTTTTGTACAGTAACGCGTTCGCCACCCATACGTCCTGGCAGTTTACGACCTTTAAATACTCTAGCCGGGCCTTTCGCGCCAAGGGAACCTGTGCGACGATGGTATTTCGAGCCATGAGCCATCGGTCCACGGCTAGCATGATGACGTTTAATCATCCCAGCGAAACCTTTTCCTTTTGAAGTGCCGACAACATCAATTCTGTCACCAACTGTGAATAGATCCACTTTTACTTCTTGGCCAATCTCATAACTCTCAACATCACTGATCCTGAACTCTCGAACATAACGCATCGGCTTCAGTGAAGCCTTTTGGAAATGTCCTTTGCGTGGCTTGTTGCTTAAGCTTTCGCGAAGAAATGAAAATCCAATTTGAATTGCGTTGTAGCCATCTGTCGCTACAGTTTTTTTCTGTACTACTGGGCAAGGACCTGCTTCGACCACCGTAACTGGTACTACACGTCCTTCAGTTGTGAAAATCTGGGTCATACCAATTTTTTTACCTAAGATTCCTTTTGACACGAATGCCACCTCCTAAACGCTTTGAAGTGCGCCAGATTATTCCGAAGCACGAGAGCGTTATATTATTTATTTTGTCGCAATCTCGTCGGCAACTACTCCACGCTACCGGGCGTTTCTCGCAGCAAACATAACGACAGTATATCACAGAATAAGATGTTTGGCTACACTAAAACTAGCAAAATCTTCTAACTACAGCTTAATTTCTATGTCCACACCCGCAGGTAAGTCTAAACGCATAAGCGCATCCACCGTTTTGGGTGTCGGTTCTAGAATATCAATCAGACGTTTATGAGTGCGCATCTCAAACTGTTCGCGTGAATCCTTATTGACATGAGGAGAGCGTAAGATTGTATAGATGCTTTTCTCTGTTGGTAGGGGAATCGGTCCACTGACCTGTGCTCCGGTCCGCTTTGCAGTTTCTACAATGCGCTCGGCAGATTGGTCAAGAGTTTTGTGGTCAAAGGCCTTCAGGCGAATTCTAATTTTCTGGCTCATAAGTTTATGGTTACCTCCTCATATTTCCCGTTACACGGGTTTCGGGCGTAAAAATTCCCCTGGTACAAGCGGAGTCACCTGCCCAGCAACCTTCTACGCCATTTCTAAAATTAAATATCTAATATCAGATGCAGTGGCCGAATGAGTACTCTACTTCGTAATCCGGCGCACCTTTAGCTGACTCGTGCTAGTGGAAAGGAAGAAATTCCTCTCCACTAAATCCCCTAAGTTCTCGTTTAGGCATTGATCTTAGCAACAATACCTGAACCAACGGTGCGGCCACCCTCGCGGATAGCAAAACGAAGTCCCTCTTCCATAGCGATTGGGGTGATGAGTTCAACGTCAATCGTCACGCGGTCTCCCGGCATAACCATTTCAGTACCCTCTGGAAGAGTGATAACACCAGTTACGTCCGTAGTACGGAAGTAGAATTGAGGACGATAGTTGTGGAAAAAAGGAGTGTGTCGTCCGCCTTCTTCTTTATTTAAGATATAAACCTCACCGGAAAATTTAGTATGAGGTTTAATGGAGCCTGTCTTAGCTAGAACTTGCCCACGCTCTATGTCTTTACGCTCAACTCCACGCAGAAGCGCACCGATGTTATCGCCAGCTTGTGCAGAATCGAGAAGTTTACGGAACATTTCAACTCCAGTTACAATGGTCTTACGAGGAGTAGTTGTCAAACCAACGATCTCGACTTCGTCTCCGATCTTAACCTTTCCGCGATCAACACGACCCGTAGCAACAGTACCCCTACCAGTAATCGTGAAGACATCCTCAATAGGCATTAAGAAAGGCTTATCCGTGTCGCGCTCAGGCGTCGGAATGAAGGAATCGACTGCATCCATCAATTTCCAAATATCTCCACACCACTCGCACTCGCGTTTTCCGCAACCGCATTGTAGTGCTTTGAGACCAGAACCTGGAATGATAGGAGTATTGTCTCCATCAAACTCGTACATCGTCAGGAGTTCGCGAATTTCCATTTCAACAAGTTCGATAAGTTCCTCATCGTCAACCATGTCTCTTTTGTTAAGCCAGACAACAATCGTTGGAACACCAACTTGGCGTGCCAAGAGGATGTGTTCACGAGTTTGTGGCATAGGACCGTCAGCAGCAGACACGCAGAGGATTGCGCCGTCCATTTGAGCTGCTCCAGTGATCATATTCTTAACATAGTCCGCATGTCCTGGGCAATCCACGTGAGCATAGTGACGAAGTTCCGTCTCATACTCAACATGAGCAGTGGAGATGGTAATTCCACGTTCGCGCTCTTCAGGAGCTTTGTCAATTTGATCAAACGCCGTGGCTACTGCGCCACCGACTTTGGAAAGAACAACGGTGATTGCTGCTGTCGTAGTGGTTTTACCATGGTCGACGTGACCAATGGTTCCAACGTTAACATGTGGTTTAGTACGTTCGTATTTCGCTTTTCCCATTTTTTTCACTCCCTTAAAATAATTATATCTTTATCATTTAGCTGGTATCGAACTACGAGCTCGACCCTGCTTAGACGCCTTGGCGTTTGGCGATAATGCCCTCGGCAATGCTTTTAGGAACTTCTTCATAGTGGTCGGTTTGCATAGTGTAGGTCCCACGACCCTGAGTTCCGGATCGAAGATCCGTTGAATAGCCAAACATTTCGGATAGTGGAACAAACGCCCGGATAATTTGCGCATTTCCGCGTGCTTCCATTCCCTCAATTCGTCCTCGGCGTGAACTCAAGTCTCCAATAACGTCACCCATGTAATCCTCGGGAACAGTGACTTCAACCTTCATGACCGGTTCTATAATCGCAGGGTCTGCCTTGAGTGCTCCGGCCTTAAAGGCCATGGATCCGGCAATTTTAAAAGCCATTTCTGAAGAGTCGACGTCGTGGTAAGAACCGTCATAAACAGTAGCCCGTATATCAAGAACAGGGTATCCGGCTAGAATACCATTTTGCAAGGCTTCTTGGATACCTGCACCAATAGGGTTAATATACTCCCTAGGAATAACTCCGCCGACTACTTTATTAACGAATTCAAAGCCGCTACCTGCTGCAAGTGGCATAAGCTCAATCCAACAGTGTCCGTATTGTCCACGGCCACCAGATTGGCGAACAAACTTCCCTTCGGACTTGACAGTCTTCCGAATCGTTTCTTTGTAAGCAACTTGTGGACGTCCGACGTCGCATTGCACTTTAAATTCCCGCTGTAAACGGTCAACGATAATCTCTAGATGAAGCTCGCCCATGCCCGCAATAATTGTTTGTCCAGTTTCTGTATCCGTGTGAATTCTGAACGTCGGATCTTCTTCAGCAAGGCGACCAAGTGCACCACCCATTTTCTCTTGGTCAACTTTCGTCTTAGGCTCGATTGCCACGGAGATTACTGGCTCAGGAAACACCATTTTTTCAAGAATAATGGGTTGCTTCTCATCGCACAACGTATCCCCAGTTGTAGTGTCCTTCAAACCAACTGCAGCTGCAATGTCCCCGGAACGCACCTCTTGGATATCTTCTCTGTGATTGGCGTGCATCTGAAGTATGCGACCAATACGCTCTCTCTTACCTTTGGTCGAGTTATAAACGTATGATCCAGCACTTAGCACACCAGAGTAAACTCTGAAAAATGCTAACTTACCAACGAATGGATCCGCCATGATTTTGAAGGCCAACGAGGAAAATGGTTCGGCGTCTGAAGCTGTCCGATGATCTTCTGCTCCCGTATCCGGATGTGTCCCCTTAATAGATGACACGTCTAGGGGCGAGGGCATATACTCAACAACGCAGTCGAGCAATGGTTGTACGCCTTTGTTCTTGAATGCCGAGCCACAAAGAACTGGTACGAATTTGTTCCCTATAACTCCGCGACGTATACCATCTCGAATTTCTTGCTCCGTGATTTCTGTCCCCTCGAGATACTTCATCATGAGTTCTTCACTGGTTTCAGCAACTGCTTCAACCAGTTTCTCTCGATACTTGGTGGCTATTTCAACTAAGTCTTCAGGAACTGCACTGTGCTCCTCAGTTGTGCCTAAGTCATCTGTATAGACGGTAGAGGTCATTGTCACTAAATCCACGATACCTCTAAAGTTGTCCTCCAAACCAATTGGCACTTGGATTGGAACTGGGTTGGCACCCAATCTTTCAGCGATCATTGAGACACCTCTGAAAAAATCGGCACCCATTCTGTCCATTTTGTTAATAAAAGCTATACGTGGAACTTTGTATTTATCTGCTTGTCGCCAGACGGTTTCGGACTGAGGCTCAACGCCACCGACCGAACAGAACACCGCGACTGCACCATCCAGTACCCGTAGCGAACGTTCAACTTCTACTGTGAAGTCCACGTGCCCTGGTGTGTCGATAATGTTAATACGATTATGCTTCCACTCGCAGGTTGTAGCAGCAGAAGTAATGGTAATCCCACGTTCTTGTTCTTGGATCATCCAGTCCATTGTTGCAGCACCATCATGAACTTCACCAATTTTGTGCACTCGTCCAGTGTAAAAAAGGATTCGTTCGGTTACCGTTGTTTTCCCAGCATCAATGTGCGCCATAATTCCGATATTACGTGTATTTTCTAGTGAAAATAGCCTTGCCATTGTGATTCCCCCTTCCCGTCAAAATGAGTATGCATCAAATTACCATTTGTAATGCGCAAAAGCTTTATTTGCCTCAGCCATTTTATGCATATCCTCTTTCTTCTTGACAGAACCGCCCGTATTGTTAGAGGCATCGAGTAACTCTCCAGCGACCTTTTCCTGCATGGTTTTCTCGCCCCGCTTACGCGCCATAGCGACAAGCCAGCGTAGGCCAAGTGTAGTACGCCGCTCTGCTCGCACTTCAATAGGGACTTGATAATTAGCTCCACCAACACGGCGGGCCTTTACTTCTAGTAATGGCATAACGTTCTTCAATGCATTGCCGAAGACCTCAATTGGGTCTTTACCGGATTTTTCTTGAATCATATTAAAGGCACTATAGCAAATAGCCTCAGCCGTTCCCTTTTTACCGTCTAACATAATTTGATTAATAAACTTTGTTAGAGTTTGATTCTTGTAAATAGGATCTGGCAAGACATCGCGTTTCCCGATATATCCTTTACGTGGCATTAGTTTACCTCCTTTTTAACGTATTCTTAAACAATTTCAGGGATAGTCTTAAGCCTTTTTAGGACGTTTTGCTCCGTATTTTGAGCGGCCTTGAGAGCGTTTTTGAACAGCAGTTGTGTCTAGAGCGCCACGAACAACGTGATAACGTACTCCTGGAAGGTCCTTAATACGACCACCACGGACGAGAACCACGGAATGCTCTTGTAAGTTGTGTCCTACGCCTGGGATATATGAGGTTATCTCAAACCCATTAGTCAAACGGACACGAGCAACTTTTCGAAGTGCTGAGTTAGGTTTCTTCGGAGTCGTTGTATAAACTCTGATACAAACCCCACGTTTTTGCGGAGACCCTCCTGATGGATATTGCTTTCGTTTAAGAGAGTTATAGCCCCACTGTAAAGCTGGAGCTGTTGACTTTTTCGTGATTGAGGCACGTCCATTACGAATAAGTTGATTAATTGTCGGCATGTCTCCACCTCCTTTCTGATCAGATCAATATACAAGGAATTGCTTGCAGCAGCATTTAGCAAGCAATTCCAAAACCTACGCTACCTGTCTACATTTGCTTATCTCATCACGAGTCTTTCAATATGGCAGCTACGGCAGTACCTACTTCGATTCCGCATGCTTTACCAAGTTCCTTCATTGTCGGAACCTCAATCCGCTCCACATCATGGTTGGAGCACCACTCTTCGACGGAGCGAAGAACATGTGGTTCAGCGTCTTTTGCTATAAACAAGCGTCTGACACTACCCTTTTCCAGAGCACGTTGGGTTTGTTTTAGCCCTACAGTTTTAAGTTTAGCACTTTTAAAGGCTTCATCAAGCACCATAATGCTTTCCCCCTTAATCACACTAGGATATTTTAGCATTAGATATCTAGTGTGTCAATAATTCAATTACTGTGGATCCAAAGTTTTCACATTTCGATACCTTGACATGCCTGTTCCGGCAGGAATTAATTTACCGATAATCACATTCTCTTTTAATCCCAGCAATGGATCGACTTTTCCTTTTATGGCTGCTTCTGTCAGAACTCGAGTGGTTTCTTGGAAAGAAGCTGCAGAGAGGAAGGAATCAGTAGCTAAGGAGGCCTTTGTAATTCCTAATAGTACTGGGTGAGCTACTGCTGGTTCTCCACCTCCGGCAATAGTTCGTGCATTCTCGTCTTCAAATTCAAAGACCCCAATTAATCCACCCGGAAGTAAGCTTGTATCTCCTGCGTCATCAATTTTCACCTTGCGCAACATCTGACGTACCATTACTTCGATGTGCTTGTCATTGATATCTACCCCTTGTAGACGATATACACGTTGAACCTCAGCTAACAAATAGACCTGAACCCCACGTTGACCTTTTACTTTAAGCATATCATGTGGATTAATGCTTCCTTCTGTCAACTCATCCCCCGCCTCGACCATCTGACCTTCTTTAACACAGAGTCGTGATCCGTAGGGCACAGTATAAATTATATGTTCTTCGGTATCGGTGAGGAGATCTATTTCTCGTCGCCCTTTAACTTCTGTAATTGAGACCTTGCCGATCGCTTCAGATATGATCGCCTGCCCTTTTGGTTTACGACCTTCAAACAGCTCTTCAATACGAGGAAGACCTTGGGTTATATCATCCCCCGCAACCCCACCGGTATGGAACGTACGCATAGTTAGCTGAGTTCCAGGTTCTCCAATGGATTGTGCTGCAATAATTCCAACCGCCTCGCCCATCTCAACTGGATGTCCAGTTGCGAGATTTCGGCCGTAACATTTCTTGCAAACACCATAACGAGATTTACAGGTGAGCACTGAGCGAATGATGGCTGAATCGAAGTTCTTAACGATGTCCTCAGCCTGTTCCTCCGAGATTTCATAGTCGGGTGAAGCAATTAATTCTCCTGTCTTAGGATGGTGAATCTCATCCAAGACAAAGCGTCCGACAAGACGATCGATTAAGGGTTCAATAATTTCAGGGCCGTCTTTAATATCCTCGACCATGATACCCGTTAAAGTTTCACAATCTTCTTCTCGTACTATGACATCTTGAGAGACGTCTACTAAACGGCGGGTCAGATAGCCTGAGTCAGCAGTTCGCAAGGCTGTATCTGCAAGACCCTTACGTGCACCGTGCGAGGAGATAAAGTATTCCAAAACGGTCAGACCTTCACGGAAGTTTGCCTTGATCGGCAACTCAATGGTTTTCCCTGTAGGATCAGCCATAAGCCCCCGCATCCCAGCCAGTTGTCGCAGTTGTTGAATATTACCCCGTGCACCCGACGTCGCCATCATGTAAACGGGATTAAATTGATCAAGGGTATCCATTAGGGCTTGGGTGACTGTTTTAGTGGCCTTCGCCCAGGTATCAATTACGAGATTATATCGTTCTTCATCTGTAATTAAGCCGCGACGATATTGTTGCTCTGTTTTGGCAACGGCTGCGTCCGCCTTGGCGAGTATCTCCGTCTTCTCTTCCGGAATGGTTATGTCCATCAATCCGACGGTTATTCCTGCCCGAGTAGAGAACTTAAAGCCTTGATTTTTCAGGCCGTCCAGCAATATAGCTGTCGCTTCGTAGCCACACCTGCGAAAAGCTATGGCAATAATGTCTCCGAGGCCCTTTTTACCAATAACTTCATTGAAATAGCCAACTTCAGGAGGAATGACAGAATTGAAAATTAATCGCCCAACGGTCGTCTCCAACAGTACCCCGTCACGACGAACTTTAATACTGGCCTGCAAGTGAACTGCTTTTGAATCATAAGCCAATACTGCCTCGTCATAATCTTTGAAAATTTTCCCTTCTCCAAAAGCCCCCGGACGATCCATAGTTAGGTAATAGGAGCCCAAAACCATGTCTTGGGTCGGCGTTTGTACAGGCCTTCCATCTTTTGGGTTCAAGATATTATGTGATGCTAACATCAGCAATCTAGCTTCGGTCTGAGCCTCTGTAGACAATGGAACGTGCACTGCCATTTGGTCTCCGTCAAAGTCCGCGTTATACGCTGTACAAACCAACGGATGGATCTGCAAAGCGCGGCCCTCGACTAAGATTGGCTCAAACGCCTGAATTCCCAAGCGATGGAGAGTTGGAGCCCGATTCAGCAGGACCGGATGATCTGAGATAACTTCTTCTAGAACATCCCAAACTTCTGGGCGTACCCTCTCAACCATACGTTTTGCACTTTTAATATTATGTGCATGTCCCTCATTGACCAGCTTCTTCATCACGAACGGTTTAAATAGTTCTAAAGCCATTTCCTTAGGGAGACCACACTGATGAAGTTTCAGGTTCGGACCAACAACAATAACGGATCGTCCAGAATAATCCACGCGTTTTCCCAACAAGTTTTGCCTGAACCGGCCTTGTTTCCCCTTTAACATATCACTAAGGGATTTAAGGGGTCGGTTCCCAGGTCCGGTCACTGGCCTGCCGCGTCGGCCATTGTCAATCAAGGCATCCACTGCTTCTTGGAGCATTCTTTTTTCATTTCTCACAATAATGTCTGGTGCGCCAAGATCCAAAAGACGTTTTAAGCGGTTGTTTCTATTAATTACCCGTCGATAGAGATCATTGAGATCCGACGTAGCGAACCGACCACCATCCAACTGGACCATCGGCCGCAGTTCTGGCGGAATCACTGGAACAACATCCATAATCATCCATTCCGGACGGTTACCAGACGTTTTGAAAGCCTCGACAACTTCGAGCCGACGTATCGCTCGAATTTTTCGCTGTCCAGATACTTCTTTTAACTCTATTCGTAGTTCATCATTAAGCTTGTCTAAATCCATCTCGCCGAGCAATAGTTTAACAGATTCCGCTCCCATGCCAGCTTGAAAACGATCCCCGTACTTATCTCTATATTCCCTATATTCCGTTTCAGTCAGGAGCTGTTTCTTCATTAACGATGTATCCCCAGAATCTGTCACAATATACGAGACAAAATACAGCACTTTTTCCAATGCACGAGGAGACATGTCCAAAAGTAAACCCATGCGACTCGGGATCCCTTTGAAATACCAAATATGGGATACTGGAGCAGCGAGTACAATGTGTCCCATCCGCTCACGACGAACTTTAGAACGGGTCACTTCAACTCCGCAACGGTCACAAACGATTCCCTTATACCGAACGCGTTTATATTTCCCGCAGTGGCATTCCCAATCCCTAGTCGGTCCAAAGATTTTCTCACAAAATAAACCTTCACGTTCCGGCTTTAAGGTCCGATAGTTGATGGTCTCTGGCTTCTTTACTTCTCCGAATGACCACTCGCGAATAATATCGGGAGAAGCTAAGCCTATTCGCATGCGGTCGAAGTTATTGACGTCTAGCAATCTTAATCGCTCCTTTCGTCGGGGGAATTATTTGAGATCATCTAGATCTATATCTTCACCCTCAAGGGATTCTTCATTTGATTCATCAATTGATTCTTCCTCAGCCGCAATGCCATCATCCTCGTCGTCCTTTGTCGCAATTATGCGCTTGGCCGGTGGCTGAACTTCCTCGTGTAAATCAATGCCCAGTTCCTTTGCAGTTTCCTTAATATCCTCATCAGTGTCATGGATCTGAATTTCTCTATCATCTGCCGCTAAGACTCTAACATCAAGTCCTAAGCTCTGCATCTCCTTGATCAACACTTTAAAGGATTCTGGAATGCCTGGTTCTGGTATGTTTTCACCTTTGACGATGGCTTCATATGTCTTGACACGGCCCACTACATCATCTGACTTTACCGTTAAAATTTCTTGCAGAGTATAGGCTGCCCCATAGGCTTCTAACGCCCAAACTTCCATTTCTCCAAAGCGTTGCCCGCCGAATTGGGCTTTACCACCTAAAGGTTGCTGGGTCACGAGGGAGTACGGACCAGTAGAACGGGCATGAATCTTATCATCTACTAAATGGTGAAGCTTGAGTACATACATATATCCCACTGTGATCTTACTGTCAAACGGGTCACCTGTTCGTCCGTCATATAATACGGTCTTCCCATCCTTCGGGAGTCCAGCCTTCTCTAGAGTCTCAAAAATATCATCTTCCGTAGCCCCGTCAAAGACAGGAGTAGCAATGCGTATCCCTAGAGCTTTAGCTGCCAAGCCTAAGTGAGTTTCCAGAACCTGACCGATATTCATTCGGGAAGGAACTCCCAATGGATTGAGCACGATTTCGATAGGTGTTCCATCGGGCATAAACGGCATATCCTCTTGGCGCATGATGCGGGATATAACTCCTTTGTTACCATGACGTCCGGCCACTTTGTCACCAACAGAGATTTTCCGCTTTTGAGCAATGTAAACCCGAACCAATTCATTAACTCCAGGAGATAATTCATCTCCGTTCTCGCGTGTAAAGACCTTAACATCAACAATTTTGCCCGCTTCTCCATGAGGTACTCGCAACGAGGTATCACGCACCTCACGTGCCTTTTCTCCAAAGATAGCACGCAGTAAGCGTTCTTCTGCAGTGAGTTCAGTCTCCCCCTTTGGGGTTACTTTTCCCACTAAGATATCTCCAGCACGAACTTCTGCACCGATTCGAATAATTCCTCGTTCATCAAGATCCTTTAAAACATCTTCTCCGACGTTGGGAATGTCACGAGTAATTTCTTCCGGTCCAAGCTTTGTATCACGTGCATCCGATTCATACTCTTCAATATGAATAGAGGTATAGTAATCTTCACGAATAAGCTTTTCGCTTATGAGAATCGCATCCTCATAATTATAACCTTCCCAAGTCATGAAGGCGACTAAAACGTTGTGACCCAAAGCTAGTTCTCCATGGTCAATCGACGGACCATCTGCGATAATCTGATTCGCATCAACCCGTTCGCCCTTGGTAACAATGGGACGCTGGGTAATACATGTACCTTGGTTCGACCGTGAATATTTGAGCAACTTGTGCTTCTCTGTCGTTCCATCATCGTGAAGAACAATAATTTCATCTGCGGTTGACCGCTCCACAATTCCAGCGTCTTTAGAAATTGCACAAACGCCAGAATCCTTGGCTGCCTTATATTCCATTCCTGTCCCTACATAAGGGGAATCAGTGCGCAAGAGCGGTACTGCTTGACGCTGCATATTAGAACCCATTAGGGCCCTGTTCGCATCATCATGTTCTAGAAATGGGATAAGAGCCGCCGCGATGGATACCATTTGTTTTGGGGAGACGTCCATGTAGTCTACTTGGTTTGGCGACACATGAACAAAGTCAGGGCCGTGACGACCGTCAATTTTTTCTCCCAGGAAGTTACCATCTTTGTCAAGCGGAGCATTTGCCTGCGCAACGACATATTGTTCCTCTTCGTCAGCTGTTAAGTAATGGATCTCATCCGTAACTCTGCCATTTTCTTTATCCGCCATACGGTAGGGAGCTTCAATGAACCCATATGGATTAATACGTCCGAAAGTAGCTAAGGAGCCAATCAAACCAATGTTCGGGCCTTCTGGAGTCTCTACTGGACACATCCTTCCATAGTGGGAAAAGTGAACATCACGCACTTCGAAACCTGCACGCTCTCTGCTCAATCCTCCCGGTCCTAAAGCACTTAGACGGCGTTTATGTGTCAACTCTGCCAATGGATTGGTTTGGTCCATAAATTGAGATAACTGACTGCTACCGAAAAACTCCTTAATTGCTGCAACGACTGGGCGAATATTAATTAACACCTGGGGGGTAATCACTTCAACATCCTGAATAGTCATCCGCTCGCGAACCACGCGTTCCATTCGCGACAAACCTATGCGGAATTGATTCTGGAGAAGTTCTCCCACGGAGCGCAGTCGACGATTTCCTAAATGGTCGATATCATCTTTATGTCCCTGTCCTTCCATCAAGGCAAGCATTCGTTTAACGCAAGCCACGATATCCCCACGGGTCAGATGTCGAATATCCATCGGAGGTAAATCTTCAGGATTTTGGAAATCTATCAGTTTCTTATTGAGTTTATAGCGACCTACCTTAGCCAGATCATAGCGCTTGGCATCAAAGAAAAGCGCTTCGAGCAATGATCGCGCACTGTCGACGGTAGGAGGTTCACCGGGTCTTAACCTTTTATAAATCTCAACTAGAGCTTCTTCGGTTGACTCTGAGTTGTCTCTTTCCAAAGTAGCTCGAATATATTCATTATCGTTAAACAGCTCTAATATCTGGCCGTTGCTTGCATAGCCCAAAGCACGAATCAGAACAGTGCCCGGTAATTTCCGAGTTCGGTCAACCCTAACAAAGATATTATCGTTAACATCCGTTTCAAATTCTAGCCATGCACCACGATTTGGAATAACCGTCGCTCCATAGAGTTTCTTACCACTCGCATCGATGTGTTCTGCGTAATAGACTCCAGGAGAACGAACAAGCTGGCTAACGATAACACGTTCGGCTCCGTTAATAATAAACGTACCTTTGTCTGTCATCAACGGGAAATCCCCCATAAAGACTTCCTGCTCTTTTACTTCCCCTGTTTCCTTATTAATCAGTCGCACCTTTACGCGCAGAGGCGCAGCAAACGTAACATCGCGTTCCTTGCACTCCTCCACCGGGTATTTAGCTTCCCCTAAGTTATAATCGATAAATTCCAAGACTAGATTGCCTGTGAAATCCTGAATAGGGGAAATATCGCGAAACATATCGCGCAACCCTTCATCGAGAAACCACCGATAGGAGTTCTGCTGAATTTCAATTAAATTTGGCATGTCTAGGACTTCCCGGATTCTGGAATAAGTCCAACGTTCCCTTGTCCCTACCTTAACAGGATAGAACATAATGTTTCACCCCTCAGTGCGGTTTCCTCTCAGTGAGGTATAAATATATTGACATATACAGCCAAAAGCAAGGCCTTTTAATAGAACCTCGCTTCACTGTTTATGGAATTCGCCATCATTTCGACAAAATCAATCTAATGTCTCCTTAATATCCAATGCTTCCGATTTATTACCATAGCATGGACAGTTTAGATAATAATTCCAATCATATGCATAGTAACATTTATAAAGTATATCAAAGCAGAGGAACTCTGTCAAGTAATATTGTGGTAACAAGCTTTCCTATAAGTATAAGAAAGAAGGTACCTCCTCATGAGAGAATACCTTCTTAGATCTCCACTCCAATGCTTATTTCACTTCGGCGGTGGCACCAGCTTCAGTTAATTCAGCTTTCAAAGCTTCAGCATCGTCTTTTGAGATTTTTTCTTTAACAGCTTTTGGAGCGTTGTCAACGAGATCTTTAGCCTCTTTCAGACCTAAGCCAGTGGCTTCTCGAACAACTTTAATTACACTGATTTTGGATGCTCCGCAACTAAGAATTATAACATCAAACTCAGTTTTTTCTTCTACTTCATCAACTACAGGAGCTGCTGCTCCTCCAGCAACCGCTACTGGAGCAGAGGCGCTTACACCGAATTCTACTTCAAAAGCCTTAACAAGTTCAGATAATTCCAGGACAGTTAAACCTTTGACGGATTCGAGAATTTCATTTACTTTAGACATTTTTAATTTCCCCCTTATAATATGAATCAATTTTGTTATAACGAATGAGCATTAAATTATTGAGCAGCCTTGAGTTTACGCACTTCTTCCAAAGCATAGCCCATTTTACGTATTGGTCCTTGGAGAACGTTGGCCATACCAGTAAGAGGCGCTTGCATACCACGCAAGACCATAGCCAATAGCACTTCACGGGAAGGAAGATTAGCGAGAGCTTTGACGTCCTCTGGACCGATTACTTTCCCATCCAGAATCCCCGCTTTAATTTGGAACTTTTTTAGTTTATTTACTTTGGCAAACTCCATCAAAACTTTCGCAGGAGCAATAGGATCTGCACAAAAGGCAAGTGCAGTTGGTCCTTTGAGATAGGAATCCAAGCCTTCTATACCTAGTTCGACAGCAGCTCGACGCACGAGTGTGTTTTTCATAACTCTGTATTCGACACCTGCAAGACGCAGTTGTGCACGCAATTGCGTTACTTGAGCTACGGTCAAACCTCGGTAGTCAGCTAAGACAACTCCAGATGCTTGTTGGAATTTATTCTTAATTTCCGAGACTACTTGGCCTTTTTCCACAATATTTGGCATTATAGGTACCTCCTTCCTTCAGATAAACCCAGCAAAAAACCTCCGCGTTTGCAGAGGTTAAGAATGCCAAATAACTATCCATCGGCGTATCTTCCAACCTCGGCAGGACATTAAGCCTTACAGCTCCTGCTTTCTACAGCGGATTTATTTAGTTCCTAGTAAGTGTATCCCCTCAGCTGAACATTGTCAAGCACATACTTATATTAAAAAGCTTTTGCAGGGTTAATTCGTACGCCAGGTCCCATAGTAGAGGACACCGTAACACTTCGCACATATTGGCCCTTAGCAGCAGCAGGCTTAGCTTTAGACAAAGTCTCCGCTAACACAAGATAGTTTTCGAGCAGTTTTTCAGCTGTAAATGAGGCTTTACCGATCGGCGCTTGAATAATACCAGCCTTCTCCGCACGGTATTCTATCTTACCAGCTTTGATCTCTTTGATCGCACGAGTTACATCAAGCGTAACCGTACCAGTCTTCGGATTAGGCATAAGGCCTTTAGGTCCGAGAACACGGCCCAGTTTACCGACCATCCCCATCATATCAGGCGTTGCGACAACTACTTCAAAACCAAACCATCCTTGTTCGATCTTAGCAATCATGTCTTCAGCGCCGACAAAGTCTGCACCCGCTAATTCTGCTTCCTTAGCCT
>Ga0209386_1000331_pt1 | contig 24332 bp, 23 predicted proteins | sample NGEPertwo_FD_184510 | JGI IMG/M metagenome (GOLD analysis project Ga0209386, IMG submission 184510) | Arctic peat soil microbial communities from the Barrow Environmental Observatory site, Barrow, Alaska, USA - NGEE Permafrost154B-two... | ecosystem: Environmental > Terrestrial > Soil > Wetlands...
CTGGTCGATCGTGCTGATCTATCTGATCGTGGATCGGCTCTACCGGATCCCGGCTTCGGCCCTGATCATGATCCCGGTCGCCTTCTTCACGGTGGGCGTGGGTCAGGTGCTCTACGAAGGCGACCGCGCCCTCCCTGAGGAGCTTGACAGTGGTTGGCTCGTGGTGCACGTCGGGGTTAGTCTGCTGGCGTATGCCGCCTTCGCTCTGGCTTTTGCCACCGCGTTCTTCTACGTGGTGCAGGAGGACCTGCTCAAGCGGCGATATCGGCAGGTGAGGCATCTGGTGCTGACTCTGGCCGGTGCGCTGGGCCTCGGCACCGGGCTCTACGTGGGCTACCTCATCGCCGACCCCACCCTTTTCGAGGACGCCGCCGGCAACCGGGTCTATGCATACTCCGGAGCCGACGTCACCATCATCCTGGTCGGCGCGGCCATCGGCTTGGTCGCGGCTCTTGCCGTGGGCTGGGTCGCAGCCCGAGGGGCTTCCCGCCCGAGCTTCGCCAACCGCCTTCCCGCGCTCAACCTCTTGGACAATCTGAGCTCCAGGAGCGTGGTGGCCGGGCTCGCTCTGCTGGCCGTGGGCATCCTCACCGGCGGCATCGGCGCCCATCAGGAATGGGGCGCCTTCTGGCGCTGGGAGCCCAAAGAGACCTGGGCGCTCGCCGCCTGGCTCTTCTACGCCGGATACGTGGCCCTGCGCGAGTTCGCCAACTGGCGCGGCCGGAACACCGCTGTTTTAGCGATAGCCGGTCTTTTCATCGTCTTCTTCGCGTTTCTGGGCGTGAACCTCTTTCTTCCTGGGCGACATGACTTCAACTAGCCGGCTGGAAAGCACGGTCCCGCTGTACCTCGCCGGGCTGCGGCTGGAGGGTAAACCCTGTCTGATAGTAGGCGGGGGAGCTGTGGCGGCGCGCAAACTGGCGCCGCTTCTCGAGGCGGGTGCGTGGGTCACCGTGGTCGCGCCCGCTCTTGGCCGGCAACTTGGAGACTCGGAACCCGCCGACACGGCCACGGGCGTCGCCGACCGGGGGGGCTGGCGGTGGATCGCGCGTGCCTTCCGTGCGGAGGACGTCCAAGGTCAAGTGCTGGTCTTTGCCGCAACCGACGACGCCGTACTGAACGAGCAGATCGGTCGGAGCGCGGCAGCGGCGGGGGCCCTGGCCAACCTGGCCACCTCTCCCGAGGAATCGGACTTTCACGTTCCCTCGGCGTTTCGCCGCGGCTCTCTTCAGGTTGGCGTGCTCACCGGAGGCAAGGCGCCGGCCTTGGCCGCGAGCCTTCGCCGGGAACTCGAAGCGCGGGTGGGCGAAGAGTGGGAAGAGGTCGTCGAGGTCCTCGGTGAGCTCCGCGATTCTCTGACGGAGCAGAACGCGGATCAGCAGTTGCGTCAGGAGCTTAACCGCGAACTCGCCCATATGGATCTCGCCGGTTTGCTCGCGGAGGGCGGCGCCGACGCGGTTCGCTCCGCGGTGCAGGACCGGCTGCGGCAAGGCGGGGTCTGAGTCATGCGCCTAGCCGTACTGGGAGTCAACCACAAGACCGCGTGCCTCAGCCTGCGGGAGCAGGTGGCATTGAACACCGAGGCCAGCCACAGCCTGGTGCGCACGCTCGTCAATTGCGCTCAGGTATCCGAGGCGGTGGCGCTCAGCACCTGCAACCGCACCGAGATCTACCTGGCCGGCACGGAACTGCCGCTGCGCACGGTGGCCAAGGATTGCCTCTGCTCGAGCACCGGCGTCTGCCGGACGGACCTGGACGACAGCGTCTACTACTACGAGAACATGGATGCCGTGGAGCACGTTTTCAGCGTCGCGGGCTCGCTTGATTCCATGGTCTTGGGCGAGGCGCAGATCCTCGCGCAACTCAAAGAGGCTTACTCGGTGGCCCAGGAGGCCGGCACCACCGGGCCGATGCTCAACCGTTTGCTGCGCCGCTCGTTCGAGGTGGGCAAGCGGGTGCGTTCCGAGACCAAGATCTCCGAGGCTTCACTTTCGATCGCCTCGGTTTCGGTGGACCTGGCCCGCAACGTCTTTGGGGATCTGGCCGATCATCCCGTGCTGGTCATCGGTGCCGGCGAGATGGCGGAGCTCGTGGTCACCCACTTGAAGGGCCACGGGGTGAATCGCATCCTCGTCGCCAACCGGACATATGAACGTGCCGTTGCGCTTGCCGAGAAGTTTGGTGGCGAGGCGGTGAGGTTCCAGGAGGAGCACGAGGATTCCGAGAGAGGCCGGAAGCAGGTTGGCTCCCACCCTCACAACCTGGCCCTCGCTCAGCATCTGAGCCTGGCCGACATCGTCATCTCCTCCACCGGCTCCTCGGACCCCATTATTGGCCGGAGGCTGCTGGAAGGAGTAATGCGCCGGCGCAAGAACCGGCCCATCTTCTTGATCGACATTGCGGTTCCTCGCGACATCGATTCCGAGGTGAACCGGGTCAATAACGCCTATCTGTACGACATCGATGATCTGCAGGAGGTCGTGGCTTCGAATCTGGGTGAGCGCGAGCGCGAGGCGGTGAGGGCGCGCGAGATCATCGCCGAGGAGGTGGGTTCCTTCGAGGAATGGGCGCGCAGCCTGACCGTGCTGCCCACGCTGGTCGCCTTCCGGGAGTGGGCGTCCGCCATCAAAGACGAAGAACTGACCAAGTACCTGGGCCGTATGCCCGACCTCTCCGAAGAGGACCGGGAGAAGGTGCAGGCGCTGGCGCACTCCATCATCAACAAGATTCTGCATCCTCCGACGATGGCGGTGAAAGAGAGAGCTGCGGCGGACGAGGGCCAACTCTATGCAGAGGCGCTGCGCACCCTTTTCCAGCTGAACGGAGCCGGCCGGAGCCAGGCAGAAGCTTTAGAGAAAGACCGGACCTCGAGCGGGTTTGGGTCCGAGGACAAGACAAACTCAAACTCGAGGAGCTAGTCATCAGCGCGAAGACCGTCGTCATCGGCTCACGCAAGAGCACGCTGGCCCTGACCCAGTCACGCTTGGTTCGCCAGATGTTGTTGGATCTCGATCCCGGTCTGGAGGTGCGAATCGAGAAGATCGTCACTTCCGGCGACCGCATCTTGGATTCCCCGCTGTCTCAGATCGGGGATCGGGGACTCTTCGTCAAGGAGATCGAGGAGGCCCTGTTGCAGGGCGATATCGATCTCGCGGTGCACAGCGCCAAAGACGTACCCACGGCGCTGCCGGAGGGTCTGGGGCTCTTGGCCTTCCCTCCCAGGGAGGATCCGGCCGACGTCTTCGTCGGGGGCCTCAGCTCGGTGGATGACCTCGGGCCCGGCAGGGTAGTCGGCACGAGCAGTCTCCGCCGGCGCTCCCAGCTTCTGGCGAACTATCCGGAACTCGAAGTGGTCGACATCCGGGGCAACGTGGAGACTCGGATCCGCAAGATCGAAGAGGAGAAGTTGGACGGCACCATCCTCGCCAAGGCTGGGCTCGAAAGGCTGGGTCGGCTGGGGGAGGCGGCCTTCGAGTTCCCGCTCGAGGTGATGGTGAGCGCCGTTGGACAGGGGTCGCTGGCGCTGGAAGGCCGAATCGGCGACGAGAAGCTCGCCCCCTATATTGAGCGGCTGGATCACGGTGCCACCCGCCAGGCGGTGCTCGCGGAACGTGCGCTGATGCGCACCCTCGAGGGAGGCTGCCAGGTACCCATAGGCGCCCGCGGCGTCGTGCAGGATGGAGAGCTCTTCCTGGTTGCTTACGTGGGCAGCCTGAATGGGGAACGCCACCTGCGCCGGGAGGCACGCGGTCCGGCCGGGCGGCCGGAGGAACTGGGGACGCGGATGGCAGAGGAGTTGCTCGAGGCGGGCGCCGACGTCATCCTGGAGGAGATCCGCAGCGCCTGCGCCGCCCCTGACAGCCCGGACGCCTGCGAACCTCCCACCCCGGCGGCGGACTGATGGACGATACTTCTCGAAACCACGCTGTTGCTTGGCGCGATCCCCGGGTGTTCCTGGTGGGCGCCGGCCCGGGCGACCCGGGCCTGATCACGGTACGCGGGCTGCGGCTGCTCGAGCGGGCCGAAGTGGTTCTCTACGACCGCCTGGTGGACCCCATGCTGTTGGACGCAGCCCCTCCCAGCGCGGAGATGATCTATGTGGGCAAGCGCACGGCCGCTCACACCGTGCCGCAGGACGACATCAACCGCCTGCTGCTCGAGCACGGCCGCCGGGGAAAGCGGGTGGTGCGGCTCAAAGGGGGTGACCCCTTCATCTTCGGCCGCGGCGGGGAGGAAGCGATGACCCTGCACGAAGCCGGGATACCCTTCGAAGTGGTGCCGGGCATCTCCGCGGGCTACTCGGTTCCCGCCTACGCCGGCATTCCCGTGACCTATCGCGGCCTGACTTCGCACGTCACCTTCGTCACCGGCCACGAGGACCCCACCAAGGACAGCGCGGCCCTCGACTGGGACAAGCTCGCATCCGGGGTGGGGACCCTGGTCATCTTCATGGGAGTGAAGAACCTGCCGCAGGTGGTGCAGAAGCTCAAGGGGCGGGGCCGGCCGGGAGACACTCCGGTCGCCCTCATCCAGCAGGGAACTCTGCCCCGTCAGCGCACGGTGGTCGGTTGCCTTGACGACATCGTCGACAAGGTTCGGGAATCGGGGCTGCGCCCGCCCGCGATCACTGTCATCGGGGATGTCGTCGGTCTGCGGGAGCAACTGGCCTGGGCTGAGCAGCGGCCGCTCTTTGGCCGCCGCGTGGTGGTCACTCGGGCGCAGGCGCAGGCGCAGGACCAAATCGAGCGCCTCCGTGACCTGGGAGCCGAGGTGGTCGCCTTTCCCACCATCCGCATCGAACCGGTGATGCAGTCCCGCGAGATCAGCGCCATGCTGGAAGGGCTCAGCCGATATGAGTATGTGGTCTTCACCAGCGCGAATGCCGTCGCCTGCTTCTTCGCGAGATTGGGAGAGGCGGGCCTAGACGTCCGCCGGCTGCACCGGGCCACGGTGGTGGCCGTCGGTCCCAAGACGGCAGCCGCCTGCCGCGCCGGAGGACTGCAGCCGGACCTCATCCCCGAGGCCTTCGTCGGAGAGGGCATTCTCGAGGTGCTGGGGGATCGGGAACTCGAGGGTGCCCGGGTGCTCATCCCGCGGGCCCGTAAAGCCCGAGACCTTCTCCCCCGGACTCTCAGTGCCGCTGGGGCGGTGGTTGAAGTGGTGCCGCTCTACGACACCCTGCCCACGGAGCCCGAGGCCAAGGTGATCGAGCGGGTGCTCGGGGCGGACTTCGTCAGCTTCACCTCGAGCTCCACGGTGAAGAATTTCGCCGACCTCTTCCGCGCGCAGGGACTGGAGAACCGGTTAGGCGAGATCAGGGCCGCTTCGATCGGGCCGATGACCTCCGAGACCGTGCGCAAAGAGGGTCTCCAGTTGATCGTCGAAGCCGGGGAGCATACGGTCGAGGGGCTGGTCCAGGCTCTTGCGGCAAAGGGCGGCGGCTCGCCCCAGTAATCCCGCCCTACATTCGGTGGAAGGCGTATCCGGGGAGAGCGCCGGAGTCGTTGCTATACTCTCTCGGTTGCGCCCAGAGCGCTCCGAGAGAACCCGGTTTGGCCCTAGTTCCGGAGGTGTTCGCAGCAGATGTACTTTCCCCAGTACCGGCCGCGCCGTATGAGGCAGAGTGAGACCCTCCGAAGTCTGGTCCGCGAAAACCGTCTACACCCCGACAGCTTCGTCTACCCCATGTTCGCCATCCACGGCAAGGATGTGCGCAATCCGGTGGCTTCGATGCCGGGCGTGTTCCAGTTCTCGATCAATCACCTGGTGGATGAAGCGCGAGAGGTGGCGCAACTGGGCGTCAAGAGCGTCATCCTCTTTGGAATCCCGGAGCAGAAGGATGAGGCCGCCTCCGGCGCCTACGACCCCGAGGGCATAGTCCAGATGGCGACGCGCGCCCTCAAGCAGGAGCTGCCCGAGCTGACGGTGATGGCCGATGTCTGCCTTTGCGAATACATGAGCCACGGCCACTGCGGCGTGGTGCAGGGCGACCGGGTGCTCAACGATGTCTCGCTGGAACTTCTCGCGAACGCGGCCGTCAGCCTGGCCCACGCCGGGATCGACGTGGTCGCACCTTCCGACATGATGGACGGCCGGGTGGGCGCTATCCGCTCGGCGCTCGATCAGGAAGGGCACACCGAGCTGCCGATCATGTCCTATAGCACTAAATACGCCTCGGCTTTCTACGGTCCGTTTAGGGACGCCGCCGAATCGCCTCCGGCTTTTGGCGACCGCCGCTCATATCAAATGGACCCGGCCAACTCGGATGAGGGAGTGCGGGAAGCCCTGATCGATATCGAGGAGGGGGCCGACGTCGTCATGGTCAAGCCCGCCCTGCCTTACCTGGATCTGATCTACCGGTTGAAGACGGAAACCCGCTATCCCGTCGCCGCTTACAACGTCAGCGGCGAGTACGCCATGGTCAAAGCGGCCGCCGAGAGGGGCTGGATCGACGAGAAGGCTGTGGTCCTCGAGACGCTGCTTGGGATCAAGCGTGCGGGGGCGGACATCATCATCACGTATCACGCCAAGGACGCGGCCCGCTGGTTGGCCGAGGAGAGCAGTACCTGATGGAAGTAAAGGAAAAGACGCAGGAGCAGACCGAGGAGATCCAGTACCTGCCCAAGCTGATCGCTTGGGAGGTCACCCGCTCGTGCAACCTGTCCTGCAGGCATTGCCGGGCTTCGGCAGAGAAGGGTCCCTACCCCGGCGAGCTGACCACCGCTCAGGGCAAGGCGTTGGTGGACGACGTCGCCGCGTTCGCCAATCCCGTGCTCATCATGACCGGCGGCGATCCCCTGATGCGCGAGGACATCTGGGAACTGGCCGAGTACGCCATTCATCAGGCCGGCCTGCGCGTGGTGATGTCTCCAAACGGCACCTTGGTGACCCCGGAAGCGGCGCGCAAGATGAAGGAGGTGGGAATCCCCCGGATCTCCATCTCGATCGACTTCCCCACGGCCCAGATGCACGATGAGTTTCGCGGCGTTCCCGGCGCCTACGAAGGTGCTGTGCGTGGGGTTAAGAATGCTCTCGAGGCCGGCGTCCAGGTGCAGATCAACTCCACCATCACCAAGCTGAACGTGGACTACCTGGACGATCTGCTCAACCTCTCCAAGGAACTGGGGGCGGTGGCCTTTCACCCCTTCCTGCTGGTTCCCACCGGCCGCGGCAAGCAACTGGGACCGGAGGAGCTTCCTCCGGAGGACTACGAGCGCACGCTCAACTGGGTGTATGAACGGCAAAAGACCTCGGACATCTTCTTCAAGCCCACCGACGCGCCGCATTATCACCGCATCATGCGCCAGCGGGCCAAAGAGGACGGCACGGATCTCTCCGAACTCAAGATGCATCCTCATTCGCACGCCATGATGGCCGGCGCGGTGGGCAAGTCCCGCGGTCACGGGGACATGGACTCCCATTCGAAGGGTTGTCTTGCCGGGACCGGCTTTTGCTTCATCAGCCACACCGGTAAGGTCCAGCCCTGCGGCTACTTCGATGTGGTGGCGGGCGACGTCAAACAGCAGCCGTTCAGCGAGGTCTGGCGCACGTCCGAGCTCTTCCGCGATCTGCGGGACGTCTCCAAGCTCAAGGGCAAGTGCGGCATCTGTGAGTACCGCCGGGTCTGCGGCGGCTGCCGGGCGCGGGCCTACGAGATAACCGGGGACTATCTGGCCGAGGAGCCCTACTGCGTGTATGAGCCGGTCCGCCAGGGTTGCTGACGCACCTGACCCAAGACGCGGTTTATTGGTCTGGCAGTCGAGGGTGGATGACGCTACAGTTTGAGCATGGAGAGTCACCGTCGACGGTGGCCGATTCTGCGTGGAGCGGAATAGCTTCGCGCCGGGAGGGTAAGGAAGGAGGGTGGTCTCGCTGCCGAGCTCAGAGGATGGAAGTCGTCGCATGACCCCGGGCGCCGCCTGCCGCGTCGTCGGTTTTGCGCTGCTTCTGGCGGCCTTGCTCATTCCCCTGCTTCCGGCATCAGTCCTGGCCGCTCCCGGCAGCACCACTCCGACCACAGTTACGACTGTCGCCGCCGACGGCCCCGCCGCGGTAGGCGACCCCGCGAATCCCGATACCACCGTGATCACCGCCCCGCTCTTCTCGGGTTCCGATGAGCAGCAGAAGGCTTTGGAAGAAGTCAAGCGGAAGGCCGAGGAAGCCCAGCGCCAGGCTCAGCAAATCACTGAGCTTGCCGGGAGTATCCCGGGAGGCCTCTCCCAAGCCGAGGAAGCCCAGCGCCGCGCCGCCGAAGTCCAGAGGCGGGTGGACGAGATGGAGGCGTTATCCCGGGAGATCACAACCAAGCAGCAGGAGGTCATCCGGGTCGCGGCTGAGATCCAGGTGATGGACGACGAACTGGCGGGTGTCGTCGAGGAGTACAACCGCCGCATGATCGAACTCGAAGAAGCCAAGGCAGAGGCCGATGGCCTGCGGCGCGAGCTTTCTCTGGCCGAGAGGCAGCTGGAAACTCTCGAGGCGATCCTGGAAGAGCGGGTGATCGGCGCGTACAAGAGCGATTCCTCGCCCCTGGAACTCCTCCTCGATACCACCGATGTCCAGGACCTGATCAAGCGCATGAGTTTCCTGATAACCCTTGCCCAGGACGACCAAGAACGGGTCAGCGAAGCTTCGTCGTTGCGTTCGCGAGTCGACCGCCTTCTCGACGAACTGTCGCGGAAGATATACGACGTGACCGTCGCCTCGGAGCGGCTCGACGAGCAGCGCCGCATGATCGAGGGCAAGATGGCCGAACGCCAGGCCTACCTCGACACGCTGAACGTGGAGATCCGGGAACTGGTGAACCAGCAACTGGACGTCGCCCGCAACGTCATGCCGGCCGACTTCAACCTGGCCGCCTTCCTCACGAGCGACGGCAACGCGGTGGTCAAGACGGCCCTCAAGTACCTCGGGGTGCCCTATGTCTGGGGGGGCGAGACCACCTCCGGCTTCGATTGCTCGGGCCTCACCCTCTACGTCTTCCGCCAGCACGGGGTTTACCTGCCGCATTACTCCGGTTACCAGGCGATGATGGGCTACGGCGTTCCCCTAAACGCGCCCGCTGCGGGGGACCTGGTCTTCTTCGGCCGGCCGGTACACCACGTCGGCATATACATGGGCAATGACATGTATGTGCATGCTCCGCGTACCGGAGATGTGGTCAAGATCAGCCGGCTTTCGGCCCGGAACGACTTAAGCCACGTCCGCCGCTTCACCTTCGCCCCGGCCACCGACTCGTTGGCCATGGGCCTGGAGCAAGCGAGTACGGCGACACCGGCCCAGACGCAGGCTCCCTAGCCGTTTTTCCGCTCCGGTGCTTGGCCAGGAGCGGCGCTTTTGCCCGTCCGTCGTCCAGAGGGCGCGTGCTAACATCTTTGGGTGAACTCCGGCCGCGTCTACGTCGTCGATACCAACGCCCTCCTCAACGATCCAGAAGTGCTTTATTTCTTCTCTGGATCGGAGGTAGTGGTGCCCGCCGCTGTCCTCAAGGAACTGGATCACCTCAAGCGGCGCGGCAAAGATCGGCGCATCCGCTATCACGGACGCAAGGCCACCCGGCTGCTCTTCGAGGCCTCGCAGCAAGGCCGCCTAGTGGATGGGGTCCCCCTCGGCAATGGCTCGATTCTGCGGGTCGAGTCCGAGGGTGATTTCGAGGATGCCCCCGTGGATCTCGATCTGGAGCGCACGGACGACCTGATTCTCGCGCACGCCTGGGCGATTAACCGGCGACCCTTGGTACGAGCTACCCTGGTCACCAACGACCTGAATATGCTGTTGCGTGCCGAAGCGATGGGGATCGAGGCCTATCGGTTCGAGGGAAAGCTCGACCGGCTGCACAAGCAGGAGAGGGGGCTTCTCGAAAGGGCCCGCGAGCGCCGGTGGACGCTGATCTTCGCATTTCTCGCGCTCCTCTTCTTGTCTTCGACTGCCTATCTTTACGTAACCCGCCCTGCCCAGGTCAATGTGGCCACACTGCCTCAGGTGGACGACGCGTCACTGCTCCAGAGTCTTGGCATAGCTCCGTCGATACTCGAGGACTACTACAGCGGCCGGATTCGCGAAGACGAAGAGGATCTGGCTGCACACATCAACCTGGGGAACCTGCTCTTTGATCAGGGAGAGTTCCTCGAGGCGGTGGAGCACTATCGTACGGCTCTTCAACTGGAACCGGAGAACACGAACGTGCTGACCGACACGGGGATCGCCCTCATGGAGTTGGGTCACTACCGGGAAGCCGTCGTCACCCTGAGGAGAGCAGTGGGTCTCGCTCCCAGCGACAGCCTGATCAACTACAACCTAGGGGTGGCATACGCACTGGGAGGCAATGGCCAAGAAGCGATCAGGAGTCTGGATAGGGCGGTCAGGCTCGCGGAAGAGCAACAGTTCGCCCGCTTTTCCCTGGAAGAGGCGAAACGGTTGATCGAGGATTTGCGGACCGGCAACAGCAACGCGTTCCCACGCGACTCCTAGACGCAGCTACACGCAGATAACGGCGGGGGCTACTCGACCACGCTCAGAATCAGCCGCTCTTTTCCGGGCCCTGCGGATTCCACCATAAGCCGGGCCTCGAGCGGGCCGGTCTCGAAGACCGCGGCGCCGGCGCCGGTTTCCCCGCTTTCAGAAAGCCGCCATCCGCGCTCTTCCAGGTATGTTGCGAATTCCCGTCGTCCCTCTGCCTGGTCGAGCGAGGAACCTCCGCCCACCTCCACTGTGCCCACCGCAAGGAAGCGGGCGGCCTCCTCAGCTGTGAGCGCATCTCCCGCCCGCAGGGAGGGCAGCCCCCCAGACTGCCAGGCGTATCCGCGGTCGGCCAGCCAGTTGACCATCGCGGCGAGTTCCGCGGCCACATCGCGCAGCGGTTCCTCTTGGGCGGGAGGCACGGCTTCTATTCCGGCGACCTTGACGTTGTCGACGTAGGTGACGTCGCGCGTGAACCACCAGAGCATCGCCAACGCCAGAAGCAGGGCGGCGAACACCCGGAAGTAGACGGTCCAGCGCCGGGGGAGACGGAGCCCAAAGATTCGCCAAGCCGAGGTGTCGAGCCGAGGATCGTCGTGGACGCCGGTGTCGCCGTTCTGGGGTGGGAGCGGATCCGCGAGTTCGTCCCGCCCGGGTGGACGCGACTGAGTCAGAACTCGACTCAACGGGCTCCCGGAGGCTTGAGCAGATATCCACCGGATATCGCCATGATGAAGCCAAGAACGGTGAAAATCAGAAACTGGATGATGTCGAACTCTAGGAACTGGAATACGGCCAGGGTCCATAGGGTGACCCCCCCCACCAGAAAGAGCAGTCCGACAAAGTTCGGAAAGTCGAATCGCGATCCCAACTGAGCTCCCCTTGCGTATCCTCGGGCCTCGAAGGCTTGGTCTGGACAGCGTGTAGACGGGTGCTATAGTAGCAGACTGCAGGGGCTTGTGAAATCTCTTGCTTTAGCCATTGAAGCGGCGGACTCCTTACAAAGTTCCAGCAAATCTGCCACAATCGGAGCAAGTGAGGAGTCTCTCGTTGTCCAGGAAAACCCTTTCGCCGGGGTGGGCTGTCGAGGCCGCGGGAAGTTCGCCCATCTCGTTGCTTACCAGAAGAAGGAGCTGTCGTTGCCTGACGGTGGGAGGAGCCGGTTCCGCTTTCGCATCTATGATGTGGGTGGGCGGGCCGTTCGGATACGTCTACGCTACTTGATCCTCGTGGGTTTTGGCCTGGCGGCGGTTGCCGCGGCCTTCCTTTTGGTACCTTTTTACGTGACCAGCACTCCTCAGTTCTGCTCGAATTGTCACATCATGGATCCCTTCATCTCCTCTTGGGAGCAGTCCACCCACTCCAAGTTCGGCTGCGCGGAATGTCACGTGCGCCCAGGAATCCTGAACCACGTGGTGAACCAGGTGCGGGTGACCCAAAACATCTATGCAAACCTGGTCGGCGGCGCGGAGATGCCGGCGACGATTGCTTCTGCCAGTAACGAGAACTGCCTGCAGGCGGGTTGTCACAGCCTGAACCGGACCGCCTCCACGTCCGGGGATCTGCTCATACCGCATTACGATCACGTCACCCTGCGCGGCCTGCAGTGCAAGCACTGCCACTTCAACGTGGTCCACACTCCGGAGGGCGGCACCCCGGTGCCGCCGATGGGGGTCTGCGCCATGTGCCACGACGGAACTCAGGCTCCGAACGAGTGCGAGACCTGCCACCAGCACCCCCCGGCCGCGGAAGAGGCGCACCCAGACCTCGCTTTGGAGCAGCACGCGGAGTTCGCGCGAGGCCGCGAGCGAGAGTGCTTCGAATGCCACCACGCCGACCAGTCCTTCTGTTCGCAATCCGGCTGCCACAAGGAGGGCGAGTTCCAGTCCCTGACCGAGCGCGAGAGAATTCAAGAGAGGTTTAACGAGTAATGCGTTGGCCGCGTTTTCTCCGAATCTATGACGAGAGCGGGCGTCCCGTTCGGTTGCGGGTGCCTTACCTGGTCTTTATCGCGGCCGCCATCGTGATTATCGTGATGGCCGCCGTCTATCTGCCGGTGGCGATGACCTCCACCCCGAGCTTCTGCGGAAACTGCCACCTAATGCAAGAGCCGGTGGAGTTGTGGGAGAACTCGACTCACGCGAACGTCAACTGCAGCCAATGCCACATCGATCCCGGCTTCATCAATACGCTCGAACATAAGCTGATGTCCTACAAGGAGATCTACGGGCAGTTCCTCGGCGACGGAGAGATGCCCGACGAGATCCAACTGCCCTCGAACGAGGCCTGCCTGCAGTGTCACTCCCTAGATCGGAACGTCTCGCCCGGAGGGGACATCAAGATTCCGCACCGCGAGCACGTGGAGTTGCGCGATCTGCTCTGCGCCGACTGTCATTTCAACGTAGTCCACACCCGCCGGGCCATCTCGGGCGGCAATCCGCCCATGGACGTTTGCTACATGTGCCACGACGGCGAACAGGCGCCCAACGAGTGCGAGACCTGCCACACCACCCCGCGGGAGGCTTTTGTCGAACAGGGTCATCCGGTGGATGCCTTGGAAAACCACGGCGCCCTTGCCCGTGAGCGCGTCGAGGACTGCTATCGTTGCCACTCCCAGGAGTCCGGGTTCTGCGAGGATTGCCACAGCCAGCCGCCGGCCACGCACGCACGGGATGATTGGCGTTACACCCATCGCATCGAGGTCAATCGGGACGGGCGCAGCTCCTGCCAGGGTTGCCACGAAGAAGAGTTCTGCCAGAAATGCCACAGCGTCCAGCACCCGCCCAACTGGGTGAACCAACACGGAGACTTTGCGCAGGGTGGCGGTGAAGCGTGTCTCGTCTGCCATGCACCGGGATTCTGCAATGACTGCCACGATGCCGAAGGAGTCGGCACGCAAATAGGTCAGGCTCAGTAGAGCAAGGTCGGCCGATGAAGGAGGAGATCTTGAAGACGGTGGCCGGGGCTGCCGGGGGGTTAGCGAAAGAATTCACGTGTCTTCGCCGGTGGGCGGGGCTCGGGAGTCTCGCAATTGTCCTGCTCGTTCTCCTCTCGGGAGAGGTTGCCTGGGCGCAGGAGAGCGCGCAGCCGGCCGAGGCGGACCAAAATGGCTGCTTGGTGTGCCACGGGCAGGAATACTTGGGAGCCGTAGAGGTGGACGGAGCGGCGCGGGATCTCTTCGTCCGCCCTCAGGCCTACGAGGATTCGGCACACGGGCTGCTGCCATGCAATTCGTGCCACATCGGGTTTACCCACGACAATCCGCATCAGATGGTGACGAACGCGGAGTTCTTCGCCGAAACGGCGCGCGAAGCGTGCCGTAATTGCCATGCCGACCAGTTTGAGATGTATCAGCAGAGTTATCACGGCGAGCTAAGTCGGGGAGCGGTCGCCGGTGGAATCCAGGCCCCCGGCTGCATCGACTGCCACGGCATGCATCAGGTCCAGCGTGTCGACACGCTGGAATATCGTCAAGACATTCAGGAGATCTGCGGGCAGTGCCACGGCGGTCGTGAGCAGACGTTCCTCGACACCTACCACGGCAAAGCGATCACGCTGGGCCGCGAGGCCTCGGCCACCTGCGTGGATTGCCACGGTTCGCACTTCATCCTGCCCACCAGCAACCCCATGTCCACGCTTTCTGAGGCCAATCACCTAGAGACCTGCCGGAACTGCCATCCCGACGCCGAAGAAGGCTTCACCACCTTCTTGGTACATATTCAGCCCACCTCCACCGATGCCCCTTTGGTCGTCTTCGCGGTGGCGGTTTTCTACATTTCGATGATCGTCGTCGTCTTTGCCTTCGGGGGGATCCACACGCTCCTGTACATTTACCGGGGGCTCAAGAACGGTCTCTACTTCGGTAAAGGAGGTCACCACTGATGGCGGCCGGCACCGACGCGCGCGAAGGGGTGCGCCTCGTCTATAGAAGGTTCAGTGCCTTCCACAGGTTCAACCACTACCTGGTGATGATCAGCTTCTTTGGTTTGGTTCTCACCGGGATCCCGCTTAAGTTCAAGGACAGCCTCTGGGCCGAGTTTTTCATGGGCCTGATCGGCGGTGTCGAGGGTGCGGGTTTCATCCACCGCACGATGGCAGTCTTCAACTTTGCCTACTTCTTTCTGGAAATGGGCTATATGGCTTGGTACGTGGCCGCCCGCAAAGGTCCCATCTTCGGACCGGACTCTATCGTGCCCGGCAAGAAGGACTGGCAGGACATCAAAGGCATGTTCCGCTGGTTTTTGGGCAGGGGGCCCAAGCCGCGGTTCAACCGCTTCACCTACTGGGAGAAGTTCGACTTCTGGGCTCTCCTGGCGGGAACCTTCCTGATTGGCGGAACCGGCCTCATGATGTGGTTCCCGGAGTTCACCACTTCGTTCCTGCCTGGGGTTTCACTCAACGTGGCGCTGGTGCTTCATTCCAACGAGGCCTTCTTGGCTACCGGGGTGATCTTCATCTTCGTGCACTTCTTCTCGGCGCACGGACGCCCCGAGTCCTTCCCCGCCGACGAGGTGATCTTCAGCGGCAGTCTGCCCCTCGATCACTACATCGCGGACCGGCCCGCCGAATACGAGAACCGTCTGCGGGCGGGGACTCTCGATCAGGTGGTGCGTCCCGCGCCGACCGGCCCCATGACCCGCGTGAACTCGTGGCTCATGGTCATATTCAGTGTGGTTGCGTTGTTTGCCGCCACCTACACCATGTTGCTGGTGGTGTGGCCGCTTCTGTTCTAGCTTTGCAATTCGCCTTTAGAAGGATGTGAGTAGGATTTTGCAGTCGAATACGGGGGAGAAGATGAACCGGACTGGGGTGGGCACACCGCGGCCCCGACGCCGCATTGCGAGGGTCGCGGCCTCGGCCTCGTTCTTGGCCGTCTTGATGCTCGGGCTTTTTGTAGGAGTGGCCTCGGCCCAGGATGTCGAAGGATGCCTAATCTGCCACGGCGACCCGAATTTCACCGATCCCACGCCGGCAGAAGATCAGCAGGGTGCCGACCTCTCTCTCTATGTCGATTCCGAGCAGTTCCTGAACTCCGTGCATAACGGGCTGAAGTGCTCCGATTGCCACGAGGGCTTCCTCCTGACCATCCCCAACCATCAACTGGATATGGACAAGGATTTCCGGCAGGTGGCAATCGAAGCCTGCGAGGGCTGCCATCAGGAAGCCTTCCAGAAATACCAGACCTCGGATCACGCCCAGCGCTTCTACGAGGACCAGGCGGGGCCGATCTGCATCAGTTGCCACGGCTCGCACGCCATTCGCCGGGTGAACCTGGGCGAGGAATCGGCCGACTTCAAGATGAGCATGGCCCGTGACTCCTGCGGCCAATGCCACGTAAACAAGTTTGAGCAGGCCAGCCACGAGTTCCACTTCAAGGCGCTCTCGCTCGGGTACGAGCGGGCGGCGACCTGTTTCGACTGCCACGGCTTTCACGACAACCTGGCTCTGACCTCCGGCGAACCGGAGACGGTCGAGGCCTGCCGTCAGTGCCACCCCGGCGCGAACAAGGGCTTCACCTACTTCCAGATGCACCTGGAGGAGGGCTTCCAGAACGCCTGGTGGGGCGTGCGCGTGGTCTATTACTTCTTCAGTACTTTGCTGGTAGTGGTGCTCGTAACCGGCATCGCCTACACCACGGTCCATTTCCAGAAGGAAACCCGGACCATCCTCGGCGTGTTCGGCCGAGGCGCGGGACGCCTCTTCGGCTTCATCCGTCACCTCGAGGAAGAGTCGGTGAGAGAGCGCGAGGGCCGGCCGAACGGCCCCGAGGACCAATCCAAAGATGAACCTGAGGACGACGACAGGGGGATGCTGTAATGGCCGAGGCGACCTACCCGGCCACGGGTGAGGAACGGCCGGAGGGAGCGGCGGTTGCCGAGACGAATGTCGAGGGCCGTGACTACTATGTCCGCTTCTCGCCCTACCACCGGTTGAGCCACTTCGTCATGATGACCACCTTCATCGGCTGCGCCCTCACCGGCCCGCCGCTGAAGTACAGCTATGACTTCTGGGCTCAGGCGATGATGGGCTTCTGGGGCGGGGTCGAGAACGCCGGCCTGATCCATCGCGTGATGGCCGGTTTCATGGTCGCCGACTTTGTCATCCATGTGCTCTACCTTGGCTACCACATCGGGGTCAAGAAGGCCAAGATCTTTGGACCCGACTCGATCTTCTTCTGGAAGAAGGATCTGACCGACGCCCTGGGCATGGTCAAGTGGTTCTTCGACCGCGGCCCGCGACCAAGGTTCGAGCGCTTCACCTTCTGGGAGAAGTTCGACTACTGGGCGGTCTTCTGGGGGATCGCGATGATCGGCACTTCGGGCTTCGCGCTCTGGTTCCCCACGGTGACCAGCACGCTCGTGTCCGGCATCTTCCTCAACGTGGCGCGGATCATCCACGGCGACGAGGCCATCCTGGCCATTGGCTGGATCCTCTTCGTCCACCTTTACAACTCACACCTGCGCATGAACGTCTTTCCGATGGACCCGGTCATCTTCACCGGGCGTATGCCTATCGAGCACGTGAAGCACGACAAGGCCGCCTGGTACGACCGTCTGGTCCGGGAAGGAAAGATCAAGCCGGAGTGATGGGGAGCATGCCGCAAAAAGATAGCCTCGCGCCCCCGGAGAGGCATTCGCAGACGGAGCGGTGGCGAGTACCCGCTCTGCTTTTCCTGGTGGTCCTGACGCTCGCAGTCGTCCTGCTGGCGGGCTGTGGAGAGGATGAACCCTCGAGCGCCGAGAGCTTTGGGCAGCGGCTGCTCGAAGCGGAGCAGGAGCCGGAGGTGGCGGCCGAGCCGGCCAGCTTCATCAGCCTCTGCGCCAACTGCCATGACCGGCTGGACCGGGAACTCGATTGGCGGCGGGAGCGAAAACTGGTGTTCAGCCATCCCGCCCACTTCGCCCAGGGCATCCGCTGTCAGGCGTGTCACGAGGAGTTTCCGCACAAGCCCGGACGAACGTTACATGTGAACGTCGAGACCTGCTTCGTGTGCCACGGGACACTTCACGGGCAGGATGGAGAGTTGGCTTCGACCGACTGCGAGACCTGCCACACTCCCGATATCGCGCCGGTGACCGACGAACACAGCCTGTCTAACTGGCTCCTGGCGGAAGGGCCGGAACGAGCCCGCCATGCGGAGAAGGCTACTCAGCAGCGCCTGTACTGCAAGATGTGTCACCAGGAGACGTACTGCCAGGACTGCCATCAGGTGGAGATGCCGCATCCCGAGGACTGGCAGGCCGCGCACATGCCGGCCGCCCAGGAAAACGGGAGGGCCTGTGACCGGTGCCATACGCCGGAGTACTGCAACGCCTGCCACCACGCTGCCTTCGAGCAGCCGCCGGACTGGCGCCGGCAGCATCGCACGGTGGTGGGTGATGTGGGAATCGATGCCTGTTTTGAATGTCATGACCCCACTTTCTGCTCGAACTGCCACGTTCGAGTCGGTCAAGACAGGGGTGTTCTCGGGGGGCCGGGAAACGGGGGCTAAGTGAAAGAGGAGGACCCCATGAAGACCCCTTGGCGTGGCCGCGGGGCAGAGCTCGTGCCGGGAGTCTTTCTCCTGGCGGCGTTACTGGCCCTTGCCCTCTTCTCGCTCGGCTGCGGGGAAGATGCCGAGGCCCCGAGCAGCACCACCGAGCAGGCGGAAACGGCCCCGGCAGTGCCGGTCCGGAGCGAGCAATGCCTGTCCTGCCACACCGACTTTGCCGAGCGGATCTCAAACGAGAACCAGCGGGTCTTCTCTCACGAACTCCATCTGGAGCAGGAGATCGACTGCAGCGCCTGTCATTCGGACGTGGGGCACGACGGGGCCCCGATTCACCATCCGAGCTCCTGCCAGGATTGCCACGGAATCACCATGCCGCACCCCGGCGGTTACATAAATGAGCACGGTGAGCAGGTGCTAGACGAGGGTACCGACGTCTGCACCCGTTGCCACCATATCCATCTGCACTGTCAGGCATGCCACGGCATCGAGATGCCGCATCCTGCCGAATGGGAGCAGAAGCACGGCGAGTTGGCGGTGCCGGAGTTGGAATCCTGCCGGCAGTGCCACCAGTCGGACTACTGCCTGCAGTGCCATCCGGTGGAGATGCCGCACCCCGGGGATTGGATCAAGACCCATGGCCTGCCCGTAGTGGACCAGGGATCCGCGGCCTGCACCAGATGCCACGAGCCCGATCTCTGTGTCAGCTGTCACGGTATGCCCATGCCGCACCCGGAAGACTGGGGTACCGGTCACCCCGCTGTGGCCGCGGAGAAGCGGGCCGAATGCCTGCTTTGCCACACGGAGCAGGACTGCGCTGATTGTCACGAGATCCATCAGACCCACGGGAAGGATGGTGTGTGATGCGCTTATCAATCAGTTCCCGTAAGACCCGCTTCGGGCTATTGCTGGTCGTGGGATTGCTCCTGGTTTTGGGGGGCACCGTGCTTTGGGACTCGCCGGATACCATGGCGCAGGAGGAATCCGAACCCGGCCGTACGCGCACGGACCTTCGTGGACTCCCGGCGACCAGTGAGCAAACCGACGTAAGCGGGGCGCCGCGAGAATCCGGGGGCGAGCCTTTCCGTACGTGCGAGGCGTGTCACCCCGACTTCTTGCAGATGCCTCCCCAGTCAGCGGATCTGATCTTCTCCCACCAAACCCATTTGGACGAAGACGTGGAATGCGCCACCTGCCACAACCCTCCCCTGGGTCATTTTGGCAAGCCGGCTGCATTGATGAGCACCTGCCTCTCTTGCCACGAGGGGCAGACGGCACCGAACGAATGCGAGAACTGCCACCGCAAGTTGGACGAGATCGCACCCAACCTGGACGAACCCATCGTCCACCTCGACCCAGATGCTTCCAAGCGGCAGAGCTGCGACAAATGCCACGATGTCGAAGTTTGGTGCGAGCGCTGTCACGGTGTGGACATGCCCCACCCCGAAACCTGGCGGAGCGCCCACGGAGAGGCCGCCCTGGCCGAGGCGCAGGTATGCGAGAAGTGTCACCAATCCAGGGACCCCGCCTACTGTGTGGAGTGTCACGGGGTGGCCATGCCTCATCCGGCTTATTGGTATTCGGGCCACGGAGACATTGCCTCGGACAATCGGGATACATGCAATCAGTGCCATCCGGAGGCGCCCCAGTACTGCAACGAGTGTCACCACGCGGGCTTCTCGCCCACCGAGGATTGGCTGCCAGAACAGCACGGTCAGGTCGTGGAGGATCGTGGGGAGGCCACCTGCCTTGTTTGCCATGAGGAGGAGTTCTGCGCGCAGTGCCACACCGCGGGACGGTTTGTTAAGGGATGATCCTGGAGAGGACGGCTTCGCCGGCCTCTCGAGAACCAATATGCCATTCATATTTCGCGGGACAGAATGAAGGAGGTGAATGCATGATTAGACTGCGAAATCAGAGCCTGCTGCTCGCATCCGCTCTGGTCCTTCTGCTGGCCGCACTGGTGTTCTTTGCCGGCTGCCAGGAAGCCGACGATGAACCGGAAGCCACCGACACCGAGGCCACGGAGGCAACCGACACCGAGGCGACGGAAGGGACAGAGGACACAGAGGGTGAGGTAACCGACACCACCACAGCCGACGCCGATTCGACGGAGACAACCGAGGCCGTTGAGTCCCTGGCCCCGGTCTCCGCATCGTTTCAGACCTGCGCCGACTGCCACTCGGACTTCAACCAGTTCCTGGCCGACAGTACCGTGCTCACCCCGAACTTCAGTCACGCTGTGCACCTGAATCAGGGGTTTGAGTGCGAGTCCTGCCACGTGGTGCCGACGCACGAGCCCGACACGATCAACCAACCGCCGATGCTCAAGTGCTTCTCCTGCCACGGTCAGGAGGCCGACGCCAGTGCGCCGGGCGAGTGTAGCGTCTGCCATCCGGCGGACTTCCCGCTGGTTCCGGCCAACCACACCGAGCCCAACTGGTTGCCGCCGGCAACTCCAGCTGAACTGATCGCCACGGTCGACTCACAGCACTCCGGTGTAGCGACCCAGGACCGGGCTTACTGCGAGATGTGCCACGCTCAGCAGTTCTGCCAGGATTGCCATAACACCGAGATGCCGCATCCGAGTGACTGGACACAGGTCCACTCCACGACGGTGCGCGACGCGGGCGATCCTCAGCAGTGTTTGCGCTGCCATCCGCAGGAGTTGCTCTGCAACACCTGCCACCACCCCGGCTTCGAAGCGGGGAGTGGTACGTGGAGGCAACAACACCCGCCGATAGTGCGCAATGCCGGCGCGGAGGCCTGCTTCCAGTGCCACAATCCTTTGACCTGCGCACGCTGCCACGTGACAGGCGAATATCAGTCCTTCGACTGATGGTGAGGTAAGGAGAGAGGGATGGAGTGGGGCGGCGCCGCAAGGCGCCGCCCCAATTCTTTGGGCTTAGCCCTGGCGCGCTTTCTGCTGCTTCATCTGGTAGAGGCTGGCATCGGCCTGCTGCAGTAGTTCTTCCGTCTCCAGACCGTCCAAGGGACACGAGGCCGAGCCCTGGCTCACTTGGAGCGCTATCAAGGTATGGTCGGTCTTCAACTTGGTCTTGCGCAGCGAGTCCGAAATCCGGTCGCCCACCAAGCGGACCACGTCCATCTCGGTTTCGGGCATCAGGATCATGAACTCGTCGCCCCCGAAGCGGAACGACAGATCGACGTCGCGCACGTTGGAACGGATGACTGCGGCCACATGCGATAGGGCGGCGTCACCGACGGCATGCCCGTAGGTGTCGTTGGTCCATTTGAGGTTGTCCGCATCGAGCATCAGCAGGGAGAAGGGGTGGCGATAGCGCTTGTACATCTCCACCTGCCGCTCCAACTGCTGCACCAGGTATCTGCGGTTGAAGAGCCCGGTCAAGGGATCCGTGTGCGCCAACCGATCGAGTTCGGTGATCGAGCGTTCGTGGTAGCTCTCGGTGGCCGAGGCGGCGATGCCCTGCAAACAGGTGCGGAGTCTGAGCATCAGGGAGAGCAGTTCGTGGTCCTCCCTCCGAAGGGCTTGAGCCAACAGGGACCAGATAGACTCCTCGAGCGCCAGGGTGTGGCGGAACAGAGCCTGCATCCCCTCTTTGCCTGAACCGACCGACGCCCCCAGAATCGCGGCGCGCTCGTAGTAGCGGCCCCCCGGGGCGAACTCCTGCATGGCTTCCTCATCTTCGAGGGCTCGAGCTATGCCTTCCACTAGTTCTACCGACGTGCTGATGCTTTCTTGCGTGGGGAAGCTCTCCAGGGTGGAAAGGTCGTTGATATCGCTGATGATCCGGCCAAGCCAACTCTTGGTCAGTTGGAGCTTGTTCTCGTCGAGGAGCCTCCGGGTCTTACCAAAGAGCGGGTGCGGGGGAGGCTGATCGTTCTCACTCAGCAACTCGTCCATCTGCCCAAAATCTTCGACCAAGACGAAACTCTTTCTCCTAGGAGTATGATTAGGACTACTATAATCTAACCGGCCGTCCGAGTAAACTTCCGCGTTACTGTTTGGCCGCCCATTCGTCTGGGGCCGCCCTCAAGCCTCTCTCAGTTATTGCCGATGGCCTGACATTAGAAGCGCCCGAAGGCGGAAAGAGAGGCCATGTCGGCATCCGGCTCCTTGGCCACCATAGGTGTGGCGGAACTTCTGCAGATCGGTGCCCTTTTTCGAAAAATGGGCTCACTGGTGTGCACTTTCAAAGACGACCGATCGATTACCGTGTACCTGCAGGATGGATACTTGAGCGGGCTGACCGACACCGGCGCGGTATGGCTGCTTGGCGATCTGTTGGAGTGCATGGGGCTGCTCAGCGAGGCGGAGAAGTTCCGACTGCTGGCCGAAGCCCGGCTTCACGGCAAGCGACTGGGTCAGTTGCTGCTGGAGGAGGAGGTCCTTTCTCGCGCCGAGATGGAAGGCCTGCTCCGGCGACTGATCATGCAGTCGCTCCTATACGCGGTCGAGAACGAGGCCGATGGCTGGTTCGAACTGGAACTGGGCGCCGTGTCTCAGACCTCGGTGATGTTTCCGATCAACGATTTCTTGATCGAAATAACATCGGCCGTCGATGAACTGGAGCGTTTGCGGTCGCTGCTCGGGCCTGGAGGTGGCCGCGTCGCGCTGAGCCCGGTGGCGGACCTGGAGGACCACGTGCACGCTCTGCCCTATCGGCTGGTCCAGGTGCTGGCTCACGTCGACGGAGACAAGACTCCCATGGAAGTGGCGGCGTCTTCGCCCTTCTCGCCATCGGAAACGCTGAGGCTCCTGTCGGAGTTGGGCCGGCTGAAACTGGTGGTCTGGGCGGCGGCGGCCGAGGTACCGGAAACCGAGGTGGTCTTCTTTCTCAAGCCCTCCGCCGAGAAACCGCCGGCGGGCCGCGCAAAAGATAGGTCTTCACCGGTGAGCCCTCTGATAGAATTGCGCCGGCGGCTGCCTTAATACGGTCCGCCCCACTGTCCTACCTCGTTCTTGGGGGTCACTTGAGGGTCGGATTCGACGCGCGCGCGATTGATACCAGCGGTATCGGCAGGTACACGAGAGATCTGCTGCTCGGGCTCGCCGAACTGGACGTCGACCTCGTGATCTTCTGCCAGGACGGCAGCAAGGAACTGGTGCCCGAAGGCCGCCGCTTCAACCTGGTCTCCTCCAATGCCGAGCCGGGTTCCTGGCTTGCGGGCTCCGCCTTCGCCCGCACTGTGAAGAGCTCAGCCGTGGATCTGCTGCATATCCCGGGCCATCTCACCGTCGTCCCGGAAGACGTTCCTACGGTGGTCACCATCCACGACGTGATCCCGCTGATCTACCCAAGGAGTATACGCAGCCCCGTCGGCCGCATCCGTTATCGGCGCCTGTTGGAGCAGGCCCTGACGCGCGCGCGCCTCGTCATCACGGTATCGCGCATATCTCAGTCGTGCCTGAGCGCCTATGCTGCCATCGACCCCGGCAAGGTCAGGGTGATCTACAACGGGATTTCCGAGCACTTTCACCCGGTGGAGGACGAGGAGACCCTTGCGGACGTGAGGCGTAGCTACGGCCTGCCCGAGGTGTTCGCGCTGTGGTTGGGAGGATTCCGGCCGGAGAAGAATCTCGAATTCCTGGTGCAGGCGTGGGTGGGGGTGCTGGAGCAACACCCCGAATTGCAACTGGTTCTCGCGGGGGCGCAGACCGACGAGTACCTGAAGATCCGGCGCGAGGTCGGGAGGCGCGGGCTGGAGCAGTCGGTGCACTTCCCCGGCTTCATCCGGGAGTCAGATCTCGCCGCCCTCTATTCCGCGGCCAAGCTCTTTGTCTTCCCGTCGCTCTATGAGGGCTTCGGCATGCCGCCGGTGGAGGCCATGGCATGCGGCACGCCGTCCGTCGTCTCGAACTCTTCCTCCCTGCCCGAAGTGACCGGCCGCGCTGCCATGATGTTCAACCCCACCGAGCACGAGCAGTTGGTGTGGTGCGTGGACCGCCTTCTGCGGGACGATGATCTCTACGAGACGCTGCGCCGCGAGGGCCTCAAGCAGGCGGAGGGCTTCAGCTGGGGCAAAGCCGCGCGCGAGACCTTGAGAGTCTACCGGCAGGCGCTGGAGTAACCCGTCCCCCTAGTCCACGTTCAGCGATAGGATCAGGAGCAGGTCTTGGCTCTTGGCGCGCTGGATCATCTCGTAATCCACGATGTCACCCTCGCTGGCTATGAGTTCTCCTGACGGTGACTCGATTCGGCGCAGCACCCGTTTGCCGACGAGAAAGTGGCGTTGCTGCGAGGCCAGATCGTCTTCCTCCGCGACGTCCGGGCTGATCTCGGCGGTTCCTGCTTGTTCGGCCGGATCCTCCTTAGCCGCGGCATCCGGCTCGGCATCGAGCGAGGCCGGGGGAGTCTCCACCGGCGCGAACGTCTGCTCTGGTGCCTGCGTCTGCTCCGCC